>Ga0210385_10002227_pt1 | contig 11703 bp, 10 predicted proteins | sample IncBWH26OmetaG_FD_160107 | JGI IMG/M metagenome (GOLD analysis project Ga0210385, IMG submission 160107) | Forest soil microbial communities from Barre Woods Harvard Forest LTER site, Petersham, Massachusetts, United States - Inc-BW-H-26-O ... | reverse complement strand
CCAAGAATTTCGGCGGCGAGATCGGGGCCTCCCGGTGCGGCGTTCTGCTGGTCATTGTTTGGCTCAACGCCCGGCACAACGTTCGGTTCAACATTCGGTTCGATGTTTTCACGCTTCTCATGTGCGCGAATGTATTCAGCGATTCCTTGGAGGCTCCGGCAGGTCTCATCCACGGAAGCCGTGACAGTGGTTGCGAGAATTGAAGTGGTGCCGTAACGCGCGACGGTGGAAGTGATGCAATCGAGGGCAGCGGGCGTGGCTTCCATCACGTCATGGCCGCCGGCGCCGTGTATATGGACATCGACGAAGCCGGGAACAACTGTCATTCCAGCGGCGACGTAATCGATGGCGCCCGAGGGGATTTTCACTTCATCGCGATGGCCGATGGCGGTGATGCGGCCGTTTTCGGTGAGGATGACGCTATCGGCGAGCTGCTCCTGCGGCGTTAGGATTCGGCTCGCGTAAATGGCAGTGACCGGCACTCTAAGAATCCTACTTGAAGTTCAGCGCAAAAACACACGCGAACCTTGCATCATTTTCCTTCTCCGCTACAATCAGATGTCGCTAATCGCGGAGGACTGAATGGCAAATGAAAAGCGGTACGTGGCCCAAAAACGGCAGCGCCGCCGCCGGAAGGTCGCCAAGAAAAAAGTGCAACAATACGAGCAAGGAAAACTGAAGCACGATCAACTTTCGTCGCTCGCGAAAAGATTTCTTACACGCAAGCAGCGCGCGGCAAAGAAATCGGAATAAAAAAAGGGGGGCGCTCGGGACGCCCCCCTTTGTGTTACGTCCGCGCTCGCCAGTGCGCGGGTTTAGGCTGCTTTAGTTACCGCCGGAGACAGCTTGTGCGTGTGCTGAATTCACTTTCGGAACGCTCAAGTACCCGGTGATTTTGTCTTTGCCCACCTGGTTCACCACGAACTCAAGCGGAGAGCGCGCGCCATTTTCGAAGAAGTAGAGCGGCTCGTTAGCCGTCAGAGCCTTCTTCTCGTGGCGTTGGTCGTCAACAAAGATCGTCACGGTGTACTGGCTCTTCTTGAGGTTCGTGCCGCGAAGTTCGACCATCAAGTTGCCGACTTTTTCGCGGTTGTTCTTCTTGTCGATGCTGAATTCGTAGTAATCGCGTTCACCAAGACGGCGGAGCTCTTCCACTTCGTCATGGTTCTTGGCGATTAGCGTGCCGAATTCGCCGCGAGTCATCTGGAGGTTGTTCTTCTGGGCGTCGAGGTCAGACTTTACGCCGTTGACGTCGGTGCCGATCTTATTCACGTCGTCAACGCTAGCCTTGGTGGCGAGCTGCGCGCTGGTCTGGTTCTGCAGGTCCGCCAATTCCTTGGCGTCTTCTTCCTTGATCTTCTTAGCCTGGAGGCGCGCTTTGCCCAATTCGCCTTCCGTGAGCTTCATCTTGTCGGTCACAACGCTGAGTTCGCCCTGGAGCTGTGCGTTGGTGTCTTCAGACTTGGCAAGCCGCTGGCTGAGAACATCTTCGTTCTTTTTGATTTGCTCGTTCTGGCTCGCCAGATTTTGCTCGAGCTCCTTCGAGCGCGTAGAGGCCGTCCAGCCTGCGCCCAGCGCCACGAGTGATACCACGGCCAGAGCGACGATTACGATGCCGACCCAGCGGGGCGCGGCGGCGTCCTCTGTAATAATTTCTTGTCTCTCTTCGGTCATACTTTTCTCCTGTGTGAAACGCGGTGCGGAGACTGTAGGAGCAAGCTCAGAACCAAATAGGGTCAAGGGCGGCAGGCATTGCATTTCGATGATTACAGGGCACTTATACGGTTTTCGCAGATTGAGTCACGGCCGGAATGCCGTTTTGGTACTGCAATTTTTACGCTATTTTAAAGTTTTCTGCGTGGTGGATTAATGTTTGGCACTACGCCGCGCTTTCGCTGCTGGATTTAGGGATTCCGGACCCCGGCGCCGTCTATGAGCGGGTGATGGTCATGTTACGCAACTCGGCGATGCGGTCCGAAAGTGGGGGATGCGTGCTGAACAGGCCTGCAAGGAATTGCCGCGGCGAAAATGGCGCGACGATGCAGAGCGCGGCGGTGGATGGAGGAATATTCGATGGAATTTTCTGGTTATAAGCGCCGAGCTTTTCCAGGGCGCTGATCAGACCGTACTGCTGTCCGACCATATTTGCGCCCGAAGCGTCCGCTTGGTATTCGCGCTGGCGGGAGATCCCTAGCTGAAGCAACACGGCAGCGAGCGGCGCAAGAATCAACATCAGAAGCGCAGTGATGCCGCCGCCTTCGCGACGCTCGCCACGCCCGCCGTACCCGCCGAGCATCATTCCCCATTGGCCCATTCGACCGATCCACATAATTGCGCCCGCGAGCGTGGCGGCGATGGATGAGGTGAGGATGTCGTAGTTGCGGACGTGAGAAAGCTCATGAGCGATGACGCCTTCGAGTTCGTCGTCATTCATGAGTTCGAGCAGGCCTTCCGTGACAGCGACCGATGCATGGCTGGGGTTGCGACCGGTGGCGAACGCATTGGGAGCAGGCTGCGGGATCAAATACAACTTCGGCATAGGCAAATTGGCTTTCCCGCAAAGGCGCTCCATCACTGCATAGAGACGCGGGGACTCTTCTCTGCTGATCGGCTGCGCGCCACTGGAAGCGAGCGCGATTTTGTCGGAGAAGAAATACGCGACACCGTTCATCAACACGGCGCCGACGAGCGCGATAGTCATGCCGCGAGGGCCGCCGAAGGCTTCCCCTATAAACAGGAGCAGCAGAGTTAAAGCGGTGAGAAGAAATGTGGTCTTTAGAGTTTTCATAAACTTGAGCCTTCGCGCCGGATTTCGATTAAGCGGCGCCCTTCTTCAAAACTTCTCGCGTAATTTTCATTTCGCCGGTTTTGGAATCCGCGTCGACGAGCAGGTTATCTCCGGGTTTGACTTCGCCATCCAGAAGCTTTAGCGCGAGCGGATCCTGGATTAGCCGCTGTATGGCGCGTTTCATGGGACGCGCGCCGTACGCCGGATCGTAGCCTTCGCGGAAGAGTAACGCCTTTGCCGCCGCGGTCAGTTCGATGGTGAGCTGACGTTCCGCAAGACGCTTGGTCAAATTGCGCATTTGCATTTCGATAATGCGTTCGATCTGATCTTTGCCGAGCGGCTTGAACATGACGATGTCGTCGATGCGATTCAGGAATTCCGGACGGAAAAGTTCGCGAAGAGCGGCCATAGCCTGTTCGCGGGCTTTTTTCGGATCTTTGGCGGCTAGCTCGAAGATTGCCGAGGAGCCGACGTTGGACGTCATGATGATCACAGTGTTGCGAAAATCCACGGCGCGGCCTTTGCCATCAGTTAAGCGGCCATCGTCGAGAATCTGCAGCAGCACGTTGAAAACATCGGGATGCGCTTTCTCGATTTCGTCGAGGAGAACGACGGAATAGGGACGGCGTCGAACTTGCTCGGTGAGTTGTCCGCCTTCTTCGTATCCCACGTAGCCCGGGGGCGCGCCGATCATGCGAGCCACGGAATGTTTTTCCATGTACTCGGACATGTCCAAGCGAATGATGGCTTTTTCATCGTCGAACAAAAATTCCGCAAGCGCTCGGGCGAGCTCGGTCTTGCCGACTCCGGTGGGGCCGAGGAAAAGAAACGAGCCGATGGGACGGTTTGGATCGCTTAGGCCTGAGCGGCTGCGGCGAATGGCGTTCGCCACGCTGGCAAGCGCCTCGTCCTGGCCAACCACGCGGTCACGCAGGCGCTCTTCCATGTGAATGAGTTTCTGGACTTCGCCTTCGAGAAGGCGGCCGACCGGAATTCCCGTCCATTTGCTGACGATTTTGGCGATCTCTTCTTCGCCCACTTCTTCCTTTAACATCGGATGATCTTTTTGCAATTCACCCAGGCGATCCTGGGCGGCCTTCAACTCCTTTTCCGCTGCGGAGAGTTTTCCGTAACGGATCTCGGCGACCTTGGAAAGATCGCCGGTTCGCTCGTAGCGCTGTTCGTCGGCTTTCAGCTGCTCGATTTGTTCTTTCAGTTTGCGGATACGGCCGATGGCATCTTTTTCGGTTTGCCAGTGCGCTTTCAGCGCATTGGACTGTTCGCGCAGGCCTCCCAACTCTTTGTCGATTTGTTTCAAGCGGTCGCGGGAATGCTGGTCCGATTCTTTGCGAAGCGCTTGCTTCTCGATTTCGAGCTGCATAATGCGGCGCTCGATTTCGTCAATCTCAGTAGGCAGGGAATCGATTTCCATGCGAAGGCCGGCGGCCGCTTCGTCAATCAGGTCGATGGCTTTGTCCGGAAGAAAGCGATCGGTTATGTAACGTTGCGAAAGCATCGCAGCGGCGAGAATGGCGGCGTCTTTGATGCGTACGCCGTGATGAACTTCGTAACGCTCTTTCAGGCCGCGCAGGATGGCGATGGTGTCCTCGACGGAAGGTTCGCCGACATATACAGGTTGGAAGCGGCGTTCCAGAGCGGGATCTTTTTCGATGTACTTGCGATATTCGTTCAGCGTGGTGGCGCCGATCGCGCGAAGCTCGCCCCGTGCAAGGGCGGGCTTGAGCATGTTGGAAGCGTCCATGGAGCCTTCCGCAGCTCCCGCGCCGACCAGGGTGTGCAGCTCGTCGATAAAAAGAATAATTTGGCCTTCGGACTCCGTAACTTCTTTCAGCACGGCTTTCAGGCGGTCTTCGAATTCGCCGCGATATTTAGCGCCTGCAACCAAAGCTGAAAGATCCAGCGTGACGATGCGCTTCGGCTTCAGAACTTCGGGGACGTCACCGGCTACAATTCGTTGAGCCAGGCCTTCGACGATAGCGGTTTTACCTACTCCGGGTTCTCCGATGAGAACTGGATTGTTCTTTGTGCGTCGCGCGAGAATTTGCATCACGCGACGAATTTCTTCGTCGCGACCGATCACGGGATCCAGTTTGCCGCGGCGCGCAAGATCGGTTAGGTCGCGGCCATATTGTTCGAGCGCGCGATAGGTTGATTCGGGATTTTGCGAAGTAACCCGATGACTGCCGCGGATAGTGGCCATGGCTTGCAATATCGCGTCGTGAGTGACGCCGTGACGAGCGAGCAGCTGGCCCGCGGGATCGCGAGATTCTCCCGCGATGCCGAGCAGGATGTGCTCGGTAGAGACGTATTCGTCCTTCAGGCGTTGGGCTTCATCGAATGCTTTGTCGAGAACTTTGTTTGTTGCCGGACTCAAATATTGCTGCGAAACATCTGAAATTTTCGGCAGGCGGTTAATTTGAGTTTCAACCTCGCTCGCAAGCGTCGTGGGGGACACTCCGAGCTTCTCAAGCAGGGGAGGGACGACGCCTTCATTTTGAGCGATTAAAGCCCAAAGGAGGTGTAACGGTTCAATCTGCTGCTGCCCGGAGCGCGCGCCCATTTCTTGCGCTGCTTGCAACGCTTCCTGGGCTTTAATGGTTAGTTTGTCGAGTCGCGGCATGGTGCAATATTCTCACTTTCCTATTAAGACAGAAAGAGGGCCGGCAAAGTCGCGGCCCTCTTGGTCTTTTCGTGCTTGCAAAACTTACTTGCCGTTCGTTGAAACGTTGATCTTTACTTGCTTCGGTTTTGATTCAGCGCGCTTGGGCATCTCGACGGTCAACACGCCGTTCTTGTATTCGGCCTTAATGGCTTCGGTGTTCACCGTGTTCGGCAGTCCGAAACTGCGGCTGAATGAACCGTAGGTGCGCTCGATCCGCAGGTAGTTATCTTCTTTCACTTCGCTTTCAAACTTCCGTTCGCCGCGAACCGTTAGCATGTTGTTCTCGACGCGAATGTCGAGGTCCTTCTCACTGATCGCGGGAAGATCGGCCTTTAGAACCAGCTCGTTTTCGGTTTCGTAAATGTCCACAGCAGGAGCCCAGGTGGTCAAGGCGGAGTTGTCGCTGCGACCTTGCATCCCGGCCTCGAACAACCGGTTGACCTGCTCTTGCAGGGACGAAATGTTGCTGAAACGGTCCCAACGAGAAATGGAATTCATATGGAAGTCTCCTCGAATAGATTGCGCGCTATCATTAGCGCATAGGCATAATAAAATATGCGTGTGTCATTGTCAAGTACTTTTCTGCTCACAACCAAAGATGCTCTCTTTCCCCGTTAACTCTCATAATACTCTTATAATCATGCACTTGAGATAGTGCGTCTCAGGCATGGTCAGCAAGATCGGGTGGTCGCGAGACTGGGTTCGGCGCTCTACGACTGTGATTGTCTTGCGCGCGTCGATGGCGGCCTCCGCAAGGATCTGGAGGAATAAAGGCTCCGAGATGTGGTAGGAACAGGAGCAGGTGACCAGGTATCCGCCAGGATTCAGCAACTTCATCGCGCGAAGATTGATTTCCTTATAGCCGCGCTGTGCAGCCGGGATGCTGTCGCGGTTTTTGGCGAATGCAGGCGGGTCGAGGATGACCATGTCGAAGCGGCGACCGACTTCGTCATATTCTTTGAGCAGGTCAAACGTGTTGGCTTCGCGAAAGGTGACGTTCGATATGGGGTTCGCTTCCTGATTGCGGCGGGCGGCGTTCAGGGCTGCGGGCGTCATATCGACGGCTTCGACGTGCTCGCAATTGCCCGCAACGGTGAGAGCGAATCCTCCTTGGTAGGCGAAGCAATCGAGGACTTCGCCCGAGGCATATTGCCGCGCGGCCGCATGATTTTCGCGCTGGTCTAAAAAGGAGCCGGTTTTCTGCCCGTTGCGGAGATCGTACAAAAAAGCAACGCCATTTTCTTTCGCGACAAGTTCTTCGGGAACTTCGCCATGAAGAACGCTCACTTTCTGTTCGAGCCCTTCGAGCAAACGCACTTTCGGATCGTTTCGCTCCAAGATGCCCTTGGGAGAAAACAGTTCCACGAGGATTTCGCAGATTAGATTTTTATTCCGTTCGCTCGACTGGCTGAGCGTTTGAATTACGAAGTAATCCCCATACACATCGACGATCAGTGAGGGAAGAAGGTCGGCTTCGCCGTAAATCAGACGATAGGCGTCGGTATTTTCGACGACTATTTTGCGATAGGTTGCGGCGTGGCGAATGCGCCCGGTGAAGAAGGCTCGGTCCACCGGAACGTCTTCGCGGGTAAGCAGGCGGACGGCAATCTGCGATTTGTCACTGTAAAAGGCGCGACCTTGAAAGCGGCCGCGCTCATCGGTAAGCCGGACGATAGCGCCGGCTTCAGCGGCAGCGCTGCGAACGTCGCTGCGATACACCCAGAGGTGGCCGGCGCGCAGGCGCTCGACACCGCGCGTACTGATGACGACAGAATCTTCCGCCACAATTCCTACCTGAGGCGCCGAATGCGCCAAATGATTCGCCAAGCCAAATGATTCGTTAAGATGGTACAGCATACTCAGAACGGTGACGCAGGGATCGCGGACAACGATGGAACTAAGCGACTTTGATTTCGAACTACCCCCGGAGCTGATCGCGCAGCATCCGCTCGAAGAGCGCGACGCTTCACGGATGCTGGTGATGGAGCGAACATCCGGTGCTTTACATGATCGCCATTTTCGCGACCTTCCCGAATTGCTGCGCGGTGATGAGCTTATTGTTTTGAACAATACTCGGGTGCTGCCGGCCCGGCTGTTTGGACACCGCGAGGGTCTGCGTTCTCAGAAGCCTGGTGAAAACAATCCTGCAAGAAACGAGCATCTTAAATCCTCGATCGAAGTTTTGCTGGTGCGGCAAATTGAATCTGATCTTTGGGAGACTCTGGTTCGTCCCGGGCGAAAAATTCCCGTAGGTGAACGCATAATTTTCGGCGACGGAGAACTGGAAGCCCGCGTGGAAAGCCGGGGGGGATACGGCTTGCGACTTCTGCGATTTTCGCATCAAGGGAGCTTTGCTGAGTCGATCGCACGGCTGGGCCACATTCCTCTGCCGCCTTATATCAAGCGCGCTGACGAGCCGGCCGACCGCGAGCGATATCAGACGGTTTACGCGAAGCAGGGAAGCGCCGTGGCCGCACCCACCGCGGGACTCCATTTCACAGCCGAGATTCTGGAACTGCTGCGCAGGCGCGGGATCGAGATTGCGGAAATAACGCTGGACGTGGGGCTGGGAACGTTTGAACCGGTGCGAACCGAACGACTCGAAGACCACAAGATACATGCGGAGTCCTACAACATTCCCGACGGCGCGGCGCAAGCGATTGCGAGCGCAAAGAATAAAGGCCGACCTATCCTGGCTGTTGGTACCACCGTGGTTCGCGCCCTGGAAGACGCGGCGGAAAAATCGGCAGGTGGAGCGGAGCTCATGGCGGCTGGCCCTGCCGAGGCCGAGATTTTTATTTATCCGGGAAAACCAATTCGAATTGTGGATCAGATGCTGACGAACTTTCATCTGCCGTGCTCGAGCTTATTGGCCCTAGTAGCGGCTTTTGCCGGACGCGAAGAAATCCTGCGAGCCTATGGGCACGCCGTGGAGCAGGGCTACCGTTTTTACAGTTATGGCGATTGCATGCTGATCCGGTGAGAACGCTGGAGGCGTCTTTTGCGCGGCCTGTTTTTTCTAGGGAGTTTCGTGCAACCCGCCTCAGGTTCGTCTATAATCCGCTTCCTGCTCATGGAGTAGTGAATGCGCTATCTGATTCTGAGCGATATCCACGCCAATGCCACAGCGCTGGAAGCCGCGCTAGAGGCTGCCAAGGGCCGCTGGGACAAAGTCCTGTGCCTCGGCGATGTGGTTGGATATGGACCAGACCCCAACGAAGTTATCGACAAGGTGCGCGAACTTGGCGCCACCACGATTCGCGGCAATCATGACAAAGCAGGCAGCGGCATTGCCAATGCGGACGACTTCAATCCCGTAGCGCGGAACGTGGCGTTGTGGACCAGGGATAAGTTACGGCCTGAAAACCGTGTATGGCTGGAAGAATTGCCGACCGGTCCCGCAACCGTTGACGGATTCTCGCTGGTTCACGGCGCCCATCGCGACGAAGACGAATATGTTTTTGCGCCGGCGCAAGCTCTGGACGGCCTGCTCGACGCGCCTTCACAGATTACCTTCTTCGGACACACACACCTGCAGGGCGGTTTCACCTTACGAGATAATAAAGTGGGCGTGCTGCACTTTAAACCTGCGGGCGACGCTCCGTTTTCAACGCTGACGATTGAACCCGGCACAACCTATCTTCTAAATCCCGGATCCGTGGGGCAGCCTCGTGACGGCGATCCGCGTGCGGCGTTCGCGATCTCCGACATTCCCAACAACACCGTGGATTTCTGGCGTGTGCCGTACGACATCGAAGCAGTGCAAAAAAGAATGGCAGAGGCAGGATTGCCGGAGCCGCTGATAAACAGACTTTTGTTCGGCCGTTAACCTAACAGGAAGCCATGGAACCAGGAGAGACCCCGTATCGCGAAGAGCGCCGCCGTCTGCCCGCGGCTTTTTTAGCCGGGGCGGTAATCGTGATTCTGATTTTCGGCGGTTTTCTTCTTTTGACGCGCGTAATGCGTTCCTACGATTCTCCCACGGTTGCGAAATTGCCTTTTGGTCCTGCGGAACAAGATTACGCTCCGCACATTCAGTTTTTGGGTATTCAGTTGGCACACGCCACGAATTTTTTGAATCAGGATTTCACTTATGTAGCCGGGACTGTGTTGAACGACGGGACGCGGAAAGTGAAAGGGTTGGAAGTTACCGTGGAGTTTCACGATCCGTTTCATCAAATAATCTTGCGCGATTCGAACCAGTTGATCGGTTCCAAAGATGCTTCGCTCGACGCCGGGCAGCGCCGCGATTTTCAGGTCCAAATGGAACATCTCCCCGCGCAATGGGACAAGCAGTATCCTGCGATACGCGTCACGGGACTGAATCTCGAATAACCGTGCTTCTTTGTAATTCTTCTTTATGTGGTTGAAGTGGTGGCGCCCTTGAACGCATTTACGGATGACTGGGCAGAGCTCGGCCGAGTGTTAGGTGAGATGTCCGCGTCGGGCAACGCCGAAGTTCGCGAGGATGGCGAATGGCTCGCCGAGCTTGGCGCGCTACATTGCGATTTGCGATGCGAAGGCAAGTCCGCGGTGGTCCACTTGTGGTCGGACGAGCGAAATCTTACCCGCCGCGTCCTGCGGGTGAAAGAAAGCAGCGAGAATCGCATTCTGTTGGAAGTCAGCCGATTTGGAAACGCGAAACCCGGCCGGCTTGAATTTGTTAGGACGGAGTCGCCGCGTTCGGTTGGACGCATCACACGAGAGCAATTCCGCGCGCGGTTTCGGCGTATCCTCACGGAAAGTTTTCCCGACGCTACGATTGAATCGCTGAGCGCGTCCCCGGACCTGGAGCATTCCTTTTCCGGATTATATGTACGCGGGAGTATGCAGGAAGGCTCACAGGCTTGGGCTTTCCTGGCTGTTTCTCACAACGAAAACGCTGCAGTTATCGAAGGGATCGTCGCATACGGGATTTTGTGGCTGGATTGGACCCGCGAACATGCCAGCCGCCGCGCAATAGCTGGGCTGCGATTGTTCGTGCCGGCCGGGTCTAGCAGGCCGCTTCGCGAGCGCCTGCTCGCGTTATCCGCCGGTGCTCGCGCGGAAATCTACGAATGGCGCGAGCCTGATGGGCCGATGAAGAAAGTTGACTCGGCGGACGCTGGGAACTTGGAAAGCCGCTTGGTGCCGCGTCGCGAAGTGGAAATGGCGCTTGACGCTTCAAAAGAAAGCGTCACGCGCATACGGGCATTGGCGCCCAGCGCTTCGGCCGCAATCGAAACTCGGGTTACATCCGGAGCGACTGAGATAGCAATTTGTTTCCGAGGATTGCAGTTCGCGGTCTGGGGCGCTCAAGGCGTTTCCTTCGGGCTTGGAGATTATCGGAAAAGCTTTTCTGCCGCGACAATGCCGGAACTTACGCGACTGATACAGAATCTTGAACGGCATCGCAAGCCAGAGTCTGAGAAGACAAATCATCCGCTCTATCGCGCTGCACCGGAACGCTGGCTGGAGACTCTCATCCTGGAGGATCCCAACAGGCTTGATGCGCATCTGGTTCCCGAGCACTTGTATTCACAAGTTCCCGCGCTTGCTGCGGGAGACCGGGGTGTAATCGATTTGCTCGGCGTCACAAAGCGTGGGCGTTTGGTCGTGATCGAGTTGAAAGCATCCGAAGATATTCAGCTGCCGATTCAGGCTGTCGATTATTGGCTGCGAGTGCGGCGTCATCAAGGTGAAGGCAATTTTCAGCGCCACGGGTATTTCGCTGGTATCGAACTGGATCCGAAACCACCGATGGTATGGCTGGTTGCGCCGGGACTGCGATTCCATGCAGCCACTGACAAATTACTGAAATATCTTTCCCCGGAAATTCAAATCACGCGTATTGGATTGAACGAAAATTGGCGCCGTGGAATTGAAGTGATCTTCCGGCAATAAGAAAGCTCGCTGCGACTAGGAAACTTCGAAGTCCATTCCAAATTGTCGAGAGCAAAAAATTAGGGAAGCGGCCTGGATTGAACCAGTACCACTTCCCGGGGTGTGTCCTAGAAGTATTTGAATGATTAGACGCGAATAGCGGGAAAAGGTTGCATTTACAACGGAGGCGCCAAACTAGCTAATAAAAAAGGTACTTGCGCCATTTCTCGTCACGATGACCGATCAGACGCATCAACTGGCGGGAAGTGTGAAGAGTAAAAGGGCGCGGGCGACGCTGAAGCTTCAATCCCGCCTCTTCCGGAGTGCGATCACCCTTGCGGGTGTTGCAGCCATAACAGCAGGCCACCAG
>Ga0210385_10002226_pt1 | contig 11703 bp, 8 predicted proteins | sample IncBWH26OmetaG_FD_160107 | JGI IMG/M metagenome (GOLD analysis project Ga0210385, IMG submission 160107) | Forest soil microbial communities from Barre Woods Harvard Forest LTER site, Petersham, Massachusetts, United States - Inc-BW-H-26-O ... | reverse complement strand
GATCGTTTTGTTTTCGCCGCACGGGCTGGATTGATGTCGGAAATGCACCGTGTCGTACTCGCATCAGCGTCTGTCGTGCCCGGTTCGAAGATTTACTCTCCTGTTACCACCTCGGCAAAAGTTTTGACTGAACCACGAGCACCAAAATGCCGGCCCCAATCTGGAGTGCAGAAGAGATCGTGAGCTCGCGCATGGCCGGTCTTGTTCCCTTCTGCTGCTGCACGATGGGAAGGTTCATCAACGCGCTTGTCATGGACGTCAGAACCGCCGCGACTCCCGCCTGAGCAGACGTGACAGTGCCGTGCATCGCCAGGGTGGCGGAAGCAGCCGTCGAACTTGCGCTGCTGACCAGTCCGCCCAGCGCGCTGATCACCTCAAAGCCGGCACTCCCCAAATGCCTCTGCCCCAGCGTCGCCAACACCTGGACCAAAAGAAACAGCAGCGCCAGGCGCAATACTTTCCAGAGAGAGATGGGCGAAGACAGTGCGAGCGAAGGCCCGTGTTCAACCTGGTCCGCCTTCCGATAATCGCGGTAGATCCACCAGCCGGCGACAAAGGTCATCGCCAGCAGAGGCAGGATGGCGGTGCGCACAGCGGCAGGCGCGAAAATCGCAAGGATCACGATATTACGCAGGAACATCGCGACCGAAGTCAGCAACACCACAGGGACAGTGACGGAGCCGAGGCCGGTGGACGACAGAGTCGAAGCGAGCTCGGCCGCTGAGGCAGTGGAGTTGACCAGGCCACCGAGGATGGCGGTGAGATAGACGCCGCGCGATCCGTAGAGGCGCAGGAGAACATAGTTCACGAAGCCGAGGCAGGCGATTACTACGACGATGATCCAGGCCTCACGTGGCTGGGTCAGGTGCCAGGGATCAGCGTAGCGGCTAGGCAACAGTGGCCAGATGACGAATCCCAGAAGCGCGAGCAGGATCGCGCTGCGTACTTCCTGTGGAGTCAATCCGCCCGCAAACGCGCGAAACTGCGTCTTGAGCGCAAGGAGCATGGCCACGATGATCGAGCAGGCTACGGGGGTGAAAATGTGTCCCTGGCCGACCAGCATGCCAAGCAGGAAGATCAGGGCGAGCGCTGCGGAGGTGGTCGTCTCCAGTTTGCGAGCCACCTGCAGCCCTCGAAGGTTCGCAAAGGTAACGAGGATGACGACGATCGTTCCACCCAGCAGAATCGCAGCCGGGCCGAGGAGCGAGCCGAGCAGTCCCAGCAACGCGACCATGGCGAAGGTGCGTGCGCCGATGTCCTTGTTGGACCACTCTCGCTCGAATCCAACGAGCAGTCCCAAAGCCAGGGTGATCGCCACCTTCAAAGCGATGTCGAGCGGCAGAAACGGCGGGGTGGTTCCGTGAAAATTTCTGAGCCAATCCTGCATTGGTATTGCCCTCGCGAAAACATCCAGGAAGTTCCGCCGTGGCCCGAAGACTCTGATTGAGATGCAGCGCCGAAGCGGTTGGGATCCTGGAAGCGAGTTAGTTTCGTTCTCGTGCTTTACCCGGAAAGAGGCAGCTCAATCACGCACCTCGCTCCCTGCATCGAATCTTCAAATCCAATGGTTCCTCCGATTCGATCGATGATCAGCTTTGCGATCGACAGGCCAAGGCCGGCGCCGCTTCCGGAGACCGTTGCCTGCGAGCTGCTGGTGTAGAAGCGATCGAAGACTCGCTGTTTCTCCTCAGGCGCAATTCCTGGCCCCTGATCGTGGAATGCAATACGGACCTTGTCTGCCGAGCGGCTGTAGGAGATTCTCAGGACCGAATCGGGTGGCGAGAATTTCAATGCATTGTGCAGCACGTTCATAAAGGCAATGCGCAGCAGGGCACGGTCTCCGCGGGTGGTGCGGGCTGCAATCGATTCGTCATCCTGAAGAATGGCGATATGTTTTTCTTCGATCAGGACTCCCAGAACACTCAGCACTTCATCGACGAGTTCTTTGGCTGAGAAGACAGTTTGTTCGTCTCCCGGCTCAGTGGCTTCGGCGCGGGCGAGCAGGAGCAGGCCGTTAATGGTTTCGTTCAGGCGGGCCGCCTCTTCCAGAATGCCGGCTAAGGCGTCCCTGTATTGCTCGGGCTCTTGTGCTCTTTCGAGGGCGACTTCGCTGACGGTTCGTATCGAAGCAAGTGGAGTGCGCAACTCATGCGCGGCGTCCGCGGTAAATCGCTTCATTTGCTGGAAGGCGTGTTCCAGACGTTGCAACAGGTGATTGAAAACGCTGGCCAGCTGACCGAGTTCGTCGTTGGTGTTCCTGACCCGCAGACGGTCGTGGAGATTGTTGGCGTTGATGCCTTCTGCCCGTGCCGTCATTTCCTTCAGGGGACGCAATCCGCGTCTTGCAATCATCTGCCCGGCAGCGCCGGCTACGATCAGGGCCCCCGGGATGGCGATCAGCAGAAGAAGAAGAAACTGGAGCATGCGTGTGCGCAGGGGCGCCAGAGAGTAGCCCAGACGGATCACCATCGTTCGCCCCTGCATCGTGTGAATGTGGCTGATAATCAGGGCGTGCGAGCCGTCCGCGAGGCGGATGATCCGTTCATTGAAACCGTCGTCTCCCTCTCCATTCTTTAAGGGCCCACCCAGCGGCATGCCGCCCAGAGTCGGACTTCGATACAGTGTCTTTCCGGAGAGATCTCTGATTTCCATCAGGCGATCAATAAGCAGGTGCGATTGCGGGCGCGAGTAGTAATCCTGCTGCAGCTGAAGAACGCCATGTGAATCGAAATACAGCAGCCCCTCCACCGTGACCGCATCCTGCACCTCGTCGTGGAATATCTGCCGAGTGAGAACGGCGTACTGAAACGCAAAGACGAAGGTTGCGTAGATAAGCAACAGAAGAGCCAGAACGGTCAGATACCAGAGGGTCAGCCGGGTTCGAAGGCTCGTCGAGAGAGGAGCCCTCAAGAATGGGGCTCCCTGAGGCTGAAGCCTATCCCACGCACCGTCTGGAGCAGCTTGATCGCAAAAGGATCGTCGATTTTTCTGCGCAAGCGTGCTATCTGCACATCGATCACATTATCGATAGGCGTGAAGCGGGAAGTCTCATGCCAGATATCTTTGGCCAGCATCTCACGCGAGACCGTTCTTCCCCGGTTCTCGACAAGGTAGAGCAGCAGGTCGAATTCGCGCGCAGTGAGTTCGAGCCTTTCTCCACCGCGGGATGCGCTTCTCGTTTTCGTATCGAGTGCCAGGTCGCCGACCACGAGGGGTGACACCATCTGCGGAGGAAGGAATCGCCGCAGGAGCGCATCAATCCGCGCCATAAGCTCCGGAAACGAGAACGGTTTGCCCAGATAATCGTCGGCGCCGCTCCGCAGACCCTCCACCCGATCTTCGACGGCGTTGTGCGAGGTCAGGATCAGCACCCGCACGTCTGTGCCCTCACTGCGAATCTGCTGCAGAACCTCCAGCCCGTTGCGATGCGGAAGGGTCAGGTCAAGCAGCAGAAGGTCGGGCTGGTGGCTGTGAACCAGAAAGAAACCCTCCTCCGCAGTACTAGCGGCCCTGACGTCATAGCCCGCCGCCTCGATGCCGGAGACCAGCGCGTCTGACATCTTTCGGTCGTCTTCGATGATCAGGATTCTTGAACGCGCAAGCGACATGTCTCTCTGGCTCCTGCTTCATCATTCCTCAGCCATTACGACATGGACAAGAGGGTGAAACGCAATGTCAGAGTTTTGTCAGGCACCTGTAAGGCGAGGAGGTGGTCCACTCCAGGAAGAACGAACGAATTTCCCGCTTCGAGGGTCGCGATGTCGAAAACAAGTTTGCTTCTCGCTCTGCTGATTCCATGGTCCGGCGCCTTTGCTCAGACAGCGCAGAGCGCATCCGCGGCATTTGCGCTGAACGCGCCGACGACGCTGCCGATCGTGTTCACCAATTCGATCAGCGCGAAGAGTTCGCACCCCGGCGATGTGGTCCTGGCGAAGACAACGCAGGTGGTGCGGTTGGGTGAGGGTGTCGCGATCCCGGCAGGAACCAGAATCACCGGTCATGTGGTTGCCGCCGATCCGTTTGCCTACGACCACACTCCATACGCGCATCAAAAGAACTCCGTCCTCTCGATTCACTTCGATTCGATTCAGATCGGTCAACACGCCGTTCCGCTAAGCGTCACCGTGCGTGCGATGGCGGATCCGGTCACCAGCGCAGAGGCGCGCACGCCGCTTTCGTATGACCTCGATCCCTCGGGGACCATGACGCAGATCGGCGGAGACAAGCTCGTTCGTGGCCAGGCTGAGGTCGTCAATGCAGATGAGGACGTGGTTGAGTACAGCAAGCATGACGGCGTGTACGCCCATCTGATTGCCAATGGCAGCTGCGATGGTGGCTCGCCCGAGGTGTCTGTAGGGATCTATTCCGCCTCAGCATGCGGTCTGTACGGCTTCGCGCAAACGTCGGCTGCGGAGATGGGAACAGCGAGCCGTCCCTCCACGCTCACCCTGATTTCGACACATCTCTCGCCCAAAGTCTGGAAAGACAGCACGGCGCTGCTCGAAGTGTTGCCGGGTCAGCAGAACGTGGCCTCGCGGTAATTGCGGCGCCACGTAAACATCGCTGGAGTCTGGAGAACAGAAGAATGCTGGAGATCGGCCCGGCACTCAAGGTGACGATCCATCTGAACCGGGACACCGGCGCGCCACACGGCTTTCTCGCCGATGAAATCCTGGCGTTTCTGCACCAGAGCGGCGTTGAAGGTGCAACCGCGATTGAGGCCTATGCCGGCTATGGAACGCACCGGCAACTGCACATCTCCGGCGCCGGCGACGTGGAGGGGCTGCATCTTCCGGTAATGATTTACTTCATTGAGCAGCAGCAGAAGGTGGAGGCGATTCTCGATCAATTGCTTGCCATGGTCACCGACGGGCTGGTCGAGGCGCATCCGACGAACGTTCTCAGCAATGTTGCATCCTCGGAAAAGGTGATCTCGTAGATGCGGTTGTGCCGCTCCCTAACCTGCGCTTTTCTTGCTTTTCCCGTTGGGATTCCGGCATTGCTCCAGGCGCAGAATGCATCTGTGGCTCCCACGCAGGTGCTGACATTGGCCGACGCGGAAGCGACAGCTCTGGCCAACCAGCCGCGCATGCTCGCGGCTCAGCAGCGAGCGCAGGCCTCGGCGCAGCAGATACGGGAAGCGCGCTCTGAATATTTCCCCACCGTCGGCTTGAATGCGACGGGCGTTCAGGTTGCAGATACCGATACAGCTACTGCCGCGGGCAACATTACCACCTCGTCCATCTCCGATCGCTTCGCTTATGGCGGCAATCTCACCCAACTGGTGACCGACTTTGGCCGCACCGGCGCGCTGGTGAGCCGCGCCCGCGATGAAGCTCAGGCGCAGCAGGATAGGGCCACGCTGACACGCGCGCAGGTTCGACTGAATGTGCGGGAAGCCTACTACCAGGTGCTCGGTGCCGAAGCGGTGCTCCGCGCTGCCCAGGCTGCGCAGGCGAACCGTCAGCTGGTAGCACGTCAGCTTTCAGCACTTGCCCAGAGCGAACTGCGTTCGACCCTCGACGTACAGTTCGCCACGGTTCTCGTGAACGAGGCAGAACTGGCGGTGGTCCGTGCCCAGAGCACCGTAGCGCAGCAAAGGGCGCATTTGGCTACGGCCGTGGGATTGCAGCAGCCTGTGACCGCGAAGCTGAGCGACATCGCGCCCACGAGCGAAGCTCTTCCGCCACTGCCAGATGGGTTGCTCCAGCAGGCCCGGACGCAGAGAGCGGACCTGCATGCGGCAGAATCGCAGCAGCTTGCCGCGCAGCAGTTCGCGGTCGCTCAAAAACGTCTTTCTTATCCGAAGCTCAACGTGCTTGCAGCCGCGGGCGAGATCCCTTATCACGACCACACGCTGCACGATAACTACGCCGCGGCTGGATTCAATCTGAGCATTCCGGTCTTCAATGGCAGTCTGTTTTCCGCGGAACGCGCCCAGGCGGAACACGAGGCCACGGCCAGCGAGCGCGACACGCAACAACTGCGGCTCGAAGTGAGCGAACAGGTGCGGGACGCGTGGTATCGCGCCAATGAGGCGTACCAGAGTCTCGATGTAACAACTCGCCTGGTAAACGAGACCAGGCAGGCCCTGCATCTCGCGCAGGATCGCTACGACGCCGGACTGGGCAGCATTGTCGAGCTGAACGAGGCGCAGCTCAGCGAGACATCGGCAGAAATTGACGCGGCGGCTGCTGCCTACACGTATCTAAGTCGTCGCGCGGAACTCGACTTTGCTACGGGTCAGTTGAATTGAAAGGGTTCTGCATGGTTTCGATCAGAAAGGCTGGAATTCTCGGTGTCCTCGCCGCTGGCGGTGCAGTCCTCAGCTCCTGCTCGTCGAGCGCAACTCCTCCTGCACCTGTTCCTGCCGTTCCGGTGGCAACTGTGCGCTACACGAGCCTTGAGAACGATCTGGTTCTCACCGCAGAGTTCATTCCCTATCAGGAAGTCGACATCATGGCGAAGGTCGCCGGGTACGTGAAAGCCATCAATGTCGATATCGGTGATCACGTCCGGCAGAATGCCATCCTCGCCACGCTGGAGGTTCCTGAGATTCAGGACGACCTCGCCAAAGCGAAGGCCGGCGAAGCCGCTGCGGAAGCCGACGTTGTGACCGCGCAGGCGGCCGTGCGGCGTGACCAGGCAGCTGCGAGTATCGCCGAGATCTCTTTTCAACGGATCACAGATGTCGCCACGCGCGATCGCGGTCTGGTGCCCCGGCAGGAAGTGGATGTGGCGCAATCGCGCGATGCCGAAGCGGCCGCCCAGCTGGAAAGCGCATCGTCCGCCCTGACGGCAGCGCAGGATGCCAGGGTGGAAGCCGATTCGGAATACTCCCGCGCCATGGCGATGGTGCAGTACGCAACGATTCGCGCACCCTTCACCGGCGTCATCACCAAACGGTATGCGAATACCGGGTCGATGATCCAGGCCGGCATCTCCTCGCAGACGCAGGCCATGCCTGTCGTTAAGCTTGCGCAGAATAATCTGCTCCGGCTCATCCTTCCGGTCCCGGTGAGCGATGTGGGTGGGATTCGAAAAGGGGAAACCGTCGATGTAAATGTCGTCAGCCTCGGCCGCACTTTAAAGGGAACAGTCACTCGTTATGCCGATTCGGTGCAGATGTCCACACGCACGATGGATACCGAGGTCGACGTCCCGAACCCCGACGGTTCTCTGATTCCCGGCATGTATGCCGAGGTGCATCTGCATCTCGCGGCTCGTCCCCACGTGCTGAGCGCACCTCTCGATGCGGTGGACGGCATTGGAACCAGCGCGGAGAAGGCATACCTCGTTCGCGACGGCGTGGTGCATCTGACCTCGGTCACGACCGGCCTTCAGACTGCGACTCGTATCGAGATTGTCTCCGGACTGGAGGCGGGCGATGACGTCGTTGTTGGACGCCACAGCGGAATTGCAGAGGGGGAGCGTGTCATCGCCGAACCCGCGGCATACGAGAGCACCACGAACGCCAGCCAGCACTAAAGAAGAAAGGAAGTTGCCGCAGCATGTCAGGGTTCTCCATCCGCAATCCATACCTGATCCTGGTGCTGTGCCTGGTCATCTCGATTCTGGGCGTGGTCAGTGTCTCCGACATGCCCGTGGACATGTTCCCGGCCATCAATCTGCCGGTGGTGGCCGTAGCAACGTTCTACTCGGGCATGCCTCCGCAACAGATCGAAACCAATATCACGTATCACCTGGAGCGGCAGTTCACGCTGGCCAGCGGTATTGACCACATGGAGTCGCGCTCACTGCCTGGCGTGAGCCTGATCAGGATTTTCTTCCGTATCGGGACCGATCCCGATACGGCTGCGGCCTCAATTTCCTCGCTGGCCATGAGCGATCTGAAAGACATGCCGCCCGGAACTTATCCGCCGATCGTGCTCAAACAGGATGCCTCGAATGTCCCGGTGGCCCTGGTTCCGCTGACCGGCTCCGGACTGAGCGAAAGCACGCTGAAGGACATGGGCCAGAACTACGTCCGCAATCAGCTGGCTGGTGTTGCCGGCGCATCGGTGCCTCAGCCCTTCGGTGGAACCTGGAGGCAGATCCAACTCTACGCCGACCCTTACAAACTGGAAGCGAACCAGCTGAGCCCGATGGATGTGGTGCGGGCCATCAACGACGCCAACGTCATCCTGCCCGCGGGAGACGCACAGATCGGCCGCTACGACTACAACATCTATACCAACTCGATGCTGAAGGACCCGGCAGACATCGCACAGGTTCCCATCAAGACCGTCGGCCAGTCGCCGGTTCGCGTCGGCGATGTGGCCACGCCTGAGGATGCCTTCGGCCGCCAGTACAACATCGTCCGCGTCAATGGTCAGCGCGCGGTCTACCTGCCCATCTTTAAGCAGGGTGGCGACTCCAACACCATCGCGATCGTCGATGGCGTCCGCCAAACACTGAAGAAGCTGTTTGACGTCCCATCCTCGTTGCGCGCGACCGTCGTCTTCGATCAGGCGCGCTTCGTCAAAACCGCGATCCAGACCTTGATCCATGAGGGCGGCATCGGCCTCTTTCTCACCTGCCTGATGATCCTGCTGTTCCTCGGCAGTTTGCGCGCCACGGTCGCCGTCTTCTTCTCCATTCCGCTCTCGCTCCTCGCCACCTTCATCGTTCTTCGCCTCAGCGGCGGCTCCATCAACAGCATGGTGCTTGGCGGGCTGGCGCTCGCGCTCTCCCGGCTCATCGATAACTCCGTGGTCGTCCTCGAAAACATCTTCCGCCATCTGGAAGGCGGCGAAGCCCCTGGAGTAGCAGCAGAAAAAGGGGGAAAGGAGGTCGCGCTGCCGGTCCTCGCCGGTACTCTCACTACCGTCGTCGTCTTCTTTCCGGTGACCATGCTGTACGGAGTGAGCAAGTTTCTGTTTTCTGCACTCGCGCTGGCTGTCGTCATATCGCTCTTCGCTTCGTACTTCGTGGCGATGACGGTGGTGCCGCTCTTCTGCTCGATGTTCATCAGGAGCGCCCATGGCCAAGCCGCTGCTGAGCCGTCTGGAACTGAACCGGGAGCTGCTGACCTTCCCACCAATAAAAGATCCGGCCCGTGGCAGAAATTCAATAACAGCTTCAGCCGCTCTTTTGACGCGATGCTCGCGCGCTACAACACCTACGTGACGAAGGTTCTCGAAGTCCCGGTGAAGACCCTCGTGATCTTCGGCATCGTGTTCCTCGTCAGCCTGCTGCTTTTCCCTTTGCTCGGGCTGTCTTTCTTTCCACGAACCGATGCCGGACAATTTGTCGTCGCGTTTAAGGCGCCCTCCGGAACCAGGCTCGACGACACGAACGCGGAGACTGCGCGCCTTGAACAGATCGTGCGCGGCATCGTCAGCACGCACGATATGGGAATGATTGTCTCCAATATCGGCATCAATCCCGGTTTCTCGGCGCTCTATTCGCCGAACTCCGCCACGCATACGGCGTTCACGCAAGTGGCTCTTTCACCGGATCACCGGACCAGCAGTTTCGTCTACATCAGCGAAGTCAAACGAGCCCTCGCCCGGCAGATGCCGGAGTTGCAGACATTTTTCTCCAGCGGGAGTCTGGTGGACGGCGTATTGAACATGGGCGCGCCCGCTCCCATCGATATTCGTGTAGTGGGCAACGATATGAATGCCGACTATGCCACAGCGCAAAGGATCGCGGCCGAGGTGCGGGGCGTTCGTGGTGTTGCCGATGTCTACATCCCGCAGGACCTCGACTATCCCTCCCTCAGAATCTCTATCGACCGTATGCGGGCCAGCGAACTTGGCCTGTCGGAAAAGGAGGTCGTCTCGAACGTCATTACTGCCCTCACTTCGAACCAGATGATTGCACCGTCCATCTGGATCGACCCCCACAGCGGCAATAACTATTTCCTCACCGTCATGTACAAGGAAGACCAGATCCAGTCGATCGATGACCTGAAGGCGATTCCCCTGCATGGAACCGGTATTACCCGGCCCACGCGCCTGGATATGGTGGCAAACATCGAGCAATTCGATGCGCCGACCGAGATGGACCATACCCAGATCCGCCGTGTCATGGACATCTATGTTCGCCCGCAACGCGAAGACCTCGGGCGCATCACGCGCGAAGTTCAGTCCATCGTGAACAGGGCCAATCCCCCGGATGGAATCGAGGTCATCCTCTCCGGCAGCGTCAACTCGATGAACCAGTCGTTTCACAGCTTCGCCATCGGCCTGACGCTCTCTGTGCTGCTGCTCTACCTCATCCTGGTCGCACAGTTCCGGTCATTTCTCGACCCATTCATCATCCTGCTTGCTCTGCCACCCGGAATCACCGGCGTCATCGTTGCTCTTCTGCTGTAGGGAACCACCCTGAATGTCATGTCCCTGATGGGCGTGGTCATGCTCGCAGGCATCGTTCTCACCAACAGCATCCTCATCGTCGAGTTTGCGCATCATTTGCTGAAGGAAGGAATGGAAGTCCGCGAAGCGATCACGACGGCATGCCGCGTCCGGCTACGACCGATCCTGATGACTTCACTCGCAACTCTTATCGGATTGCTGCCCATGGCTCTGAAGCTCGGCGAAGGCAGCGAAGCCTACGCGCCGCTGGCTCAAGCCTTGATTGGAGGTCTCACCGTTTCCGTTTTTCTGACCATCTTCCTGGTTCCAGCCGGATTCTATCTGGCATATCGGAGCCATACTGAATGAAGTCGCGTAAGAGGCTTACAGGGAATGTGAGAATGAAGCAATGACAGGCAAAGCTCTCTTGTTTCTTGCAGTGCTGGGCGCGCCCATGCCACCTCTGGCTGCAGCGCAAACAGCGACCGATATGGCGGTCCTGAGAGGGCTCGCCCCAGTCACCGTGCTGCCGGACAGCGACGAAGGCAAGGCCGCCCTCGCCGCAAACTACTCCATCACCGGTGGTATCCAGACCGGCGCAATCCGTCAGTCCACGCTTCTGCCCTTCGCGGAACAACAACAACTGGCGCTTCGCGATGCCTTTATTACCAGAGGCAATTTCGCCGAACTGGCCGATGGACTTGGCACCACCCTGGGCGCGGCCTGGCTGGCGCGGGCTCACTACATCGATCAGACGCATTACACCACCCTGTCGCAATCCGTCGCGGATGTGATCGCCTACGCGAACGGAATCACCGCAATGAATTCCAACGCCGGCAAGTTCTTTTTTGCCAACGCAACCACGGACGGTAAAACGCCAGTCTCTCCGGCGGCCTCGGAAATCCTCGAAAAGAGCAAAGGCGAGACTGACGTCTTCGGGAAGAGCTATGGCCTTCCAGCGGGCACCCCCGGCGCCGATGCTTACGGTGATTCCCGTCCGTTCCAAACCGAGCCGAGGACCATACAGTTTGCCGGGCTGGACTACTTCAGCATGCCCGCCGACAACGGTGTCTACAATCGGGGCCCCGCCATGAATCTCATCAACAGCCCCTCCTACCCCAGCGGCCACACCACCTACGGCTACACCGGAGCGCTGATCCTCGCCCTGCTCGTCCCTGAGAGGTATCAGCAGATGATGGCGCGCGCCGCCGAATATGGCAACGACCGCATCATCATGGGCGCACACTATGCGATGGACGTCCTGGCCGGGCGCACCCTCGCCCTCTACGATATGGCGCACCTTCTCGCCAACGACCCCCTTTACATGGGACTCAACATCAAAGGGGCTCCCGTCCTGCGCGATTTTCAGAGCGCCATCAAAAGGGCCCGTGCCGACGTGACC
>Ga0210385_10002225_pt1 | contig 11705 bp, 13 predicted proteins | sample IncBWH26OmetaG_FD_160107 | JGI IMG/M metagenome (GOLD analysis project Ga0210385, IMG submission 160107) | Forest soil microbial communities from Barre Woods Harvard Forest LTER site, Petersham, Massachusetts, United States - Inc-BW-H-26-O ... | reverse complement strand
GGTACATTCTGCAACCGGCGAGGTGAGCCACTCAACAGAGTTTGGTTCCAGTCTGTGACCAGTACACACTCATCCATTCGGGAGTTCGAGACTAAGGCGTCCGGCGGCCAGGCCGCAAGGTAGGGCTTAGGACCCCGCTGAGTAAATTTTCGTTTCGGTGGTGAAGCGTCGCGGGGGATATATTGCCCGGCTCGCAGCCGCCATGATACAACTGCTGGTTGAACCACCCCGCCGCCATGGCTGCAGCACGTCGACGAACGCACCGCATTGGATACGCGTCTGCCGTTGCGCTCGTAGCCTGTTTTGTTGCGAGGGCGCAGGATGCAGCGCCGGATTCGGCCGAACAGGAGCGGATGCTCGACGCCATGCGGCTTTATGCGGAACAATACGTCGCCAATCTGCCGAATTTTATCTGCGAGCAGGTGACGCATCAATTTGAAGCGGGCAGAAAGCCGAATCGTTGGCGAGCAGGCGATGTTCTGACTTCGAAGCTACTGTTCAGCAATGGGCACGAGGAACGGAATCTGGAGTTGGTGAACGATAAACCAATTCGGCCGGGGATGCGGCGATGGCGCACGCCTCTTGACACGGAGGGCGAATTCGGAATTTTGCTCAGTAATATTTTCAGCACGGCTAGCCAGGCGTCTTTCACCTGGAAGGGTTGGGAGAGCGTACGAGGCGAACGCGTCGCGGTGCTGGCTTTCGCGATTGACATCGAGCACTCGACTGTTGCTTTGACCCTGGACGACTTGGTCAAGGCCGTGCTTGCGTATCACGGGACGGTCTACGCGAACCCGGAGACGGGAGCTATCTGGCGCATCACGGATACCGCGGACGATCTTCCGAAGAAGCTACACACCAAGAGTATTTCTCGAAGCATCGATTATGACCGAGTATTGATTGGCGAAAAGCGCTATTTACTCCCGGTGCAGGCCGGCATTTGGGCCGTCACCGATACAAACAACGTCCGGAACGAACTGGAGTTCCGGAATTACCGCAAATTCGAGACGGATTCAGTGATTAAGTTCGCCGCAGCGGACGAGCCCGCAAGCGCGGCCGCTAATCCAAAGGATTGACACGAGCGCCGCCTGGCAAACCACCTAGTCCCGTGGAAGGTATTCCGACCTCGCTGGTCCGGTTGGTAGAGTGAATTGTGGCGCCAACTGGCTCACCGGAATCCCCCTCTGTCATTGAGAATGAGTTGGAACTAACTCCTCAATCCCAGATCCAGTTATCGGCGGCAAATCGCTGCGCTTTGAATCAGCCTATTCCAGCCATCGTGTATGCGGCGGATTCCTTGCAGATCCTGGAGGCGAACCCGGCCGCGCTCGAGCTTTACGGTTACGACGCGGAGCATATACGGTCGCTGCGAATGATCGACCTGTTCCAAGCCGAGCCTCGCAACGTACCAGCTTTGATCGACGATCTTCAGAAGCCTGTGAACGCCATCGGCCCGGTGCTTCAACGCCACCCGCAAGAGCAATAGCTGGTGGTTCGCGTGGTTTCCTTTCCTTGCGACGTGGCGGGGCTGGATGCTCGCCTGGCGATCATTCAGGACGAAACCGGGCGCTATATTGCGCAAAAAATTCTGCAGGATAACGAAGAGCGCTACCGCGAGCTGTTCGAGAACGCCAATGACGTGATCTTTCTGCATGACTTAAAAGGCAAGATTCTTGCGGTTAATCGCGCGGCTGAACAGTTGAGCGGCTACTCGCGGGACGAAGTGCTCGGGGAAAGCCTGGAGCAGTTGATCGCGCCGGAAGCAAGGGTATTAGCGGAAGACACCATACGCGCTCATCTGGGCGGGAGCACAACGCAGCATTATGAGCTTCCGCTGCTCTCGAGATTCGGCGTGCGGCGCTTTCTCGAAGTAAGTACTCGCGTGCTTTATTGCAGCGGCCATCCGGTTGCGATTCAGGGAATCGGGCGGGACGTGACCGAACGCAAGCTGGCGCAACAGCGGCTGCTTGAATCGGCGCGCGAGTTGCAGCGCAAAAATGAGGAGTTGAGCACGGCCCTAAAGCTGGCCCGCGAAGCCACGCAGCTAAAGGAGCAGTTCCTGGCGAACACCTCGCACGAACTGCGCACGCCCATGAACGGCATTATGGGCATGATCAACCTGCTGAAGAGCACAGACCTGACGGTAGACCAGCGGGATTATGCCGACGCGGTGAGCCAATGCGCCCATGACTTGCTGACTATCATCAGCGACATCCTGGATCTGTCACAGATTGAGGCCGGCCGGCTGTTGCTTGCGGACGAGCCGTTTGACGTGCACGAGAGCGTCAAATCCGTGATGAAACTACTGGGTCTCCGTGCGACCGCCAAGGATCTGGCACTCACATACGATATCGATCCGCATCTGCCGGTGGCCATCAACGGCGACTGTGTGCGGTTCCGCCAAATTCTGACCAACCTGATCGCGAACGCCATCAAATTTACCCGCGAGGGCGGGGTGCATGTGCGCCTGAAGACAGCCGAAGAAGGCTGCCGTCTGCGATGCGAGGTGATCGATTCAGGAATTGGCGTCGTTGAATCGGCGCGCGGGCGCATCTTCGAAGCATTCGTGCAGGCCGATGGCACCACCCGCCGCCGCTTTGGCGGCACGGGCCTGGGTTTGACTATTTGCAAGCAACTGGTCGAAACAATGAGCGGCCGAATTGGCATGTTCAGTAACGATCCGGAGCCCGGTTCCACATTTTGGTTCGAACTGCCGCTCCGTCCAGGCGAAGGCGCAGTTATGGAGAGCGACCTGGCGGCCACCTGGCCCGAGCGGACCTAAGAGCGCTCAATCGCATACCCGGTGGGTCCGAACGGCGCGTTTCTCCTTCTGATTTTCGGCCTGCTGAGTGTATATTGCGAGCTCATTTGGCCGGGGCGCATCCTCCCGGGCGTAGTGGGCGCGGCCGTCGCGCTGACCGGAGCTTACTTTCTCTTTCGCGGGCCGGTGCAAATTACCGGTCTCGCGCTCTTGGGAATTGGCGTCCTGTTGCTGGTAACAGAAGCACTTGCCGCACCTTATTTCTTGCTCGGGACTCTCGGCACCATGGCGCTGACGGCCGGGTTCGCACTGCTTTTTCCGGGCCCGCGCCGAATCGCCCCCGGCTTGGCTGTCCCCGTTTCCGTGCTATTCGGCGCCTTAACGACACTCCTAGCCGCTCTCGCGAAGCGAGCGCGCCGGAATAAGCGGGCCGCGGCGAACGGCTTAAACTAGGGCGGAACTTTTCCGAAAATGCCGCGTAAAGTAAGTGTATGCGCCACCTGAGTTTTGTCCCTTTGTTTGTTGCCGCCCTAGGTCTTCCGGTTTTCGCGTCGGTCGATACCGCGTTACTGGCCCTTGTCCCGCCGGGGATGAAGGTCGTCTCGGGACTCGATTTTGACAGAGCTCGGAGCTCGGAGTTCGGCCAGTACATGACGGCCAAAATTCATAGCAACGACCAGGATCTGGAGCATTTCGTCAGCGAAACCGGTTTTGACCCACGCCACGATCTGCAGCAGATTCTCTTCGCAACGAGTGGTCCGGCTGAAAACGGCAATACGTCGAAAATCGCCATCCTGGCGCGCGGAAACTTCGATTCCGACCGGATCACAGCCGCCGCAAAGACTAAGGGCATAACGCCTCAGGCCTTTCACGGCGTGGACTTATTCATCGACAAATCTCAGCACGACGGGCCAAGCGCCTTCGCGTTTTTGGGCGACGGAGTCGGCGTCATGGGAGATTCCGAGACCGTGAAGCAGATCATCTCGAATCGCGCAACGGCGACTGCGCTCGATCCCGCTCTCGAAGCCGCGGTCTCGAAAGTGGGATCCGATAACGACGCCTGGTTTGTTTCCATGCTGTCCGGAGGATTCCTGGCGAATCACATCAACGCTCAAATCAACGGCGACTCGGGGAACCATGACGCCAAGCAGTCCATGCCACAGACACAGGCGCTGCAGTCTGTTTTGCAATCGACCGGCGGCATCCAGTTCGGCTCTACCATTCGCGTTTCGTTCGACGCTGTCACTCGCTCACCCCAGGATGCCAGCTCGCTCGCGGATGTAGTGCGCTTCTTTGCGAGCATGGTGCAGATGGAACGCCAGAAAGATCCGCGAGCCGGCGTCGTGGCCACGGCGTTCGACAACATGAACCTGGCGACCGATGGCGATGCCATGCATCTCTCCATCTCGATGCCGGAAAAGGGGGTGGAACAGCTCATCGACAGCATGCCGTCACACGGCGCGGCAGGCGCGCACGCGACGTCGGCACACCCTCACGCCCAGTAGGCGGTGACGCCAATCACGACGCCCGCCACGGCCGCTATTGCGCCCGCCCAGAAGAACGGTTTTCGCTTGGTCAGGATAGCTAGCGACGAGAGCACGATGGCAATCTCCAGAAACACTTCGCCGAAATGGAAGCGATCGGCCTTCGCACCGTAGGCGTCCCGCTCTTTCTCCAAGTCGCGCGCCTTCTCCTGGATATCGGCGGCTTCCTTCTTATAGCGTTTCGCGTCCTGCTCGTACGTGTTGGCCATGGCAGATCCGGGCCGCAGATCTTTCAAGCTGTCGCGCGTGGCCTGCGCCACGTAGTGGCGAATGTCTTTGGCCTGAGAGTACGCCCAGGTATCCGTAGCTTTCCCCTGCGTGAGCAGTTTCTCGGTATTGAAGTGCTCAGCTAGAACCGAAACCACCGCCAGGAAAGCCGCGATGATCGCCATGGTCCCCGCGACGGTCTTATCAAATGGATCATGGGCATGCTGTACATGTTCTTCAACCTCATCGTGAGCGGACATGAGGACAAGCTAGCACGTGTCTCAGGCCGTTCGCGCGGTATCGGCCTTCAGCATGCTCGAAATCTGGCGCACCAGGCGCCGATAATTCAGGTCCGCCAGCGTGCGGAATGGAAACCACTCCCCGTCGCGCCACGTGGAGAAATACCAGCGGGAGAAGATGGCCAGCTCTTCCACTCGCGGGCCCGTCGTCCTTGGTGCGGAGAGAGATTGAGAGAGGCGCTCCCGCAATTCGTGATCGAGCGATTTGGGCCGCGACTCTTCGGCGGAAAAGTCCAGCGTCACGCATTCCTGCCACAGACCCTGAACCATCGGCCAGAGCCGGAATTGCCGTTCTTCGCTAGCCCGTGTCAAAGCGACTCCATCGAAGTGATGGATTTCGGTCACGACTTCCGGCCGTGCGCTGGCGGCCGCATTGACCCTTTCCAGCCGTTTATGCAGTTGCGCGGCTTGCTCGAAATCGGTGTCTTCACAAGCACGGTCGCGGGCGGCAGACAACGCCGTCACGGTGCTCTTGCCGTTCGTCGAAAGAAAATCCGCTACACGATCGGATTCGGTACCATATTCTTCCGCCGTTACCGCACATTGGCAGGGCCGAAGGCACTGGTTCATTTCGCCATAGATGCAGCCGGGATGATCGGCGTGCGGCGCCAGCACGTCGGTGCAGCGCCGAATCTGAAGCAGGCTCAGCATCTCCTGCTCATAGGCCTGCGCAAGGTCGCGCCTGGCGAAGGGGCCAAACATCGGCACATCCTGCCGCGGAATGCGATTCATAACTCGAAGGCGCGGGAATGCATCGTTGTGCGTCAGGCCGATGAACCATGGCATGCGCAGCCGAAGGCGGTTCAGATATTCGTCGGGGAAGTGGAGCTTCGATAGCTCATAGAGAAGCAGCAAAGTTTCGAGGCGCGACCCCGTGGCCCAGCAATCGACGGAAGTCAGATTTCTGCGGAGCCTGGTGATCGCGCTGTCGGCGCCCACGTGCGAGGACACCAGCAGACGAGCCAGGCGCCTGCGCAGGCTTGACGACCAACTTAGATACGGCGGCCGCTCCGCCGCGTGCAGGGCGTAGACACCGGCTGGCGGCAGGGCCGCTATCTGCTCCGGAAGAGCCGCGGCAGTCAGGTCGAGGATAATCGGTGCAGGAATTCTCACATGCGCAGCGATCCAGACAGATTCCTCTTGATTTTACCGGCGTGATGGAAACGAATACCACACGCAGGTTCTCGGCGCTGTTTTTCTTGCTGTTGGCCTATCTGGTCCTCTATCCCTACGCTCAAAACAGGGGCTTCCCTTATCTGGCGTTCCGCGTTTTCGGCACGGTGTGACCGTGCTTAGTATTTATGCTGTAAGTTTCAGGCGTAGATTCGTAGTGACGGCGTTGATCCTGGCGATTCCCGCTTTGGCACAACGTATCTTCCTGCCTCGTGCGAATGAAGGCCCCCTGCCGCTTCTCAGCATTGTGCTCGGTTTTGCGTTCGATCTGCTCATCGTAGTAGTCATCTTTCATCGTGTTTTCGTCAAAGATGAACCTACCCGGGAAACGATCTTCGGAGCCTTGTGTATCTACCTGCTGGTCGGTTTCAGCTTTGCAAGTGTCTACGGCATGTTGGCCACGATCCAGCCTCATGCCTTCTACCTGGACCCGGCCCTTAATATCCGCACTGTTCCCGACCGGTTCGATCTCATCTATTACAGCTTCACAACACTGACCTGCTTGGGAGCGGCCGGAATCTCACCGGTTTCCACCCAAGCACGGTCGGTCTCTGTTATCGAATCCTTACTGGGTGTTTTGTACCTGGCGGTACTCATCTCCAGGTTGCTAAGTGCCTATCACGCTCGCCACGCCGCGCTGGGTAATGGTAATGAGAAATGAAACCGCTTATCTAACCTGAATGTAGACAATGACAAGTTAGGAGGTCATGCATGGCGCCGTTCATCGTACTCGTCGTTGCGGCTATTGCCTTCTGGTCACTGGGCCGTGCAGGCGTGGCAATATTCGAGCACCCCGGTACCGTTCTTCGGATGGCGCTGGGACTCATGTTTCTCCTGACCGCATCGGCTCATTGGGGCAAGCGGCGGCCCGACCTGATCCGGATGGTCCCGCCGGCCTTTCCGTGGCCGGATCTGCTGGTGACGATCACGGGGATGCTGGAAATCCTGGGCGCGATCGGGCTCTTTATTCCGCGCACGGCGACGGCGGCTGCTATTTGCCTGGCCGTGATGCTAATAGCCATGTTCCCCGCTAATGTACAAGCCGCCCGCCACAACTTGACCATTGCAGGCCAGCGCGTGCCGTCTCTGCCTGTGCGAACGGCGATGCAAGTGGTATTTGTCGCGGCGCTCGCGGGCGCAGCGTGGCTGAAATAATTGGCGCCCTGGATGCGATTCTTCGATTATCTTGTGGACCGATCAATCCATTTGTCCAAGACAGGAACTTTATAACTGATCAAGTTATCCACCAGGCGCGCTGCATCGTCATCGGCGAGCATGAGGTTTCGATGAACATCGCGCAAAAAACCTTCCGCTACCGCTCGATCCGCCATGGCAATCAACGGGCCGTAATAGTCGTTCACATTGAGCAGACCGCACGCCTTGCGGTGTAACCCGAGTTGAGACCACGTAAGGACTTCGCAAAATTCTTCCCACGTGCCAAAGCCGCCGGGAAGTGCAATGAAAGCATCGGCGAGATCCGCCATAAGCGCCTTGCGCTCATGCATGGATTCAACGACACGCAGTTCGGTCAACCCGCAGTGGGCAATCTCTTTTTCGACCAGGGCCCGCGGCATTATGCCGGTAACTCGTCCGCCTTCGCGGAGACAAGCATCGGCTAGCGCTCCCATGAGACCGAGTTTCCCGCCGCCGTATACGAGCCCGATTCCGCGCTGCGATAGAAGCTGCCCGATGTTCCGGGCTGCCTCGACATAAGCCGGGTGCGTTCCGAGACTGGAACCGCAAAATACGCAGAGGCGCTCCAACATCACTCCAGTTTACGGAGGAGAGTGTTCGCGCCGGCGAGGGTTCGTTCCCTTGGTATTAAGGCGCAGCCCAGGGACAAAGACCGCCCGCGGCCGCTCCTATTGCTATCCCATAAAACCCGTGACACAATACCTATGGGATTCCAATGGAAAGCAAAGTTGAGGTTTGGCAAGGGACTCTAGCCTTGATGGTTTTGAAGACGCTTGAAACGATGGGCCCTCAGCACGGTTATGGCATCGCGCGGCGGATTGAGCAGACGAGCCGCAACATGCTGTCACTGAATTATGGAACTCTCTATCCAGCGTTGTTGAAGCTGGAGCAAGAAGGCGCAATCGCATGGGAGTGGGGCGTTTCAGAAAACAACCGGCGAGCGAAGTTCTACAAGCTGACGCGCGCGGGCCGGAGGCAACTCGAACGCGAGGCGCGGGACTGGGCTCAAGCCACAGCGATTCTGGGGCGATTTCTGAAACCCGAGGGGGACCCGGCATGAAGCGGCTCAGAGCCTGGAGAATGAGGATCGCCGGCGTGTTCAGCAGGGACCGCTGGAACAAGGAAATAGCCGAAGAGTTCGAGAGCCATCTGGAACTGCAGATCTCCGACAATCTGCGCGCCGGCATGACAGCAGAGGAGGCGCGGCGCGAGGCGCTGATGAAAATGGGAGGCCTCGTATCCGCCCGCGAGGCCTATCGCGACAGGAGCACCGTGCCGTTTCTCGAACATCTGGCTTCCGACCTCCGGTTTAGCGTTCGCCAACTGCGCAAGCGTCCAGGGTTCGCAGTTACAGCCGTGCTGGTGCTGGCCTTAGGGATAGCCGCGAGCACCGCAATTTTTGCGTTCGTAGACGCAGCACTGATTCAACCGATTCCTTATCCGCGGCCGGCGACGCTCATGGAAGTAGCAGAGCGTTCAACGTTATTCCCGCTCAATGACCTTTCCTTTCCCGATTTTCAGGACTGGCGCCGCTACAACACGGTCTTCCGCTCGATGGATGCCTTCGCCGGCGGAGCCTTCCTGCTGAGCACAAAAACCGGGACCGAGCCGGTGCACGCCGGACGCGTGAGCAGCGGATTCTTTCGCACACTGGGCGTGAGTCCACTGCTAGGGCGAGACTTCTCAGCAAGCGAAGAGGCGCCGGGGCGAAACCAAGTGGTGATGCTGAGCTATGCGATGTGGCAGCAGGGATTTGGCGGAAGCAGGAACGTGCTGGGACGGAGAGTCGTGTTGAGCGGCGATGCATACACGGTCATCGGCGTGTTGCCGGAGGACTTTCATTTTGCCCCGATCGGCAGAGTCGACTTCTGGAGCATTATCGATCCGAAGGGTCCCTGCGCTATTCGGCGAAGCTGCCATGACCTGTTCTCCATTGCACGCCTGAAGGACGACGTTTCGATACCGAGCGCTCTCGCCAACGTGACATCGATAGCCACGCAGCTCGAGCGACAGTATCCCGACTCGAATCGCGGCCAGAGCGCGAACGTGATTCCGTTGGCGGAAGCGATCGCCGGTGAGTTCCGTCCGATTCTGATGGTGCTTATGAGTGGCGCCGCGCTGCTGCTGCTGATTGCGTACGTGAATGTGGCGAGTCTCATCCTGCTGCGCTCGGAAGGGCGAAAGCGGGAGGTCGCGGTGCGCCGCGCGCTAGGAGCTTCCGTGCAACGCCTGGTGAGCCAGTGCGCCACTGAGGCGCTGGTCCTAGTCGCCGCGGCGACCGTCGCCGGTTTGCTGTTGGCGAACTGGACTATGCAGATGCTGATGACCCTCATTCCGGCAGAGAAGCTATCCGGAATGCCGTTTCTGCTGAATCTCGGCTTAGATACGCGCGTGATCGGTTATGCAGCGGGGCTGGCGTTAGTGGCCATGATTTTGTTGACGGCTACACCGGTCCTGCATTTCTCGTTCTCGGAAATGCGGGATGGGCTGGCGGAAGGCAGCCGTGGTTCGGCTGGGAGGGCATGGCGAAGGATCGGTTCGCGGCTCGTGGTGGTGGAACTTGCGACGGCGATGGTGCTGCTGGTCGGGGCCGCGCTGTTCGGAAAGAGCTTATATCGATTGCTGCATGTCGATCTGGGATTTCGAGCGGATCACCTGGCGTCGATTGAGGTAGGGGCGCCGGACAAGAGTTATGCGAAGGACCAACCACGCATTGCGCTGGCACGCGACATTGTCCGCCGACTAGAAGCACTGCCGGGCGTGCAATCGGCGGCGCTAACGACGTTACTGCCGGTAAGTTACAACGGCGATACCGACTGGATTCGCTTTGTTGGAAGGCCGTACGACGGGAAGCACATCGAAGTGGACGAGCGGGATGTAAGCTCGGAATTTTTTCAGACCATCGGCGCAACGCTCTTGCGCGGACGTTACTTCAGCGACGCCGAAGACGAGTCTAAACCCGAAGTAGTGATCATCAATGAGACGCTGGCCAGGAAGTATTTTCCGGGCGAAGATCCGATCGGAAAACAGATTGGAGATACAAACCTGACGCCGAAGTCGATCAAGACGATTATTGGAGTGGTGGAAGATGTTCGCGAAGGCACGCTCGATTCTGAGATCTGGCCGGCGGAATATCATCCGTTCAACCAAGATCCAAGCACTTACTTTTCTGTGCTGGTGCGTACCTCCCAAAAGCCCGAGGCGGTGCTCACGGCGCTCGGCCCAGCCATCCAGCAAATTCGCCGCGATATCGGGGTGCGTGGTGAGGCAACCATGGAGGACTTCATCAGTAATTCGATGACTGCGTATCTGCATCGGTCTTCGGCGTGGCTGGTGGGAGGCTTCGCGGCGAGCGCGCTCCTATTAGGAATTGTGGGGCTCTACGGTGTCATTGCGTACTCGGTGAGTCAGCGAACGCGAGAAATCGGGGTGCGCATGGCGCTGGGTGCGGAGCACCGTTCGGTCTACCGGCTGATCTTGCGGGAAGCGGGCTGGCTGGCAATTCTGGGGATCGGAATCGGCGCGGCAGGGTCAATCACCGGAGCAGTATTTGCGCGGAAACTGCTGTTCGGCGTCCATTCATGGGACCTGCAGAGCCTGGTTGCGACGGCGGCAATGCTGGTAATCGCGTCCATCGCGGCAAGCTTCGTACCAGCACGGCGGGCGGCCTCGCTGAATCCGATGGATGCCTTGCGGGCAGAGTAACCAGCGCGGTGTATGTTACGTCAATTTTGCGAGATTTGCTGGAATCGATGGCCAAGTTACTCCAGGCCTGTACTGTTTCGCTGCTGATCGCCGCCTCACCTGTCTACCCTCAGGCTGCCGACAAGGCGCAACCGACGGATGCGCTCGAAAACGGTGTTTACCATAACAACCGGACCGGTATTCAATTTACTTTGCCGCCCGATTGGACCGTTGTGAGCCAGGAACGGGCATCTTCGGGCGCTCAGACTGTTTGGCTGAGAGATACCGTTTCGAACGTGGTCGCCACTGTATGGCTGAAGGCCCGAACCGCCGACCCTGCCAATGTTCCTGCGATGCTCGAAAGGCGTCTGGATAGCAAAGCGATTCAGCGCAACAACTTCGAGGGTTACAAATACCGGCCCGAAAGCGTGCAGCATACCACCATCGGCGGCCAACCGGCGCTGAGTGCCATCGCCGATTATGTCCAGACCGGCCAGCAGAGAGTCGAGTATCTGACCTGGATCGATGGGGAGAAAAGCCGTGTGGTGTTCGCAGCTCGCCTCCGCGCATCCGAGTTGGCGAGTTTTCAAAGCCGTTTCGAGGCCGTAATTCAATCGGCCGTCGTGCCGTAGGTTTCATCCTTTCCCGGCCTCAAAAAACTAGACAATTGATTGCTTTTCCTGGCCGTCGCGGTGCATGCATCGTCATGGGGTTGTAAGTGCCCGGCACAAGCAAACAGTTTCGGGCTCTCTACAAAGTCTTCCTGTTCCGCCTGGTAGACGATAGGGATCGAGTGCCTTTACCCTCGCTGGGCACTTGACAGGAGAATGGCGCGGTCTAGAA
>Ga0210385_10002224_pt1 | contig 11718 bp, 10 predicted proteins | sample IncBWH26OmetaG_FD_160107 | JGI IMG/M metagenome (GOLD analysis project Ga0210385, IMG submission 160107) | Forest soil microbial communities from Barre Woods Harvard Forest LTER site, Petersham, Massachusetts, United States - Inc-BW-H-26-O ... | reverse complement strand
GCGGCCAGCAAGATTATGCCTGAGATAAATATCATTTTAGCCGTCTTAGCGTTCATGGTTCCTCCTAAATGGGATTCGCCATCTAACACTCTCGCTGACGCCCTAGTCGCGGGCTGAGGCGGGCGCAGCACTGGGCTCCGCAGAAATAACAAGCCTCCCGCGATATGGGAAGGCCGATTGCGATTAGCCTTCCCTCGTCGCGGCGTCGTTGCGTCCTGCTTACTGCTTCGGTTTGGCGGAATCCGCCGGCATTGGAGTCTTCACTGCCGGTGCTGTTGTAGTGTTGCTGGTGGTGCTGAACTGCTGCGCAGACTTAACGAAGGTCTGCGGATTCGCCATGAGTTCCTTATTCACATCAGGATGAGACGAAAGATACTGCTTAAGTTCAGGATGATTTTCCAGGTACTCCTGATTCTTCACGAGCGACGGATCCTCGGACAGGCGCTGCGAGATGTCCCAATGGCCCCCGAGAAATTCACCGAAGCTGGCCGCTTGGCGATGGCTGATGGCGTCGCGATCCATGCCGCCTTCACGGTTGTCATACCGGGAATAGCGAGCTTCCTGCTGCATGAAGGCGTTCGGATCTTGCTTCAGCTGCTGGCGAAGTTCCGGATGTTCCTGCAGATAAGTTTGCAGGGCAGGATGGTGCTGTAGGAAATCCTGGTTATCTACCAGCGACGGGTCTTTGCGAAGTTGCTCAGCCGTTTCGCGGTGGGTGTTCAGGAATTGGTCGAAGTGTCCGAGTTCTTCGCGGTTGATGCGATCGCGATCGTCATCATGCCGATCGTAACGCTCTTCCTGGTGCATGAAGGCGTTCGGACTAGACTTTAGCTGTTCGCGAAGCTCCGGGTGGTCGTGCAAATAAGTCTGTAGCGCGGGATGGTTTCGCACGAACTCTTCGTTATCCACCAGCGAAGGATCCTTGCGAAGTTGCTCGGCGGTTTCGCGGTGGGTATCGAGGAATTGGTCGAAGTGCGCCAGTTCCTCGCGGTTCACGTCACGGTCCCGGCCACGATCGTCGTCGTGGCGCTCGTATCGAGATTCCTCGCGCATGAAAGCGTTCGGATCCGTCTTAATTTGTTCGCGTACAGCCGGATGATCCTGCAAATAAGTTTGCAGCGCAGGATGGTGCTGCAAGAAATCTTCGTTATTCACGAACGAGGGATCTTTCCGAACCTGCTCCGCGGTTTCGGGATGGCTGTCCAGGAAACGATTGAAGTTCGCGAGTTCCTGGCGGGTAGCGTCGTCGCCTTGAAGAGCCGGAGTATTTTGCGCGGACGCAGATTGCGCGTTTACGGGCGCGCCGAGGCACAAAAAACCCGTTAAAGCCGACATTGTGAGCCAAGTCTTCAGGTGAAAGTGTGACTGTTTCATGCTACTGCCCTCCTGCGGTGAATGTGTCACCCGCTATGGGAGGTGCAACCGCGATGCCAAACGGGTGGTAAGAAAACGAAAGTGAATAGGAATCAAGGAGTTGGAGGAATGGAAGCGGCCCGGGGTTGCGTGAATTCAGTCGACGGCTCAAGGGAAATTCGACATGCCGCCGGGAAAATTGCTGTACAGCGATGACCTTAAGAGAAGTCGCTCCAGGAGAATCGTGCGGAAGCGATTGTTGTGCCCTGTTCTCGCAGGCTGTCGAGTCCCGGTCAGAGTTTTTCTGCGCCGGGCAGCAGCGCTTCTACGAGCGCGGTCCATTCGGCGTCCAGGGTGGGGCGCCGAAAGTTGCGGCCGGCGCGGTGGTACCAGTAATCGGCATTCGAGGCGGACCCTTCTTTCCGGTGAAGATAGGCATGGACCGCCATGCCGTCGGTCGTTTCCAGCCCGTCAACCAAGCCATGCGCTTTATTCCAATCGCCTTTGGCATCCCACCAGAGTGCGGCGAGCGGAGTGAGAAAGTCTGCGCGTGGCGCCCTTTCGGCGAGCGAAGCTGTGAATTCTTCGAAGTTCACGTATGTGCCCTACTTTTCCCTCGGCCTCGAGAGTTACGCCAGGAATGCGAGGGCCTGCGAAGCGCCGTCGGGAAGCAGCATTTTAGTAAGGCTCGCGAGGATTTGCACTCTCCGGATTCCTTCCACAAGCGCAGGAAATCGCGGCGCAGGCACACGGGGCTCGGTAACGCGGATGCCAGGGCCGCCCGGGAACGCGGCCCTTAGCTCGGCTGGCTCTTGATAACGAGTTTGCGTTACTTGGCGCTAATCACACCGAACAATCCAGCGAAATTATTGTCGGGGCCAGCGGTAAAAAACAGGTGATTGGTTGCGCCATTGGATCCGGTGCCATCACCGAATGCAATTGCCCAGAGCTGATCTATGTGGATCACGTCACCATTGTCGTCCTTCAAAGTGCCAACGAATTGGCCGGTAACGGCATTGAAGGCATTGATGGTGCCGGTGTTGGTATTGTTCGAAACGAGCAAGGTGTTGCTGAATTCTCCGAAATTCTTGGGAGCGATTGCGAAACCCCAAGGCTGATTCAGCGGGGAGCCGTGGGCGAGTTGCTTCAGGAGGTTGCCATCTTCGTCGAAGATGTCAACATAACCACCGGAAGCGCCCGAGTTGGCCGCGAACGAGACGTAAACCAGACCGCCGAAGTCCTGAATGCCGAAGGCCGAGAAGCCGGCAGGGAGAGTGGTATCGGTAACGGATTTTACGAGTTTGAAGGCGGCGTCATAGATGTCAATTTTGTTGTTGGCGTTGTCCGCAGCAAGCAGAACATTTCCGGAGGGCCTGGAGGAGATCGCTAGACCAGTGTATGAGGCGCCCGGTGTGGTGACGGCGATCATGGCGGCATTGGGATTTACCGACGGCGCCCAACCGCTGATAGTGCCGTCCAGCGTGGCGAACAGAAACAGCGCCGGAGCTCCCTTAATCTTGAAGCTTGGTGATCCGTTGAAAGCCGTGCCTGTGGGCGAGCCGGGACCATCCTCGCCTTTCGTGGGAATAAACACGTCCAGCGGCACTTTGGTTCCATGCTCATCGTAGAGCGTGGACCAGCCGGAGCCTGCGTCGCTGACCCACCAAGGACTGCCCGGAGCGTGAGAAAGGCCCCATGCATTGACCAAAAGCGGATCCGTCGTTTTCGCGGTTTTTTGTTGATTGGAAACCAAATTGGTGACCTGATATTGTGCGCGGACCAAGCCGGGAACGATCAGCTGAGCGACGGCGAGGCACGCCGAAAGTGCGATGGTGCGGAGTTGCATGCGAGGTTCTCCTTTGTAGCGGGCCAGTGGGCGATGCTCGACATCGGCTGGGAGGAAATGCTGACCTGCCCGGCGCGAATACTGGCATTCGGTGAGGAGAGAATTGCAACAAGCAAGTCTCTTTTTTGTAAACTTCTTGTGAAGAACCGGTGAGAACAGGGTGTGCGCGCTGGAAGGATCAGAGCAGCCGCTACGTTTCGGTCATCAAATTTGTGACGGCTTCGACGGGGCCACGCAGAAAGAGTAAATGGAGCCGGCTCAAAGGGAAGTGCAGCGAATTGCCGGTAATCACTGGGCGATGTTGGAAGCGGAATCAAGCGGCGATTCATGCATGCTGAGGATGTACCAATGATTTTCGGATTTGCGGCAGAGCATCATGCCGCGGCCGGTGGTGTGAATGTTTGCGGACTCGATGGTGTAGTCGTAGAGGCTCCAAACCACGTTGCCGACGGCGCGTTGGTCTTTCATGTTCATTGAAAAATGGACGCGCGGGGTGAGGCCGAAATACATTCGCTGAAAATGAGTGGTGGCTTGGTCGCGCCCGCGCAGTTCGCCGCTGGGAGAGCTGAGAACGAAATCGGGATCGAAGCACGCGGCGAGCTTAGGGGCGTCGGCGTCGTTGAAAGCTTCTGCGCAAGCGTGCATGGCTTGCTCCATATCCGCGATGACGGAAACCTCTGTCGAACTGGGAGCGGCGATACCGAGGCGCGCGACGCTGCGTTGCAGGTCAATGGTGACGCCGAGCTGTTCGAGGAGGTCAACGCCGAGGACGCCATCGAGCGGGCCGCCGCAGGCTTTGGCCAGGACGCTGAGGTCGATCGCGGGGAGCGTGACGTTGCGCAGGACGTGATTACCCAACCTGAGCTCGGCAATGGAGACTACGCGGGCACGGAGTGCGGTGGTCTGATTCCAGGATTGCACGCGGACTTCTTTGGAATGGCCGGAGGTGAAAGATTTTTCGTTGAGCATGGAGGTGGCAGCGGTGTCTATCAGGAAGCGTTGGTCGGCGCCGTTTACCTGCACAATTACGACGGGCAGGCGATCGCAGCGCTGCAGCGGAATTTCGCTGGAGTTGACCGGAGATTGCGCCTGCACGGCGGCGCGATGCGCCTGCATCGCGAGCGAGAGGATTGCTGTCGCGAGAATTCGCAAGAGCACAACCGGCCCAATTTGCATCACTCCCTCGATGGTGCGGACGATGTGACTTGGTCAATGCGGCGAAGAATGGCAGCTTTGGCTGAACGGAAGGCGGATTGATCGCGGAAGAGGCGCGAACTCCAATTGCCTCCCATGGCCAGGGCCTGAATTTCGAACGCGAGCTGGCGTACGTCCACATCTTTGCGAATTTCGCCGGCGAATTGCGCATCGCGAGCGGCGTGTTCCAGATTTCCCAGCCATTTTTTCATGAGGATAACGATGCGATCGCGGACGGGGCCGGGGCGATCGTCGAATTCGAGTGAGGCGGCGGAGAAGAAGCAGCCGCCGGGAAAGGTTTTGCCTTCGCCGTAGGAGAGCCAATTTTTGCAGAGCTCGCGCAGGAGGCGGAGGCCGCGGAATTGAGCGGCGGGAAGCACGACTTTTTCGATGAAGATGTCGCGGGCCTGGTCCACGACCGCGCATTGCAGGTCTTCTTTGGAGCCAAAGTGGGCGAAGAGACCGCTCTTGCTGATGCGCAGGTTAGAGGCGAGCTTGCCGATGGTGAGACCTTCGAGGCCTTCCAGGGAAGCGATATTGACGGCCTTGCGGAGGATGGTGCCGCGGGTTTTGAGGCCGCGAGGGCGACGCAGAGAATGCTTTGCGGTGGTGGCCGCTCGGCTTCGTGGAGGCTGGGGACGTTGTGGGCGCGGGTTCATTTTGCCGTGCCAATAATAGCACGACCGTTCGTGCTATTTCAACTAGCATGTAACGCGCGATCTCCGTGCGGGCATTCGCGCTTGGGGGCCTCGTGCGGCTGGGTCACGTGAAAATTGTTAGAGTCTATCGAGTGACTGGTGCAGTTTTTGTGGAGCTGAGTAGGGATAAGGCATGGCTGCGCGCGAAATAAGTAGAGTGGGCGCGACGCTTTCTGGTGCACGTCGTATAATGCCGCGATGATTGGGCGGACGGTGTCGCACTATCGCATCCTGGAGCAGCTGGGCAGCGGCGGGATGGGCGTGGTTTATAAGGCTGAGGACACGCAGCTGCGGCGATTTGTGGCTTTGAAGTTTCTCTCCGAGGATTCCCCTTCCGATTCGCAATCTATTGAACGGCTGCTGCGCGAAGCGCGGGCGGCTTCGGCATTAAATCATCCGAATATTTGCACGATTTACGAGATTGGGCAGGACGGGGACCGTCCGTTTCTGGCGATGGAGTTTCTGGAGGGGCAGACGCTGAAGGAGCGGATTGCGCGCGGCGGATTTACTGCGGCTGAACTGCTGGATTTTGCGATTCAGGTGGCTGGAGCACTGGACGCGGCGCACGCGAAGGCAATCATTCACCGCGATATCAAGCCGGCGAACATTTTTGTGGCGAGTACGGGACAGGCGAAGGTGCTGGATTTTGGTCTGGCGAAGCATGCGGGCGCGGCGGGCGAAGGAGTGGAGCACACGCAGAACCTGCAGACTCGCAGTGTCGAACGGCTGCAGAGCGCGGCCGGCTCGGTGGCGGGGACGGTGACATACATGTCGCCGGAACAGGTGCGCGGGGAGCAGTTGGATGCACGGAGCGATTTATTTTCGTTTGGAGCTGTGCTGTACGAGGTGAGCACGGGAAAGGCGCCGTTCCCTGGTGAGACCACGGGTGTGATTTTCGATGCGATTTTGAATCGCGCGCCGGTGACGCCTAGCCGGCTGAATCCGCAGGTGCTGCCGAAGTTCGAGGAAATTATTCACAAGGCGTTGGAGAAGGACCGCGAGCTGCGGTACCAGTCGGCGGGGGAGATGCGAAGTGATCTGCGGCGGCTGAAGCGCGATTCGGAATCGGGGAACATTGCGCCGATGATGGCGGCGCCAGCCTCACGGAAAACGCGTGGCGGAAGGATGCTGATTTATTCGATGGTAGCTATCGCGGTGGTGGTGGCGGTGCTGGGCGGCGGAATCTGGTGGTATCGCACGGCGCGGCCTGCGGCTCCGGCAAGCACGAATTGGCAGCAGATGACATTTTTCACGGACTCGGCGGTGTATCCGGCGCTGTCGCCGGATGGGCGCTTGTTGACGTTTATTCGCGGGGCCGGCACATTTTTCGGGCCGGGGCAGGTTTACGTGAAGATGCTGCCGGACGGCGGGCCAGTCGCGTTGACGCACGATACAACAGCGAAGATGAGTCCGGTGTTTTCGCCGGACGGATCGCGAATTGCGTACGGAACCGCGACTCCGTTCGACATGTGGGAAGTGCCGGTGCTGGGGGGCGAGGCGCATATGATGTTTCCGAATGCGTCGTCGTTGACATGGATTGACGACGGGAAGCGACTGATGTTCTCTGAGATCAAAGACGGAATTCATATGGCGGTGGTGACGACGGATCAGGGGCGCGGGGAAAACAGGAACGTGTACGTGCCGAGCAGCGATCGCAGCATGGCGCATCATTCGTATCTTTCGCCGGACGGCAAGTGGGTGTTGATTGTGGAAATGGGGCCGCAAGCGCTATTTGTATCGTGCCGCGTGGCGCCGTTTGAGGGCGGAGGTGCGGTGCGCGAAGTAGGTCCCGCTAACGGTGTTTGCACGTCGGGGGCGTGGTCGCCTGATGGCAAGTGGATTTATCTGAGCGTGAGCACCGGCGGAAAATTTCACATCTGGCGGCAGCGATTTCCGGACGGCGATCCGGAGCAAGTGACTTCCGGGCCGAACGAGGAGGAAGGGATCGCGATGGGGGCGGACGGCAAGTCGTTGATCACTTCGGTGGGGATGCGGAACGGAACGGTGTGGCTGCACGATGAAAGTGGCGATCACCAGGTTTCGTCGGAGGGCGATGCCGTAGACGCTGCTTTTTCCGAGGATGGAAGAAAACTCTACTACTTAATGGACAACGGACAGACGCAGGGCTTTGAACTATGGGTGCGTGACGTTGCGAGCGGCACGACCGACCGGGTGCTGCCCGGATATGTGATGCAGGACTATGCTGTTTCGACGGACGGAAAAGAGGTGGTGTTCGCGAAGGCGGATGCGAGCGGCCACACGGGACTGTGGGTGGTGGCGCTGAACCACCGTTCTGCGCCGCGCCATCTGGAATCCGCCGCGATCGAGGATTCTCCGCGTTTCTTGCCCAACGGCGACGTAATTTTTCGTTCGGTCGAGGGAGGGATTGATTTTCTGTACCGTATGCGGATCGATGGATCGCAACGCCAGAAAATAAGTCCGAAGAGAATCTTCGATCTGTTCGACGCGTCGCCGAACGGCCGGTTGGCGCTCGTGTTGGGCGAAGGGAGCGATGAGGAGAAGTCGCCTACCGTAATGGTGGTGCCGCTGGAGGGAGGGCCGGCGGTCCGGATCTGCTCGATAGCCTGCTGGGCGGGATGGAGCGTCCGCGGAGATTTCATGCATCTAAATTTCTATGAGTCGGCAGACCAGAGCACGTACTTGCTGCCGTTACGGGAGCCCGGAGGAATTCCGGATGTGGCGATCGGAAATGAAAGCGCGGAAACACTGAAGAAGGTCAAGACGATGGCCGTGATTCCACATCGGGTGGGCTCTATCGTCAGTAAATCGCTGTACGCATACACGTTGCAGAGCACGGAGCGGAACCTTTATCGCATTCCGCTGCAATGAGAGGGCTTTGCGCGATGCGTCGCAGGTTGAAGATTGCAGACGCGACGCACCGCGCGGGACAGTGGACGTTGTCAGGCGCTGCGATTTCAGTCGTGGCCGAAGAGCAACGGGGCGCCTAATTTTGCCGTGTAATTGGGGCGGTAGCGCTCGGTGTTGTACAGCGTGGCGACATCCACTCTGCGCGCGCCGGCGGAAGATGCGGGGAGGGGCGCGGAGGCGTAGCAGCCGTTTTGCACGCCGACCATGCGGCCGGTGACGCCATCGCGGATCAGGTCGAGCGCGATGTTGGCGTAGGTAATCGCTACGATTTGATCAATGGCGTCGGGCTCGCCGCTGCGTAGGTCGTAGGTCAAGTCACTTTCGATGGTTTCCTCGCCGGTTCTTCGTTGCAGTTCGTCCGCCAGCGCGTGGCCGATGTCCACTTTTTTTCTGTGGCCGTAGGCGTCGGCTTCGCCGTACTCGTCTACGACGCGGTTAGTCCAGGTGGCGCCTTCGGACACGATCACCAGGGAGTAGTGGCTAGAATTCTTGCGCTTATCTTCCACCAGGAGTTTGCAGACAGCGTCGAGGTCGAATGGAAATTCGGGAATCAAGCAGCGCGCGGAACTGATGTAAGAAGTGTAGAGCGCGGTGAAGCCGGCATCGCGGCCGAAGATGCGGAAGACTCCGATGCGTTCGTGGGAGCCGAGGGTGGTGCGTTGGCGGTTGATGGCGTCTTTGGCGCGCGTGATGGCAGTGGAGAAGCCGATGCAGTATTCGGTGCCGTGGACGTCGTTGTCCATGGTTTTGGGAATGCCGATCACGGGGAAACCTTTGCCGGAGAGTACGGAGGCGAAGCTGAGAGTGTCGTCGCCGCCGATGGCGATGAGGCAGTCAACGCCCAGGCGCTGGAGATTTTCGAGGACGATGGGAGTGAAGTCGTAGAACTTGCCGTCGAAGGAAAGTTTTTTGAGCTGGTCAGCGGGAATGTGCGCGGGAACTTTGTTGGTGGCGACTTTGCGGGGATTGGTGCGGGAAGTGTGCAGCCAGGTGCCGCCGCTGCGGTCAATGGTGCGAGTATTTTCGCGAGTGAGCTGGCGGTCGAGGCGATCGTCGCCGGTGTCGGCGGGATTCATATTGGTGAGGCCCTTCCAGCCTTTGCGGATGCCAGTGACGGTGTGACCCATTTCTGTGGCGCGGTACACGACGGATTTGATAACGGAATTTAGCCCGGGGACGTCGCCGCCACCGGTCAGGATGCCGATGTTCTTGCCTTTCGCCATCGAATTGTAGCTCCTTGGGATGCCGGTGGGGCCGGTGAACACGTATATCCGCTGGTTTGCGGTGCGTTAGCGAATACCGGGGCCGGGCGCCGGGTGATTTCGTAGTGCCACGACTACGATTTAATTATGTGCGCAATTCTACTAGTACACTAAAAACGCGAAAAGATGAATGGGGAAACGCGAGGAAATTGTGCGGAGATGGCGAGCGAAAGGAGCGTGCGCGGTGCGGCTAGAATTTGAAGACGATTCCGACCTGGGCGCGGAGATTGTTTTGGGTGCTGTTGCCGATTACGGTGGGATTGCCGAAGCCGGTGCGAACCCAGTCAACCTCGATGGGACGGAAAGCGATGTGTTGGCTGAAGGGAAGGTCGAAGCCGCCGCCGACGGTGAGATCGAAGGAATTGTTGTTCGGGGTTCTGCTGAGGTTGATACATTCGCCCTGGATGGTGCAGGTGTTGTAGAGGTCGGCGTAAAAATTGTTGTGGATCCCTCCGAACATAACCTCCGCAAAAGGCAGGACGCGCTTAAATTTGAAGCGCAGGACCGGGCCGCCAGTGTAGGTGTACACGTTGCCGTGAACGGATAGATTGCAATTGGACGGGCTATTGCAGCCCTGGGTATTCGCCGGCACGGTAACAAGCTGACCGTAGCTGCCGTAGTCTGCAAATTCGGCTTTTAGCCCGAGGTGTTTGAAGAAGAAATAGGAAAGTGACGCGCTGCCGCCGTTGAAAGAGGAGCTGGCAACGAAGCTATCGTGCGGAGAGTACAGGTAGGAATAATTCACGGCGACTTGCACTTTCGGCGCGTCTTGGGCGAAGGCCGCGGCACCGAAGAAGATAGCCAGCGCGAGCAACAGCAATTTCTTCATTTCGTAGGCTCCCGGAAATCCAGTCAAGTGACGGCTGCGACGCGGCGACGGTTACACAGAGTAACAGCTTATGAGGTCGAGGCGGCGCGCTGCTATTTTAGCTGCAATTTGGTTTGTGGAAACCGAATATCGCGCGAGAATTTTGCGGCTTTTGACGCGGCGGGGATCTGTGAGCCGAGCAAGACCGTAAGGTGGCCGCACTGCGCATATTGGATTTCTTGTGGAGTGGCTGCGGAGAGTTACGGTGAACTACTGCTGTTCCACTTTGGGGTCGAGCTGCTTGGCCTTGGCGATATCGGCCTTGGCGCCGGACTTATCGCCTTTTTTCTGCTTGGCTAATCCGCGGGCGTAGTAGGCGAGGGCGTTTTCGGAATCGAGCTTCAGGGCTTGTTCGCAATCCTGGAGGGCTAGGTCGTACTGCGCGGTTTGGTCGTAGGCGTATGCGCGGAGGCTGAAGGTGGCAGCGTCGCTGGCATCGAGCGTGATGGACTGCGTGAAGTCCGTGATGGCAAGGGCAAATTCTTTTTTGTGGTTGTGGGCCTGACCGCGGGCGGCGAAGGCTTTGGCGTTTTTCGGGTCAAGCTTGAGCGAATTGTCGAGGTCTGCGATGGCGCGATCGAAGTCGCCTTTCTTTTCCAGAGCAGCGCCGCGACGATAAAGCGCTTCGGCGCTTTGCGGGTTGTTCTTGATGGCCTGGTCGTAGTCCTGGATGGCCAAATCTGTCTGGCCGTTGTCGTCCAAGGCGTTGCCGCGGTTGAGGTAGGCGATGGCGAGCGTCTCTGGTGACTCGTGGCCCGATTCGATCAGCGCGGAACAGCCGGCGATTTTGCGGCCGACGTCGTCGCCGGTGCACCAGGCGAGATTCTGGTTTTGGGGGCTGTGGGCTTTTGCGGCGGCGGCCGGCAGAGTGCTGGTTGCAACGGCGGCGAAGCCTGCTACGGCGATTGTTACGGCCACGCCGAAGCGGACTCGAACCAGAACGCGCAGGAAAGATGCGGAGGCTTTGGCGCGCGTGCCGCTGGGGTTGATAAGCCTGGACGCGATCACCTACAGCCTGCCAGGTCTCGCGCTTCGAAATTTACGCTCGCCATCGATGAAGGGACCTCCTTGTGCGTTGCGGACGATATCATAATTGGGACGGAAAGAATCCGTAAGTTGGGAGATGGTGGCAGAGAGGGCATTAGGAACATGTAAGGCCGATATAAAGATTTCATAAAGGTGCGCCGGGCTCAAGGGCGACGGCGAATATATTTATGAATTCGATGCATTCGTGGAACTAACGGGCGGGCATTCGCGTGGAGGCTGAAGTAGAGGGTGCGCAAGCAGCAGGTCGCACGCGAGGATTGGTGCGAAGGCGGTTGCCGGTTAGAGGCGCGTTTCGGCGCCGAGATGAAGTTCCTGAGCGGAACGCTTTCGCAGGATCGGCAGTAAGCCGATGATGCCGACCAGCATGAGAGCAAATGTGCCTGGCTCGGGCGCGGTAGCTGAAGCCGACGCAGCAATCATCTGATTGCCGGATAGGTCCGTTGAGGTGAATGTCTGGCCGTCCAGCGTGAGCACCTCGCCGCTTCCTTGAGGATCGCAGCCTTCGTCGGTAAACAGGCACAGCAAGAAAGCGTCTTGCACCGAGAAATTGCAGAGACGATG
>Ga0210385_10002223_pt1 | contig 11719 bp, 10 predicted proteins | sample IncBWH26OmetaG_FD_160107 | JGI IMG/M metagenome (GOLD analysis project Ga0210385, IMG submission 160107) | Forest soil microbial communities from Barre Woods Harvard Forest LTER site, Petersham, Massachusetts, United States - Inc-BW-H-26-O ... | reverse complement strand
ACGAGGACTTCGTCACCGGCTTCGTGACGGTCGACGGAAAAGTCTGGGGCCGTCCTGTAGGGATTACCGTGGCGCCGGACGGTTCGCTGTTGGTAACCGACGACGGATCGAACAGCATCTGGCGAGTGGCGTACACCGGGAAATGATTTTTCGAGCGTGACGGCACTGGCTGAATCCAGCGCAGCGCCGTCCGCGAATCGTTTTTTATTCGCGACGCGCCCGGTTGATGCTGCCTAGTCGTTGGACTGCGGCGGAGCTTGCGGCTTGGGCGCAGCGCCACCTTGACCGCGCGGTCCTCCCCGTCCCGGCCCGTCTGCACCCAAGGGGCCACGGCCATCGCGCCAGCGATCGCGCAGCAATTGCCGGAGCTTCTCGCGTTGCGCAGGAGTGATTGCGTCGCGCACGGTCAGGCGGTAATCAATAGCGGATTTTTGCAGGGACATTTGCGCAGCGCTAATTTCCTGCAGCTTAGCGTTGATCGCAGCGCGATCCGGCTTGTCTGCCGCGAGCAGCTGTTTCAAATCAATCCGCTGCACCTCGAGATCGGCACGATCGCGAATCGCTGTCTTGCGAAAATCGGCCTCCTGCTTGCGAATCGTGGCCGCCTGCTCGTCCGTGATGCCCACTTGTTGCCGCATGGATGGATCGTTCAGCAAGCGCGCGAAACCGGAGTGCCGGTGTCCTCTGCGGCCGAAGCCGCCGTGCCGATGGCCCCATCTGCCTTCGTTGTCGCCCGAACCCATCGAGCCGCGACCTGACCCGTATCCGTCTCTCGCGCCTTGATGCGCAGGCAGCGGATCGGCTGGGGCGTCTTGCGCGAGGAGTGGCGTGCAGCTCAGCGCCAGAGCCAGAACAGCGAATGCAGTCTTGGAATAAATTCCCATGATCTATTCTCCGTAACCAGTGTTCTTCATTTGCCAATTGCGATTCTTTGCCGACTGCGAAAAGGTTCCCCAAACGCCCGGGCGCGTGAAGCCGCTCTAGCTTGCGTGCCTGGCAGCGGTGAATTCGCGCGTAAACTGTCCCCCGCCCATGGTGCCCTTCAGCGTGTCGCCATCGAGCGTAGCCTTGAATTCCATTTTCATGGTGTTTCCGTCGCGTCCCTGGCGCTGCTCGGTCCAGGAAATTGTGTTGCCCGAAACCGTGGCGTCAGAAGCGTTTTCGCCACGCGGCGTTTTGTGAGTGACTTTGAATTTATCGCCGTCTTTCGTGATGGTGAGCGATTGCGGGCCGCCACCTCCGTGGTGTCCGCCGCCAGCCTGACCATTGCCTTGGCCTCCGCTCTGACTGTCGCCCTGGCCACTACCTTGACCGCCGCCCTGGCCGCCGCCGCGACCGCCGGTTACGGTCATGTCCCATGATCCGACAAAATTGGCATCCTGCGCCGCAGCCTGAAATGCCGTCAGCGAAAGCAGCAAAGCGACGAGATAGATAACCGCGAATCCCAAGCGAAGTTTTTTCATAACCTAATCTCCCTAAAGTTTGCGGTGGCTCCGGGCGCGCGCTATTGAAAACAAATCGGCGTGGTCCGCAACGAGCCGGCGTTCCTATGATTTGTGCTTTCCCACACCATTAATTGAGCTCGAGAGTCCACAAAGTTCCATAATTTCGTTGAGCTGCGATGGAAGGAATCACCCAGCAAAGGCGCGCGCCGATTGTTGCGCAACCATGATCCCCGGCTCGCGCTGGTTTGACCGTGTGTGGCGCGGGCCGCTATAATACTCGTTTCGGCGGGGGGCAAAATGCCTGCTGAAGGAGCGCTTAGCGATTGAGCTGAGCGAGCGCCTGGCGCCGGATGCGGTGCGACGGGCGCGTTGTACCCCACCAGGGCCCGTCGCGATCAAGTGGCGGACTCGAAACGATACGAAGGCGGGGAATTCCAGACCAGAAATCAGGAGCAGGAAATGATTAAGGCAACCCAACTACGCCCGGGAATGATCATCAAGCACGAGGGCGACCTCTGCGTGGTGTATAGCGTGGATCACCGCACGCCGGGGAACAAACGCGGTTCGATGCAGACCAAGATGCGCAACCTGCGCAACGGAAACATGATGGATTTCCGGTTCCGCGCGGAAGAGACGCTGGAAAAAGTGGTGGTGGACGAAATCCAGTTTGAGTATCTCTACAGCGACGGCGATACCCATCACTTCATGAACACGGAGAATTACGAGCAGCTGGCGCTGCAGAACGACATCGTGGGCGACACCAGGGATTACCTGATTCCCAATCTGCCGGTGAAAATCGAATACTACGACGACAAGCCGATCGGCGTATTGCTGCCGGACACGGTGGACCTGACTGTGGTGGAGACCGAGCAAAGCATCCAGAAAGCGACGGCTAGCGCGGTGATGAAGCCGGCGAAGCTGGAGACTGGCTTGATCGTAAACGTTCCGCCGTTTGTGGGGAATGGCGACAAGATTAAAGTGGATACTTCAGAGGCGCGGTACATTCAGAGAGTGCAGTAATCGCCAGCCTGAATCGAAACCTAAATATGCCCGCTCTGTCCCGAAAACCGCGGGACCGAGCGGCCGTTACAAAATCTCCTCAAATTAGGGCCGCTGTTTCGATCGCGGCCGTTTCTTTTGTCCAAGCACAGCTGAACTGATGCACAAGATCCAGCGGATGGCTCATTACTGCGCGTCTACGACGCAGCGGAAACCGATCGTGCCGGAGCGATCGCGGCCGGGCGACATCAGAAGATATTTTTGGTGTTGATCGAGGCGATAGGTTTGGGGGAAATACCAGACCGCGCCACGCGGTTGATAGGAAGCGCCGCCGCGGACGATGGCCGCGCGAGTGTGCTCGTCGCGGAATTCGTCCGTCCATTGCGAGATGTTGCCTTCGAGGTCTAGAACGCCGAAGGGGCTGGCGCCTCTGACGTTCGCATCCACATTTGCCGGCGTGCGCATCACGCGAGCGTGATCAGCTGGGGGAACTGCTTCTGCATCCCAATCATTTCCCCAGGGATACGTCCGGCCATCGGTGGATTGCGCGGCGTATTGCCATTCCCAATCGTGAGGCAGGCGCTTGCCGGCCCACGCGGCGTAGGCGCGCGCGTCTTCGATAGCGATCCATGTTACCGGTTTCGCGGCCCAACCTTCGGGATACGTTCCGTGCTTCCAATCGCGCAGAAAATTGTGATCGTCCGCCGGACGGTACTTCGTCGCGGCCAGGAATTCCTGGAACTGCTGATTGGTGACGGGCGTGCGATCAATATAGAAGCTGGGGATGTGCATGCGTTTGCGGTGAAAACGCCGCGGCGCATCTTCCCAGGGATACTGCACGTCCACGCCCGGATCATTGCCGCCTTCGATTTCGATTCCTTGCACCGCGAAATCGAAGTCTGCTTCAGGGATACGCAACATGCCCGGCGGAGCCGCCGCTGGGACTTTCGTCGGAGGGGAGAGGACCATGGTCTGCGGCGCGAATTTCCACTGGCGTGAATATGCGGACAAGGGCTGGGCGGAACGCGCGGCCATGTTTTTGAGAAGGCCTTGCAATTCAGCGGCGGTGGCGAACTTTTCAGCGGTGGCCAGGACGGCGCCAAAACCGAGCGCGGCTATCGAAAATGAGAGCGTCGCTTCAGTGCCATTCGCGCGCGGGACCAATTCGACTCCGCGCCACAAGTCGAAATAATGCATGCCGGCTTGCACGGGCACGCGAAGTTCTTCACCTGCAACGTCATATTCATTGCGATTCACAATCGTCCACAGCGTGGAATTCGCCGTGGGGAAAGTGCTGGCGAAGACGCCGGCCTGCAGCGTCGGGACGTGCGGTGCCCATTCCGCGCTGGTGAGATTTTCCGGAAACGCGCGCTCGATTCTTGTGATGCGCAGGACCGTCTCTGCGTCGCGCGGCGTCATGCCGTACCAGAAGCCCCACAGATTTTCGAGCGTGGCGTAGCCTTCGCCGTTAAAGAATGCATGTTGCAGGCTATCGGTTTTGTCGCGCGTGAAACGATCGTTCACGTTGACCGTATGCCGCGGCTCCAGCCACTTCGCTTTGCTGACCATGGGGACGAAGGGATACGCCACGTCTTCCCAAGTCACCCAATCGTTCCAACTGATATTGCTCCAGGCAAATGATTCGTCGTGGATGGCGAATTGCGGCTCGAGCGCGAGGGGATGGCCGATCGCGTCGGACGCGCCGCGGAATTCCTTGGGCGGGCTTTCCAGAGTGTCGAAATTGATGCCGTCGGCGCCAAATTCCTTCAACAGCTGCGGGAAGACGGTGGAGGGGGGCGCGCCTTCATCGCGAGTGCCTTTGTCCCAGGCGAGAATCGGAAACATGACGCGCACGCCGCGGCGGTGAAACTGTTCAACTACCTGGCGCAACGCGGGAATTCCGCCGGGCAGGTCGCGCAGCAGATCGAACTGGTTGCGGTCATCCACGCCAAGATTCGGATACCCCGGCCAAATCAGCACTACGTCAATCGGACCGATGCGCCGCTCGAGGTCCGCGAGAAAAATGTCCACGGTGTATTCGCGTTTTTCAGGATCGTAGAAGGAGCGATCCCAGACGAGCACTTGGCACTGAGAAACAACGTGTTGAGTCCAGGTGAGCTCGGGGCGGGTGTACAGTGAACCGTCGTAATGATATTCAGCCAAGCGGTCTTTGCGCCATTGCTTGATGCCGGCGAGCCATTTGGCGTTTTTTTCGGGACTTTCCGGGCCTGGGAGAAAAACATCGCCCGGCGCAGCCACAGCGCCTAGATCCGGGGCACCGGGAGGCAACACCAGGCCGTGACGTGCCTTCCATTCGTCGGGAAAAACAGCGCAAGTACAGAGCAGCAGCATAAGACATGCCGCGAGCGCTTTGCGATGCGATCTGCGGGCCGGCGTCATCGAGAGTGTCCTGGTGAAAATTCTCGGACCGACGTGACGAAGCTGCCGCAGCCCAAGGTCACGGGACTGTATTCCCGCCATCCGTTAAAGTCAATTTGCCGAAGATAAAGCTCGCCGCAATGACGTAATTTAAACCGCGACGGCGGATTTCGCGCCGAAGACGCGCTGGAAGATGGCGTCCACGGCGCGCAGCTGGCGATGCAGATCGAAGGTGTGCGCAAGCGCTTGCTGGTCCAGAAATTTACGGATGCTGGCATCGGCAGCGACGCGATCCTGGAAGCTGGTTTCGGATTCCCAGGCGGCCATGGCGTGGGTTTGCACCCATTTGTAAGCGTCTTCGCGCGGGGCGCCATGCTCGACCAAATCCTGCAGCAGCTGCCCGGAAAAAACCAGGCCCTGGGTGGCGTTGAGATTGCGCAACATGCGTTCGGGAAATACTTTCATGTTGGCGACAATTTCCGTCGTGCGATGGAGCATGTAGTCCGCCAGAATCGTGGAGTCGGGAAGAATCACGCGTTCGACGGAGCTGTGCGAAATATCGCGTTCGTGCCACAGCGCGACATTTTCCAGGGCTGCGAGGGAATTCGCGCGTACCACGCGAGCCAAGCCGCAGATTTGTTCGCTGGAGACGGGATTGCGCTTGTGCGGCATGGCGGAACTGCCACGCTGCTCGCCGCCGAACGGCTCTTCCACTTCGCGGACTTCAGTGCGCTGCAGGTGGCGAATCTCCTGCGCGATGCGTTCGAGGGACGCAGCGACGACGGCCAGCGTGGTCAAGTATTGCGCGTGACGGTCGCGTTCGATTACTTGCGACGTGATCGGCGCAGTCGCCAGACCCAGCCGATGACAGATTTTCTCTTCGATCCCCGGACCTAGATGTGTGCAAGTGCCTACCGCACCGGAGATTTTCCCGACGGCCAACTGTTGCGCGGCGACCTGGAAGCGCGCGAGATCGCGGCGAATTTCGGCGTACCAATTGGCGATCTTCAGGCCGAAGGTAATCGGCTCCGCATGAACTCCGTGCGTGCGGCCAATTTCCGGCGTGTCTTTGAATTCCCACGCGCGTCGCTCCAGCACTTCGCCGAGGGCTTCGATTTTTTTCTCGATCAGGTGAGATGCTTCGCTGATGAGCAGCGCTTGCGCGGTGTCCACCACGTCGTTGGACGTGAGGCCGTAATGCAGCCAGCGTGCGGCTTCCGGATCGGCGACGGACTCCTGCACGGCAATGGTGAAGGCAATCACATCGTGGCGAACTTTGGCTTCGATTTCGTTGATGCGCGCGACATCTATGCGAGCGCGCTGGCGCAATTTCGCGGCGGCCTCGCGCGGCACCACGCCTGCTTCAGCGAGGGTTTCGCTCGCGGCCAGCTCGACTTCCAACCACTTCTGAAAGCGATTCTCTTCGCTCCAGACGCGGCCCATTTCCGGGCGGGTGTAACGTGCGATCAAAACTGGCTCCTAAGGCATTCGCTCGTTCGGGAAAATCAGCAACGAACAAAAGGCCACGTGAAATCCAAACAAACGGCGAGGGGACTTCCCTGAACAATCATACCCGAAATTCAGCGGACGCGGGAAGCGTGCGGGCGCGCGGCTCTCGTCGACCACAAACCGCATCATTTCATGGGTTTGGCGGAATTAGACCGGCCGAACGACTTACTACACAGCAGGCCAAATTCAATCGGAGGAGCACAACAATGAAAGTGATGGTTTCCTGGTTCAGCGTAAATGATTTCGAAGGCGCAAAGAAGTTTTATGGCAACGTGCTCGGTCTGAAGAAAACGTTTGACGCGCCGGAGTGGGCGGAGTTCGCAGGCGCGGAAGGCGAAGAGAGCATCGGCGTAGCGGTCAATCCGCGTGTCGGCAAAGAGCCGGGAGCCACGATCGTGCTGCGAGTGGACAACATCGAGCATGAACGCAAGCGCTTGGAAACGGCTGGCGTGAAGTTCGAGGGCAAGATCGAAGAAATTCCGGGCATCGTGAGGCTAACGACGTTTCGCGATCCTTCGGGCAACCGGTTGCAGCTGGCGCAACCGCTGATGCAGTCGTAGTCCATCGCGGCGCGGGAAGGAGCCGCGCCAGTTTTACTTATCGTTGTAAACTGGCGCGGCCCAATCACTTCTTAGGAGAGAACACATGGCTGTGCATCCGTTGCCGGAAATCGCGCTGCAGGAGGAAGTGCAGCTGATGGAAAAGGCACAGCAGGGAGACAGTCTGGCGTTCGGGTCGCTGGTCGAGCCGTGGCGCAAACCGCTTTTTGGCTATATCTACCGGATGGTGATGCTGCGGCAGGACGCTGAAGATTTGTTGCAGGACGTGCTGCTGCGCGTCCTGGAAGGTATCCGAACGTATCGCGGCGAAGCGCGGTTCAAAAGCTGGCTCTTCGGCATCGCGACACATGTTTGCCTGGACCATTTGCGTGCGAAGAAGCGCTGGCGCGTGGAAGCGCAATTGATCGGCGAGAAGGAAGCCACGGCTGATCCGCAGCAGGTCGAGGGGCTCACGGCATTGATGCAGCAGCCCGGGTTCAGCTTCGAAATTCGCGAGCACATCGCGTTTTGTTTTTCGTGTATTGCGCGCACGCTGCCGCCGGAAGAACAGGCGGCGTTGATGCTGAAGGAAGTTCTGGGATTTACCGGGGCGGAAGCGGCTGGGATTCTTGGCGTTTCCGAGCCGGTGTTCCGCCACCGGCTTTCGGCGGCGCGCGCGAAGATGATCGAGGATTACGACGGGCTTTGCGCGCTGATCAACAAAACGGGACTGTGCTATCAGTGCAGCGCCCTGCAGCAAATCGCCAGCGAAGGGCATCGCGGCGCGAGCCTCGTGCAGATTGAAGTGGCACCGGGAATCGCGATGAATGCTGAAAACCTATTCGACGCGCGATTGGCAATTGTGCGCGACGCAGATCTGGCGACGGGAAGAACGCGCGGGGTGCACGATTTGTTCTATAGCAGTTTGGCGCGACGCGAAGAATCGCGCTAGGCGGTGGAAAAGCGCATTGGAAATGCAACGACTAGAGATCGAAGGGGCCGAGCGGAATGCGTTGCGAAGCGACGTGCAGGGTGCCGCGAAAGGCGAATTCACCCGGGCGGCGGCCGAGGGCTTCTTCGGCGCAGATACGAGCGAGATCGGGAGTGTTGTTCTGCTCGGAAACGTGCGCGAGGACCAGGTGACGCGCGCGTCCATCGAAAACTTCTGAATCGGCTAGAAATTCGCTGACGATTGTGTTGGAAAGATGCCCGGTGCGGCTCATCACACGCTGCTTGATGTACCAGGGGTAAGGGCCGACCTTCAGCATTTCCAGATCGTGATTGGATTCCAGGATCAGAAAATCAGCTTCGCGCAGATGATGCTTTACCAGCTCAGGCATGTAGCCGAGGTCGGTTACGATGGCGACTTTTTTTCCATTGGCGCAGAAGGCGTAGCCCACAGGGTCCGCGGCATCGTGCGGAATCGCGAATGCCGTGATTTCGATATCCCCAATTGCGAATCTAATCCCGGGGCGAATGTATTTCACGCTTTCGATTTTGGTTTTTGGGCCGTCGCCATACATTTTGCGGATTTCGCGGTGCGTAGGTTCCGTCAGGTACGCGGGACATTTCCAGTCGCGGGACATCTGCGCGAGGGCGGTGCAGTGGTCGCTGTGTTCGTGGGTAACGAGGATGCCGTCAACTTTTTCGGGGCGCGCGCGGCCAAGCGTTTCGAAGCGCCGCAACATTTCTTTTTTGCCGATGCCGGCGTCAATCAGGAGAGTCGTACACCCTGATTCGAGCAATGTGGAGTTGCCCGTGCTGCCCGACGCCAGAATGGATACGCGAAACGAGATACGCTTCCCCCGCGAATCGCGTCCACAACGGCAAACAGTTGCGCGCGACACCGCAATGGGATGATGGCAAAGTGCTGCGCTGGCGTCAATCAGAAGTCGCGCAAGAGAAACTAGGCCGCGCCTGTTCGGTTGGAATTGATGCTAGTTAGGACTTTAGAAAATCAAATGGCCAGATGATCTTGGGTGAGTTGGAAGCCGTTGAGGTTGCCGACGACGGAGGCTGCCATGCGGCCGGGCTGGAAGAATTCCCGGGCGAGTTGCTGGACGTCCTCCACGGTGACGCTTTCGAGCAGTGCGATTAGGTCTTGCGCGGTGAAGTGGCGTTTGAAGTACATGTGATAGCGCGCGAGGCTGTTCATGCGCTGGCCGCTGCCTTCTAGAGCGAGCAACGTGGCGCCCTTTAGGTGGTCCTTTGCGCGACGCAATTCCTCGGAACTGAGCGGTTCATCGCGCAGGCGGCGGAATTCATCGAGCACGGAACGCACCAGCTGCGAAGCAGTGTCCAGCGAAGTGCCGGCGTAAACCGAGAGCGCACCGGCGTCGCGATAGGAATTGAGTTCGCTGAAGATCGCGTAGGCAAGGCCCTGGCGCTCGCGAATATTCTGGAACAGTCGCGAAGACATGCCGCCGCCGAGAACGTTGTTGAGCACCGCGACGCCGAAGCGGCGGCGATCAGTCATGGGCAGCGCCGGAACTCCCATGCAGATGTGCACCTGCTCGAGCTCGTGCTTGGTGCGCAAAGTGACGTGCGAAGCGGCCTGCGGCGTGGCTTCCGCGGCGTCTGCGCCGGCTGAAGTGCCTTTTGCGAAGCGCTCTGAAACCAGTTCCACCAATTGCGCGTGCGTCAGATGGCCGGCAGCAGTAATGACCATATTGTTCGGCGCGTATCGCTGCTTGAACCAGGTACGCAGCGTATCGCGGCTGAAGGCGGAGACGGTTTCCGGCGTACCCAGAATTGGTTTGCCGAGCGCATGCGGCGCCCAAAAATTCTGGGTAAAGAGCTCGTGGACCAAATCCTCAGGATTGTCCTGAGTCATGCGAATTTCTTCGAGGATGACGGACTTTTCGCGGTCTATTTCGTCTTCAGCGAATTTCGGATCCAGCACCATGTCCGCCAGCACGTCGAAAGCCTTCGGCAGATGTTCATCAAGGACGCGCGTATTGAAGCAGACCATTTCTTTGGAAGTGAAAGCATCGAGCATTCCGCCAACGCTATCTACTTCACGCGCGATATCTTCGGCAGTGCGTCGCGTGGTGCCTTTGAAAACCATGTGCTCGATGAAATGCGAAATGCCGTTCAGGCCGGGGGGTTCGCAGCGCGAGCCGGTGCGCAGCCAGATGCCCACGGAAACCGAGTGTACATGCTCCATCGGCTCAGTGATGACGACGAGCCCGTTCGGAAGCGTGTCCGTCTGAACCCTATGATTTGTGTCGGGCATGTTGTTGTCTGATTCCATTGTGGCACGGTGGAGCCATAAATGTCATGGATACGACGATTGTTTTATTGCGCAATGTGAACCTTGCGAAAGCGCGGAAACCTGCGAAAGCCATGGCGCGTTCGACGCGAAAAGCCGGTTCCGCGTTGGTGAACCTAGATCAGTTTTTCGTCCGGTGAAAGCTTGCCGTATTCGCTCGAATAGTGCAGCGGGACATCGGCATACGCGCCTTTATCAATGGAATACACTTCGCAGGAATCGTACGGGTAAGAATAAATGTGCACGCTGGTGGCAGGCTGATTGTATTCCTGCAAATTCTGCACCTGGTGCACGGGCTCTTCGGGACGCACGACGGCGGGATGAGTTGCATCCATGATGTAGGAATCGGAAGGGATCAGTTTACAGCTGCCGCGCGCCGCATCTTGATCTTCCACACGGAAATTCTGCACGCGCAAGCGGCCGATGGGCGTGACCATCCAGCAATTCTGGCCGCGATGATTGTGAATGCGGCTCACCTGGCCCACATTCCAGCAGATCGCGAGAATTTCAAAAAGCTTGCACTTGTGGATCAGGTTCCGGGTGTAGTGACTATTGGCATAGAAGATGTAGGGAGTCAGAGTCTCGGGCTGGATGGCTTTCTGCTCGGTAAATTCCAGCACGCGGGAAATGGAGAATTCTTTTTCGGGAATGGCGCCAAGTTGCTTCACCCATTCATCAATCGTGAGCGATTCCATGGGGTTTTTATTTTGCGCTGAGGTTAGAGTGCTCATCGGCGCGCCTCCTGGTGCACGTGCGTACGATTCTTAAACACTTCATTATATCTCCGCGCGACTGCGATGGCGGCACAAAATCAGCGCGCGGCCGCGTGTTATCATGAGTGTAAGATGCCCGCGAACGATACCCACCTTCCGGTGAACCTGCTCGGCCAGTCGGCGGAAGAACTGCGCGCGTTCATGCAGTCGCTGGGCGAACCGGCGTACCGCGGCGCGCAGATTTACCGCGCGCTGTATGCCGAGCGGCGATTTGACGTCGCGAAAATGAGTAATTTGCCGGTGGCGCTGCGCGAGCGGCTGGCGCGAGAGGCATGCATCGCGCTGCCGCAGATTGTGCGGCGATACCGGTCCGGCGACGGCACGCTGCGTTACGTGCTGGCGCTGCCGGCGGCGGAATCAGGCACGGGCACGAAGCTGACGAAGCCCGCGACGGTAGAGGCGGTTTTCATGCCGGAAGAAAATCGCCAGACGATTTGCATTTCCACGCAGGCGGGTTGCGCCGTGGATTGCCATTTTTGCCTGACGGCGACGCTCGGGCTGATCCGCAATCTCACCTCGGGGGAAATCATTGGGCAAGTGCTGATTGCCTTGGAAGAAAATCGCGCTACGCTGAAGCCACAGACGAACGTGGTGCTGATGGGTCAAGGCGAACCCTTGTTGAATTACGAACCCGTCACAGCGGCACTACGAATTTTGCTTGATCCAAACGGCATGGCAATCACCCCGAAGCACACTACGCTTTCCACGAGCGGAATCATTCCGGGGATTGACCGGCTCGGCTGCGAAAAAATACGGCCGAAATTGGCGATTTCACTGAATGCATCGTCGGACGAGCAGCGCGAC
>Ga0210385_10002222_pt1 | contig 11721 bp, 5 predicted proteins | sample IncBWH26OmetaG_FD_160107 | JGI IMG/M metagenome (GOLD analysis project Ga0210385, IMG submission 160107) | Forest soil microbial communities from Barre Woods Harvard Forest LTER site, Petersham, Massachusetts, United States - Inc-BW-H-26-O ... | reverse complement strand
GGGCTCGGCGGCGAAGCGCCGGCAGATCTCAGCCGCGTCCCGCCCAGGGATGAGGCCGTCCAGGAGGATGAGGTCGGGAATGGTGCGGGCTTCGCGCACCATGGCCAGCCCCAACTCGTCGTTGGCGGCCGAGACGACTTTGTATCCCGCTTCCGTAAGAGCGAGCTCTATTACCTTCAGAACTGTCGGACTGTCGTCGATTACGAGCAGGTATTCCCCCGCCATGCCTGATCCTCCATCCCTTGCCGGGCTGAGAAATTATACGAGGAGCGCCAACCTGGTAAGATCCCCCACGCAAGAAGACGCCTTTCGGGCTTCGCCCCGCGGGGGTGGGCTTCCCAAAGACCTTCCACCGGTGCGATCGCGCGAAATGAACGAATTCCCGCGCCGATTCGGACCCTACGTGCTGCTCAAGCCGCTCGCGCGGGGCGGTATGGGGGCGCTGTACCTGGCGCTTTCCGGGCCGCAGGACAGCGCCAAGCTGTGCGTCATCAAGACGGTGCTGCCGCACCTGGCGGACAAGGAGTACCTGCAGCGCTTTCGCGACGAGGCCAAGGTCGTCGTGCGCCTGTCCCACGGGAACCTGGTGCCGGTGTTCGATTCGGGGCAGGTGGCGGGCGAGATCTACCTGGCGATGGACTACATCGACGGGCGCGACCTGCGCGCGACCTGGAACCGCTGCGCCAAGAAGGGGATCGCCTTCCCCATCGACGTGGCCGCCCATCTCATCAAGGAGCTCTCCCGCGGCCTCTACTACGCGCACAACTTCGGCGACATCAAGCTGGTGCACCGGGACGTCTCGCCGCCCAACGTGCTGCTGTCGTACAGCGGCGAGGTGCGGCTGACCGACTTCGGCCTGGCGGCGTCCACGTTGAAGATCGAGAAGACCGCGCCCGGGATCATCTACGGCAAGGTCAGCTACATGTCGCCCGAGCAGGCGCGCGGCGAGGCGATCGACGGGCGCACCGATCTGTACGCCTCGGGGATCATCCTGTGGGAGCTCCTGACGGGACGGCAGCTCTTCCCGTCGGGGCGCAGCCCGGGCGCGCCCAAGGATCAGCACACCTCCGAGGAGCTGCTGCGCCGGGTGCGCAACCCGGACCTGGTGGCGCCGTCTCGGCGGGCGGGCCGCGTCCCGGCCGAGCTGGATCGCATCACCATGAAGGCGCTGGCCCCCGATCTGAAGGAACGGTACGCCAACTGCGAGGATCTGCGCCACGACCTGGCCAAGTTCCTGGCCCAGACCTCGCCGGCCACCGATACCACGCGGGTGGCGAAGTTTCTGTCCGAGCTCTTCGCCGAGGACATCGCGGCCGAGCGCACCGAGCGCGAGCAGCTCATCGTCCGGGCCCGCGAGTGGTCCACCACCACCAAGGGGGCGGCCGGGGCCATCAAGGCCGAGCCACTCACCGATACGCCGCGTCCGCCCAGCGCGGGACCGCCGCCGCTGCCGTCCGACGCCATCATGGATTCCGCCTCCGACCCCAGTCGAGACAAGCGGCTCACCGTCCCCGACTTCGGTCCCGCGCCCGGCGGCTCCGAGCCCGTCGTGGACTCCGGCGTCAGCGCGCAGAGCTCGGCCACGGTGGTGGGCACCGTCGTCGGCGGCCGCTACTACGTCCGCCGCCTGTGCGGCGAGGGGGGCATGGGGCGCGTCTTCGAGGCCGAGCACATCGACATCGGCCGCCGGGTGGCGCTCAAGATCTTGCACCCGGCCTACAGCCAGACGCCGGATCTGGTCGAGCGGCTCCGGCGCGAGGCCCGCGCCGCCTCCAAGATCTCGCACCCCAACGTCGTCGACGTCACCGACTCGGGCACCACCCCCGACGGCGCCTTCTTCTTCGTCATGGAGTACCTCGAGGGGATCGAGCTCGGCGAGCTCATCTACCGCGAGGGGAAGCTGGACATCCGGCGCGCGCTCCACATCGGCGCGCAGATCTGCCGCGCGCTGCAGTCGGCGCACGACGCCCGGGTCATCCACCGCGATCTGAAGCCCGAGAACGTCCTCATCCTGACCCGCGATGGTCAGAAGGACTTCGTCAAGGTGCTGGACTTCGGGATCGCCAAGAGCGGCGAGATCGACAACCTCGACAACGAGCGCGATAGCCACGGCGACATCCGGCGGCGCCTGACCCACCCCGGCATGACCATGGGGACGCCCGAGTACATGGCGCCCGAGCAGGCGGCCGGGCGGCCGGCCGATCCGCGCTCCGACATCTACGCGGTGGGCGGTCTGCTGTACGAGATGCTCTCCGGGCAGGCGCCCTTCGAGGGGGCGAACTTCATGGAGATCCTTCACAAGAAGGCGACCAGCACGCCGGCGGCGCTGTCGACCCTGCGCGACGACGTGCCGGCGGCGCTCGAGGCGCTCATCATGCGCTCGCTGGCCAAGGATCCGGAGCAACGGCCGCAGTCGATGGAGGAGATGGCCCGCGAGCTGAGCGCGCTCTCCGATACGCTGTTTCCGGGGCTCGGTTACATGCCGCCCGCCGAATCGGAGGCGGTCCCGCAGTTCGGGGTGCTGGGCGCGCTCCGGGGCGGCGCCGCCCATGCCAGCGGCCTTTTCGAGGTCGTGCGCCGCTTCAAGGTGACCCACGTCGTGATCGCGGCGGGCGGGCTCCTCGGTCTCTTCGTGGCTTATCTGGTGGTGACCCACCGGGGCCACCACCCGCGCGCGGGCGACCCGACCGTCGCGGCGGGCCAGCGGGCTGCGGCGCCGGCCGTCCCGCGGCCTGCACCGCCACCGCCGCCACCCGTGGAGACCAGCCCACAGGCGGCCGCGGAAAAAACGGCGCCGACCAACGACGACGGGACGCCCGCCGACGACAAAGAGGGCGCCGCCCACAGCGACGACGAGGGCGCACCCAAGGCCAAGATCGGCGCCCATGGGGGGACGTCGGCCGCCGAGTCCAAGCACCTGCTCGACGACGGCCAGCGGTTGCTGCGGGCGGAGCGGTTTTCCGAGGCGCGCGAGATCTTCGAGAAGGTCGCGAAGGGCAAGTCGCGGGGTGATCGCGGCCCGGCCTTGGTTGGCCTGGCGGAGATCTCGTTTCAGGAGAAGAACTACTCCGAGGCGGTTCGTTCGGCGAGCCTGGCGGTCGATCACGGCGGCGGGGTGAAGGCGCGGGTTCTGCTCGGCGACGCGCACTTCCGCCTCAGCCACTACAAAGAGGCGGCCAAGGCCTACGGCGACGCGCTCAAGATCGATCCCGGCAACGCCAGCGCCCAGAGCGGGCTGGCGCTCGCGACCAAGCGCATGTAGTAGCCGGAGGCTGCCCGCCATCCCTGGGTGGCTGGACGGGCAAGATGGGGCCGTGCGGGCTTGGATCTCGATCGGCGCACTGATCTTGGTGGCCGGGGTCTGTGCGCGGCTGGAGTGACGGGCGGTCTCGGCGGATCTGGGGACGGCCCGCGATCTGCACGGGACGGGCTATGTCGGATCGGTGGCCTGTCGGCGGTGCCACGCGGAGCACTACGCGAGCTGGAGGCGGACGTTTCATCGCAGCATGACGGCGGAGGCGACGCCGGCCAGCGTGCGCGGCGATTTTTCGGGCGCGACGCTGCAGAGTGATGGGGTCACGGCGCGGATGGACCGGGACGCCGGTGGCGGATACCGCATGACGTTCGAGCGGGCGGGCCAGGCGCCGCGCGTGGCGGCGGTGGTGCGCACGGTCGGCTCGCGCCGGTATCAGCAATATCTGGCGCGCGAGGGGGACACCTACTGGCGGTTGCCGGTCGCCTATCAGATCGAGGAGCAACGCTGGTTCCCGATGACCTCCGCGTTTTTGTTTTCCGATCCCGACCCTTCGTCGGGAGCCGTTCTCAGCCCCGTCGCCGACGCGCGGCCGGTCTTCGGCGGCGGAGACTTCGACCGGCACGTGGCGCGCTGGAACGACAACTGCGTCTTCTGCCATAACGTGGCCCCCAACCCGGGGCGCGATCCGGTGAGCGGCTCCTTCGCGACCTCGGTCGCCGAGCTGGGCGTGGCCTGCGAGGCCTGCCACGGGTTCAAGCTCTCGGTCTTTCTAGACGACCAGCTCCGGCACACGCTCCTCCGGTTGGCCCACGCGCACGGCGTGGTGCTGGCGCTGGTGGTGCTGGCCTTCGGCGGTGGCGCGGCCGCGCTCTATGGCGACGCGCCGCCCGCCGCCGCTCGGTGGACCGGCCGCCTGATCCGGATCGGCGCCGCCGTCATCCCGCTCGGGTTCGCGCTGTCGGCGATCTCGCCGCACGAGGGCGATCCGGGCGCCGCCGTCTGGCTGGTCCCCGCCGGGGCGCTGGCGCTGATCGCGGGGTTGGTCCGGGCCGCCGCCCGCGCCTGGACCGCGGGCTCAGCCGGGGCCGCGGGCTCGGCGGGCTCGGATTGACGGCCGGCTCGCGTCCGAGACCCTAATCGCTTACGCTCAACTGTTTAGCGGCACGATGGCCGAAACCTACCCTTCCAAATTCGGAAAATACATCCTTCTCAAGCCGATGGCGCGAGGGGGGATGGGGGAGATCTACCTCGCGGCCACCGGCGATCTCGGGTTCCAGAAATTCTGCGTCATCAAGAAGGTGATCGCCGAGAAGACCGATCGCGTGAAGGCGAACCGGTTTCTCGACGAGGCCAAGGTGGTCCTGCGGCTGGCCCACGCCAACCTGGTGCCGACCTTCGACGCCGGCGAGGTCGACGGCGAGTTCTTCATCGCGATGGAGCTGGTCGAGGGGAAGGACCTGCGCGAAATCTGGAATCGCTGCGTCCGGACCCGCACCCGCATCCCGCTCGACGTCGCGCTGCACGTGGGGCGCGAGATCGCCCGCGCGCTGGCCTACGTGCACAGCAACGGCGACCTGCACCTGGTCCACCGCGACGTCGCCCCCCCCAACATCCTGGTCAGCTATTTCGGCGAGGTGAAGCTGACCGACTTCGGCCTGGCGCGCAGCGTCCTCAAGCAAGAGCAGACGGCGCCGGGGGTGGTCTTCGGGCGCGCCTCCTACCTGTCGCCCGAGCAGGCGCGCGGCGAGATCGCCGACGCCCGCACCGACATTTACAGCCTCGGGATCGTGCTGTGGGAGCTGGTGACCGGCAACCAATACCTGCAGCTGACCAATCTGGATCCCGCCACCGCCATGTCGCTGGTGCGCCACCCGCGCGTGCAGCCGCCGTCGTCGAAGGCTCCCTGGATCACGCCCAACCTCGACGCCCTCTTGATGCGTGCGCTGGCCCCGGCCCGCGAGGATCGCTTCCAGTCGGCCGAGGAGCTGCGCAAGGCGCTCTCGGAGATCATCGCCCAGATCTCGCCGCGCGCCGACGCCGAGCGCGCCGCGGATTTTTTGCGCGGCCTCTACGATGTCGCCATCAAGGAAGAGCGCGCCGAGCGCGACAAGCTGCTGGCGGGCAGCGCCGCGCTGTTCACGCCGCCCCCGATCGAACGGACGATAGAACGTCCCGCGGGCCGCGTCGCCGTCCCGCTGGCCGCGCTCGACCTCGGCAGCACCAAGCTGGAGTTCCCGAAGGAAGAGGATGAGGCGGCGGGGGTCGACTTCACCGGGCGCGTCATCGACAACCGCTACCGCGTGATCCGCAAGATCGGCGAGGGCGGAATGGGGACGGTGTACGCGGGCGAGCACGTCGAGATCGGCAAGGCAGTGGCGATCAAGGTGCTGCACCCGGCCTACTCGACACAGAAGGATCTGGTCGAGCGGTTCCGGCGCGAGGCGCGGGCGGCCTCGCGCATCGGGCACCCGCACATCATCGACGTGACCGACTTCGGATCGACCGAGGACGGCTGCGCCTACTTCGTGATGGAGCACCTCGACGGGATCGACCTGGCCGACGTGCTCTCACACGAACGTCGGCTGGCGCCGGCGCGCTGTTGCCGGATCGTGATCCAGATCTGCCGCGCGCTCTCCGCCGCGCACGCCGCCGGCGTGATCCACCGCGATCTGAAGCCCGAGAACATCTTCCTCGTCGCACGCGACGGACAGGCCGACTTCGTCAAGGTGCTCGACTTCGGCATCGCGCGCAGCATGGGGCGCGCGCGGCGGCTCACCAACCCGGGCGTCGCGATGGGGACGCCGGAGTACATGGCCCCCGAGCAGGCGGAGGGGGGCGCCGTCGATCACCGCAGCGACATCTTCTCGGTGGGCGCGCTGCTCTACGAGATGGTGACCGGCTCGCCGCCGCAGCGCACGCGCGACAAGGAGCTGATCCCACCGCGCGGGATCAAGGCCGACGTCCCCGAGGAGCTGGAGCGGATCATCGTGCTGGCGCTGGCGGCCGATCCGGCGCGCCGCTACCAGAGCATGGCGCAGCTCGAGTACGACCTCGTCAAGTCGATGTTCGGCCGCCCGCGCGCGGTGGCGGAGCTGCTGGGCCTTCACGAGCCCGAGGCGCGCGGCGTGGTGCCGATGGCCGAGTCGCCGTTCTTCGAAGGGGCGCCCACGGGCGTGATCAAACGGCGCTCGACGCCGGATCGCCGATCGGACGCCCCGCGCGGGCAGGCCATCGGCACCGTGCGTGAGACGGCGGTGATCTCCCCGCGCGCCGTCGAGGGGCGGCGCGGCCATGGCGAGCGGGCGGACCATGGTGAATCTGGTCCAGGCGATCCGGGCGGCCTGGGCGCGCAGAGCGCCCAGGGTGGACAGCGTGGGCAGGATGGATTGGAAGGACAAGGCGGATTGACGGCGACGATCGATCGCTCCGGCTCGACCAGCGGGGGACGGCGCTTCCTGAGCACCTTCGCCGTGCTGGTGCTGGTGGCCGCCGCGGCGGTGCCGATCTACCGCCGGCTCCCGTGGAACGCGCGGACGCAGTCCGCCACCAACCTGCTGCCGACCGCGGTCGCCTCGGTGCCGGCGGCCACCCCACGTCCCGAGGTCGATCCGCGCGCCCAGCGTCTCCGCAGCGGCGTGGCCGAGGTCGAGCGCCTGCTGGGGGGGACGTTCGGCGTCGCGCAGCTGCCGGCGCTCGAGGACCGCCTGGGCCGCCTGCGGGCCGACGGTGGCGGCGCCATCGCGGACGCGCTGGCCGAGCGGGCCAAGGCCCAGCTGCTGAAATCCGCCGAGGAGGAGCTGGATCGCGGCGCCATCGAGTCGGGGGTGACGCACTATCGGATCGCGCTGGGCCTCGACGCCCACGCGGGCGGCGAAGCTACGTTGGCGACCCTCTTGCGCGCGCACGCGCAGGCGGCGTTCGCGGCGGCTCGGCCCAGCGACGCGATCCGCTGGGCGCGCGCGGCGGTCGAGCTCGATGGCAACGACGCGGCCGCCCACGCGCTCTTGGCGGATAGCTTGCACGCGGTGCGGGAGGACGGCGAGGCGGTGGCCGAATATCAGAAGGCCATCGTCGCCCGGCCCGACGATCACAAGCTCAAGCACGGTCTCGAGCGCGCGCGGCGGGCGCTGGCGGTGGGCGAGCCGTTCGGTGCCGGGTCCGGCAAGCCGATTCGCGCCTCCCGCGCCAAGAAACCGGCGGCCGATTCAACCGCGGTGACGCCGACGTCGGACGCGCCTGCCGCCGATGCGCCCGCCGCGGAGCCGGCCGTGCCGTCGCCGAGCGCCACGACGCCGGTCGACCAGCCGCCCGCCCGCGAGCCGGCCGCGGTCGACGCGCCCCCGGCCGACAAGGCCGACAAGACCGAGCCGGCTGAGCAACCCGACCAGCCGATTCACCGCCGCGAGCGAGCGCCGAAGGCCGAGCCCGGCGCCGACAAGGCCGACCCGTCAGCGCCGGTTGAGGCGGTTCCCGGCGAGCAGCATTAGCTGCATCGCCAGCGCGCGATCGCCTTCCAGCTTGAGCCGCCCGTCCAGCAGCGGCTGCATGGGCGGGATCGTGCCGGCGCGCAGGCCTTCGAAGGTCTGACCATCCAGCCGCAGCGTCGTACGCGGGCGCCCGGCGGCCACCCCCGCCTTGCCAAACCCGACGTCGAGCGACCAGCGGCGCCGCCGCTTTCCCTCGATCTCCAGCAGCATGCGCCCCGAGATCTGCCGGACCAGATCGACGTCGCGCGGATCGATGAGCAGCATCGTGCGCACCGAGGCGTCCGCCGGCAGCAGCTGGGGGAGATCGGGATCGACCCCGCCCAGCGCGACGCGCAGATCCGCGGCCGAGAGGCGGATCCAGATGTCGGGCGCCTCGCGTCCGGGCGGCGAGACCACCAGCCCGTCGTCCTCGACCGACAGCTCCCAGGCGCCGCCCCCGGTGCCCGAGACGCTGACCCGCACCACCGGGGCGCCGGCGGTGGCGCGCTGGTCGGCCGCCGCGAAGGCAGCCGGCAGCCAGCGCTCGAACAGCTCCGCAGGCGCGATCTCGGGCGACGGGCGATCCCAGCTCTCCATAGCGGGTGTCGCGACTATACTCCGCGACGAAAAATGATGCGGTCTCGACGGTGTGGCTCCGCGATGCGTGCGGCGCTGGGGATAGCCTGCGGGCTGGCGTGGCTGTCGTGGTCCGCCGCCCCCGCGCAGGCGCAGGCCAGCGATCCCGAGCTGCGGCCCACCCGGGGCCCGCTCATCACCGACGCGGTTCGGGCCGGCGACGCCGACGCCACCGCGGTCGAGCTCAACCCGGGCGCGCTGGGGCTGCTGCCCGCCGGCGGGTTGGAGCTGGTGGGCGCGGCCGCCGGCGACGGCGCCACCATCCCGCGGCGCGGCGCCGGCCTGTATTGGGCCACGCCGTTCTTCGGACACAGCGCCCTCGGCCTCGGGCTCACCCACGTGACCGGCGGCGACGGCGCCGGGATCGACACCCACACCGCGTTTCGCTTGGCGTACGCGCTGCGTTTTCTGCGCGGCGCCTCGCTGGGCGTGGCCTGGGCGCACCTGTGGCAGGGGGCCTTCGCCGGCACCGACACCTTCGACTTCGGATTGTCGGTGCGCGGGGGGCGCTACCTGGCGCTGGGGGTGACGGTCGAGGACGTCGGCGCGCCGCACCCGGCCGCGCTGTCCGTCGCGTTGCCGCGGTTGTGGACCGGCGAGCTGGCGGTGCGGCCGCTCGGCACCGATCGCCTGGAGGTGGCGGTGGGCGCCGCGCACGCCGACGGCGACGCCTGGCGACGCCTGGTGCCGCGCGCGCGGCTGGCCGTGCGGCTCACCGACGGCCTGCGCTTCTACGGCGATGCACAGACGTCACCGCGCGGCGGCCAGCTGGCCTTCGCGGGCGGCAGCGACACCCGCGCTTCGGTCGGCCTGGCCTTCGACTTCGATCACGTGGGCGCGGCGGTCGGCCTGCACGCGTACTTCCCGGGCGCGGGCGACAGCGGCGCCGGCGTCGCGGGCCGGCTCCACTTCGACGGCGAGCGGCGTCCGGCGCTGGCGGCGCCGGCGTACGTCGCGCGCGTCGGCCTGGACGGCCTCCACGACGATCGCGCCTTCGCCGCGCTGGTTCGGCGGCTGCGCGCGCTGGCGGTCGATCCGGCGGTGGCCGGCGTGCTCTTCAAGTCGGAGAACCTCGAGCTGGGATTCGGCCGCATCGAAGAGCTGCGCGAACTGATCGCGCTCCTGCGCGCGCACGGCAAGAAGACCTTCGCGTATCTGACCTTCCCTTCGACGCGCGGCTACTACCTGGCCGCCGCCTGCGACCTCATCGTCCTGCACCCCGCGGGCGAGCTGGCGCTGACCGGTATCGCCCAGGAAGTGACGTTCTACAAAGGCGCCATGGATCGGCTGGGCGTGCGCCTGGAGCTGATCCGGGTCGGCGCTTTCAAGGGGGCGATGGAGCCGTTCATCCTGACGGAGCAGTCGCCGGCGGTGCGCGCCAACAAGAACCAGCTGCTCGACGACGTCTTCACCCGGGTGATCACCGAGGTGGCCGCCGACCGCAGCCGGGCCGGACACCGCATGGAGGCGGCCGACGTGCGCGCCCTGGTCGACCGCGGGATCTTCACGCCGGCCGAGGCGGCGCAGGCCGGCCTGTCCGACGCCACGGTGGCCGAGAACGATCTCGAGCCTTACCTGGCGCAGGCGCTCGGCCGGACGCGGATCGCGCTGCGCGATCCGGATCGCTCGCCGGTGTACCCGCTCGCCTGGTCCAGCCGGCGGGTGGCGGTGCTCCTCGTCGATGGCACGATCGTCGATGGACCGAGCGAGAATTTCCCCTTCGGCCTGGAGACCTTCGCCGGCGCCGACACGCTGGTGGAGGCGCTCAAGCACTGCGAGCAGACCCCCACCATCGGCGCGGTGGTGCTGCGGGTCAACAGCCCGGGCGGCTCGGCCTTCGCGTCCGACGTCGTCGCCCGCGAGATCAAGCGCCTGCGCGTCGCCGGCAAGCCGGTCGTGGTCTCGATGGGCGACATGGCCGCTTCGGGCGGCTACTACATCGCGGCGCCGGCCGACGTCATCTACGCCGAGCCGTCCACGTTGAGCGGATCGATCGGCATCTTCGGTTACAAGGTCGACGCCAAGAAGCTGCTCGACACGGTGGGCGTTTCGGTCGAGACCTACCGGCGCGGCGCCCACGCCGACTTCCTGTCGCCCTTCCGCCCCTGGACCGCGGCGGAGGTGAAGATCGCCGAAGACAAGATCCGGCATCTGTACGGCCTGTTTCTCGACACGGTGGCCGAGGGGCGCCGCACGCGGGGCCTCACGCGCGAGCGGGTCGACGAGATCGGCCAGGGGCACATCTGGACCGGCGCGCTGGCGCAGGGGCTGGGCCTGGTCGATCGGATGGGCGGTCTCTCGACGGCGATCGACGAGGCGGCGCGGCTGGCCCGCGTGCCGCTGGGGCGCGATCGGATGCCCGAGATCGAGATGCTGCCGCACGAAAAGGGCGGGTTGTTGCGCAAGCTGGTGGGCGCGGCGGGCGAGGTGAGCGAGGGGGCGGGGGTGGGGAGCGCGGCGGGCGCGGCGGCCGACCTGGAAGGGGGCGCCGCCCGAAGCGGGGCGCTCGACGACGACAGCCAGACCGGCGCCGTCGAAGGGGCAGCGCCCGGCGGGGCCGCTGCGGTGGCTCAGTTGCTGCCGCCCGAGGCGCGGGCGGCGCTGCATCTGCTGGCGCCGTTCCTGATGAGCGGCTCCGGCGTCGGCTTCGAGGCGCGGCTCCCCTACGAGATCGATCTTCGCTGACCGGCGCGATCGAGCTGCGCCAGCCGCCCGTCCGTCGTGTAGACTCGTCTCCAAAACGGGGCGTGGCGCAGCCTGGTAGCGCGCCTGCTTTGGGAGCAGGATGTCGGAGGTTCAAATCCTCTCGCCCCGACCGAGAATTGCGCCGGAATCTCTGGGGCTTGCGCGGTCCGCCCGGGGACCCGAAGGATCAAGAAGAACTTGAGCGGACTCGAACGAGCACGCCAGCTGGGATCGGTACAGCTGCTAACTCGCTCTCGGTCATTGCCTCGATGCACGAGCGTAAGAAAGCTCGAAGGTCGCTGGGAGGAAATGGAGCGAGTGAGCTTATGGCTGACTGCGTGTGCTTGGGCCTCGGCGTACTTCGCCGCAGGAACAAGCTTTCGGCGAGTCCGTGCATCCGAAGGAAGGACCGGACGCCTTCCAGGACGACTTGGCGTCGCTTTTGGTCGAAGCTTCGATACTGCGATTCTGGTAGACGCTCGGCGAGCTGATGGGTCCAATCAACATGTCCGAGGATTTCCTCGAGGGCAGTAACTTCCATGGCAGTGCTCTACACGTCCCGAGCCAGCTGTTTTTGGGCGACGTCGGAAATAGTCGGGACCCTGATGTACCTGAGTGGGGCCTCACCAACAGCGCCGGATGGCTCACCGCTTACAATGGGTGCCTGCACGATGTGCA
>Ga0210385_10002221_pt1 | contig 11721 bp, 7 predicted proteins | sample IncBWH26OmetaG_FD_160107 | JGI IMG/M metagenome (GOLD analysis project Ga0210385, IMG submission 160107) | Forest soil microbial communities from Barre Woods Harvard Forest LTER site, Petersham, Massachusetts, United States - Inc-BW-H-26-O ... | reverse complement strand
GGGCCCGATGGCAAAAACCGCCATGGTATCGGGCCCGCCCCGCGCGACATCGGGGGGTACGGGGGCGCGCCGGGAGGTAACGGTCCCGCCCCGCACCGTGTCCGGGCACAGGGGCGGGTCTCACCTCAAGAGGGGAACCCCCCGATATTGCTCGTGCTTTCCCCGATGGGCGACCCCGTTCCGGGACGGCAGACTGTTCACATGCCGCCTAGCACAGGCCCACAGCCCGACGATGGCGCGTTGTCGGACTGGCAGCAGGTGCAGACGCTCCGGGTGGCAGATGTGGTGATGGCCATTCTGAAGGCAAGGAAGGCGATGCCGTCGGCGACCGCGGCAGCCGTGTCACGAACGGGGCACGGTGGCGGTTACCGGGTGCTCGTAAGCCTGCTGGAAGGCAGTCCGCCAGCGGACGCGGCGGAACTGGAGTACGGCGTCGACGGTGCCGCCGCCATCTTCATAGCCCGTGAGCTCGGCCCGGATCTCGTCGATGCTTTCGGCGGCAAGGATGTGTTCATCCTCCAATGACCGGGACGGAGGCGAGACACGATCGGGGGGGAAATAATGGGGTCGTGTCTAGCCTCCGCCCCGCGGTTCCTTTTACCGCGGGGCGCCCGACGAGCGCAGGAACGCCAGGACCGCGCGGACACGGTTGTTCTCCGTGTCGCTTGAGATGAGGCCCAGCTTGGTGAAGACGCTGGTGACGTGGGTCTCGACGGTCCGGGCGCTCAGGTAGAGCTCTTTCGCTATCCCTAGGTTGGACCGGCCCTCCGCCATGTGCCGTAGCACCTCGAACTCGCGCTCATTCAGCGTGTCCATCACGCTCGGCTTCCTGCTTCTGCCGAGCAGCCGCCGCACGATGGCCGGGTCGACGACGGTCTCGCCCGCCGCCACCCTCTCCAGGCTCTCCATCAGCGCGCCGGCGTCGGTCACGTTGTCCTTCAGCAGGTAGCCGACTCCGGAGCGCACCGTGTCGAGCAGCTGGCTGGCGTAGTTCGTCTCCGCGTAGGTCGACAGGACCAGGATGCCGGTATCGGGATACAGGGCGCGTATCTCATGCGCGGTGCGGATGCCCTCGTCGGTGAACGACGGCGGCATCCGGATATCGAGGATCACGGCGTCGGGGGCGCTGCCCCTGATCGCCGCGAGCAGTTCCACCCCGGAGGCGACGGTAGCGGTGACCTCGGCGCCGAGAGAGCGCAGGAGCAGGGCCAGGCTGCTCCGGAACAGCCCGGAGTCTTCCGCGATCGCTATGCGCACGGCACCCTCACCAGCAGCCGAGTGCCGCCACCGGGCGGGCTGTCGATGACGACTTCCCCGTCGAGGGCGCCGACGCGGTCGGCGATGTTGCCCAGCCCGTGGCCGCCGCCCGCCGTGACGCCGCCGGTGCCGTCGTCCGCTATCTCCATCTCCAGCACGGTCTCCCCGGCCCGCACCGTGACCGTCGCGCTGTCCGCGCCTGCATGCTTCACGACGTTCGCGAGCGCCTCGCAGGCGACGAAGTAGAGCGTCGCCTCCACGGCGGGGTCGAGCCTGCGCGGCTGGACGTCCACGCCCACCGGGAGCGGCAGGCGTTCCGCCACCTCCTCGAGCGCCGGGCCGAGACCGGACTGGGACAGCACGGCCGGGTGAATCCCGTGTGCCAGGTCCCTGAGCTCGGACAGCACCGCCCGCAGGCCCTCGCGGGCCTGGCCGAAGGCGGCGGCCGCACCCGGGTCGGCCGTCTCGGCCATGGCGGCGGTGAGCCGCGCCGTGATGCCGAGCAGGTGCTGCTGCACGCCGTCGTGCAGGTCGCGCTCGAGGCGCCGGCGTTCCGCCAGTTCGGCGTCGAGTATCCGTGCTCGCGAGGCCTTGACCTGCTCGAGCTTCTCCTGCGCGGCCCTGGCCTGCAGCATCGCGTTTTGCAGCGCCAGCCCGCTGGCCGCCGTAGCCGCGTCGAACAGCTCGCGGTACCTGGACAGCACCGGATCGGCGACGACGACGGCGATCGGCGCCTCCTGGCCTGCGCGGATGTACGACACCAGCCGCTCGGAGGAGGGACTGCTGAGCGTCCCCAGGCTGGAATCTGATGTGTCGAGCAGGTCCAGGGTGGGATCGTGCAAGACGCTGCGCAGCGCACGGCGCACCGCGCTGAGGTCACCGCCCGCCGCGACCTGAGCCGTCAGCTCGGTGACGTTCCTGATCAGGAGCATCCGCTGCAGCACCGCGACCAGGAACGCGACCGGGATCGCGATGTCGACCACGCTTTCCGTGAGGTAGGCGTCGTTGGGCGTGCCTGCCAGGCTGAGCGTCATCATGGTCGCGGACGCGATCGCGGCGATCACCGCGGCGATGCCGGCCACGATGATCGGCGTGATGACGATGCGGTCCAGCCCCCTGGTCCGCACCAGCCGGGCTATCAGCAGCGCCACCAGCGCGAGCCCGCACAGCCCTTCACCGGCATGGACCACGTAGTTGAGAACGGTGGACAGCCCCTGGTCAGGGAACAGGGCGGGCCACCACCAGGACGGCGGGCCGCCGTCCCACCGCGCCGTCGTCGTCACCGCCAGCAGCGTGCGGCCGCACAGCATCCATCCGGCCAGCGTGATCAGGTAGCACCGGTGCAGCCTGGACAGCGAGGAATTCGGGTAGCGCAGCAGCGCCCAGGCCCCGAAGATGCGGTCCACGCCGCCGAATACCAGGGTGTAGGCCGGCCATGGGCCGTTCCAGGCATCGATGAAGTCCACCGAGCGGAAGAGGCCCGCGAAAATGAGCGCCCACGCGGTAACCCGCTGGCCCGGCTCCCGGCCCAGCATCAGGCCGGTGAAGACGAAGAGCAGGGACGCCGTCAGGTTAACGGTGGCGAGCGCGACGGACTCGCGCCACTGGGGTCCCTGGACCAGGGCGCAGAAACAGGCGACGGCGATGAGGATCACCGTCCGGCCAGGCCACCGCAGTCCCGCCAGGCCGCCCGCCGCGCTGCCGGGCCAGGTCCTGAACCCCGGCAGTGAAGGAATGGTGGCTTGCATTCTGATCCGTTTGCTCAGCGGCTCCGTAGCGGGGCCGGTCGTCAAGCTTTCCCAGGCGGACCACTCTCCGCGTGAACGAAGAGGCGGCGGTACCGCTGCTCAAACCATCGCGGACGGGGGCACCGCGAGGCTAACTGTCGCACGGTTGGGGGGAGAACCGTGTGGCGCGGTACCGCCGCACAGGGTAACCATACAAGTCCGGCCGATCCCTAAACAAGCCTGACTTACCGGTCGGTATCCGTCGGGCCGTCGGTTACCGACCGCTGGCACCCGGCCGCGGGCGGCCGCCGTGACATGATCGAGGACATCCGCCACCTTCTGGAGGAGGACCAGATGAGCGAGCCGGTCAGCGTGTACGCGCTGCTGGCCGACGGGCGGACAGTCGAGATCAGGCCGGCCACGCCGACGGACTTCGACGCCGTCAAGGCCATGCACCAGGCGATGTCACCGGACAACGCCTACCTGCGCTTCTTCAGCCTCAGCAGGCTGGCGGCCGAGCAGGAGGCCCGCCGGGTGACCCGGGCGCCGCATCCCGACCACGCCGCCCTGCTGGCCCTGTACGACGGCAAGGTCGTCGGGCTCGCCAGCTACGAGGTGGCGCGGGACGGCAGCAGGACGGCGGAGGTCGCCTTCGCGGTCGCGGACGACATGCACCACCGGGGCATCGCCACGCTGCTGCTTGAGCACCTTGTCTCGCTTGCCCGGGCCAGGCAACTGGACGCGCTGATGGCCGAGACGCTGCAGGAGAACACGGGCATGCTCCGGGTCTTCTCCGACGCCGGCCTGCCCGTGGTCAGCAGGCGCGAGGACGGCGTGGTCGCCATCACGATCCCGCTCTCGCCCGGCGACGCGGGCCAGCTGCTCGAGGACTACCTGGAAACGGTCGCCGCCCGGGAGCGGTCCGCCAACGTGGCCAGCCTCCGGCCGGTGTTCGCCCCCCGGGTGGTCGCCGTGATCGGGGTGAGCAGGCGGACGGGGACGGTCGGCCGGACGGTCCTCGACAACATCAAGGCGGGCGGGTACGCGGGCCGGCTGTACGCCGTCAACCCTGCTATCTCCCGGGGGGACGACCCCCCGGGAATGATCGGCGGCGTCCCCTGCTTCCCCGACGTCGCGAGCCTGCCGGAGACGCCGGAGCTGGCGGTGCTGGCGGTGCCGCCGCTGGCGGTCGTGGACACCGCCGGGGCATGCGGACAGCGCGGGGTGCGCGGGCTCGTGGTGCTCACCGCCGCCGTCGACGCGCCGGTCAGCGCCGACCTGCTCGCCGTGTGCCGCAGGCACGGGATGCGGCTGATCGGCCCGAACTGCTTCGGCATCGCCGTCCCGTCGATCGGGCTCGACGCGACGTTCGCGGCCGCCGTCCCCGCCGCCGGGAGCGTCGGCCTCGTCATGCAGTCGGGCGGGATCGGCTTCGCCCTGGTCGACCACCTGACCAGGCTCGGGATCGGGATCTCCTCGTTCGCCTCGGTCGGGAACAAGCTCGACGTGTCAAGCAACGACATGCTGATGTGGTGGGAGCAGGACGGCCAGACCAGGGTCGCCGTGCTCTACATCGAGTCGTTCGGCAACCCGCGCAAGTTCGGCCGGACCGCCCGCCGGGTCGGCCTGAAGATGCCGGTGCTGACCGTCCACGCGGGTCGCAGCGAGGCCGGCCAGCGGGCCGCCGCGTCGCATACCGCGGCGGTCGCCTCCCCCCAGGTCACCAGGGAAGCGCTGTTCGAGCAGGCGGGGATCATCGCCGTGCCGAGGTTCGGCGAGCTGATGGGCGCGACGGCGCTGCTGGCCACCCAGCCGCCGCCCGCGGGGCGGACGGTGGCGATCGTGAGTAACGTCGGCGGCGCCGGCGTGCTCACGGCCGACGCCTGCACCGATCTCGGGCTCGCCGTGCACCACCCGGGCGGCGCGGTCAGGAGCCGGCTGCGCGCCCTGATCCCGGTCGGCGGCTCGGTCAACGGGCCGGTGGACACCGCCGCGACCGTGTCGGCCGACGCCTTCAGGCAGGTGCTGGAGACGCTCGGCGCCGACGAGGACGTGCACGCAATCATCGCGCTCGTGCTGCGGACCGGGGCGACCGGAGACCTGCTCCGGGCCATCGCCGATGCTGACCTGCCCGTTCCGCTCGCCGTCGTCGTGCTGAACCAGCCCGAGGCGGTCCGGCTGGTTGACGCCAGGGACGGGAAGGCCCCGGCCTACGCGTACCCGGAGGCAGCGGCCCGCGCTCTGTCCCGCGCCGTCACCTACGCGGAGTGGCGGGCGACGCCACGCCGGACGGTGCCCGCGTTTCCCGACGTGGATGCCGACCGGGCCAGGGAGATCGTGCGCGCCTTCCTCGCCGGGCAGCCCGACGGCGGCTGGCTGCCGCAGCCCGACGTCATCGCGTTGCTCACGGGCTACCGGATACCGCTGGTGACCACCAGGGTCGCGCGGACCGAGGACGACGCGGTGACCGCGGCCGCGCGGGCCGGCTATCCCGTCGCGCTCAAGGCCGAGGTGCCGGGCCTCACCCACAAGACCGACGCGGGCGCGGTCCTGCTCGAGCTGAGCACCGAGGCGGGCGTGCGGGCGGGCTACCGGCGGCTCGCCGACCGCTTCGGCCCGCGGCTGGCGGGGGTCGCGGTCCAGCCGATGATCACCGGCGGCACCGAGGTGCTCGTCGGCGTGCAGGACGACCAGATGTTCGGGCCGCTCGTGGTCTTCGGGCTCGGCGGGGTCGCCACCGAGGTGCTCTCCGATCACGCCGCCCGGCTGGCCCCGCTGACCGAGGCGGACGCGGACACCCTGATCAACTCGATCAGGTCGGCCCCGCTGCTGCACGGCCACCGGGGATCGCCCGCCGCCGACCTGACGGCGCTGCGCGACGTGCTGCTGCGCGTTTCCCGGCTGACCGACGACCTGCCCGAGATCACCGAGCTCGACCTCAACCCGGTCATCGCCCGCCCGGACAGCGCGATCACGGTGGACGCGCGGATCCGGGTCACGCCGCAGGTCCAACAGGACCCGTTCCTCCGCCGCCTCCGCTAACGGGGGCAGGGCTCAGGGAACCACCGTGACCGGCCACTTGCCCGCGCGCACCAGCCGGACCGCCAGCGATCCCATCAGGCGGTGACCGGCCTTGAGCGAGGCGCCGACGACGATCGCGTCCGCGCGGGTCTCCATCGCGACGCGGGTGATCTCGTGGAACGGGTCGCCGTGCTCGGTCAGGAAGGTCAGCGGGACGCCGAGCTCATCGGTCACCGGGCCGAACCTCTCGCCAAGCTCCTTGGCGATCTCGTCGTGGACCTCGTTCTCGGCCGCAAGCACCGCCGGGCCGGCCGAGCTGGCCAGGACCATGCCCGTCATCGGGGCCACGTAGAGGGCGACGACCCGGGCGCCCTGCCGACGGGCGAGCCCGAAGGTGTACGCGGCCGCGCGCAGGGCGGTGACCGATTCGTCAACGCCAACCAGGATTACCGAAGGCCCGTCAGTACCGAGCTCGAACTCGCCGTCAGCCACAGCAGAAGTTTACGTTTTACCGGCGCCGCCGTCCCGGTGCTAGCGCAGGTCGGCCGGAACGGTAAACGCGAGCAGGCGCCCCTCTTCCGGCGCCGCCTGCGCCCACGGGCCCGGCAGGCCGAGCACCGCGACGGCGGCGGTCGGGAACGCCTGCGGCGCCTCGGCGTCCGGGCTGGTCAGGCCCGCGGTCAGCTCGGCCAGGCCCGGATTGTGCCCCACGATCACCGCCGTGCGCCAGGCTGGATCGAACTCGCGGACCAGCATCAGCAGGCCGAGGACAGACGCCTCGTAGACCCGGGACTCGTAGCGGACCGCGGGGGACGCGCCGGGCACGACCGCCGCCAGGCCCGCCGATGCCAGTTCCCAGGTCTCGCGCGCCCGCTTGGCCGTCGAGCAGACCACCGCGTCGGGCACGTACCCCGAGGTGCCAAGCCAGCGGCCGACCACCGGCGCGTCCCGCCGGCCGCGCTTGGCCAGCGGCCGCTCATGGTCCGCCACATCCGGCCAGTCCGACTTGGCGTGCCGCAGCAGGACAAGCCGCCGGCCCGCGTCTTCCGTGCCCATCACCCCACGGTAGCGGCCGCGTGACTGGCGCGGGGGGCACGGGCCCCGCGGATAACCGCTTCTTCTTCATGCCCCCGCAGGTCACAAACAACGGATAGTCTCGATGGGATGCAACGGGTGGCGCTTCGGGACGTGGATCTCGCATCCTTTCGCGCGGCGATCGGCCCGGAAGGATGCGCGGACGGCACCATCTCCGTCCAGCGGGGCGCGGTCGTGCAGATGGCCTGGGAAGCGTCGCAGCAACTGCTGACCGGCACCGTCCGGGACGCGGGCGGGGAGATCAGGACGGTGTCCGCCTCGTTCCGCGCGTCCCCCGGGTTCCCGCTGCGGTTTCGCGAGGGCTACTGCAGCTGCGCCCGGGGAACCAACTGCGTGCACGTCGCGGCGCTCGTGCTCGCCGCGACCGACGAGACGCTGCTGCCCGCGCCGACGGTCGCCGGGATCACGGCCCGCCGGTCCACGCTGCCCTGGGAGCAGTCGCTCGACTCGCTGCTCGCCGCCCCGCAGGCCCCCGGCACGTCCGCCACCAGCGATGTCACCGGGAACGCGCCCCTGGCGGTCGAGCTGTCCCTGGTCCAGGTCGGGCCGGAGCCGGTGCGCTACCCCAGCTACTCCACCGACAACGGGCGGCACGAGCCGCCGGTCGAGGACCCGGTACGCAAGCTCAAGCTCCAGGCCCGGCTGGTCCAGCCGGGGCGGCTCGGCGGCTGGGTCGCGGGCAACCTGTCCTGGTCGCGGCTCGACTTCATGCTGCTGCGCGATGAGTTCCCCGAGGCGCACGTCCGCCTGCTGCACGAGCTCTACGCCCTTTACCGGGCCAGTTCCGCCTCGCAGCACTCTTCTTCCTACTACTACGGCTACTCCTCCCCCGGTTACGGCGACCAGAAGTACCTGGACCTGTCCGCCTGCGAGTCCCGCCAGCTCTGGCCCGTCCTTGAGCAGGCGCACGCGGTCGGCCTGCCGTTCGTTTACAAGGGCAAGCAGGGCATGGTGCCGCCGCCCGGCACGGCGGAGCTGTGCCTCGACGTCACCACCGACGGGACCACGCTGCTCATCGCCCCGATGATCAAGACCGCGGACGGCGACGACGCCGTGCCGCTGCGGTTCATCGGGAACGAGGGCCATGGCGTCATCTACGCCGACCGGGCCCAGGCGGCCAACGGCGAGCTGGCCCGGTTCCGCCTCGCCCGGCTCACCCACCCGGTGCCCACGCAACTGCAGCACCTCGCCCTCGCCGACGAGCGGCTCGTCATCCCCGAGGCCGGGCAGGCCGCGTTCCTGTCGCGCTACTACCCGAGACTGCGCCGCCAGGCCACGGTGACCTCGTCCGACGGCTCGTTCACCGCGCCCGAGATCTCCGGGCCCGCCCTGGTAGTCCGGGCCGCCTACGCGCGCGGCCACCAGGTCGACATCCAGTGGGAGTGGTCCTACGAGGTCGGCGCGACCGAACTCCGGGCGGCACTCGGGGGAAACCGCGACCCGTTCCGCGACCCGGAGGGCGAGGCGGTGGTGCTGGCCGGCCTCAACCTCCCGGCCGGGTCACCGGGCGTGCCGCGCGAAGCCACCGCCCGAGCGCTGCCCGGGACCCCTGCGGCGGCGGCAGGCGTCCCGGTCTCCGTGGCCAAGCAGGGGGCGGCGGTCGTCCTCCGCGGCCTCGACGCGATGACGTTCAGCACCGAGGTGCTGCCCCTCCTGCAGGGCCGCGACGACGTGCGGGTCGAGCTGGTCGGCCAGGTGCCCGACTATCACGAGGCGGGCGACACGCTGGAGATCGGCCTGTCCACCGGCGACCTCGACGGCGAGCATGACTGGTTCGACCTGGGGATCACGGTCACGGTCGAGGGCCGGGAGGTGCCGTTCTCCGACCTCTTCGTCGCGCTCGCCCACGGCCAGACCTACATGCTGCTGGCCGACGGGGCGTACTTCTCCCTGGACAAGCCCGAACTGGCAGCGCTCGCCCGGCTCATCGACGAGGCCAGGTCGCTGCAGGACCAGCCGGGCGACAGCCTGCGGATCAGCCGGTTTCAGGCTGGGCTGTGGGAGGAGCTGTCCGGCCTGGGCACGGTCGGCCACCAGGCCGAGACCTGGCAGCAGCAGGTACGCGGGCTGCTCGCGGTCGAGAACATCGACGCGGTACCGGTGCCCGCCTCGATCAACGCGCAGCTGCGGCCCTACCAGCTGTCGGGGTTCCAGTGGCTCGCGTTCCTCTGGAGCCACGGGCTCGGCGGCATCCTGGCCGACGACATGGGGCTCGGCAAGACCCTGCAGACCCTGGCGCTGCTGCAACACGCGAAAGACGTGGCGGCGAGCGAGGAACACGCACCCGTTCGGCGGAATCCCTTCCTTATCGTGGCGCCGACCTCGGTGCTGGCGAACTGGGCGACCGAGGCACACCGGTTCGCCCCCGGCCTGAAGATCGTGACGATCTCCGACACCCTCGGCCGGCGCGGCGGCACCCTCGCCGACGTGATCGACGGCGCGGACGCGGTGGTCACCTCGTACACGCTGCTACGGCTCGACTTCGAGGCCTACGGCGGGCACGAGTGGGCGGGGCTGATCCTCGACGAGGCCCAGTACGTCAAGAACCACCAGTCCAAGGCGTACCAGTGCGCGCGCCGGGTGACCGCCCCGTTCAAGGTCGCGATCACCGGCACGCCGATGGAGAACAACCTCATGGAGCTGTGGTCGCTGCTGTCGATCGCCGCCCCGGGGCTGTTCCCGAACCCGGAACGGTTCAAGGACTACTACGCGCGGCCGATCGAGAAGTCAGGAAACTCCGAGCTGCTCGCGCAGCTGCGCCGCCGGATCCGGCCGCTGATCATGCGGCGGACCAAGGAGCAGGTGGCCGCGGACCTGCCGGAGAAGCAGGAGCAGGTGCTTGAGGTCGAGCTGCACCCGGCGCACAGGAAGGTCTACCAGACCCACCTGCAGCGGGAACGGCAGAAGATCCTCGGCCTGCTCGACGACGTCAACCACAACCGGTTCACCATCCTGCGCTCGCTGACCCTGCTACGGCAGCTGTCGCTGCACGCCGCGCTGGTCGACGAGGAGCTCGGCGACGTCCCGTCCGCGAAGATCGACTCGCTGCTCGAGCAGATCGAGGACGTGGTGGGCGGCGGGCACCGGGCGCTGGTGTTCAGCCAGTTCACCCGGTTCCTGCGGATGGCCCGGTCGCGGCTTGAGGCGTCCGGGGTGGAGTGCTGCTACCTGGACGGGGCGACGACGAACCGGGCGGCGGTTATCTCGTCCTTCAAGGACGGGACCGCGCCGGTGTTCCTGATCTCGCTGAAGGCGGGCGGCTTCGGCCTCAACCTGACGGAAGCGGACTACTGCTTCCTGCTCGACCCCTGGTGGAACCCGGCGACCGAGGCACAGGCGGTCGACCGGACGCACCGCATCGGGCAGACCAGGAACGTGATGGTGTACCGGCTGATCGCGTCCGGCACCATCGAGGAGAAGGTCATGGCGCTGAAGGCCCGCAAGGCCGAGCTGTTCTCCTCGGTGATCGACTCCGACGGCGCGTTCTCCTCCGCCCTGTCGGCGGACGACATCCGCGCGCTCTTCGCCTAGCGGGCTCACGTCCCGCCCGCCTGAGATCTCTCTTCCTGCCCCTTCGCTGAGCCCTTACGGCGCCGACCGTCAACTTTGAGTTGACGGTCGGCACATCGTCAACCTAAAGTTGACGCATGAGCGAATTTCCCGTCCCGCTGGACAACCTGATCACCTATGTCAAGGCCCTCCACCCCGATGGCGGGCCACTGGCGAACGTGTCGGACGCGTTCACCGTCTCCACCCAGATGGACGAGCAGGCCGACGCGCTGATCGGCTACTTCGTCGACCAGGCGCGCAGGTCGGGCCTGTCCTGGAGTCAGATCGGCGGCGCCATGGGCGTGTCCAAGCAGGCCGCCCAGAAGCGCTTCGTGCCGACCAAGGCCGCCGACCTCTTGTCGTCCGTGGCCAAGCCGTTCTCGCGGTTCACCCCCCGCGCCGTCCGCACCCTCGCCGCCGCGGGGCAACTGGCGGCGGCCGAGGGCAAGCCCGGGATCAGCGCCGCGCACCTGGCAGTCGCCCAGCTAACCGAGCCGGAAGGCATCGCCGCGAAGATCATCGCCGCGGCCGGCATCGCCGACGACCAGGTGTTCTCCGCTCTCGGCACCGGCCCGGCCGGGCCCGGGCCGGACGCCAGCCCGGAGGCCCTGCTCGAGCTGTCCCTTGACGATGACACGAGGGAGGCACTGAAGGGCACGCTGCGCTGGGCGCTGCGCCTCGGCCACAACTACATCGGGACCGAGCACCTGCTGCTCGGCATCCTGTCCCTGGACGGCCCGGTGGCCGACGAGTTCACCGGGCTCGGGCTGACACCGGACCGGGCCGAGCAGTTGCGCCAGGAAGAGTTCTCCCGCCAGCCCCCCAAGGAGGCCAGCTGAGCCCGCCCCGGATGACGCCGCGCCTCCCGCGCTGAAGGCAAACCCCTCCGGCCCCGGGCCGCGACCCTTTCGGCGCCCGCCCCCCCGACTCTGCCGGCCCCCGCCCCCCCGACTCTGCCGGCGCTGGGGCCCCCGACGCTAAGACGCCATTGGCACCGTGGCGCTCCACGCCGAACCTATTGGCGCTGGGAGCCACGGCGCCGGGGAGCATTTAGCGCTGGGGGCCACAGCGC
>Ga0210385_10002219_pt1 | contig 11725 bp, 19 predicted proteins | sample IncBWH26OmetaG_FD_160107 | JGI IMG/M metagenome (GOLD analysis project Ga0210385, IMG submission 160107) | Forest soil microbial communities from Barre Woods Harvard Forest LTER site, Petersham, Massachusetts, United States - Inc-BW-H-26-O ... | reverse complement strand
TGTCGGTGCCTGTGGCATGATAGTTGCGTGACAAAGCTTCCGGCGAAGCTGTCAACCAGTCCCGTGACTTTGGTCTGCCCCCTGTGCGGCGCGAAACCTGGCAAACACTGCGAAACCGTGTCTGGTATCTCTCTTCCAATAGTCCACGTCCAGCGAATCGAGGCTGCTATTCGCACGGACGCAGCGGCCACGAAGAAACGCACCAAATAAGTAAGATTTAAGGGGAGGGCGTTTCCACACTCACAGTGCGGCTAGGGTTTCGCTCAAACTCCTCCATTGATTCCCCGCTTCGTCCAGGGTATGCGCCTGTGGCGCGAAGCCGGATTCCTCTAAGAGATTGGCGGCGCGTTCTGTATTGGCAATTGCACGAGCTATGTGCTTCTGGGCTGCTTTGAGTTTTCGCATGTTCTGAGTGGTTTGCTCGGTGGTTACCGATGTCCTATAAGTGCTTTAAAATCGTCGCGTTGTGGACTTCTGAAGAGGGCGCCTATCGGGGACGTGATAAAGCGCCAAGCGAATACAAAGCGAAGATTTAGAAAGTCACGCGGCTGCTTTGCTTCTATACGGGTATCCCGCGCCGGGGGCGCGCTTCGGAAGCCGGGAAGCGTGTACGGTGCTATTTGTGTGAGCCGCACACTCAAAATGTTCGTGGCCGTCCTCGTCTACATCGATGTAGTCTGCCACGTTTTCACACGCCATAAAATCGCAGAGAACAATTCTTTCCGCGGGATGTTCGAGCAGGTAGTTTGTCATAGCAGCGAGAATAATCGTGCACAGTCTCTCGTGCAAACGCTGTGGGAAAAAGCGGGCGGTCGTGAAGGCCAAACGGTCTGAGCGCCTAACCTATGACCGCCCCTGTGGGGAAACGCGATGTAGAAATCTAACGCGGGACTCCGTTGCAGGTCTGGTCAATTTTGGACACCTAGCTCGGTAGAGTCTGAACTGCCCGTTGCTAGGCTTCGTCGGTACCGGATTCAGTTGGAGCCTCAAGAGGTAAAAAAAAGTCTTTCTTCTCCTTGGGAGTCATTTCCCGGCCCATGATTTTCTTGAACCGAAGTTGGATTTCTTCGTGAGTCAGCGAATCTTCGTGGTTGAATGGCGTAGCCATTAACGGCGCACCTTGTATGACAGGAATTAGGTTGCCTATCTGCCCGGCACAGGTTGCCTGTCTCCACGCAACCGCACAACAGAGGGACCTGCTTGCACAGGAGCCAGGGCAGGAGTACACTTCGGGCGCTAGCGATAGACTCTGGTCCCGATGGCCTTCAGGGGGAGAAGGTTCGGGACCTTTTCGCGGTCGGGCAACTTACTTGGCGAGCTGGATCCGCGCTCGGCATCAGCGTGTCTGCTTTCAGTCATCCTGCTTCCAGCCCGCATCTCGCGCTGCACCCGGTAATTCAGAATCACCGCCGCTGTGCAAACCACTACGGCGAGAGTGAACATAGACCAGAACATTGCGAGAATGTGGGCAGCGATCCAATTCAGCATTATGGGATTCAAACTCCCGTCCGTAGCATTTCAACCCAAACCGCGGAGTCGCATCTGTACAAAATTGAACAGACGCGCAAAATCTTTAGCTGCTAGATTGGTTTTTTCGATGATGGGCGGTCATAGGCTAGGCGTCCGGCGTTTCCGTCGTTTGGCCTTCACGACCGCCCGCTTTCTTGGTGGGGCGGGAGACTAAATTAAATTTCTGTTTCGCGTCCGGGTGGACGCTTGTCCTTTGGTGAGATGTACCGAGGAAAGTCCTTGCAGTCGTGCCGCGCGAAGGCCGTACGCGCTGGCGCGGATTTCTTGGCGGAGAGCGCCGGACTAGTTGGCATGATCCAGGCGCACCCTGAACAGCCCCAAGCCGAGAAACTGTGGTTTTCGAGCCAGACCAGATCTTTAGCCATAGTGCCTCCGGCGTCCCTGATTGGCGACTTTATTGTAGCGCGGAATGTCCACTACCGCACATAGAAGCGTACGCAAATAAAGAATTGGGCTTCTTGAGCCTTGACAGTCTTAGGTACATTTCGGTCGGATCGCTTACAGCGGCACCAAGGAGAATCGTCATGGGATTTCTAACATGGATAGTGGTTGGACTGATCGCAGGTTGGCTTGCTGGTCAAGTGATGAAGGGTGGTGGCTACGGCATTCTCGTTGACATCATTCTTGGCATTCTCGGGGGCTTTCTGGGTGGATGGGTCTTTGGGCTTTTGGGAATCTGGCCGGGTGGAGGCATGATCGGCTCCATCATCGTGGCATTTGTTGGAGCGGTGATTTTGGTCGGGATTACCCGCCTACTGAAAAAAGCCTGATCGTGAAATTAAGAGGTAGCTTGGATCACGCCTGCCAAATGCGCCGCTGAGGATCGAGGGATGAATACATCATTGCCTGGTGGTGCACCTCGGTGGCGCGATTGCGGAGTACCGCAGCGCCCTACGGGAACTGAATGCGGTCGTTTCCGATGCGCCCCTCTGATTCCCGAAGCAACAAAACGTCCCAGAACTCTTCTGATTCTGGGACGTAAGTTTGAACAGCCCTCCCCCCGGAGTCTGCTCCTCGGGGTATTGTGCCGACACTGGCAAGCGTCCGCCTGTTCAAGATTGCACAGTATCGAAATATTTTTATCGTCGTCTCGGACTTGTCGTCATTGATCCGCAAAATCCTCAAACGATTTCTCTTAGGTTCCCATCAAGTGTATAAAATTGAACAGCCATCGAAATCGGCAACGGGTATTCTGGATTTGTTCCTGAACCAGAATGCGGTCATGGGTTAGCGGCGGTGGCAAGACCCGACATTTGACGCTCACGACCGCTTCATGCCAACACATTCGTCAAAATCGGGGTTGGAACGCGCTGTCGAACTATGGCCTTACGTGTGCATCGTGATTTCGGTCATGGGTTTGGCCTATATCGTCCTGAATGCTTTCCACTAAAGCGCCGAATTGTAGCGCCAGCTTCCAGTTCCTCAAGGGACTTTTGAAGAATAAGCAATTCCTCCCGAATCCTCTCGATTGAATCAATAATCCTGCTGAGCGTCTCTGCCGAACGTTTCGTCTTAGCCATGACGCTGGATGGTACTCTAGTTGAGGAAAAATATCGGTCTGTTTGCGCACCGATTTAGGCGGCCACTGTTCTCTCTGGACTCAGGCAATGCGCGGACATCTACCCGCCACAATTGCCAATTTTCTAATGCGGAAAGCGGATTTTTATTTGGCCGCCTTCTTTACCTTTGCCCATCTTAGCCGTTGCGCGGCTGCGATCTTCTTTCGAGCTGCGGCTGACATCGTTCGCTTCGTGGGCATCACAACGACGTTTGGCTTTCCGTTCTTTGCCTTTAGCTTTGCCCACCGCTGACGTTGCGCTTCTGCTATCCGCTCTCGGCCCGCAGCCGACATCCTGCCGCGTGCTCCGTTCTGCTTTCCGTATGCAGCGCCGAACGCCGATAACGCGGCGGAGATTCCCTGAATCTGCTTGCTCAACCGATCATGTTCCTTCTTCAACAGCCCAACAATATCACCCATGTTCGTCATTTTTGAGGCCCCCCCCTCGCGCGGAATTGTATCAGTGTAGGAGGAATGAGTGTGATCGGGCCGGTGGTATACTAATACGAAGCCCTGCACATCCCTCCGTTGGACCCGATTCCGGGCGTCGGTCTCTTGTGCAATTCAACACTCCAACCGTTCGCATGGAGGCCAGCATTGCCCCTGCATTCAAATTTGGTTCGAAGGAGCAGATTCTTTCCTTGCTCAATCTGCAATGAGCTTGTGGAACTTGAAACTGCAAAGGTAGACGAGATTGGGAATCCGGTCCATGAAGAGTGCTATGTACAAAAAGTCAGTCTGCACAAGTCGGTGAGACCGCCCCCGGAGGCATCGGATGCCGAGGACAACGACAATCTTTCACGAGCAATTGTGACGTTCCTTGACTCTGCAACTGCCCACCCGATCATAGACTCTTGCCCTGTAGGCGGATCGGAATTGGAACACCGAAAATTGACATTCTTCTATGCCGGGCGGAGTTGGGAAATCCAGATCGCTATCTGCCCCGATTGCATTGATACTGATCCACCCTCGTCACATGACGCATAAGAGACTGATACCGTCACCTTCGTCTTGAATCGGAGACTCTCTTTTTACAAAACACCCTTTGGCGTGACCTGAATCGTGTACGGGAACGATTCGGGACTGTGACGGTGGTCTGCGCTCAAGATAGCTCGGGAAGGATACCCAGTGATCGAGGTCAGCTCGACTAAAGGTCAACTGCCCTGCGCGGATTTGTCTTCTGGTTGCAGTAACTCGCGCGTAGAATCGCCCTGCGGGACAGAGGTGCGAATATGAGTTACCTTCGCAAGCTGTGGTGGTACGACGAGGGGCAGGACATCGCCGAGTACGCTGTAATGCTGGCCGTCATTCTGGTGATTGTTGTTGGAACGATTCGCCTGGTCGGAAGCAACGCGAACACTGTATTCTCTTCAACAGCCAGTGCGCTTCAATGATCCACGTGGATCGCGACGCTCCTGGGACTTCGATCAGTTTCGTGGATGGTCTCTATTGCATTTTTCCAGCGCCGCTGTAGGTGCTTTCAGCTCTTGTCCCAGTTTTGCAATCTCGTCTTCGGGAGGCCTAGGCCGTGCGCGGGCAGTGACAAGCATAAGCTCTAAGGTTGCGACCCGGCATGCAAAACATGGATGTAGGTTTTAAGTCGTTGATGCAGTTTGTGTGCTTAAGTGAATCGGTCCCGACGTGCCCTCCCCCGAGAACATCGGGACCGAACAGTCGAACCTTTCTTCTTGCAGCGCGAAGCATAGCGCGAAAAGAATTCGTTGGCAAATGAAATTTGGTGAGCAGACAGGCGTGCCTGAACGCACCCGGTTACAAAGACGAGTACTGAGCGGGTTTTACGATCAGATTAACCGGGCGATTACACTCATTGAGCACTGGCCGCCTCTCAATGAGTGATATGGCGATGTTACAACAACAACGCAGCGGATCATCATCATTCCTCTCGTAACTGCTTTGTGAAATGCATCAAGAGGTCATCGTCAAGCCCCACGGATGCGCCCTCGTCCACAAAGCATTCCCTGTAAGTAATGCCGCGCGCATCGGGGATGTAGCCACGCTTCACATAGAGCCGCTGGGCGGCGTTGTAGCCCGGATGCAGTCCGACTCCGATCCCCACAGCACTCGAACGCGGGGCTACTTCCGCTTCTGCTCGGTCTAGCAAGCGGGTTGCGATACCTCTCCGGCGGTACGAGGTGAGCACATTCAGGTCTTGAATCTCGGGAATGTTCAGGTCAGCAAATCCGGCATAAGTAGGTCACCAGTTCACCGTCACGTGCCCGGCGAATTGCCCGTCAATCGTGGCGACGAAGCAGGTCCGAGTTTCCGCCATCTGCTCTTGCAAGTACCGCTGGTACTGGGCCTCAGGCTTTTTCCACCCTATCTTCCTGAACGCGGCAGCGATGTTCGGCGGGTCGCTTTCTTCGAGAAGCCGAATCTGAATGGTCTCCGCTTTTTCCATGCCACACTCTATGCCAAAACGCACTTTACTTTAAGCCGCACAATAAATGGGCGTGAACGGGCCATCTCACTCGAAACCCCTGCGGCGGCACGATGAGTGCTATGGGGATATTACGACAACTGACACTGGCCTACGTGCGTAGAGCGATTCGCCCCTGCGCGGTCAGCACAAGGGTGTTCTCTTCTTTGCGGATCAAACCGAGAGTCACCAGTCCATTGACCTGCGCAGCAAATTCACCCTGATCCGAGGGTTTCAGCGTTGCGATGACAGTACCGACCGTCTCCGCGCGAGCTTCTTCAAGCATCATCACGATGTCGCGCTGTAACGATGAGAGTTTGAGTCGGCTCGGCATCCAGTCATTTTACCGAGGCAGATGAGTGTAATGGCGATGTTACGCCAGGTGTGCCCGGCTAGGTTTCATGCTACATCTTGCTGGGTGTCCCTCTTGTGCGGTGAGAGTGATCTCGTCAATGGGAGAGTCGCATAGACTTTCGTACCGGAGCCGTTGGATTCGATAACCAAATCGCCGCGCAAATGTCGGACGCGCTCGTGCATTCCCCTGATTCCCACTCCAGTGCCTTGGGACTGAATCGCGGCCAGTCGTTCGGGGGACATTCCCCTTCCTTGGTCTTCGACCTTTACGTGGATAGAGTTTTCTTCGCGCTCAACTCGAATCAGCGCGATCTTGCTTCCCGAGTGACGATGAATGTTCGTCAAGCATTCCTGCACCAGGCGGAATATGACGAGTTCCATTTCGGACGGGAGTCTTCCGAAATTATCAGGCACCTGCAAATCAATCTGTAGACTGCTGCGCTCCTCAAGACCTTGCACGTACCAGTTCAGTGCGGACGAAATACCGGTTTCATCCAACAGCGGTGGATGTAGAAGATAGGAGGTTGTGCGTAGTTCTCGTGCCAAGTGCTGGACCAACTCTTCGGCGTTCCGCACGTCTTCGGCAAGAACCGGATCATTCTTGGCGTCTTCGCTGATTCGTGCAATCTGCAAGTCGAGCGCGGTCAATGTCTGTCCGGCGCTATCGTGCAGTTCCCGTGCTATGTGCCGCCGCTCGGCATCTTGAGACTCCAGCAGCAGCCCCGAAAGCTCACGCAGTTGCGAGTTTTTCATCTCAAGTTCGCGAGTTCGGAACTGCACTTGGGTGTCGAGAGCATCGGCTAATGTTCGGGACCGTTCCTCGCTGTCGCGCAACTCTCGCTCAATTCGTTTACGTTGCGTGATGTCCCGACCAATTTTCGACGCTCCGATAATCTTCCCGCTGGCGTCCCGAACAGGCGAAATTGTCAGTGAAATATCCAACGGAGTGTTGTCCTTACGCACACGCACAGTGTCGAAGTGTTCGATTCGTTCGCCTCGCTTGATTCGTTCGATGATGACCGTTTCTTCGTCCCTGCGATCGATCGGGATGATCAATGAAATGTGCTGACCTACCGCTTCGCTGGCGGTGTAGCCGAACAAACGCTCCGCACCTGCGTTCCAACTGCTTATGATGCCTTCTAGCGTCTTGCTGACGATGGCGTCATCAGAGGAATCCACGATTGCCGCGAGCAACCCGATAGCTCTATCTGCTTTGAGCCGTAAGGCTGGCAACTCATCCAAGAGCGACTGGCTGACGCTGTCCCTAGCCTCCGGGTCATTGAGGATGCAGTTCGCCAGTGCTTCATGTGTAGCCAGGAGTTTGTCGATGTCCCCTTCCAAGGCGATCTGAGGATGTGTTTCAGTCCAATAGTGCGCGGCCCTGACGAAGGCGAGGAGCAACAGCGTGTATTGAAGGTGAACCGGACCAAGTAGCCGCGCCAATGCGTCAAGACAGACTAAATAGTCGGAGGTCTTCAAGAACACATGCCCTGCCAACACAAAGATGGCGTCTTCCATCTCTGTGTCGGCCATCGGCATTTCAACAATGGGTGCGGGATTGGCTGCGCACAGCGATAGACAAGATTGAAGTTCTTGCCCCCGGGGAAAAGGCCGTCGCAGGAGTCGAACAACGTCTGCAACACTTTGCGTACGCACAGTCGGGTCGCCAGCCGGACGGCCAAGTCCCATCAAAAAGCCGGCGTGACGAGCAATACAGTAGCGGACTGCGCAAAACCGAGACAGGTGGACAAAAAGACGCTCCTTAAAAACGGAGGGTAGAGGATTGTCGAGGTAGGCAGCTTCTGCGAATCCCCACAGTTTCTCCGTGATCTCGGGAGTCTCAGGTGCGAGGCGGAAGAAATTGGGAAGAATCCCGAATCGCTCCTGTACGCGATTCTCAAGGTCTGACCCTGTATTTTCCACTGATTTCACAACCTTTTGGCAGCATTGCCATTATACGCGCGACGCCGGGCTCACTGTCGGCGACTTCGCACTAGTTGATCGAAAAGCCGGAAATCACGACCGGCTCTCGTTCCAAACGTACAAGAAGTCTTCGTCGCTGGCCGTAGCAACACTGCGGTCGCTTTTGTGAACGGCACGATTTAGCGCCGATCGCACATTTGCCTTGCTCTCCTCTAATTCTGCCAGCGGCACTTTGAGCGCAACTCCCTTGGGCAGTTGATCGAGGTCGGAGAGAATCGCGGCGATTACCTGCTTGTGCTTTCCGTTGCGACCTTGCGGAACATCAACCTGAGACATCGTCTTGCAGTTCATTGGAGCTTTCTGAATGTGGCCCACATGGCCTCCTGTCCTGGAGTGTATCGTTAACCTAACGTGACGCAATCGTAATACAACGACACGACATCGTGCAAGTATAAATTCACACCGTTAAATATGGGTTCCCTAACGTGGTCGGAGCGTGCAAATGACCGGTCCATGAGTCCTGGCGTTATTGAATACGTTAAAGCGCGAGCAAAGATTGCCGAAAAGATATAACCCGTACTACTTTCGGACTGCTACGGTTGATGGAGTGGAAGGGGATAAATTCAATGCGGACGTCCAAAACATATTTCGAGCAGATTCCGGTGGAGACGGTTAAGAAGATTGCTAAAGAACTTCCTGAGACCAGCGTCGTGCAGGCCCCAGACGAGATTACGCCTCCTCAAGAATGGCGGGAATTGGCGAAGCAGGTCCAAGACGAACAGGATCCAAAGAGGTTGACCGATCTGGTCTCTCAACTCCTTCTGGCGTTCGATGAGACAAACCGCAGGGGTTCTCGCTCAGTTTGAAGAATGCTCCCTAAAACTCCTCTCGGCGGGGGGCAAATCAAGGTCCTCCCTCTATTTGGTCGGCGCGGCGGGCAAGAGCTATTCGCCGTGAGCGAAGGGCGGAGTACACTCCCCGCCAGGCGCTAGCTTTAGACTGATCCTGATGGCCTCCTGGGGCGAGGTTCCGGGCCTTTCCCGCTTTCAACGCACTTGTGCGCTTCCGGACTGACAGACCAACTCATCCTGTCATAAAATCACGCCCGGTATGGCTACCCCATTCGACAACGAAGAATCCCTGACTCATAAAGAAATCCAACTTCGGTTCACGAAAATCATTGGCCGGGACATGACCCCAGAAGAGAAGAAAACGTTTTTCTTGCCTCTTGATCCTCCAACTGAGCCCAGCTCCGATAAAGCCTAGCAACGCACTGCTTGGTGCTTCTCTGTCCTGCATTGGTCGATGTACTCATGCAGAGCATATCTAAATTCCCATAGAATGGCTTCGCTTTGGTCAGGATCGATTGCTGCTAGGGCCAGCAGCCACAGGTTCTTGAGCCGTTCTTCAGACATGGGAGGCATTCGGACTTTAGATTAATTTTTCGCTTTTAGCGCGCGATTCGGGACACTAAGCGGCCGATCGCCTCGCGTTCAAATGGAACAATGGGGGCCATCGCAACGGGCGACCCAGCCAGGTATCTGGCCAAAGAGAAACCTGCGACGTGTCCACCCGGACACTGAGGCACCTGCAAGCACCGGCGTCCTCCGGGAATTTAGTTATCCCGGAGTCCCTATCATGTCCGAGGCCCAGTCGTTGCCCGATCAGATCGAACGCATCGGTCACGCTATCACCGCGGTTGATCTAGCTCAATTACTCGGTGTGTCCAGGGTCACGATATTCAAGCAAGCTAAAGCTGGTCGCATCCCTTGTTTCAGGATCGGCACCTGCATCCGGTTCGATCCGCGAGCTGTGGCGGAATGGCTGCGCAAGATGTAGGACTCGGGCATTTGCAAAATTCGATGTTTCAAGAAACTCGTTACCTCGACGTGAGGGACTATTTCCCAATGTAGGACCGTGGTCCGGAGTCACTAGTCGTTACTTCCTATAAGCTCGTTTTGTCGCCAACTTTCAAGTAGCGGGCATGCGGAGGCTAATAGGGCGGAAGGCCCTGTGGAGGAGAAAAACTTTGCCCTTCCCATAGAACATCTACCTGGGTATAATTTCTGCCATGGCCAAGGCAGGCAAGTCCCCACTCGAAAGTGACATGGTCCAAGGCACGCTGGATTTGCTGATTTTGCATACCCTATCGGCAGGCCCGGCGCACGGCCACACCATCGCGTATGCGATCCAGCGCCGTTCGGAAGATGTTCTTCAGGTCGAGCACGGTTCGCTCTATCCCGCACTCCACCGGCTCGAAGATCGAGGATGGATCGCTGCATTTTGGGGAACGTCGGAGAACAATCGTCGCGCTCGCTATTACCGACTAACGACTGCGGGAAGGAAACAACTCCTCACTCAGACCAATCGGTGGGAGCAGCTGGTACGGGCGATTGCTCGCATTCTCCAGCCGGCGGTCGAGTGAAAATTCGGAGCAGAACCGATGAGTCTTTTGCGATTCTTCCGCCGGAAACAATGGGACGCCGAACGCGCCGCCGAACTTGAGTCCCACATCCAAATAGAGACCGACCGCAATGTCGAGGCCGGTATGTCCGAGGGAGATGCTCGCGCCGCAGCGTACCGCAAGCTGGGAAATCCCGCCCGGATCCGCGAGACCATTTACGAAATGAATTCGATCGCGTTTCTTGATACGCTCTGGCGCGACTTGCGGTTTTCCCTTCGAAGTCTGCGCAAGAACCCCGGATTCGCGATGGTGGTCATTCTGTCTCTGGCGTTGGGCATCGGGGCCAATACGGCCATCTTCAGCCTGGTCGATGGGATTGTTTTTCGTCCGCTGCCCGTGCCGAATCCGGGTGGGCTCGTCACCATCGATATCGCGGCGTCACGTTTGACCAGCTTCGGAGCTTCGTCGTACTTGGACTGGGTCGATCTCTCAGGCCGCAACAAGTCGTTTCAATCGCTGTCCACCCGGCAGGATATGTCAGCTGCGCTGAACCCCGAGGGAGCGGTTTCTGACGGCAAACCCGAGGTGGTTTGGGGTCAACTGGTTTCAGGCAATTTCCTCTCCATGCTTGGCATACGACCTGTCGTCGGGCGAGACTTTCTTCCCGAAGAGGACCAGACACCGGGCAAGTATCCGGTCATGATCATCAGCTACTCACTGTGGAACCGAATGTTTGCCCGCAACCCGGATGTCATCGGCAAGCAGGTGAAGCTGAGCGGTCAGAGCTTCACCATCGTTGGCGTCACTCCAGAATCTTTTGCGGGCGCCGATATCTGGTTTCGTCCCGACATTTATCTGCCGATGATGATGACTGCTGCGGTGTCACCGGAAGGCAGCGACACACTCACCCACCGCAGCTACCGGGGCTGCACTCTGCTCGGCCGGTTGAAGCCTGGAGTCACCCTTGCTCAGACCCAAGCCGAGTTGAACGTGATCATGAGCGGTCTGGAGCGCGAAAATCCCGACAGCAACAAGGATACGGTCGCCATCCTTCGCAAGGAGATGAGCCGGCGTCTGGAAAACGGGGCTGCAACTCCGGGTTTTATCCTGATGGGCTTGGTGGTGTTGGTCCTGATGATGGCTTGCACGAACGTGGCTAGCCTGATGATGGCGAAGGCTGCGTCCCGCATCCGCGAAATCTCGACGCAATTGGCCCTGGGGGCATCGCGCGGAGTCTTGGTGCGTCAGTTTCTGACAGAAAGCGCGTTGCTTGCCCTACTGGGCGGCGGCGCCGGCATTCTGCTGGCGGCAGCTTGCATCAAAGGATTTGCATCACTCGTACCCTACTCGGTCTCTCCCACCGGTCCGGATTTTCATTTGGATACGCGAGTCCTGGGCTATGCCGCGTTGGCTTGCATGGCGGCGGTCGTTTTGTGTGGAATCGCACCTGGATTCATGGCCGTGAAAGAAGCAGTGGGCGCGGCCACCACACGAAATACCTCGGAAAGCCGTTCGCACA
>Ga0210385_10002216_pt1 | contig 11733 bp, 7 predicted proteins | sample IncBWH26OmetaG_FD_160107 | JGI IMG/M metagenome (GOLD analysis project Ga0210385, IMG submission 160107) | Forest soil microbial communities from Barre Woods Harvard Forest LTER site, Petersham, Massachusetts, United States - Inc-BW-H-26-O ... | reverse complement strand
CGGATGGGAAGCACATTTTGTTTACCTCGGCTGTCTATCCCGAGTGCAGCGCGGGTCCAGGCCTGGGTGTCGCGCCGGATGGAGCCGAGGAGAACGCGTGCGACAAGCGCAGGAACGACGAGAAGAAGCAGTCGAAGGTGAAGGCTCAGATCTTCACCCATCTGCTCTATCGTCACTGGGACGCGTTTACGGATGACGTGCGGAGTCATCTGTTTCTGGCGTCGGCGGAGGATGGGACGTTTCGCGATCTGAATCCGGGCGATACCCACGATGTGCCGCCGTTTTCGCTGGGCGAACCGGACGGTTGGGATTTTTCGCCGGATGGGAAGGAAGTTGCGTTTGAGGAGAAGAAGGTCGATGACCCGGCGCTGAGCACGAATGTGGACATCTTCACGCTGCGGCTCGATGATCCGAAGGCGCAGCCGGTGAAGATTTCGACGAGTCCGGGAGGGGATTTCACGCCGCGGTATTCGTCGGATGGAAAATACATTGCGTGGCGGATGCAGAAGCGGGCTGGGTATGAGAGCGATCGGTTTCGGCTGGTGGTGTACAACCGGACGACGAAGCAGATTCGGGAGGTGCTCCCGAATTTCGATCGCTGGGTGGATGAGGAGGCGTGGGGGGCGGATTCCAAGACGATCTACTTCGCAGCCGGCTCTTCGGGAGAAGAACCAGTATTCAAGGTCCAAGGGGATGGGGAGAGGCTCGCACAGTTCGAAACGCCAAACCAAGGCCGAGGTGAATACAGTGACCTCCACATCCTTCCGGATGGCGAAACCGTCATCGCCGCTCGAATGACAGTAGACCAACCAAGCGAGATATTCAGGTTCGATCAATCGCCGGCGATCATTGACCCAGATCTCAGCAAAAAAGGAATGGCAGTCCTAAAGACGTTCGGGGCACCCTACCCAAAGATCGCTGTACAGCTCACTCATCTCAACACCGCGCTCCTGACCCAGTTCGACCTCCCGAAGATGGATTCCTTCTGGTTCCCCAGCATAGGCGACGTCAAAGTCGAGGGATTCCTCATCCGGCCGCCGGGCTTCGATCCTTCGAAAAAGTATCCCGTGAAATTCCTGATCCACGGCGGACCGCAGGGCGCGTGGGGCGATAGCTGGTCGTATCGGTGGAATCCGGAATTGTTCGCGGCGAATGGCTATGTCGTGGTCATGATCAATCCCGGCGGCTCCACCGGCTACGGCCAGGCGTTTGTCGACCGCGTGAACGGTGACTGGGGCGGCAAGCCCTACATCGACCTGATGCGCGGGCTCGACTACGCCGAGCAGCACTATCCGTTCATCGACAAGACGCGCGAATGTGCCTTGGGAGCGAGTTACGGCGGCTACATGGCGGACTGGATCCTGGGACACACGGATCGCTTCAAGTGCATCGTGAGCCACGATGGAATGTTCAACCCCGAATCGGCGTATGGGACGACGGACGAGCTGTGGTTCAACGAGTGGGAGTTCAGGGGGACGCCGTGGACTAATCGGGCGCTCTACCGCGAGTGGTCGCCGATGCTGGCGGAAACGAACTTCAAAACGCCGACTCTTGTGGTCCACAGCCAGCTCGATTACCGGCTCGACGTCTCCGAGGGCTATCAACTCTTCGACACACTGCAGCGGATGAACGTGCCTTCGAAGATGCTGTATTTTCCCGATGAAGGGCACTGGATCCTGAAGCCGCAAAACTCCGAGCTTTGGTACAAGACGGTCAACGACTGGGTGGATCAGTGGACCCACGCAGGGGTTTCGCCTTCACAATGATGAAGGCTCGATCATGGCGGGCTCCCAAATGGGAGGCTACCGCGTGGCGCGTGACGCGCCACTGCGTGATTCTGTTCGCGGTCAGCGGGGCGATCGCGCTGTTCTCCCAGGAATCGGGACAGCGGGTGTCCGCATCCGGCCCCAAGAGTCCTCCTCCCGCGAGCGCATATGCGGGGGACGCGGCCTGCGCCTCATGTCATGAGAAAGAGGCAAAGGCATATTTCAAGACGCCGCATTATCTGGACTCGAGCGCAGCGAGCGCCAAAACGATCCTCGGCGACTTCACGCCCGGCAAGAATGTGCTGCGGACGCCGAATCCCGACCTGATTTTCGCGATGATCGCCGCGAACGATGGATTTTTCCAGAGTGCGGTCAACATTCGCGACCCGCAGAACCTGACGGGCGAAGCGCAGAAATTCGACATTGTCGTCGGCTCGGGCCGGCACGGACAGACCTATCTCTACTGGAAGGGCGACCAGCTGTTCGAGCTGCCGGTCTCGTACTGGACCTGGACGCATACATGGATCAACAGTCCGGGGTATCCGGATGGCGGCGTGCATTTCAATCGGCCGATCGTTCCGCGGTGCCTTGAATGCCATGCGACGCGGTTTGACTGGAATCCGCCTCCCGACAATCGCTATAGGCCGGACAGCATGGTACTGGGCATCGGATGCGAACGGTGCCATGGGCCGGGGCGTGAGCATGTTGAACGGGAGCGGGGCGCGAACCCACCCGTGGCAGGGTCGGCCGACATTGCGATTGTGAATCCGGCGCACCTCGCACGCGACCGGCAACTGGACCTCTGTTCGCTATGCCACGCGGGCCCCGTGGAACCGCTGGCCCCGCCGCTCAGCTACCAGGTGGGCGCCGTGATCACCGACTACCTGAAAATCACAGCGCCACCCGCCGATAAGCCGGTGGACGTCCATGGAAATCAGGTAGGCGCGCTGAAGCAAAGCAAGTGCTACCTGAGCGGGAAACTAACCTGCTCCACCTGCCACAACGTGCACAGGACACAGGAGAGCGCTGACTCGTTTTCGTCCAACTGCCTGACATGCCACGATGTGCATGCCTGCGGGAGATTTAAACAGATGGGGGAGAGCCTTCGGGGCAAGTGCGTTGAATGCCACATGCCGATCGGGAAATCGCAGGCGTTGACGTCGGAATCTCGCGGGGCGCTCCTGCAGGCGCAGCTCAGAACGCACCGGATTGCGATTTATCCAGGAACGACGGCAAAGTGATGGGCGCGGCACGGAAGGCGCATCGGGTTAACCTGTAACCGGCATGATTGCTCATTTGCGAGGACGGCTCTTTTCGAAACAACCAGGTCAGGCCATCGTCGAGGCCGGAGGCGTGGGCTACGACGTGACTATCAGCGTGCCAACGTTTACGGCGCTGCCGAAAGAGGGCGGCGAGGTGTCGCTGCACATCTACACCCAGGTACGCGAAGACACGCTGGCTTTGTACGGCTTCATGGATCGCAACGAGAAGCGGCTGTTCGAGCGGCTGATCACGGTCTCCGGTGTGGGGCCAAAGCTAGCGGTAACGATTCTAAGCGGATTGAATCCAGAACGGACCGTGGCGGCGATTCACGCGCAGGATCACGCGACGCTGACGCGGATTCCGGGCGTGGGGAAAAAACTGGCGGAGCGGCTGGTGGTGGAGCTGAAGGAGAAGCTGGAGGACCTGGCGACCGCGCCAGCGACCCAAGAACGCCTGGCGCCGGCCGCCGAGGATGTGCTGTCGGCACTGGTGAACCTCGGGTATCAGCGGGCGGCCGCGTTGAAGGCGATTGAGACGGCCGTGGAGAAGGACAAGGCGGCCGGCGAAGACTTCGATGAGTTGTTCCGGGCAGCGCTGAAGGTGATTCGTTGAAGGCGCTAACACGTCGATTGTTCACCGTTGAGTTCCCTTCGCCTTGTTACGACGCTCCGCAGATTCGCATGGGAAAATAGACAGGAATGACAACTGTGGCGAATCAAAATGACCACAAGAGTGCTCTTCTGGAAGAACTGCGTTGGCGTGGTTTTCTGGATGCGACAACGGCCGACGACCTGGATCATTACCTCAACGAGGCCCGCCGTACCATCTACGTTGGCTTTGACCCGACCGCCGACAGTCTCCACCTGGGCAGCCTGATTCCGGTGATGGGTCTCGCGCACGTGCAGCGCCATGGCCATCGGCCCCTTGTTCTTGTAGGCGGCGGTACAGGGTTGATTGGAGACCCGAGTGGCAAGTCGTCGGAGCGAACTCTGCTGACCAGCGAACTGGCCGAGCGGAACGCAGCAGCCATTCGCACGCAGCTCAGTCGTTTCTTCGACCTCTCATCGGACGAGCGGGCGCTCATGAAGAACAATGCGGATTGGCTACTGAAGCTGAACCTTGTCGATTTCCTGCGCGATATCGGAAAGCACTTTTCGGTCAACGAGATGATCAAACGTGACTCGGTTCGGACGCGGCTGGAGGAACGCGACCAGGGCATTTCGTTCACCGAGTTCAGCTACATGCTGCTGCAGGCTTATGACTTTGTCTACATGTGCGAACATTTCGACTGCACGATCCAAATGGGGGGCAGCGATCAGTGGGGCAACATTCTTTCGGGCAAGGATTTAATCCGGCGAATGCTCGGACAACGCGCGGAAGGCATCACATTCCCACTGCTCACGACCTCCACAGGGAAGAAGTTCGGAAAGACGGAGGAGGGTGCGATCTGGCTGGATGCCGCCCGCACCAGCCCCTACCAGATGTACCAATATTGGCTGCAGACGGCTGATGCAGACGTCGGTCGCTATCTCAAGCTCTTCACCTTTTTAGAGCGCGATCGCATCGAAGCGCTGGAAAGCGAAACGCAACGTCGACCCGAGGCTCGTGAGGCTCAACGCGTATTGGCTGCCGAATGCACAACGCTGGTTCACGGAGAGGGCGCCGTGCGGAGCGTAGAAGCGGCGACGAGAATCTTGTTTTCCGGTTCCAGTGAAGTACCCACCGACGAGACGATCGCGCTGCTGGCCCGAGAAGTGCCGGTCACAGAGATTCCTCGAGCAGATCTGGAGGCCGGGGTCACCTTGCTGGACCTTATCGTTCGGACCCGGCTGACGGAGAGCAAAGGTTCGGCGCGAAAACTGATCGAGGCTGGAGGCATTTATGTGAACAATGAACGGCAGAGTCAGATCCAGAAAACGATCACGGCCGACGACCTGAAGTGGCCGGCGGCTATTCTGCTGCGCACGGGGAAGAAGAATTACCATCTCGTGCAGGTAAAGTAGCGCTGCGCCCGCTTACGCTCTTAGCACCACGCGCTGGTTCGGTGCGATCTTAAAGCCCCGCGTTAGCCTCCCAGTCACATCCACCGTTACCTGTTGCTCGCTGTCGGCAACGCCAATCGCGGTATCCAACTCGCCCGTCCTCGAAGTCAGCAACCGCACCACTCCGGAAACCCGCGCAAGTCGCCGCTCCGCAATCCGCAACTCCGCACGTACCCCGTCGTAGTCTAGTTCCATCGTCGCCGCCCCCACTTGCCGCGCGAAGCGCGCCCGCCTCTCGAGCGGCCGAACGTTCCACTCCACCAGCTCGCCCTGCTCTCGAACCCCCGACAGTCTCCACAAGAAATCCAGGCACACCAGCGCCGCCGGAGAATATCCTCCCGGATCGACCTGCGTAAAGTCGCCTGTCGCCGGATCCATTTGCTGGCGAAACTCGCCTCTCGCCTGCATCAGTGCCTCGACCCAGCGCTGCATCATCCAGGCCAGTTCCGCGCTCTTGCCGTAATGCTCCATCCAGCGCGGCGAGCGCAGGGCCGTGAGAGCCTGGGACGCGCCGCCCCACGAGTTTCTTGGGATGGGACGGACAAATTGCGGATCGTCGAGCGCAACGGACGGGAAGGGGTACGGCGCCCAGAAAGCCTTTGGGTTGTGGACCTGCTTTTGCCAGATGGCCTCGAAGAGGTCAGCGTCCGGGACGTGCTCGCCAAGGACATTCAGGATCGTTGAGCTACGAATGCGGACGAACCGGTTCTGCGCATCGAGATCGTAGAAGGCGGCGTCCTGCGGGTCATAAAGCCGGTCGAGAATGAGACGGCGAATGGTCTCCGCGTCTTCAATCCAGCGATCGGCCTCGCCGGTTTTGTTGAGAGCTTTGGCCATTGCGGCCAGTGCTACGCGGCCGCCATAGACGGTGGCCGAGAGGTCGGGACAGAGACGGGGCAGACCCTCGGCCTGCGGGCATTTGCGAGCGTCACCGTCCGGACAGCGGTTCGGCATCCCCTTCCATCGCGGGCTGTTGTCCTGCCCTGTGTCGTAGGTGCAGAATCCTTCGCAGAGTCCCGTGCCGCGCGTGTTGCGAAAGCGGCGGAGCCAAGCGTCCCATCGAACGCAGGAGTTGTAGGCTTTGTCGAGCAGTTCAGAGTCACCGGTCTGCCGGGCGAGTTCCCAGGCAGTCGCGGCGATGGGGACGACCATCTGGATCTGGCCGAAGGCGGGGCCGTTTGGCTTGATGCTGCACGGGATTTGACCGTCTTCTTTCTGCAGAGCAAAAAAGATGAGGTGATTGTTACGTGAGATAACGTGGGCGGTTTCCGGCCCTACGGCACCGTAAACCTTAGCTTCCTGAGGCGCGCATTCGAGCCAAACGCCGTGATAGACGCTGCCTTCCACCAGCACGGGTCCGGGGTAAGCGGGAAACTGCACCATACTGCCGTTTAGCGTGGATAGCGCAGCGTTGTAGACGCGCATCAACGCGGCGTCGTCGCTGGTGAAGTTGGGCGCCGCACCGTCGCTCGGGACTTCTTCTTCTGCGGCCAGTGTGGGCTTCGCTAGAGCCAATGCGGCGACGAGCGATCCCTGCGCGACAAACTGACGTCGGTTCATCAATTCGATGCCTTAGCCGGGGCAACGCACCGGCCGAACCAGGTTATCACCGCGCGCTGTCGGCGTCGGGCGTTCATCAAGAATCCCAAACCACGCTGCTATCATGCATGCGCCCATGCTTGAACTGGTAGCGCTCTATCTTGCCGGACTGGCCTTTTTCTTCTCCGGCATGAGCGGAGTTTCGGACAACCTGCGCCAGATGAGCGGCCAGCGATTTCGCCAGGCGCTGGGACGCCTGACCCATCGGCCGGCGATGGCCGGCCTTGTGGGCGCAATCATGGGGGCGATCACACAGAGCGCGTCGGTCGTGGCATTCATCCTCTCGGGCATGGTGTCCACGGGATTGCTGCCCATTTCCCGCGCGCTCATCGTGCTCGCCTGCGCCAACATCGGCACCGCACTGCTGGTCTTCGTCGCGGCTTCGGATCTGCATGTGTCGATCCTGCTTCTCATCGGGATCACGGGACTGATTCTCGCGTTCAAACTGGCCAGGACCTGGAAGCCTGCCATCGCCAGCGGAATGTCGGTCGGGTTGCTCTTCCTTGGCCTCGAGATGATGAAGCAGGCTTTTCAGCCGCTGGCTTCGTCAGCGCAGTTTGCGCGGATTTCAGGATTCTTTGCGCACTGGCCCTATGCAGCCTTCCTGCTGGGGATGCTGATGCGGACCTTCATCCATTCTTCCTCGGCTGTGGCGGCCATTGTGGTGACCATTAACCGGGGAGGACAACTCGGCGATTTCCCCGCAATGATGGTGATTGCCGGACTGGGCCTGGGATCGGCACTGGCGACGTGGATGCTCGCAGGAAATTTGCGCGGCGTACCAAGGCAGATCGCGATGTATCAGGCCATGACCAACTGCGCGGCGGGAATCATTCTCGGCACACTGCTCGTCGCCGAGCGCCTGCTGCATGTGCCCCTGTTCATGGCCCTCGTGTACGCATCGGGTGCTTCGATTTCACAGCGGATGGCATACACCTATCTGGGGCTCAACGTAACGGTGGCCGGGGTGGCTTTTGCCGGGCTTCATTGGGCTCCGAAGGGGCTGGCAAAGTTCTGGCCGCCTACGCCGGAACAGGACCTCTCGAGTCCCATCTACATTCAGCACAACTCGCTGAATTCTCCGGAGACGGCGCTGGACCTCGTCGCGCTGGAGCAGATTCGCACCGTGAGCGTACTGGGGCGGTACATCGATGCGGCGCGCCGGGACGATCGAAGTCAGCTAAAGCCACTGCACACCGCGGCCACGCAGCTCGGCAAACATATTACTGAGTTTCTTGAGGCCCTTCTCAGGCTGCCCATCGCCACGGACCTGGCGACCCGCGCGATTTCATTCCAGCGAAAGGAAAGCACGCTGCGCGCTCTGGAGGAAAACGTCTACCTGTTCGCCGAGACGCTGATGGGGCTGGGCGGCGACGAGCTGGCGGGGCTGCTGATCGAATCGCTCGACACGATTCTGTATTCGGCGCTCGCAGCGCTTGAGACTCCTGGGGATCTGGAAATCGAAATTCTTGTGAACATGACCGACGACCGCAGCGGGATGATGGAGGAGTTGCGGAAACGGCATGGCCTGCGGCAGACGGGGAGCACGAATAACATCTCCGCCGTGCATTATGCGACGACCCTTTTCGAGCGCAACGTGTGGCTGCTGCGGCAGCTGTCGTTGTGGATGCGCGAGGACGCGCAGTTCAGCGTGGTGTAATGTGGGGGCTGCATAGGATAGTCTTTTGATGGCAGCCGCAATCGTGCGGTTTTTGGCTGTCCAATCTCCCCGTGCACTTATGATTCGGATCCTCTTCGATCTCGGCCTCCTCGGGCTGCTCACTTCGACAACTTTTGCACTCCTTACCCTTGTGGGATTATTGCGTTTTCTTCGGGAGCGCCCAGGGCTGACCGATATCGCATTCGCTCCCCCTGTGAGCCTGCTGAAGCCTCTGGACGGTGCCGAGCCGAGCCTTGAAGCGCACCTCGAGTCATTCTTCGATCAGGAGTATCCCCACTTCGAAATTCTCTTTTGCGCGCGCTCGTCTGCCGATCCGGGTCTGGAAGCTGCGCGCCGGGTAGCCGAGCGTCACCCGAGGATTCCTGTCCGGTTTCTCTCCACCGGCGATCCCACCTATATCAACGCCAAAGTATCGTCGCTCGAACTGATGCATGCCGCAGCACAGCACGACATCTTTATCATCAGCGACAGCGATGTGCGAGTGACCAGCAGGTACATTCGCGAAGTAGTGGCTCCATTCACCGATGAAAAAGTCGGATCGGTCACCTGTCTTTATCGTGGCGTTGCCGATCGCGGGCTCTGGTCGAAGCTGGAGGCCGCGGGCATGTCGGTGGAGATGACGTCCGGTGTGCTGACGGCAAATCTTCTCGAAGGGATGAAGTTCGCTCTGGGACCGACGATGGCGGTGCGCCGCAAATGCGTAGAGGCGATGGGCGGATTCGGGGTGCTTGGCCCTTACTGCTCGGACGACTTTCTTCTGGGCGCCAAGGTTGCCGCACTGGGCGACAAGGTCGTGCTCTCGCATCACCTCATCGACCACATCATCCTGAATCTCAGCTTTGCCGCGTCGGTGCGCCACCAAACGCGATGGATGAAGTCCACGCGCTTCTCGCGGCCGTGGGGGCACCTGGGAACGGCACTGACGTTCAGCATCCCGTTCGGAATCCTTGCTTGTTCTGCCGGTTTCGCCCTGCATCGGCCTGTGCTCGGGCTCGCGCTGCTCGGCTACAGTATCGCGAATCGCATGATCCTTGCCGCGTTGGTGGGCTTGTTGGCCGTTCAGGAGCGCCGCCATCTGCTGCGCACGGTACTGCTCTACCCAATCCGGGATCTCCTTGGTTTCTGCTGCTGGGCGGCTAGCTATATTGGCAGCACGATTCTCTGGCGAGGCCGACGCTACCGCTTGTCACGCGGGGGCCTGATGCATCCTGTGGGGACGCAACCCGCCGACGATCGAGAGCACGCACTGAGCGCCTAGACCAGTTCGATGGTGCGGCGCTTGAATCGCCCCCTGCGGGCCAAAGTGCTATAGTCGCCGCGCTGCGTGGACCGTTCGCGTGCGGTGGCCGCTGTCTATACTGGAGTGCAACTTCGGCTCACAGGAACTGCATGGCCCTTACTCATCTCGACTGGCTCGTCATCGCTGCTTATCTGCTCTTCAATCTGCTCATCGGTGTGTACTACCGCAGTAAGGCGAGCGGGTCTACGGAGGATTTTTTCGTCTCGGGCCGGGACGTTTCGTGGTGGCTGGCCGGCACCTCCATGGTGGCTACAACCTTTGCAGCAGATACTCCGCTGTTCGTCTGCGGGCTCGTTGCGACGCAGGGGATTTCCGGTAACTGGATCTGGTGGAGCCTATGCCTCTCGGGCATGACGACGGTTTTCTTCTTCGCACGCTACTGGCGCCGTGCCGAAATCCTGACTGACGTGGAACTGGTTGAAATCCGATACAGCGGGAAACCAGCAGCCTTTTTGCGCGGATTCAAAGCCATCTATCTTGGCCTGCTCATGAACTGCTTCATTCTCGGATGGGTGACGCGCGCGATGGTCGATATCATTGCCGTCACGCTCGGGCCGATGATCGCGCAGGGCCGGCTCCTGACGCTCTCTCTGGGCGGCCACACTCTTCTGCACTACACCCTGGGCGATCCCCGCCACACCGCACTCTTCATCTGCGTCTTCATCCTGGTTCCCTTCACCGGTCTCTACACGTTTCTCGGCGGACTGTGGGGAGTTCTGGTCACCGACGTCTTTCAGTTCGTTCTGAAGATGGCGATGATCATTGTGCTCGCGTGGGTTGCTGTGGTTCGGCTGGGCGGAATGTCCGCGCTGCGGGTGCGACTTTCAATGGTCGGCGCCGCTACGCGCGCCGCCGGACATCCAACCTCGAATATCCTTTCCTTCCTGCCCGACTTTCATGCCGGCCTGACGACGCCGAATCTCTGGACTCTCCCCATCCTCACGTTCCTGATGTACATCGGCGTGCAGTGGTGGGCGTCGTGGTATCCGGGAGCGGAGCCGGGCGGCGGAGGCTATGTCGCGCAGCGGATGTTCAGTGCGAAAGACGAGAAGCACTCCCTGGGCGCGACCCTCTGGTTCAATATTGCGCACTACGCGCTGCGCCCGTGGCCGTGGATCATCACCGGCCTGGTGGCGCTGGCCATGTACTCGACGAACGGAGGACTGCATCCGAACGCGGCCTACACCGCCAACCCGCAACAGGGGTACGTGATGGTGCTGCGCGATTTTCTTCCGCCGGCGCTGCGCGGTCTGATGATCGCAGCTTTTCTGGCCGCGTATATGTCGACGGTTGGCACGCAGCTGAACTGGGGAACGTCGTATCTCGTCAACGACCTCTATCGGCGCTTCCTCGTGCGTCGCGCCGCCGAGCACCACTACGTACTCATCAGCAAGATCATCACAGTAATTTTGGTTTTGTGCAGCGGATATGTCGCCAGCCGCCTGACTTCAATCGGAGCAGGTTGGGAGTTGGTCCTGAACCTGGGCGCAGGCACCGGAGCGGTGTACATCCTGCGCTGGTTCTGGTGGCGGATTAATGCGTGGAGCGAAATTTCCGCCATGGTTGTAGCTGCGGTCGTAGCGACCGGACTTTCGCACGTCCACTTTTCCGGAAACGATGCGGTGGTTTTTGCCAAGAGCACGCTGATCACCGCCGGCGTGACGACAATTGCCTGGATCGTGGCTACGTTTGTGACGCCGGCTGAACCCGACGCGACGCTTCTCGCCTTTTATCGGCGCGTGCATCCGATGGTTCACGGATGGAAGCGCATTGCGCGTGAGGCTCCGGAGCTGCCGCCGGTCATGGATTTTCGCGCCAACGCGTTCGATACTGTGCTGGGGTGCATCCTGGTTTATGGTTGCCTGTTCGGCATCGGCAAGCTGATCTTTGGTGCATGGCTGACGGCGAGCGCTCTGCTGGCCGCGGCCGGGGTCGCCGGATATTTGATCTGGTGGGACCTTTCCCGGCGTGGCTGGGAAACTCTTTCGGGATCTGCTGCGTCACGAGACCAGGAGGAAACTGTCCGCCTTCCGAGTTAAGCTGAGAACTCCTGAGGTTCCTTTGCATGCCACGCCGGGAAAG
>Ga0210385_10002214_pt1 | contig 11737 bp, 8 predicted proteins | sample IncBWH26OmetaG_FD_160107 | JGI IMG/M metagenome (GOLD analysis project Ga0210385, IMG submission 160107) | Forest soil microbial communities from Barre Woods Harvard Forest LTER site, Petersham, Massachusetts, United States - Inc-BW-H-26-O ... | reverse complement strand
AATGACGCGGACGACTGGGCGGAACTCAACTACCGAAAATAATAGGGACAATGGCCTATTGTAGCAATCATTTACGCCCCTGCGCGCGTGAAATCTACGTGAAGGGACCTTATTCTTGATTCTTGCCGCGTGTCCAGAAACGCGAGATCTCTCAGTCCGGGAAACCAGAGGGCCGCCCCATCAGGTAAAATCGAGCACTTATGCTGCGCTACTTCACTGCCGGAGAATCTCACGGTGAAGCGCTGGTTGCTTTCCTCTCGGGTTTGCCCGCGGGGCTCAAAGTGGACCAGGGCTTTCTCGACCGTGAACTCTGGAGAAGGCAGCAGGGCTACGGCCGCGGCGGGCGCATGAAGATTGAGCGTGACACTGCTCATATCCTCTCGGGCGTCCGCCATGGGATGACGATTGGCTCGCCCATTTCTGTCCAACTTGAAAACCGAGACTGGAAAAACTGGCAGGAATCCCTGCCCGTCGGTGAAGGCGACCCGGCCCGCCACAAGCGAGTAGCGTCTCCCCGCCCCGGGCACGCTGACCTGGCGGGCGCTCTGAAGTACAACTTTCCTGAGGCTCGCTATGTCCTCGAGCGTGCCTCCGCCCGCGAATCGGCGGCGCGCGTTGCCGTCGGTGCCCTGGCCAAGACTTTCCTGCGCGAACTTGGCATCGAAGTTCTCAGCCATGTGGTCGCCATCGGCAACATATCCCTGCAGCAAGAAGTCCCGTGGAAGCAAATTCAGGCTCTTTGGAAGCAGGAAGAAGTTCTGCTGAATTGTGCCGACTCAGCTGCCGAACAGCGCATGAAAGACGAAGTTGACAAAGTTCTCAAGACCGGTGATTCCTTGGGAGGAGTCTTTGAAGTGGTTGCTCACGGTACCCCGCCCGGCCTGGGCACTTACGCGCAATGGGACGAGCGCCTGGATGCCCTGCTGGCCGCCGCCGTCATGTCCCTGCAGGCAGTAAAGGCGGTCGAGATCGGCTCCGGCGTTACCGCGGCCGCTTCTCCAGGCTCGGCCGTGCACGATGAAATCGGCTATGACAAACCGGCGAGCTTCGGTGGGTTCACCCGGACTCGCAATAACGCCGGCGGAATCGAAGGGGGCGTTTCCAACGGGCAAGAGATCCGCGTGCGGGGCTACTTGAAGCCTATTTCCACTTTGCGCCGTCCGCTGCAATCGGTGGATTTCTCCACGCGCCAGCCCGTAAGCGCTGCGTATGAGCGCTCTGACGTTTGTGTGGTCCCGGCCGCAGGAGTCGCAGGCGAGTCCATGGTCGCGCTGACTCTGGCTCGTTGCGCGCTCGACAAATTCGGCGGAGATTCCATGGGAGAAACCTTGCGCAATTTCGAGGGTTACTGCCTGCAACTGAAGAACTACTGATTGCAACTGAAATGATCTATCCCATCGTTAAGTTCGGAAAGGCCGTTCTCGAGAAGCCGGCCGAGAAAGTCACCATCTTCGACGACGATCTGAAGAAGCTGGTCGATGACATGTTCGAGTCGATGTATGCCGCGCGAGGTGTGGGGCTGGCCGCTCCCCAGATCGGAATCTCGCGCCGCATTGCCGTCATAGACGTCACTTTCAAAGAGGATCCAGACGCCAAACTCGTCCTTATCAACCCGGAAATCATCCACAAAGAAGGGCGGCACGCGCAGAGCGAAGGATGTCTGAGCATTCCGGACTTCCGTGAGAACGTGACGCGCGCCCAAGTCGCCACCATCCGAGCTCAGGATTTAACCGGGAAGGTCTTTGAAAAGACTGGCGATGACCTTCTGGCCCGCGCCTTCCAGCACGAAACCGATCACCTCGATGGCAAGCTGTACATCAGCCACATCAGCGCGCTAAAACGCGACCTAATCAAGCGCAAAATTCGCAAGCTGGTCAAAGCGGGAGAATGGTAGAAGAATTTGTGATTGGGTAATTGAGTGATTGTGCAATTGGTTGCTGTGGTCATCGCTCATCGCAATTGCTCAATTACGCGATCGCAAAATTGCCCAATGCCATCATCTCTCAATCTCGTGTTTTGCGGCACGCCAGGTTTTGCCGTTCCTACCCTCCACCGGCTGGTCGGCGCTGGATTTCGCATCAGCCTCGTGGTCACGCAGCCGGATCGTCCCAAGGGGCGAGGACTCGAACGTGTTTCTTCCCCGGTCAAGCTGTGTGCTCTGCATCTGGGGTTGCCGATCACCCAGCCTGAAAGCATCAAGAACAACGACGCTTTCCGCGCTCAACTCACGGCCCTCGAGCCCCGAGCCATCATCGTGGTCGGTTACGGCCGGATCATTTCGCAATGGATGCTCGATCTTCCTCCTCTGGGCAACATCAACCTTCACGCTTCACTTCTGCCGAAATACCGCGGAGCCGCGCCCATCCAGTGGGCCATTGCGGGAGGTGAAACCGTGACCGGTGTCACCACAATGAAAATTGACGCTGGCCTCGACACCGGCGACATTCTCCAGCAAGAGAAAATCCTGATTGCCCCCAACGAGACAGCAGAGACGCTAGCCCCCAAGCTGGCAGCCGCGGGCGCGACGCTTATGGTCGAAACCCTGCGCGGGTTGGAGGCCGGAAGCATCCATCCACAACCGCAAGATCACACGCAAGCCACTCTGGCGCCCATTCTCAGGAAAGAAGACGGTCTCATCGATTTCTCGCGCCCAGCAAGTGAAATTCTGAACCGTATGCGCGGTTTTCAGCCCTGGCCAGGAGCATATTCGAGATTCCGAAACAAGAACCTACAAGTATGGAAAGCAGCCGCGTTCGATCGCTCGCTGCCGTCGTCTGAACTGCGGGTGGAAGGCGATCGTCTTCTTGTCGGTTGTGGCCAGGGTACCGCAATCGAACTTCTCGAAGTGCAGCTGGAAGGCAAGAAGCGGATCTCCGCCTCTGACTTCGATCGCGGCTATCGCCCGCTGCCCGGCGAGAAGCTCGGCTCCTAAGGCAGCACAAATCCTCCACCGCGTCGGCCGCTTCCGTCATACTGGCAAAAGTGAAACGATGAAACAAAAAGCTCGAGACTCGCGCCCAGCAGTTTCTCCAGCCCGCGCTGCTGCATTCGATATCCTGGTTCGTGTCGAGCGCGAGTCCTCTTACGCATCCGAACTTCTTCATTCCCAGACCTACGCCCGCCTCACCGTGGTCGACCACTCCCTGGCAACGGAATTGGTTATGGGCGTTCTCCGTTGGCGCTCGCTGCTTGATTCAGAAATTGCAACAAGCTCTGCCCAGCCGCTCGCCAAGCTCGACCTTGAGGTTCTCAGCGCACTCCGCCTCGCGGTTTACCAACTGTGTTGGCTAAACCGCATTCCCGCGCACGCTGCAATTAGCGAAAGCGTCGAACTGGTCAAGCGTGCCCGGAAACGGTCCGCGGCGCCGTTCGTGAATGCTGTCCTGCGGAAGCTCGATGCAAACCTCTCTCAGGGTGACAGCTCCCGGCAACCCGCGATCAGCGATGCTTCGATAAAAGTTCTCGCCGTCAGGAGCGCCCACCCGCTGTGGCTCGTCGAACGCTGGGCCCAGGCCCACGGACTAGATTCCGCGTCTCGCATCTGCCGGTACAACCAATCGGTTCCCGTCACCGCAGTCCGTCTGCGCCGCCCTGAAGCAGAAGCCCAGCTCCGCGTCGAAGGAATCGAACTCTCTCCTGGCCAGCTCCTGGCCTCCGCGCGACGAGTACTTCACGGAGACATTGTGGGATCCGCTGCTTTCAGGGCGGGTCTCTGTGTTATTCAGGATGAAGCCTCGCAGCTGGTTGCCGCTCTCGTCGGCCACGGCGCGCGGATTCTCGACTGCTGTGCCGCTCCGGGAGGGAAGACTCTGGCCATCGCAGATCGTAATCCAACCGCTGACCTTGCTGCCGTCGAGCTTCATTCTCACCGCGCACGGCTGCTTCGAAGATTGCTGAGGGCAAATGATCCACAAACCGAGGTTAAAGCCCGCAACATCCGAGTGGTGGCCGCGGATGCGCGGATTCTGCCCTTTGCCGCGAACTTTGACCGAGTTCTCGTCGACGTGCCCTGTTCCGGCACTGGCACGCTGGGCCGCAACCCCGAAATCAAGTGGCGCATCGTGCCCGAAGATCTCGTCGATCTGCAAGCTCGGCAGCTGGCGATCCTTCGTTCAGCCGTGGATCAAGTGGCTCCGGGAGGCCGTCTGATCTACTCCACATGCTCTTTGGAAAGAGAAGAAAACGAAGACGTCATCGACCGCTTGTTGGCAGAAAACCCATCGTTCTGCGTCCTCGACTGCCGCCCTGAACTCGAGCGGCTTCAGCAGGGGGGTGAATTAATCTGGCCGGACTTTACCCAGCTTACTCGCGGCCCTTACCTGCGCACGCTGCCCGGCGTCCACCCCTGCGACGGCTTCTTCGCTGCAATCTTGGAGAAGATCTAACTGGGTCGGGGTGCTCACCGCACTTCGAAGTTCACCACGGCCCCGGCAAGAACCTTTTGCCCAGGCGGAGGCCACTGCGTAACGATCGTGCTGGCTGGCGACGGTTGCTCAGGGGGTGTAGGTTCGGACGGAGCAGCACTTGGCGCCGCTCCATTCTCTGCCGGCGGCGGAGCCATGCTGACCGTGCCCAGCTTGAAACCTGCGTCCTGCAGCGTGCGGCTCGCACTGCCCAAGGGCTGCCCTAGGAAACTCGGCATCACATACGCCGATGGATCGGCCGCAACCGTCACCAGCAAGCTGGTTCTCGGAGCTGCCACCTGGCTCGCGTTCGCCGGCGGACTCTGCGCCAGCACCTGGTCGGCGAGCGTTCCCGGCAACTGCATCTCCGCCGTCGAGGCCACTTCCAGCCCGCGCCGCTGGATATTCCACTCCGCCGCCCGCTCGCTTTGCTTGGTTACGTCTGGAATCACCACGCGCTGCGGCCCCAGACTCTGTGCCACGCGCAGCTGCCATCCCCGCCGTACCTTCGCCCCTGGCAGCGGCAACTGGGTCATGATTCGTCCCTCAGGAATCTGCGGGCTGTAATACTGCCGCTCCACCTCGATCTGCAGCCCCAGCCCGGCAACGGCTCGTTCGGCCTCCGAAGGAGTGAACCCGACCACGGCCGGCACCTCGACTACCTGTCCATGAATGGCAAATCGCATCGCCGTCAGGGCCGAAACCAGTGCCACAGCCACCAGCACCAGCGCCAGCACAGCAAATTTGAAGAAAGGCTTCATAAGACGACGCGGATTATAGTTGGATCAATCATGCGCAAGCTCCTCAAGCGCTAAATCGCCGACTGATTATGCTCAGTGTGTCTCATCCGCGCCCGGCGACATATCTGGCGTATCCACTTTCTGGACGACGGTCACGGGCACGTCCGGCGATGCCTGGAATTGCCCTGGATCCTTCCCCGCCATGGCTATGTTCATGAAGTTCATCCAGATCGGCAGCGCTGCGTGCGCTCCTGTTTCCTTGGCTCCCAGGGATCTCTTCTCGTCGAATCCCATCCACACGCCGCAAGTCATCATGGGTGAGAATCCCACAAACCACGCGTCCGTGAAATCGTTTGTGGTGCCCGTTTTTCCGGCGGCCGGAAAGGCCATTTTCGCTGCTGCTGCCCCGGTTCCGTGCAGCACAACCTCGCGCAGCATCCCGGTCATGATTCGCGCCGTGCGGGAGCTGATCACGTCCTTCACCTCAGGGTAGTCCTCCTCCAATACGCGCCCTTCGTAGTCGGTGACCTTGGTGATGTAGCGAGGCGTAACGCGCACGCCGTCGTTCGGAAACACGCTGTACGCCGAGGTCTGTTCGATTAACGTGATTTCGGCCGACCCCAGAGCCACCGGCAGGTACGGCGGCAACTTGGCCGTGATTCCGAAGCGCTCGGCGTAGTCAATCACAGTCTTGATCCCAACTTTGTTGGCGAGCTTCAATGCTGGAATATTCCGCGACTGAGCCAGAGCCCGCCGCAGAGTGATGATCCCTTCAAACTTCTCGTCATAATTATGCGGCGAGTAAGGCCCGGAGCCGGTCTCGAAAGTGACCGGCTCATCCAGGATGGTGTCATTCGGACTTCCGCCCCGGTCAATCACCGTAGTGTAAACATAGGGCTTGAACGACGACCCTACCTGCCGCAATGCTTGGGTCGCACGATCGAATTTCGATTCGCTGAAATCGCGCCCACCTACCATCGCCTTGATGCCGCCCGTCGCGTTGTCGATCGCCATCAGCGCTCCCTGGGCGCCAGAATCCTGCTCCAGGCTCACTCGCGCCGACCCGTTGCCGTTCAGCGCCAGTATTTTGACGTAGCAAATGTCTCCCGGCCGCAACAGATCCTGTACCTTGCCCCTCGTCCATGCCACATCTGCTTGCCCTAGAGCTGCCGCATAGCGTCCGAATTTCAGAGTTGCGATCCCGACTCCGGCCGAAGTTACCAGCGCGTGGACGTAGCCACCCACTTCCGGTTCGTCATCCCAATCGGGATGCTCATACTTGTCGATCGCGCTTCCCTCCGCCACTACATTCTCCAGGTGCCCCTGCCATCCATGGCGCCGTTCGTATGTCGCCAGGCCATCTAGCACCGCCTGGTTTGCTGCTTTTTGCAAATCGACGTCAAGCGACGTATAGACCTTCAGCCCGCCCTCATGCACCTGGTCCGCCCCGTACTTGTTTTCCAGGTACCGTCGTATTTCCTCAACGAAATATGGTGCCAACGAATTGGGATCGTGCGCCAGATGCAAAACTACCGGCGCTGACCGTGCCTCCTCCGCCTGGGCTGCAGTAATCTTTCCGTCTTCGAGCATGGCGTTGATCACCAGATTCCGGCGCTTCATCGCCCGGTCGGGATGATTGATCGGGGAATAGACTCCCGGTCCTTTGGGTAGACCTGCGAGCAGCGCGGCCTCTGCCAGCGTAAGCTTTCGCGCTGGCTTGCTGAAATAGAATTCTGACGCTGCCTCGAACCCATAGACTCCGTGTCCCAGGAAAATCTGGTTGGCGTACAGCGCGAAGATTTGCGGTTTGGTGAAGCGCCGCTCGATCTGAACTGCGAGCATGGCCTCCTGCACTTTGCGATGGAATGAGCGGTCGGGGGAAAGAAACAGATTGCGCGCCAATTGCATGGTCAACGTCGATGCCCCCTGCACCTTCCCACCGGACTCAATGTCCCGGTACGCCGCGCCTACAATCCGCCAGAAGTTGATTCCCGAATGCCGGTAGAAGTCTTTGTCTTCAATCGAGACCAGCGCATCGCGCAGCACCGGGGCAAAATCATCGTAGTTCGCCACCACCCTGCGCTGCAGGGCAAATGATCCAATCACTCGCCCGTGGTCGTCATATAACTCCGTAATCGAACTGGGGCGATAGGCTTCCAGCGCTTCCACCTGCGGCAAGTCTGTGGTGTAGACGAGCAGAAGCCCGGTCGTCGCTCCCACCAGAGCGGAGACCAGCACGAGCAGGGCAAACAACACCTGGCCCACAAACCTCCGCCCCGCAATCTCCACCGGTGGAAGATCTTCGTAGAGCGATTTCATGGCGAGATGGGATCAGGATAGCAGGGCGTCAACCGTCCCGATAGTCGCATGCGCACGACGAAGCGGATAGTCGTTAGTGAACACTGAAGGACACGCAAAAAGAAATTGCGCACCTCGCGGTGCGCAATGAAATCCCCGAGTAAGGACAGCCGCTAGCTGCTGCGGCTCTTCAGTACCTCGATAGCCTTGTGCAACTGATCATCCTGCGTGTTCTTGGGCTTGGCATCTGGTTCCGCGGCGGCCGGCTCCTGGTCCTCATCATCGGAGATAAGGTTGTCGGTATCGTCAGCTACCAGCACGTTGGGGGTCACCGCGGTTTCCTGAATCGCTTTGCCGCTGGGCGAATAGTATTTAGCCACTGAGAGAATCAACGCTCCACCGTCCGGTAGATCGAGGGTTTTCTGCACCGATCCATCACCGAAAGTCTTGTCCCCTACCACGTCGCCTCGGGCATTCTCCAGGATCGCTGCCGCTACAATCTCAGCCGCTCCCGCCGTCCCTTTGTTTACCAGCACCGCGAGTGGAAGCGAAGTCACCGCCTTTGCCGCATCCGCATTAAACGCTTCTCGTGGAAACTTCTGCCCTTGCAGATAGGTGATCGTGCCGTGGTTCAGGAAGAGGTTGGCGGTGGCAACGCCTTCGCTCTCTTCCCCGTCCGACGTATTCCGCAAGTCAAGTACCAGCTTCTTTGCACCTGACCTTTCCAGCGACTTGATCTTGCTGGCAATTTCCTGCGCCTTGCCCTTGGTCAGAGCGTCCACTTTCACGTAACCGACGCCGTCTTCCAGCATCTTGTCAGAAACTGGTGGAATGGTCACCACATCCCGCGTGATCACTACCTTTTGCGGTTCCGCTCTGCGTGCCCGGACGACAGAAACGCTCACAGTCGACCCTGGCGTCCCCGCCAACGCACTGCGAATCTCCGGCAACGACATATCCCGAGTGCTCTGGCCTTCAATCGACTCGAAGATATCGGTCGCCTCGATTCCAGCCTTCTCTGCCGGCGATCCCGGCAACACAGAAACCACGTCCGCGTATCCAAAGCGCTTGGAGACGGTTGCCCCGATTTCACCTTTGGCTTCCGACTTGTGAGCCTTGTAGGCCCTGTAGGCCGCGGCCGTCAGGTAGCTGGAGTTCGCATCCAGGGACTCCACCAGGCCGTGCAGCGCTCCGTCCGTCACTTTGGGAATGTTCGGGTCTTCCACGTACTCGCTCTGTACGCGCGACAATACTTCGCTGTAAACCTGCATCTGCCGGTAGGAGCCGTCGTTCGAGGAGGCATGTACGCCCCCCAGGGAGCCGACCACGACGAACAACAGCACGGCAAAGGACGAAACCAGAATCGCTGCTTTAATTTTCATGGACATCGAATTCTTCTTCTGGAAAGGACTCACTTCCGACGGATCACTTCTCATTATATCTTGTAGATGCTGCTTTTTGTCTCCTGGCTGCTCAGGCTCAATCCCCTTCGGTAACTTCAGCTGAAGGCGGACTCCCACACAAATTAAGACGATCCGGCGCAGGTTTCGTCACCAGGCGGCTAAGCCGGTGGTTTAAAGTTCAAGGTGATCACGCTCTGTACTGATACAGCGCGACCGTTCATGGAATAAGGCTTGAAACGCCACTGCTTTACAGCCTCGATGGCGGCGCGCGCAAATACCAGCGAGCCCTGCAGGAATTTTGCATCCTGCACCGCGCCGTCACGCCCGATAAATACCTGCAAAACCACGCTGCCGCGCTGTCCGGTGGCTTTCGCTGTGTCTGGATAAACAGGATCAACGGGCTGAGCCAATAGTCCCAGCACCGCAGACTCCGGCAGATTCACAGGCTCAATCGATGACATTGCGGCTTCGGCTGGCATCGCCCCGCTGGCTTCAGGAGTCGTGGAAGCGATCTGCGATTTAAGGCTCGACGGAATACCTGCGTTATTCCCTCCGGAAGAGGATGGCCGTGGAGCGGCAGAGATTGATACTGGCGGCGTCGCCGCGTGAGATGGCGGAGCCGCTTCGGCAGCCGGTGCATTCGCTTGTAGTAGCGCACCGGCGGACGCCGAACTAGGTGTTGCTCCTGTCGCATTCACAGGCACACCGCCGGCGCTCGATGGGGCCGGATCCTTAACCTGATTCTCACTAACTTGCGCTTGCCCGCTCTGGGTTTGTCCAGGCTGGGTTTGTCCAGGCTGGCCTTGATCAGGCTGAGTTTGGTTAGTCAGAGCTTGATCTGTGGGGTTGCTCTCGCCTGTTGCAGCGGGCGACCCCTGCCCGCTGTTCGGGTCCGAACCCTTCTGGGGTTTTGCCGTTGGATCAACCACCGGAAGCACACGAATCTGGGAGGGATCCGTCGTCGCATCCGGAATATTCCCCACTGCTGGAAGATTGTATTCGTCACCCGACTGTCCAAAACTGTCGTGCTGCGGCACGGCCTGTGGTACAGGAGCGGGCGGAGGATTCAGCCAACTGCCTCCCGCACGCACAGCATTGCGGTAGACGATGCGCAAACTTTGACGGGTCCGGGGTATCGCCACCATAGCGACACATGCCGCCAGGATCCCCACTAGCAAGATTCTGCCGGGCTTAGACTGCGGTTCTTTTGCCGCCGGCGCGCTCTTTTCTGGTTCTCCTGATATGTAGGCAAAGAGAGCAGCTTCGGGTTCTGATTCAGGTTGGGACGCCTGCTTCGCGGGTTCCTTGCTTTCTTCTGCGACCGTTCCTGTCGGTTTCGCCACGTGGACAGGCGTTTCCGCGTAGGACAGCAGCTCGCTTTTTGCCGGAGGATCTTCCGGCGGCGGTGGGGCAGTTCTCGTCAGGCGGGCCTGCAATGCCGCCCATCCCGTCAGCGGTTCCTGCGGCTCGGGTTCCGGAGCCGGAGAAGTTTCTACCGCCGCAGCCATCGGCTCCAGCTCTGTGAGCGCGTCAACCTCAGCAGCCGCCGACTGCTCCATCGACTTATGAACTTCATTTTCTGTGTCAAATTGCGCGCCCGGCGCGGAACTCCCTGATTGCAGGAACTCTCCCGCCCGAAAGGTCTTCTCTGGAACTTGAGTTACAGCCGCCCGGACGGAAACCCCCGCAGCCGAGGCGGCAGCCGCCAAACGGGTTATCTCGGGTGCCCTTTGGACCACGGGCGCTGGCGGCAGCGTTCCCGGCTGTTGCTTCGCCCGAAGCAACTCGCACGCTGTACTCATCGTGTCGCGCACCTGTTCGGTGCGAATCGGTTTCACCAGAACTGAATTGGCTCCCGCGCGCAAAGCCTCGGGCAGCCTGGCATCATCGCTCACAATCGCCAGAGTCAATGGGCGCTGCGCCGCTTTTAATTCCCGTGCCGTCTTCAGCAGAAACCCGGCCTCGGGCTGATCGTCCCAATCGGTGATCACGATTTGGAATACTTGAGTGGTGACCTTCTCCACCGCATCCACAGCGCTTTGGGTGTACTCTCCCTCGATCCCGAGATCGGCGAGCACCTGCCAGATGGGCTGAACCATCTCCTCATTCGACGAAAACAGGAGGCAGCGTAAGGGCATACTATTCCAGCCTAAGCAGGCGCGGTAACCACGGCAAGTTACCGAGGTGGGCGACGCTGCGAACCTCATTTTGCCGAAGTACATGTCCTCAGGTCACCGTTCCGCGATTGCCGTGATTGTGATTTAGAATGCTTCCTCCGTAGAGGCGTAGCTTGCTACGTCTCTCACGCGGACGCATCTGGGGTTTCAAACCTGACATGACCCTGCGCGAAGACAACTACTGGCTCACCACTGCCCAGATGCCCACCACGGATGCTTCCCGGCCTCTACCCAGCCAAGTGGATGTCGCCGTAATCGGAGCAGGCTTTACTGGACTCTCCGCCGCCCGCACCCTGGCCCAGCGCGGCGCCAAAGTCGCCGTGCTCGAAAGCGAAACCGTCGGGTGGGGAGCCAGTTCCCGTAACGGCGGCATGGTTCTCACCGGGATGAAGCTCGGCGTGAACCAGCTTATTTCCAAATACGGACGCGACCTCACCCGCCGCATGTACGCCTCATCGCTTGCCACCGTCGATTGCGTCGAGCAGCTCGTTCGTGAGGAAGCAATCGACTGTGATTTCTCCCGTTGCGGCCATCTCGAAGTGGCTTGCAAGCAGAAGCACTTCGACGAGTACGCGCGGCAAGTGGAAGTGATTGCGCGCGAGTTCAATCATCAGCTGTGCGTAGTGCAAAGAAATGAGTTGAGCGCAGAGATCGGCTCGAATATTTACTACGGCGGCATGGTCGATGAAGTCAGCGCGGGGCTAAATCCTGCGCGT
>Ga0210385_10002213_pt1 | contig 11739 bp, 7 predicted proteins | sample IncBWH26OmetaG_FD_160107 | JGI IMG/M metagenome (GOLD analysis project Ga0210385, IMG submission 160107) | Forest soil microbial communities from Barre Woods Harvard Forest LTER site, Petersham, Massachusetts, United States - Inc-BW-H-26-O ... | reverse complement strand
CATTATTTATACTCTTAAATTATGAAATTTCGGACAGCATACCTCGGCGTGCCTGGCGGTTCCCGGTCCTCCCGGCCATAGCTTTCGCTCCCGGGCGAGTGAATAAGCCTCTTCATGATCTCGGCTGCGGCCGCGAATTCCAGAGCCGCCAGGACGGCGGCTCTTTCCAGGTACGGGTAATCGTCGAGAAGCTCATCGACGCTTTTCCCGGCCGCCAGTTCAGGTCTGCTCGCCGCTAGGGTCAGCCGCCGACGCCGGTGCCCAGCTGGATGGCCTTGACGATGAGCAGGACTACCGAGATCACCAGGTAGCCCCGCAGCATACCCATGCCGAGTTTGGTCCCTGCCGACCACGGCACCGGCTTCAGCAGGGCCAGCGGCGGCATTCGCCAGTTGTCCCTGTCGCTCGCCGACATCGTCGTTCGCGGATGGGGTTGCCGCGCCGGGCGGCGGGACTTGGTGGCCCGCAGCCAGCCCAGGTAAACAAGCGCGCCACCTACCAGGCCAGCCCCCAGCCACAGCGCGACGAGGGTCGCGCTCAGGTGCGAGAAGAGGGTCGTGATGACCAGCGTGCCGGACAGGTCGACCAGCACGCCGACGATGAACGCCGCCAGGATGTTCAGCCACCGGGGGTTCATCCACGGGCCGAGCACCTCGCGGTCGTTGCACAGCAGCAGCAGGAAGCAGGACGCGCTCGGCAACAAGATCCCGGCGAGCGCCTGCACCGACGTGGTGAGCAGGCCGAGCGGCGCGCCAGGGATCAGCACGATCGCGGCGGCCACGAAGATCATGGCCGAGTAGCTCGCGTAGAACGGCTTGGCGTCTTTGAAGGACCGGTGCAGCGAGTGCTTGATGCCGAAGACATCGCCGAACGCGTAGCTGGTGGACAGCGTGACCGCCGCCGCGCCGACGATGCTGGCGTCGAACAGCACGATCGCGAACAGCGCGCCGTATACCTGCCCGTGCTTTTCCAGCGCGAGGGCCGTGCCCAGCGCGTCGGTGAAGTGCCCGGCCGCGCCGGTCCCGACGGCGGCGAACACGCCGGCGATGAGGATCGCCGTCGCCCCGATGACGACGACGAACGCGCCCAAGGTGGTGTCGGCCCGCTCGTACGGGATGAACCGCGGCGTGATGCGCTTGTCGACGACGTTGGACTGCTGGAAGAACAGCTGCCACGGAGCGACGGTCGTGCCGACGATCGCGATGATCAAGAGCACCGCGTCGGAGGTGACACCGCCCTGTACGCCGGGCACTACGAAGTGATAGCCGACCGAACCCCAGTGCGGTTCAGATATCAGGGCGAGCGGGATCTGTATCAGGCTCACCGCGATGAACAGGAACATCGCCTGTTCCCAGCGCCGGAAGCTGCCGCTGGCGGTGATGAGGATCAGCAGCAGGCCTGCGATCGGGACCGAGATGTACGGGCTCACGCCGAAGAAGCGCAGCGCCAGCGAGACGCCGATGAATTCGGTGACGATCGTCAGGAAGTTCAGGATGAACAGGTCGCCGACGCTGAACCAGCCCCAGAACCGCCCGAACCGCTCGTTGATGAGCCGCGCGTGTCCTACGCCGGTGACCGCGCCGAGCCGGACGACCATCTCCTGGTTGACGATCAGCACCGGGATGAGCAGCAGCAGCGTCCACAGCAGGCTGTAGCCGTAGTCCTGGCCCGCCTGCGCGTAGGTGGATACGCCGCCGGCGTCGTTGTCGCCGACCATCACGATGATCCCGGGCCCGACGATGGCCAGGAAGGTGATCAGCTTGCGGCGCAGGCCGGAACGCTGCGCGTCGTCCATCCGGATACGGCCGAACGCGCCCTCGATGTCGCCCAGGTGAGCCTCGTCGAGCACCGCGCTCGCCGGCCTGGCGAGCACCCGCGACGCCAGCGGGGGCGGCGGTGGCGACCCCGCCGCCCCCGCCGGCCGCGGCTCTGCCGGCCGGGGTTCTGCTGGCCGGGGCGCCTGCTCCGGGCGCGGCGACTGCTCGCCGCGTGGTGGCTGCGGGGCGCCGTCCCGCGTCGTCACCTGGCGTCTCCGTGGCGGGCGTCCGGCGGCTCCGCCGCCTCGCGCCGCCGCCAGTCGTCAGGCAGCGTGACCTCGAGCACGTCATCGACTGTGATCACGCCGAGCAGGCGGCGCTCGTCGTCCACCACGGGGATGGTGATGAGGTTGTAGTCGGTCATCAGCACGGCCACGTCCATGACGTCGGTGTCCGCGCCGACCCGGACCGGGTCGGTGTCGGATACGTCGAGGAGTTTCCGGTCCGGATCCGATTGCACCAGCGTGACCAGGCGGGCGACACCCGACAGCGCGCCGTCGGCGTCGACGGCGTGCACGCTGGTCAGCGCCTCCGGCTGCAGGGTGGTCCCCGCGCGGATCTCGGCTAGCGCGTCGCCTACCGTGGCCATGCTTGGCACCGCCACATATTCCACCCCCATCAGGCCGCCGGCGCTGGTCCGGTTGAAGCCGAGCAGCGTGAGCACCTTGGTCCGCTGGACCGGGGGCAGCAGGTCGAGCACGGGCTGCCTGCGCCGCTGCGGCAGCTCGGCTACGGCGTCCGCGGCGTCGTCGGCCCGCATCCTGCTGAGCACGGCGGCGATCTCCTCGTCGGTGCGCGCGCCGAGCAGCCGGGTCGCCAGGTCCTCGTCGAGCTCCTCGAAGACGTCCGCTTCGAGTTCCGGGTCGGCGTGCACCCGCTCGAGGATCTCGGTCTCCTCGTTCTTCGACGCCTCCTCTAGCAGGTCGGCGATCTGGGCCGGCTTGAGCCTGCGCACCCGGGCGAACGGCCCGCGCTGCAGCTCGCTGCCCACATGTCCGATCAGCCACTCGAAGTCGTGCCAGTCACGGAAGCCCGAACCGTCCCCCGGCTCGTCCGCCGACCGGCCAGGGCCGAGCAGGCCGAACAGCCGTCGCGCCCGCCGCCTGGTGTCCACCCCGGACAGCACCCACTCGCCGGTGTCCTGCTGAAGCTGCAGGTCCGCCGCGCGAACTAGCCGGGCGTTCTGCACGTCGATCAGCCGGTGCCCCAGCACGTCGGCGTTGAGCAGCACCTCGCCCTCGCGCCGCTCGAACTGCCGCAGGTCCAGCTTCGCTGTGGTGAGCTTGATTACCTCCCCGTCGAACCCGACGACCTGGTCGACTGGGACGAACACTTCCCGTCCGCCGCCGATCGCGACCACGATGGCCGTCACCTGCGGGTAGTCCGAGCCGCGAAGCCGGACGATCACATCGGAAAGGCGGCCAAGCGTTTCACCTCCGCTGTCCACCACCGGCCGCTTGAGCAGGTCGGATAGTTGCCTGGTCGGCCCGCGTTCCGCCGTCGGTGGCGGTGACGCGGGCGATGTACTGGTCATGGTGTGCCCCTTGTGACTCGCAGAGCGATTAGGTGCTACCCCTCCTATCCGATCACCATGTCACCCGCGGGTGAACGCTGGATGACGGGGTATCCCCGTCCCGGTCGTTCCTAACGCTCCGCTAACAGTGGTAAGAAGTCAGCGGCACGTTTCATTGGAGAAAGGCACACATAAGTGGCCATGCCCAAGCCCGTGGGCTTGCGTCAGACGGGCGGCAGCCAGCCGGAAGGCTTCTGGTACACCGCGAAGCGACGGCTGCTGGGGCCGCCGCTCGTGAACGACCAACTCGGCGAACAGCGGCTGTCCAAGCCGCTCGCGCTCGGCGTCCTGTCGCCCGACGGGATCTCATCCTCGGCGTACGGCACCGAGGAGATCCTGATCGTGCTGGTGCCGATAGTCGGCGTGGCGGCGTTCAGTCTGATCCTGCCGCTGACGCTGGTCATCCTGTTCGTGATGACGCTCGTGGTGATGTCCTACCGCGAGGTCGTCATGGTGTACATCAAGCCGGGCGGCTCCTACGTGGTGGCGCGGGAGAACTTCGGGCCACGGATCGCCCAGATCTGCGCGGTGGCGCTGCTGATCGACTACGTGGTGACCGTCGCCGTGCAGATCGCGGCCGGCACTGCCGCCGTCGCGTCAGCGTTCCCCTCCGTCGGCCCGTACAAGCTGGAGATCTGTATCGGCGTCGTGCTCGTGATGTGTTACGGCAATTTGCGTGGCCTCAAGGAGGCGGGCCGGGCCTTCGCCGTGCCCACGTACCTGTTCGCGGGCTCGGTCATCCTGATGATCGTCGTCGGCCTGATCCGCGAGGCCCTCGGCCAGCTCCAGCCGTACAACCCGCACGCGATGCACGGCACCTACCCGCTGGGCTCTAGCACCTCGGGGCTCATCAGCGCCGTCATGATCTTCACGCTGCTGCGCGCGTTCGCCAACGGCGGCGCGTCGCTCACCGGCATCGAGGCGGTCAGCGACTCGGTCGGCGCGTTCCGCCCGCCAGAGGGCGTCAACGCCCGCCGCGTGCTGATCACCGAGGGTCTCATCCTCGGCACGCTGGTAGCCGGCATCTCCTGGCTCGCGCACGCCACCCACGCCACGCCGTACGCGGTCGGCTACCCGACGGTGCTCGCCCTGGAGGCGCAGAGGGTCTTCGGCTCCACGTTCATCGGCCAGTCGCTGTTCTACCTGGTGCAGGCCGCGACCATGCTGATCCTGTACACCGGCGGCAACACCAGCTTCAACGGCTTCCCGTTCCTGACCAGCTACGTGGCCGGCGACTCGTTCCTGCCGCGATGGCTGCTCAAGCGCGGCCACCGGCTGGTGTTCTCCAACGCGATCATCCTGCTGACGATCGTCTCGATCGCGCTGCTGATCATCAAGAAGGCGGACGTCAACAACCTGGTGCCGCTGTACGCGATCGGCGTGTTCACCGCGTTCACGATGGCCGGCTTCGGCATGGCCAAGTACCACCACACGCACCGCGAACAGGGCTGGCGCTCCAAGTTCGCGATCAACTTCTCGGCAGGCACGCTGAGCCTGATCGTCGTGATCATCTTCGCGGTGGTGAAGTTCACCGAGGGTGCCTGGGTGGTCGTGGTGCTCTTCGTCGTCCTGGTCCCGGCCCTGATCCGGCTGAACGCCGAGTACCAGGCGGAGGCCGAGGTGCTCGAGACGGTCAGCGGCGAGCAGCCACCGCCGCCCCCGCACTACTCCCGGCGGGTCGTCTTCGTCTTCGTGGACAGCTTCGACCTCGCCACGCTCGCCGCGCTGCGCTACGCGCGGTCGCTGCGGCCCACCACGATCAGCGCCGTGCATTTCGTCATCGACAACGTGCGGGCCGAGCGGCTGCGGGAGAAGTGGACCAGGGCGGACCGCGGCGTGGCCCTGGACTTCATCGACTGCCCGGACCGCCGCCTGGCCAAGGCGGCGAGCGACCTGGTGGAGCGCGAAGTCGAGGACCCGGGCACGCATGTCACGGTGATCCTGCCGCGGCGCAGCTACTCGCCGCTGCTCGGCCGCCTGCTGCACGACCGCACCGGAGACAAGATCGCCGCGGTGGTCAGCCGCATCCCGCGCTCGGCCGCCACGATCGTGCCCTACGACGTGCCGACCAGGGTGGCGGTCCTGCAGAGCCGCCAGGCCGCGGCGAAGGCCGAGAAGGCGGGGGCGATCGCCGAGCCGGCCGACGGGCAGGCGGCCATCGCCGCCGAACTCGCGCTCGAAGCGGACGTCGCCGGCCAGCACGCCCTTCCCGACGAGAAGCCGCGCCGCCGGCCTGGCCAGCGCGCCAGCCAGCCCGCTGCAGCCGTCGCCACCCGCGGCGTCACGCCCATCGGGGCGGTCACCGCGCCGGGCAAGGTCACGGTGGAGGGCAAGGTCCGCGTCGTCGAGATCCGGCCGGTCGAACGGAACTCGGTGCTCGCCGTGGAGATCCACGACCCGACGGGCAACCTCACCGCGATGTTCTACGGCCGGTCGCACATCCCCGGCCTGGTCTGCGGTGCCCGCGTCAGGTTCCAGGGGTCGGCGGGGATCCGCGGCGGCCAGCCGGTGCTGATCAACCCCGCGTACGAACTGCTCTCCCCGCACGAGGCAGAGTAGGACTCACTCCGCCGAGTCCCTCGGCAGCAGCTGGTAGGCCGGGTTGATCATGGCCGGGCCGCCCTCGCGCAGGGACACCTTGCCGTCGAGCCGGAGCCGCGCGCCCGGCTCGACACCGGGGATGTGGGTGCGGCCGTAGAACATGGCCGTCAGCGCTCCGGTGGAGTCGGCGATCGTGGCCTCGAAGACGCAGTTCTGCTCCACCGGGCGGATCTCCACCGCCCGGACCCGGCCCTCGACCCTCGCCTTCCCCGGCGCGCCGAGCGCGCCGATGGGCGTGACCCCGTTCTGCGGTGCGGCGGGTCGCGCTCCGGTTCCGTCCTGCCGCCCCGCCGCGACATCGGTGGCCAGGCTCTTTCCCTTCGCCGGAACGTACCGTGCCGCCTCTTCACCCGCACCCCCTTCGGCGCTGGCACGGGCGGTGTGCCTGGCGTGCAGCACCTGGACCCGGCTCTCGACGTCGAACGGGATGATGGTGGCGGCGGAGTTGGGCACCTGGCTGGCCACCGCGGCGATCTTGTCCGCGGTGCGGTCGTGCAGCAGCCGCCCGATCAGCGGCGAGTAACTGCGCCGCGGCAGCACGACGGTGACGTTCGTGCCTTTCTGCGCGGCCTCGTGGCTGACGAGTTCCACGGCGGCGCGCAGCAGCCTCCGGTCCGGGGTGTCGATCATCTCGAGCGGGATGTCCTGCCCGTACCGCACCCAGTCCTCGCGCAGCTTCTCGGCCTGGGCGCTGTCGATGACGAAGTGAACGGCGCGCATGGTGGTGGGCCGCAAGCCGCGCGCGTACCTGATGGCGGCGAACGTCGCGAGGTCCACGCTGTCCACGAAGATCAGCACGACCCGCCTGCTGTAGTTCGGCTGCCGCGACGGGATGCCCGCCGCCCGGCGGTCACCGATGTTCTCCAGGACCTCGGCCTCCATCCGGTACTCCCGGTTCAGCCGGATGAGCAGGAACACCAGGGTCGGGAAGATGATGACGATCACCCACGCGCCCTCGGTGAACTTCACGACGGCGAAGATCACCACGACGATCGCGGTGTAGATCGCGGCGGTGCGGTTGATCACGAGGCGCCGCCGCCAGCCGGGCTCCTTCACCCGCCTGTGGTACTTCGCCATGCCGAAGCCGGCTATCGAGAACCCGGTGAAGACGCCGATCGCGTAGAACGGGATGAGCCCGTTGACCACGGCCTTGGTCGCGACCAACAGGATCAGCGAGACCACCGTGAGCACGATGATGCCGTTGGACAGCACCAGCCGGTGCCCGCGCTTGGTGAGCCAGCGGGGCAGGAACGAGTCCCCGGCGACGAAGCTGGCCAGGAACGGGAACCCGCTGAAGCTGGTGTTCCCGCCGGTGAACAGGATCATCGCGGTCGCCGCCTGGACCACGAAGTACATGAAGTGCCCGGAACTGCCGAAGACTTTGTCCGCCTCCTGCGCGAGCACCGTGGGGTAGCCGGCGGTGTAAGGGATCGCGTGCGTGACGTGCGACAGCCAGGAGATTCCGCCGATCAGGAAGGCGACGATCGAGCCCTGGGTGACCAGGAGCTGCCGGGCATTGCGGCCCTCCGGCGGGCGCAGCGCGCTGACCGCGTTGGACACGGCCTCGATGCCGGTCAGCGAGGAGCCGCCGTTGGCGAAGGACTTCGCCAGCATGTAGACCATCGCGAAGCTGAACAGCCCCTCGGTACTGTGGCCGAGGTGGTACGCGCCGGCCTGCGCGGTAATGGGGGTCAGGTGGCCGGTCAGCTCACGGACCACGCCGACGATGATCGTCAGCCCCACCGAGACGGTGAACAGGTAGGTCGGCAGGGCGAACGCCCGACCGGCCTCGCGGATGCCGCGCAGGTTGCCGTAGCACATGATGGAAACCGCGATCACCGAGATCACGACGAGGATCCACGGCCCGATCACGGGGACGTTCGCCAGCTGCGGAAACGCGGACACGATTGCCGCGCTGCCCGCCGCGACCTGCACCGCGACCGTCACCGTATAGTCGATGAGCAGCGCCACCGCCGCGACCTGCGCGACCCTCGGCCCGAAGTTCTCCCTGGCCACGACGTAGGAGCCGCCTGCCCGGGTGTAGACGGAGACGACCTCCCGGTAGGAGAGCACGACGAGCGCGACACCGGCCAGGATCACCAGCGTCACCGGCAGGATGAGCGCAAACGCGGCCATGCCGACGATGGGGACGAGCTCGATCAGCATCTCCTCGGTGCCGTACGCGGCCGAGGAGATGCCGTCGGAGGACAGCACGCCGAGGGCCAGCGGCTTGGACAGCCGCTGCTCGCCCATCTGCTCGTTGACCAGCGGCGGTCCGAGGAGCTTGCTCTTGAGCTTGTACCCGAACGTCTCGGGCAGCGCACCGTCGTCGGGGAGGCCCGCACCGGTTAGCTCGTCGGGCACGCCGTCGGCCAGCCCGGCTTCCCGCCGTGCCACTAGATTCCGCCTCCGTCCGCATCACCTAGGCACGAGCCTCTATCCGACGGCCGGCAACCGGCCGGGACCAACGTCACCAAGCTCAGTGCCCTCCGGCAGCGGTGCGGCACATGATGCGGTAGTTGATTTCTCATCGCGGCCTAAAGGCTAGGCGCTGCGAAGATAGATAACCGCAAGTGCCGCGTTAAGCCTGCTGACCTGGGCGTTAAGGATGTATCAAGATCGTCAATCCAGGGCCGGGCGGGCGCTGGAATGGGAACCACGATGACTGGTAGAGGCCGCGACAGACCGCTGCGCTTGCGCCGTCACGCAGCGCGGCGCCTGCCGCGCCGGCACGGACTGTCGGCTCCGTACGCGCTGCCGACCGGGTTCGCAGCGCTGTTCGCCGTGGGCACGATCGCGGCGGCGCTGAACGGGCGGCTATCCGGCGTCGGGGTGCTGATCGCGAGCGCGGTCATCGTGACGATCGTCTCCGCCCTCTCTGAAGCGACGGCAGCGGTGCCGCTCGGCGTGATCGGCTGGCTGACCGTCATCGGATTCTCCCGGCCGCCGTACGCCGACCTGCGGCCGACCGGCGGCGCCGCGGTGGACGCCGCGATCACGATGGCCGCCTGCGCGCTGGCCGGCGCAGCCGCGGGCTTGCTGTTCCGGTACTGGCCGGCACGCGTCACACTAGAGAGCGTGGAACGGCGGAAAGAGCGCGGGATCGACCTGCGCAGGCAGCTGGCCGGCGCGGCGCTCGCCGTGGCCGGGCTGCCCGCGCTGACCGCGCTGCTCGCCGCCTCGCGCGGGCACCTGAACCTCTCCGACGACCTGCTGATCTACCTCGTCGCGGTGGTGGCGGTCACGGTCGTCGGCGGGTTCTGGCCTGCGGTGTTCGCCGCGGTGGCCGCCAGTCTGCTGCTCAACTGGTACTTCACCGAGCCGCTGCACACGTTCACCATCGCCGAGCCGAAGAACCTGCTCGCCCTCGTGCTGTTCGTCACGGTCGCCGTCGCCGTCAGCAGCGTGGTGCACCTGGCCGCCCGGCGCGAGGCGGACGCGGCCCGCAGCGCGAAGGAGACCGCGTCGCTGCTCGGCCTGGCGCAGACCGTGCTCGGCGGCGCCGACACGCCCGCCGACGTGCTCGATCACCTGACCGGCAGCCACGGCGGCCACGCCGAGTTGCTCGAGCGCGTCGGGGGCCGCTGGGTCAAGGTGGCGTCGAGCGGCGCGGCCGACGCGGACGCGAGCGCGATCCGGTTCGAGGTCAGGCCCGACCTTGCCCTTGAAGTACGGGGACAGGCGGCCACCGCGACCGCCTCCCTGCTCGCCGGGTACACCGCCCAGGCGGTCGCGGCCCTGGACCGTGCCCGGCTGCGCACCCAGGCGGCCCAGGCCGAGGCGCTCGCCGAGGGGAACCGGATGCGCACCGCGCTGCTCGCCGCGGTGAGCCACGACCTGCGCACTCCGCTCGCGTCCATCAAGGCGAGCGTGAGCAGCCTGCGGCAGACCGACGTGCACTGGTCCGCGGAAGACGAGGCCGACCTGCTCGCGAACATCGAGCAGAACGCGGACCGGCTCGACGCGCTCGTCGGCAACCTGCTCGACATGAGCCGGCTGCAGACCGGCTCGCTCGCGCCGTTCCTGCGCGCCATCGCCGTGGACGAGGTGGCCCCCGTGGCGCTGCGGGGCCTCGACGGCGCGGAGGTCCTCCAGATCGTGGTGCCGGACGACCTGCCGCTGGTGCGGGCCGACCCCGGGCTGCTCGAACGGGTGCTCGCCAACCTGTTCTCCAACGCGCTGCGCCACTCGCCGCCCGGCACCCCTCCCGTGCTGCGGGCGCGTGAGGACGGCGACCGGGTGCTGCTCGAAGTCGTGGACCATGGCGCCGGCGTGCCCGGCGACCTGAAGGAGCGGATCTTCGAACCGTTCCTGCGGCTGGACGAGCGGCCGACCGGGGTAGGCCTGGGGCTCGCCGTCGCCAAGGGTTTCGCCGAGGCGATGGGCGGCGCGATCGTCGCGGTCGACACCCCGGGCGGCGGGCTCACCGTCCGGGTGACGCTGCCCGCCGTGGCCAGCGAGGCACGGGCGGTGCTGGGAGCGGGCCAGTGACCCGCGGGGTGGCCGCCCGGTGACCCGGGTCCTGGTCATCGACGACGAGCCGTCGATCCTGCGGGCGCTGCGCATCAACCTGAGCGCGCGCAACTACGAGGTGAGCACCGCGAGCGACGGCGCCTCCGGGCTCGCGGCGGTGTCCAGGGACCGGCCCGACGTGCTGATCCTGGATCTCGGCCTGCCCGACATGGACGGCACCGACGTGATCCACGGCGTGCGCGGCTGGACCTCGACGCCGATCATCGTGCTGTCGGTGTGGGGCCAAGAGCACCAGAAGGTGGCCGCGCTCGACGCCGGGGCCGACGACTACGTCACCAAGCCGTTCGGCATGGACGAGTTGCTCGCCCGGCTGCGCGCCGCCGTGCGCAGGGCGTCGCCCGCGCCGGACGAGCCGGTGGTGACGACCCCCGACTTCACCGTGGACCTGGCCGCCAAGCGGGTGCGGCGGGACAGCGACGGCGACGTCAGGCTCACTCCCACCGAGTGGCAGCTGCTCGAGATCCTCGTCCGCAACCGTGGCAGGCTGGTCACCCAGCGGCAGCTGCTGCAGGAAGTCTGGGGCCCGGCGTACGAGTCGGAGAGCAACTACCTGCGCGTGTACGTCGCGCAGCTCCGCCGCAAGCTCGAACCGGAGCCGTCCCGCCCGCGCTACATCCTCACCGAACCAGGCATGGGTTACCGCTTCCAGGCCTGACCCGCGCATAAGGGGCCGCCTCGCGGGGAACGCCGCAGCCGTGGACAGTGACAATGACGCGCAGCGCGGGCACGGACCCGACGACATGGGCGATGACGAGCAGGAGTTCGAGGTCTCCGAGTACGAGCAGTACATCGAGGACCCGCCGGACGACCTGGTGATCAGCGAGGACAACGACGACGACGCGGAAGAGGCCGAGGACTTTGCCGCTCGCCATCCCAAGGACGCGACCCGGCCCGAGGTACCGGACGACGTCTCCGCGGAAGAATCCGCGGTCCACGAGACCCCCGGCGAGTAGCCGGCTATTGCGCGCCGCTTCCTTACTCGCTAGTAATATAGGGGGGCGCCCAGGGTCGAGTGGAGGCACGCGTGAGCACCTATGACATGTACACGTCACCGGTACCCCGGGGCACCTGGGACGTGCCCGCGGCCGGGGCGGCCCGGTTCTCCTGGGAGTACGACGACGGGCGGCAGCGGCTGCTCGACCTGTACCAGCGGGGCAAGGACAAGCAGTGGGACGCCGCCCAGCGGATCGACTGGGACCAGCCGGTCGTCCCGGC
>Ga0210385_10002212_pt1 | contig 11739 bp, 9 predicted proteins | sample IncBWH26OmetaG_FD_160107 | JGI IMG/M metagenome (GOLD analysis project Ga0210385, IMG submission 160107) | Forest soil microbial communities from Barre Woods Harvard Forest LTER site, Petersham, Massachusetts, United States - Inc-BW-H-26-O ... | reverse complement strand
CGATCAGCCGGCGTCTAACGATCGGCCGGATAGCCCATCGTGAGCGCGGCGTCAACCGGACGGCGCGGGCCCGCGCCAGCCGCCCCGGACCAGGGCACCTCTCGGCCGCCGGACGCCGAGGCCCCGGCCGGGGCGCGCACCCGGTGGGCGGCGGTTGAAAGATGGCTGCCGGTTGCGGTCGTGGCCGCCGTCATGGTCGTGCTCGGCGTGTGGGGCCTGGCCAGGCATAACGCCATGGGCAACGACGAGGTGGCCAGTCGCTGGGCGGCCACGCTGAGCCTCGGCCGCCTGTTCCATCTGCTCGGCAACCTGGATGCGGTGCACGGCCTGTACTACCTGCTGCTGCACTGCTGGATAGCCGTCGGCTCCACGCCGACGATCATCCGCATCCCTTCGGTCGTCTTCATGACCGTCGCCGCCGGGCTGGTCGTGATCGTCGCCCGGCGGCTGACCGGGTCGGCCTGGGCCGGGCTGTTCGCCGGGCTGATCATGGCGCTGGACCCGGTGATCAGCTACTACGCGCAGACCGCCCGGTCCTACGCGATGGTGTTCTGCTGCGTGGTGGCCGCCACCCTGGTCCTCGTGCTTGCGCTGGAAGCCGAGGACGAAGCCCGGGCCGGCGAAGCGCTCGCCGGCCGTCGGCTGCGCAATCGCTGGATTGCCTACGCCGCCCTGATCACCGTGGGCGGCTACCTGAACGAGCTGTCGCTGCTCGTGCTGGCGGCGCACGCGGTGACGGTGCTGCTCACCAGGTACGGGCGGCCGACCGTCCGGCACTGGTTCATCAGCGGCGCAGTAGGCGCGATTCTGGTCCTGCCGGTCGTCGGCCTGAGCATCACCCAGGCCTCGGCCGACACCGGGGCCACCCGGCCGGACCTCCACGATATGCAGGTCCTCTTCCACGACTACTTTGGCGCGACGATCCTGGTGGCCGTCGGAATGCTGGTGCTCGCGGTCTTCGCCGTGCTGCCGGCAGCCGCGCTTCCGCCGATCAGGATCTTGCGGCCGAGGGCTGCGTCCCCGGCGGCCGGGGCGCAGGCCTCTTCCGCGTGGTGGCAGAGCGGCGGTTTCTGCCTGCCGTCGGTGGCGGCGCCACTTCTGGTGCTGCCCTCGTTCCTGCTGGTCGCGGAGTCGCTGGTCGGAAAGGCGCTGTACTCCGACCGGTACATCCTGTACTGCGAGGCGGGCGCGGCCCTGCTGGCCGGAGCGGGTGTGTACCGGCTCGGGCAATGGGTCGGCCCCTGGCTCGGGCGCCGGCTGGCCGGCTGGCGCGAGCAAGGCGTTGCCACTGGCTGGCGCTCGCTGGTGTGGCTGCCGGGCGTGCTCGTGTGCGTGTGCGCGCTGGTGCTCCAGTTCGGGGCGCAGCAGCGGACCCGCACCCCGCAGAGCCGCCAGTTCGACTTTGGCGACCCCGCCTTCTACATCGACGCCCGCGCCCAGCCGGGCGACGGCGTGCTGTTCTTCAACACGTTCTACCGGAAGATCACGCTCGGCTACCCGGAGGAATTCCGGGACGTCACCGACTTCTCGCTGGCGGTGTCACCGGCCAGGGCGGGAACGTACAACGGCGTCAACAAGCCCCTCGCCAACGTGCGTTCGCTGATGCTCAGGTACCGGCGGATCTGGGTGGTCGGCCATTACCCGTCGGCGCGCACGTCCGCGCCTGCGATCAAGGGCGAGAGTGAACTGCTGCTGAGCCGCTTCACCCTCGTGGCCAAGCGCCACTTCAAGGGCATGGAGGTCACGCTCTGGCAGCGCCGCTGAGGCGGCCCCCTCCGCCTCAGCTGCCGCCGCTGAGGCGGCCCCGTCCGCTCAGCGGTGCAGGCTGGTGCAGCTGAACGTGTTGGTCAGCGGGGTCTTTCCGCCCCACCAGTCCTTGAAGCTGACCGTGATCGTTCCCGCCGGGTGGCGGTCGCAGTGCCGGAGCCACGCGTTGGCCGTCGTCTTCCAGGCAGAGGCGGGGCCGGCGAGTCGGCGCACCGGGTAACGGAAGTCGGTGGCCCAGCCGGCCCCCAGGACCGCTACCAGCGCGACGACCGCGACGATGGCCTTGGGGCGCGGCCACCAGCGGCGCACGCAGGCGTCGGCCGCCACGATCAGCGCCGCGTCGAGCAGCAGGATCGGCAGCGTGGAGTACCGGGCGCCGTGCTCCACCTTGATCAGAACCGGCTGGCCCGGGCCGCCCCAGGCCAAGGCAGACGTGATCGCCGTGAACACCAGGCCGGTCAGCACCGCGGTAATCACGAACACCCGGGTCCGCCCGGGCTGCGTGATAACCGCGGCGGCGAGAACGATGAGGATCAGGCCTCCGACGAGCGCTGCGGCGGCGTTCACCCCGATGAGGTCGCGCAGGTGCCAGGACAGGTGCCAGCCGATCGTCGGCAGCAGGACCTCGCGGGTGTAGTACGCCACCGCGTTGAGCGGATTATGCGGTGTGAGCCTGGAGGTGTGGCTTGTCACGATGACCAGGAGCTGCACCAGGCAGCCGAGCGCCCAGCCAGCGGTCGCGACGTGCTCGCGAAGGCGCCTGGGCACCACGATCGCGCGCGCCGCGAACAACGGCGCAAAGACCAGGCCGAGCGAGGTCGAGGCCGCCGCGGCGAACGCCAGGACGGCGGCGACCGCGGCGCCGGCCCGGGTGCGCGGCCGCCATAGCGCCGCCCAGAACAGCCCGACGAGCAGGTACCAGATGGTGTTGACGCCGTTGTCGGCGATCTCGAGCTGCGCCACCGGCAGCAGCACCACCGACAGGCCGAGCATAACGCGGAGCCACCGCGAGCTGATGATGCCGTCGCTGGCGTAATAGGCGAACACCCCGACCCCGGACGCGACGAGCGCGCCGCCGACCGCGAACGCCACCGACGCGTGCCTGACCGGCAGCAGCGCGGCAATCTGGCCGATCACGCGCGGTACCAGCTGCAGGTATCCGCCGTACGACTGGAGCAGGTGCCAGGGGTGAGCGAGCGCGGCAGGCAGGTAGATGCCCGGGTCCTCGGCCCAGACGCTCTCCCAGGCCGGCCTCCCGCCGAGACGGGCCAGCATCGCCACCGCCCCGACCCCTACGACGACGACCTGGAGGAAGACGAGCCCCCAGCGCACAAGGGCAGCACGGGACGTCGCCTCGCCCGGCGCCGGGAACAGGTCGGTGAGCATGGCGCGCACGCGCTCCGCGCGGCCCGTGGCCGACGGCGGATGCGTCCCGGACCCGGCCTGTCCGGGCGCGTGGACCTCAGGAGCGGACACGGCCGGAATGTACCACCATTCCCCGTCTGGGCAAGAAGCGTTCTGATAGTCGGCCCGTGTTAGCCTGCCGGGCATGGAAGATCAGCTTGGCCTGGCGTTACAGCCCTGGCCACCGGGCCTGGCTCGGGGCTGAGGCGCAGCGCCTGCTCTCGTTTTACGAAAGCGCGGCCGACTGGGACGGCGGCGGATTCTTCTGGCTCGACGAGGCGGGCCGGCCGGTAACCGACCGGCCAAAGGAACTGTGGATCAACGCGCGCCTCGTGCACTGCTTCGCCCTGGGCAGCCTGCTCGGCCGCCCCGGTTGCGGGCTTCTCGTCGAGCACGGGCTGCGCGGCCTGCGCGAGAGGTTCCGCGACGCGCGATACGGCGGCTGGTACGCAGCGGTCGGACCGTCCCGCCCGGACGGGACAGGCACCCCGGCGGATCCGCGCAAGCAGGCATACGGCCACGCGTTCGTGCTGCTGGCGGCGTGCACCGCGGCACAGGCCGGCCACGACACCGATGACCTGATCCAGGAGGCCAGCGACGTCATCGCGGCCAGGATGCTGGACCGCCCGCACGGCCTGTACGTCGAGGAGTGGGACCGCGGCTGGGCCGTGTGCAGCGACTACCGTGGCCAGAACGCGAATATGCATCTGGCCGAGGCCTTCCTCGCGGCGGCCGACGCCACGGGCGACGAGGGCTACGCCGGCCGTGCTTCGCGCATCGCCGAGCGGATCGTCGGCGAGTTCGCCGCGGCCGACGGCTGGCGCGTGCCGGAGCACTACGACTCCGCCTGGCGGCCGGTGCCCGACTTCAACGCCGACCGGCCGCGTGACCTGTTCCGGCCGTACGGGACCATTCCCGGGCACTCGCTGGAGTGGGCCCGGCTGCTGATCCAGATGCACGAACGGCCGGGCATGCAGGGCGCCTGGATGCCCGGCGCGGCCGTGGATCTGTTCGACCGCGCGGTCGCCGATGCCTGGGACGGCCAGCGCACGGGCTTCGCGTACACGCTCGGCGGGGACGGCACGGTCAGCGTGGCTGACCGGTTCCACTGGGTGATCGCCGAGGCCATCGGCGCCGCGGCCTACCTGCACGCGGCCACCGGCGACGCGTCCTACGACCGCTGGTATCAGCGGTTCTGGGATCACGCGGCGCTCTACGTCCTCGACCACAGGCTGGGAAGCTGGCGCCACGAACTGACCCCGGAGAACCTCCCCGGCAGCGCCGCCTGGCAGGGCAAGCCGGACCTCTATCACGCGCTGCAGGCCACCCTGTTCGGCCGGATCGCGCCGGCCCCGGGGCTTGCCGTCGCGCTTGCTGCCGAGAACCGCCCGTGACGCGGACATCGGCTGGATCACCGGCCACCCTGCATCGTCTGCGGGGCGCTGGCGCTCCGCGGGCGGCCGTGGGTGAGCCCGGAACCTAGCAGACTGTCAGACTGCCAGCCTCCAACCTGCTTGACAGCCTGACACGTTGGATGCTAAGAAACATTAAACGGTTTGAAGTTCGCATCTCAAGAAGTTTGCATAAAGAGAAGTCACCGCCGATCAAAGCGTCGCGATTGAGCGGTTATCTTGTCACGGCCTTGCCGTGGGAGAGGCCCGGAGAAAACCGGAAAGCAGCGGCTCAAAATGCGCTGGCTTTGAAATGCGATGAGGCATCTTGTCTGGGAGGTGGGAGTTGGTGGTGCCCAAGGCAGATACGGCCTCGCGAGCGGGAATCGCCGACCTCGGCGACGGGGTCTTCCAGCTTCCTACCGACTATCCGGCCGTCTGCAACGCGCCACTGTGGAGTTACCTCGTCGCATCCGGCGGGAGATTCGCGCTCATCGATCCCGGGGTCGCCAGCACCAGGACGGCCACCCTCGCCGACGCGGTGGCCGCGGCCGGCCTGGACCCGGCAGCGGCCGACCTGGTGATCGCGACGCACGGTCACCCCGACCACTCGGGCGGCCAGCAGTCGTGGGTCGACGCGGTGCCCGGCGTGCGTGTGGCAGCGCCGCTCGAGGACGTGCCCTGGGTGGAGTCGTTCGACCGGCAGTGGGCCCGCTTCTGGGACGACTACCCGGGAACCCTGGACCTGCGCGCCGGGCGGGCAGGCCTCGAAGCGCTGTGCGTGCCCGAGCCCACCGTCGACCTCATGCTCCGCGACGGCGACACGGTGCGGGTCGGCGACCGGGTGCTGGAGGTGGTGCAGTGCGCCGGGCACACCTGGGGGCACTGCGCGTACCTGGACCGGCAGACCGGCGCCCTGTTCACCGGCGATGCCGTGCAGGGCCACGGCACCCGCAGCAGCGACGGCACCGACGTGTTCGCCCCGCTGTATGTCGACGTGGCAGAGACCCGTCGCGGACTGGACCGGCTGGCCGGCCTCCCGTTCCGGCTCCTATGCCCGGCCCACGTCCCGCCGATGGGCCGGGACGATGGCCTGGCTTTCATCCAGGACAGTCTCGACTTCGTCGATGAGGTCGAGGCGCTGGCGCGCGACCTGGTGCGGCGGAAGGCGCCGAACCCCGTGCTCACGCGCGACCTGTGCGTCGTCATCGCGGAGCTGACCGGGACCGATCCGCCGCTGACGCCGCAGGTTGTCGCGACGGCACGCGCGCATCTGTACGACCTCGCCCGGGAGGGCCTGCTGGAAGCCGCGTGGTTGCCTGCGCCAGGCGGCCAGGGCGCGCCCGCCACGGGGCCTTCGGGGTAGCGGCACAGCGCTGCGCAGGACCAGCGCCGGTGCAGGTAAAGAGCGAACCGAAATTCGCTCTGGCTCAAAAATGGGTATCCGACGAAAGAAGAAACGATTATGCCCAAAAGAAGACTGACCGCCATGCCTAAAAGAACCCTGGCTGTTTTCGCGGCCGCCGCACTGGCCGCCGGGCTGGCGGCCTGCAGCTCCTCGGGATCCTCGGGCAGCAGCGGCAGCAGCTCGAAGACCTACACAATTGCGCTGCTGAACGGCGACAACGCGGACCCGTACTTCTACAGCGTGTGGAAGGGCGCGATCGCGGAGGCCGGGAAGAACCACGCGAAAATCATCGAGCAGGCCCCGGCGACCTTTGACTACACCAGCCAGGTGCCGCTCTTCCAGGACATGCTCGCCAAGCACGTCAGCGCGATCATCCTGTCGGCGGACGGCACCGGCGACACGTTCAACGGGCCGCTGGCACAGGCGAAGAAGGCCGGCATCCCGGTGATTATCGTGAACGAGACCGAAGGGGACATGAACAACACCCCCTACGCGCAGTCGTTCATCACCTCCTCGAACACCGCGCTGTCCGCGCAGGCCGGGAAGGAGGCGTGCTCGCTGCTGGGAGGCAAGGGCCAGGTCGGGATCCTGAACAGCTCGGTGACCGTGATCTCGGACCTGCAGCGCGTGACCGGGTTCCAGGCCTACACCAAGGCCCACTGCCCAGGGCTGCAGCTGCTGCCGCAGCAGGTCTCCGGCGACGACGTCTCGAAGGCGGACAGCCTGGCCACCGACCTGATCGAGTCGCACCCCAACCTGTCGATGATCTACGCGGTGGATGACTTCAACGCCGTGGGCGTGCTGACCGCGCTCAAGGACGCGCACAAGACCGGGAAGATCAAGGAAGTCGCGATCGACGCCGAGCCGGCCGAGATCACCGCGCTGAAGGGCGGCGACATCCAGGCGCTCGTCGCGCAGCAGCCCTACCACGTCGGGGTGACCGCGGTGCAGTACGCGATCGACGCGCTCACCGGCCACTCGTCGAAGATCGTGCGGAGCGTCTCGCCGCCCGGCATCCTGCTGACGCCGGCGAACATCAACGACCCGCAGTACGCCACCGTGCCGTACGACCCGACGATCCCGTAACGGAAGACTCGTCCCTAACGGCAAGTACGCCGCCGGGGGAGCCGGGCCCGGGGAGCGGACGGCCTGCCGTCGCCGCCACGCTGCGACGAGCAAAGCCGCCGCCCCCGGGCTCCGGCTCCCGCCGGGGGCTCGGAACCTGACAGGTACGGCATGGAGAACATCGAGTCCAGCAGACGGGCCAGCCGATGCTGAGCGTTAAGAACATCAAGAAGTCCTACGCGGGCGTCGCGGCGCTCCGCGGCGTCGACATAGATCTGGATGTCGGCCTCACCGCCATCGTCGGCGACAACGGCGCGGGCAAGAGCACGCTGATGAAGATTCTTTCCGGCGTGGTCAGGCCCGACGAGGGCGAGATCGTCATCGACGGCTCGCCAGTGACCCTGGACAGCCCGACCAGGGCCAGGAGCCTGGGGATCGAGTCGCTGTACCAGGACCTGGCGCTGGCCGACACGCTGGACGTGGCCAGCAACGTCTTCCTCGGCCGGGAGCTGGTCAAGCGCTGGGCCGGCTTCATCCACACGCTGGATGACAAGGCGATGCGCCGCGCGGCCGCGGAGACGCTCAAGGCGGTCGGGATCGGGATCCCGGACGTGAAACTGCCGGTCCGCCAGCTTTCCGGCGGCCAGCGGCAGGCGGTCGCGCTGGCCCGGGCGATGTACTTCTCGGCGCAGGTGATCCTGCTCGACGAGCCGACAGCCGCGCTCGGCCCCAAGGAAACCGCGGCATTCACCAGGGTGGTCCGCGAGTTCGTGGAACGGCGCACGACCGTGTGCATGGTGACCCACAACCTCCCGCAGGTCATGGAGCTCGCCGACCGCATCGTCGTCATGCGGGCCGGAAGGGTGGTCGCCACCATGAACGTCAGCGACGTGACCGAGGAGCAGCTACTTGGCCTCATGGTCGGATCGGCGGCTGCGGTATGACCTCCGTGCGCGAGCGGGTGCGGCGGGGGTCGAGCTCGTCGATGACGCGCGACCTGCTATCGGCCAGCTTGCGGGGCAGGCTGCCGGTCGTGCTCGTCCTGGTGCTGATGATCATCGTGTTCGGGATCACCGGCCAGGGATTCTTCACGAACATCTCGTTCCAGAACATCACGTCGAGCACGTCGCTGTTCCTGCTCATCGCGCTCGGCGAGACGTTTGTCATGATCTCCGGCGGCATCGACATCTCGCTGGCGTCGAACCTGGCGTTCTCGGCGCTCACCGCCGGGATCCTGATGACGAAGATGTACCACGGCCACGGCAACGGTGCCCTGATCGTCATCGCGGTCGGCGTGATCACGACGATCGTCGGCAGCCTCATCGGGATGATCAACGGGCTCATCATCTCGCTGCTCAAAATCAGCCCGCTGATCGTCACGCTGGGCAGCTGGGGAGCGTTCTTCGGGCTGGCCGAGTGGCTTTCGGTCAAGTACCCGATCGGAACCCTGCCCCCGGCCAGCTTCACGTTCGGCAACGACGGCCCGGTGGTCGCCTGGATCGTCTGGCTCACGATCCTCTGCGTGCTGATCTTCGCGTTCGTGCTGGCGCGCACCCGGTTCGGCCGGTACATCTTCGCGATCGGCGCGAACCGGGAGGCCGTGGTGCGGGCCGGTGTGCCGGTCCGCCGGTTCACCGTGTACCTCTACGTCATTTCCGGGCTGATGGCCGGGCTGGCCGGGTTCATCAGCACCTGTGACTTCCAGACCGCGAGCTCGGAGACGGGAAGTTCCTACCTGCTGATCGCGATCGCGGCGGTGGTCATCGGCGGCACCCCGCTCAGCGGCGGTGAAGGCTCGATCCTGGGTACCGTGGTCGGCGCGCTGATCATCAGCGTGCTCGAGAACGGGTTCGTGCTGCTGGGGATCAACACGTTTATGCAGCTTGTCGCAGTCGGGGCGGCGACGGTGCTCGCGGTCTACTTCGACCAGGTGCAGGGACGGATGCGAATACGGGCGATCGCCATGGGGGCCCAGGGGGAAACGAGCGAATGACGATGCGGATCGCGGTCGGCCAGGCCGCCCGGGCGACGGACGAGTACCTGGCGTTCGCCCGGCAGGTCGGCGCGGAGGGCATCCAGCTCAACACGCCGGAGCTGCCGGGCGAGCACCGGTGGGAACTCGCCGACCTCGTCGCGCTGCGGGAGCGCGTCGAGGCGCACGGGCTGCGCCTCGAGGCGATCGAGAACGTGCCGAACCAGTTCTACGAGAACGCCATGCTGGGCCGGCCGGGCCGGGACGAGGAGATCGAGAACCTGGCCGAAACCATCCGCAACCTCGGGGGCGCGGGCATCCCTGTTCTCGGCTTCCACTGGATGCCCGCCTCGGTGTGGCGGACGGCCCTGGCGCCCGTCGGCCGCGGCCACGCGGTCGTGTCCGGCTTCGATCTCGCGGTCGCCGCCGACGAGGCCCGCGCGGACGCGATCTACGTGGCCCGGCGCGACCTGCGCGCGGATGACCAGAAGGACACCTGGATCCGGGGCGGGATGCTCGACCTGGGGGCCGAGCGCAGTGACGCGGACATGTGGGCGTCGTTCGAGTACTTCGTCGGGGCGCTCACCGCTGTCGCCGAGGAGTCAGGCGTGCGGCTGGCGCTGCATCCCGACGACCCCCCGGTCCCGTCGCTGGGCGGCGTCGCCCGGGTGTTCCGGTCGGTGGATGCGCTGAAGCGGGCCGCCGGGACGTTTCCCGGTCCCGGGTTCGCCATCGAGCTGTGCCTGGGCACCGTGTCCGAGATGGGCGGGGAGGATGCGGTGCTCGACGCGATCCGCTACCTGGCGCCGCGGGACAAGATCGCGTACGTGCACCTGCGGGACGTGCAGGGAACGGTGCCGTCGTTCGTCGAGTGCTTTCTCGGTGAGGGCAACTACCGTCCGGCCCGGATCCTGCGGGAGCTGCACGACCAGGGCTTCAGCGGCTTCATCCTCGACGATCACACCCCGGCCCTGGTTAACGATTCCGCCTACGGGCACCGCGGCCGCGCCTTTGCCCTCGGCTACATCCAGGGAATCCTCGACGCAATGGAAGCTGACGACGGCGATAAGGAGCAAGCAGACCGTGCCTGACCAGAAAGCGCCCGGAAGCCTGCCACACGGCATCGTGGCATCGAGCGTGACGCCATTCGACGACGACGGACGGGTCGCGCTCGACAGGGTGCACCTGCACATCGACTGGCTCATCGAGCAGGGCGTCGACGGCATCTCGCCCTTGGGCAGCTCGGGGGAGTTCGCCGCGCTGGAGCTGGCCGACCGGAAGCGCGTCCTCGAGGCGGCGATCCAGGCGGTCGGCGGGCGCACCCCGGTGCTGGCGGGCACGCATCACTACACCACGGCTGGCACCGTCGAGCTTTCGGTGCACGCGGAGCAGGCCGGCGCCGACGCGCTGCTGATCGTCCCGCCGTATTACATGGTGCCGACCCGGACGCAGGTGATGGATCACTACCGGGCGGTCGCGGCGGCCGTGAGCATACCGGTCGTGCTGTACCACAACGTGATCAACGTGGGCATGGAGCTCCGGGCGGAGGAGATCCTCAAGCTGCACGAGGAGGGCGTGCTCGCGGGCGTCAAGTTCTCCCACTCGGCGGCCGGCACGATCTTCGACCTGGTGCAGGGCGGCGGCGATGACTTCACGGTCTACGTGGGCGTGGACACGGTCGCGTTCGAGGGCCTGTGCTACGGGGCCCACGGGTGGATCTCGGGCATCCCGAGCATCGCGCCGCGGCCGGCCCGGCGGCTGTACGAGGCGATCGCCGTTGCCGGGGATCTCGAGGCCGCGCGGGACGAGTGGCAGCGCCTGTTGCCGCTGGTCAGGCTGGAGTTCGCCGGCATCGGCGACGGCGACGAACCGCACTGGTTCTCGGTCATGAAGGCCGCGCTCAACCTGCTGATAGGCTCCGGCGTCGGTGATCCAGTGCCGCCGCTGGCCGCCGTGTCACCCGAACACCTTCAGGAACTCACCAACGTGCTGCGTTCTCTGGGGTCTCTGGAAAAACAAGCTGCTTGACAGCCAGACAGGTCGAACTCTAGTCTGGGATAGTGCGGAGAAGTGTCTCTCGCGGGCGAGAAAGGCGAGTCAGTGACTGAACAGTCACCCCACAGGCGGCTGGTGAAAACCACGCTGGGGGATCAGGTCACTCGCGCCATTGTGGAGCACATCCAGGAGAATGATCTCAAGCCCGGTGACATGCTGCCCGCCGAACTCACGCTGGCGCGGCAGCTCGGCGTCAGCCGTCCGCTCATCCGCGAGGCGATCCGCTCGCTGACCGCGCTGGGCGTCCTGGTGACCGCCAACGGGAAGGGCACCACGATCTGCCCGGTCGGCTCGTACGGCCTGACCACGCTGCTGGAGTGGGCCGTCACCATCCAGGGCGTCAGCACCCTGGGCGTGCTGCAGCTGCGGGAGGGACTGGAAGTCGAAGCGGCCAGCCTGGCGGCGGAGAACCGCACCGACGCGGAGGCGGCGGAGCTCGAACGGCTGGTGGGCGAGATGAAGGAAATAATGCTCGACGCCGACCGGTACGCCGGCCTCGATCTTCAGCTCCACCTGACGATCGCGCGGTCCGCCCATAACGCCCTGCTGTCCGCCTTCACCGACGCCCTGCGGCACGTGGCGATCCAGACCATGTCGGCCGGGGGGAAGATAGCGACCCCGGACGAATGGGCCCAGATACAGCGGCACCACGAGAACCTGGTGGCCGCGATCAAGGC
>Ga0210385_10002211_pt1 | contig 11753 bp, 7 predicted proteins | sample IncBWH26OmetaG_FD_160107 | JGI IMG/M metagenome (GOLD analysis project Ga0210385, IMG submission 160107) | Forest soil microbial communities from Barre Woods Harvard Forest LTER site, Petersham, Massachusetts, United States - Inc-BW-H-26-O ... | reverse complement strand
GTCCGGCGCGAAGGCCTGGATGGAGTGAAAGTCTATTTGGGAGAAATCGGCTGGGTGATGGTGCGGGCGTCGGGCACCGAACACATGTTGCGGGTGTACTCGGAGACGACGCGGCCAGAGACGACGCGCCGATTGCTCGACGAAGTAACCAAGCTAGTAAGGAAGCTGTAGTAACGCAGGAGCATGCGATGAGCGAGAAAGTTACTGTAGTTACTGGCGCGGGCGGATTCATCGGGGGCAGCATGATCGCGCAATTCCGCGCCGAAGGCCGCAAGAACATTCGCGCCGTGGACGTGAAGCCTTTCGACGAGTGGTACCAGCGCTTCGATGACGTTGAAAATCTATCGCTCGACCTGAATCTGCGCGATAACTGCGATACGGCTGCCGCGAACGCCCGTGATATTTACAACCTCGCTGCAAATATGGGCGGCATGGGTTTCATCGAACACAACAAGGCGCTCTGCATGCTCTCCGTGCTGATTAATACGCACATGCTGCAAGCGGCTGCGAGACACAAGGCCGAGCGTTTCTTCTACGCGTCTTCCGCATGCGTTTACAATGCCGATAAGCAAAAGACTTTTGAGGCGCCGTCACTCCGGGAAGAAGACGCCTATCCGGCAATGCCTGAAGACGGTTACGGCTGGGAGAAGCTTTTTTCCGAGCGTATGTGCCGGCATTTCCGCGAAGACTTTGGCCTCTATACTCGCACCGCTCGTTTCCACAACGTTTACGGACCGTGGGGCACCTGGTTCGGCGGACGCGAAAAAGCTCCCGCTGCCATCTGCCGCAAAGTCGTCGAGGCAAAAGTCTCCGGCCGCCACGAAATCGAAATCTGGGGAACCGGAGATCAAACTCGTAGCTTCATGTACATCGCAGACTGCCTGAAAGGCATTCGAATGATCGTGGACTCCTCGATCACCGAACCGATCAATCTCGGTTCCAGCGAAGCTGTCACGATCAATCAACTTGTGGACCTCGTCGAAGAAATCGCCGGTGTGAAACTGAAGCGCCGCTACGATCTGAGCGCTCCAAAGGGCGTCAACGGACGGAACAGCGACAACACGATGATCCAGAAACTTCTGCATTGGGAGCCGAATACAACGCTGCGGGCCGGCCTCGAAAAGACCTACGCGTGGATCTACGACCAGTATTTGGCTCGGGAACGCGGCGACAAAGGCGTTGTGCGCGAGAGCGGGATAAATTACGCCGCGAAATAGCTCGACCCACGCGGAACACTTAGATTTCTTGCCGTCTCACAAAACCAACGGAGACAAGTGTATGAACGAGAAGGTCGGAAGAGCATCCCGCGCCGTCGCAGCCATCCTTGCTGCAGCGCTTGTATTGGGTCAATCCGCGGCGTTTGGCTGGGGAAGCGCCGGGCACACCGACATCAATCAGGTTGCCGCGGACAAAATCCCGGCGTCCATGCCGAAATTTCTACGCACGAAATCCGCCGTGCAGCGCATCGCCTATCTGGGTCCCGAGCCAGATCGCTGGCGGGACGGTGCTCCGTCCGCGCTGAATTACGCGCAAGCGCCGGACCACTTTATCGATTTGGAGAGAATCGAGGGACTTGGGCCGCTGCCCCTAGGCCGCTACGATTTCTACAAAATGCTCTACGCCAAGCGCGCAGCAACACCGGCGAGCGATCATCCCGATGACTATCTCCCGGACCGCGTCGGACTTCAGCCCTACATTACGATCGAAGTATTCGAGCGGCTTGAAAGCTCCTTTCGCAATTACCGTGAGATGAAGGCAAAGAAGGAAAAGACGAACGTCATCGAGGGGAACATCATCTTCTACATGGGATGGCTGGGCCACTATGTGGCGGACGGCTCGCAGCCCCTCCACACCACGATCAATTACGACGGCTGGGTCGAAGCCAATCCCAACGGCTACTCCACGCAACGTGGAATTCATGCGCAGTTCGAAACGGACTTCGTGAACCGCACGACCACCGCGGCGAGCTTTGCGGGCCTGGTGAACGCTCCCCAGCAGGTGAGTAATCCGTTCAACGACTACATGGCATACCTGCGCGCCTCGCACGCGCTCGTTCCACAAGTCTACGAGTTTGATAAAGCCAAGGCGTTCGATGGGACCGGGACGCCGGACTCAGTGAAGTTCCTCGATCAGCGCCTCGCGGCCGGCGCCCAAATGCTCGTTAACCTGTGGTACACGGCATGGATCGATAGCGCGGTTCCGCTGCCTCAGCCGGGAGGACGCGGCGGCAACTAGCGGCAGACAAATTACATGAAATGAAGAGGGCGGCTTCCCATGGTTCGGGAGCCGCCCTCCTTTATTTCCGAGACGCCAAGGTCACGTTTCTTGCTAGAACGTCAGGTGCAGTGACAACTGCAGGAACCTTGAGCTTCCGACCGTGCCATCGATCACACCGTAACCCTTGCTGTTCGTGACCGGCGGAGTCGCATTCACGTTCAGAGGAGTAAAGTTGTAGCAGGGTACCGGATTGAAGCAAGGGTTCAACTCGAAATCTGAATCCGGCGAGTCGAAATCCGGATGATTGAAGAGATTGAACGCGTCCGCCTCAAACTTCAGCTTGAATCTCTCGGTCAATGTGAAGTTCTTGAAGATTGAGAAATCGAAAAGCGTTTCGAACGGAGCGCGGAAGGCGTTGCGGCCCGTCGAGCCAAAGCCGGTTTCGTAGTTGTCGCAAACATTCACCGTGTTGACCAATTCGCACGGCGGAACACCCTCAACGCCCGGCGCGACGTTCGGTTCGGCAAAGGCATCCGGATTGACGTACGGCAAGGAGTAGAGGGTCGGCGGCGTGGTACTTGTGCCCGGAACCACCGCCTTCTGGTCTGTGTTGCCGAGCGTTGCCTTTTGCGGAGAAATTCCTGGCGCTAGAGGAAGAATCGGATTGGTTACTTCGTCGTCGCCGCCGCTGTAGTAGAGAGAGCCAGCTACTCCCGAGAAGTCGATGATGCTGAACGGCTCGCCACTTTGAGCGGTCGTTACGCCAGTAACACCCCAGCCGTTCGCGATGGTATCGACGAGACGTGAGGCATTCTTGATCGTGGGCAGGCTATACAGATAGCTGACGATAAAGACATGCGTGCGATCGAAGTCCGAAGAGGAATAGGAACTTCCCGGCCGCGACGGGTTGTTGCCGTTGTAAAAATAGCCGGCCCCAATACCGCTGCCCTCGTCGAGCGAATGAGAGTAGGTGTACGACGCGGTGACCTGGAGTCCGTGACTCACCTTCTTGGTTACGCCAAGTTCTAAGGCGTCATAGTTCGAGATGCCTTCTGCCGTCCATAGGACGGCATTGGGGTTGAGCCCGATATACTTCGACCGTAGCGCAGTATTTCCATCCGAAAACGCAAATCCGTTTAAGTTCGTCTGCACCGTTTCGGCCGGCAATTGAAAGCACGTGCTCGAAGCGTCGTTAAAATCATCGCAGCCCGAACCGCCTGCGGCAAGGTAGCCATAGGAGTAGATCTGGTTATTGATCTGGCTGCCCGGCGTCGCGATACCAGGCTGGTTGAACGGAATCGGAAGCACCTCGTGCAACCCGTGATTGCCCGTGTAGCCCAACGTAAGAACGAGATCGTTCATCGGTTGCCATTGCAAATCAAGGCTCCAATCTTCCGAATAAGGGAGCTTGTTTGTCGGATTATAGCCGCCAAAAATAAAAGGCTCCACGGTTGTGCCGGTAGTCGCGACCGTGCACCACGGCTGGTTTGGCTGTTCGAGGCCCGGGACTGCTGTCCCTGCGCAGTCCGCCATCTGACGCATGTCGGGCACAAGTGCCGCTATGCCGGCCAGGCTAGTCGGAGGCGGGGTAAGGGTGGTACCAAAGGGCGCGCTAGAAAGGCAGTTGAGAGTAGTCGTGCAGCCGGTGGAGCAGCTTGCGGTGGGTATATCAGCGGAGCACTTGATCGTGAAAGGTTGCTCCGTGGTTACTCCAAAGGGGCCACTGATCCCTGAGCCGGCGGTGGGCGACAACTCCGTGAAGTACTCTCCGCGGTTACTGAATAACCCGAAAGCGCTACGGACGACGACGTCCTTCTTCGGACTCCATACCAATCCAACCCGCGGAGCAAATGACCATTGTCTCCCGGTCAGCGTTGAGTTGCTCACTCCCTTCGTTCCAAACGCCGCATTGTTCCCGGCCACTACGATGCCAATTCCCGGGGTGCCATTTACCTGACTGAAGGAGTCCGTGGCTAGGTTGTACCCGTAATCCTTAGCGTTGAAGTTCGTTAGCAATCCGTTCGTTTCATAAAGCGGGCCATCCCAATCCCAGCGCAACCCAAAATTCACGCCGAGGGTCGGGGTTACCTTCATGTCGTCCTGTATATAGAGTCCGGCTTGTTTGGAACGGAAATGGCGATTCGTTTCACCGTCGAGAAATGTTCCGCCGCTCTTATCCGTGTTCAACTTGCCGGTCACGAAGTCCGCGATATTGTTGAATGTGAAAGTCGCTACGTCGTTCTCGCGATTTTCGACATTCAGCTGTCCGTAGTCGAAGGTGCCGCCGAAAGAGATCGTGTTCCGCCCAAGCACCCAGTTGTACTTGGACGCCCCTTCAAATTGATTTTGAAATATTCCGGCGTTCGCGAAGTTCGAGGACGGCCCGATTCTCATCGAGTCCCCCTTAGTCGGACTGACGAAGCCGCCGGCCGCAAGCGGGGCGTGCGCGTCCGCGTTGCTGATGCTGAAACCCGGAAAATAATTGGCGTTCGGCAAGCTGATGCCGATGGAAGCTGGCGTCAAAGCCTGACCGGTGGTCGCGTTCGCGGTTTGGCGGATGAATCCGATTCTCTGTTCCCAGGTCGTGTTTGGAGACATTACTGAAGTATTGTCGATGGACAGTACTTGGCTCCCGGCTTGCAGGCTCTGGGGAAATCCCAGAACGCCGCTGACCGCGAATGGGCTCGTTGTAGGATTGCGCTGGAAGTAATACTTCTCCGATAGCCGGTCGCTTGGGCTGAAAACGTAGTCTAGATTGGCGTTCACCTGGTTCGCCAAAAATGTGCTCGGTGGACCCACTATGGCCGAGTTGTATTTCTGGCTCGAGCTTTCCTCACCCTGAACGCCGGATAACAACCCCACACCCGAATCGGGAATTAGAAATTGCGAGCCAACCTTCGCCGTCAATAGTTTCAACGCCACCGGGTCTACTTGCGCGGCGGTAATACATTTGCTGCTTGTGCAGGTTCCCCCTAGGGTAGACGCGAGCCCTTGATTGAAGTTAACGAGATTTGCGAGATCCGCGGGATCACGATTCGTAGCCGAAAGTCCCGCGATCGTGGGCACTCCGCTGAATGCGCCATTCAATGCATCACTTACGTGTTGTCGCTGATAGGATCCGAAAAAGAAAAGCTTGTCCTTCTTGATTGGCCCTCCGAGCGTGCCGCCAAACACGTCTCGATGCAGGGGTGGAGCTCCAGAAAAGAAGGCGTTGGGTGTTAGAAAGGTCGGTGCCGCGTCTAGACCGTTGTTTTGGAAATATTCGTAGCCCTGTCCGTGATACTGGTTCGATCCGGACATCGTGGTTAACTCGATCTGAGCTCCGCTGTTTTGTCCCATCGAAGCGTCGTACATCGACGTGACGACGTGAAGCTCCTGAATGGACTCCACTGCCGGTGTCGGCAATCCTTCGCCGATGGCATCGTTTACCGAGGTGTTGGTCTGTACTTGTCCGCCCGCCCCGAAAATCTCACCCGTATTCAGCGTGAAACGGCTATCGGACACGTTGCTCGTCGAATTCCCGTTGAACAGATTGTCGGCATTCACGGAATTGAACGTGAAGCTGTTGGAGTTGTCGCTTTGTCCGTTGGCCACGATGCCTTGGTTGCCAAGACCCTCGTTGCTACCCGACCCAGACAGCAAATCCGCGCTGGTTCCGGGCGCCAATATTGCAAGCTGCGTGAAGCTGCCCGTGCCCAGCGGAGTCGATTGGATCACGTCCGTGCCGAGCGTGTATCCGTTCGAAGTGTCGGTCTCGTTAAGAAGCGGAGTTGCTTCCACCGTGATGGAAGTCGTCACTTCGCCAGGCTGGAGCGATGCCTTGACGGTAGAGGTGAGGCTGCCTTGGACGGCAATCTGGCTGTAGACAGCCTTCTCAAATCCCGACTTCGTGATCGTCACCTCGTAGGTGCCGATCGGCAGATCGATTATGCTGAAAGAGCCGTCGTCCTTCGTCTGCGCGGTAACCACCAGGTTCGTCCCTATGTTCCGCGCGCTTACCGAGGCTTGCTGAACCACCGCACCACTACTGTCTGTAACGGTGCCATTGATCGAACCAAGGGTCTGCTGCGCGTGAGTTGTGATCAGCGCAAAGACGGCGAGGACCACCACAACGGCCAACCGCACACACTGCATGCCGATCTTCCGAACCATTAGACACCCCTCCCAAAGCGATTATTGGCAATCACTAGAGATACTCCGACTTCGCTCTCAAGGCAAATTCCGATTTTCGATTCGTTGGATTAGTTCTAGTCCCACACCCAAACCCGCTGGCTTGCAGTTGTAACCGAGCGCCATTAAGCCCGTTTTTAGAAATGGTTACAACTGCGTGACAGTCTAGGCGAAGAGATTCCAGTCTTCCATCCCACGCCTGTGGAAAACGCTGCCCTCCAGCCCGCTCTTGCCGCAGCGTGCCTTGGGAGTCACTCGTTCCAGCTCCAGTATGGGTATAGGCGATACAGTCATACCTGTTTCACCTTCCGTATTTCTCCCCTGTCTTGCGCAGAAATACGCATGACGCGAACGAAACATCGCGCCAGACGCATGCATGGCTGCCGAAATGCCGATTGTTATACTGGCGTCAGATTTCACTGAAAAATAAATGAATTCTCATCCTCTGCGCGCGGTGTTCCGGATCGGCACATTCGCTGCCTTGCAATTGTGCCTTGGCGCGACTGTTGCCATGGCCGGCCCATCACAAGAAGCCGCGACCGACTGGCAAGCCGAGGTCCGCCACGCCGCCGAAGCCCAGAACTGGAAGCAGGCGTTCCAGGTCGTCGACCGAGTCCTGGCTGCCAGCCCTCAGGATGACGATGCCAGAGCATGGCGCGGCAGGCTGCTCCTTTGGTCTGGAGACACAAAACAAGCGCAGGCGGAGTTCGTTTCGCTTACCGCTGATTCGCCAAAGGACCCGGACATGTGGCAGGGGCTGGCAAGCGTCTACGAACGCGAGGGGCATTGGGACGAGGCGCTCCAGGCCATCGACCACGCCAATGATCTCGACCCTCATCGGGCCGATCTGCACGCCGAACGCGCGCGAGTCCTTCAAGCTCTTAACGAACAGCCGCAAGCTCGCCAGGAATTTCTGCGCGTGCTGGAGATTGATCCGACTAGCGCAGAAGCCAAGGCCGGCCTTGTGTCGCTAGCCCCTCCGCCCAATCAGGAACTTCGCATCGGCACGGACAACGACCTCTTCAATTACACAGCGGCCTACCAGAGCGAATGGATGAGTCTCGCATCTTCGTGGTCGTCACACTGGAGCACCAGCGTCGCCGGCGATTTCTTCCAGCGCGGAGGGCCCGACGCCGGCAAGTTCGTGGGCAGCGTGACCGGAAAAACAGAACGATGGGGCGCCGTCACCGCCGGTGGCGCCGTCGGTCATGACAACGGAATTATTCCGCGCAGCGAGGCATTTTTCGGCTTCGATCACGGCTGGCGCATCAGCGAGGATCGCCCCTTGCGCGGCGTCGAGGCAACTTACGACGAACACTGGTATTGGTATTCAGCCGCACGGGTATTCACTTTGTCGGGTGGTGCGCTCGTGTATCTGCCGCGCGACTGGATCTGGTCGATCAGCGCGACGGGCGCGCGGAATTCGTTTCCGGGCTTGCCGGTCGGCTGGCAGCCATCTGGCATGTCGCGCCTGAACTTCCCGATAACCCACTGGGGTGAGCGCTCTTTGAGCGGCAACGTTTTCTTTGGCGTTGGTTCCGAAGACTTTGCGCTGGTCGACCAGATCGGCAGCTTCGCTTCGCAGACCTATGGCGGCGGCTTCCGCATGCAACTGAGCGCGCGCCAGGACGTAACTGGCTACGCGTCTTTTCAGCAGCGCACGCAGGACCACACCGACACGACTTTTGGATTCAGTTATGGGATACATTTCTAGCCTTCTGCAAAAACTCGGCCCGGCCGGCATCGTGGTGAAGGCAATCATCGCCGCACTGATCGGTGATGCGCTGCTTCTAGCGTTCATCCTGACCCGCCGGATGTATCGCAGGCGCTATTTCGCCAAGCGCGATGCGCGCGCGCTGCATTTTCAGAAGTTCTGGTCCGAGCTCGTTTCGGGAGCGATCGGATATGACGACTGGCGAAAGGATCCTTTTGACCGCCAAGTGGTGGAATCTCTCGCTCTCGATGCATTGGAAGGATCGCCGCCGCAGGGGGCCGCGAGAATCCTGCGCTTCCTCCGCGAAAGCGGTCTGCTTGGCAAACAGATTCATGAAGCTGAAAAGTATCGCGGCTGGCGTCGTCGCAAAGCGCTGGTTGCGCTGGGCAGAACGCGCGCACCGGAAGGAATTCCGGCTTTGGCGGAAGGTCTGCGCGATCCGGATGCCGAAACTCGAATGGCATCTTTACGCGGCCTTGGGCGAACAAGTTTGCCCTCTGCCGCTGAAGAAATCCTGCGATGGGTCGGTGAAGCCGGTCTGATCGTTCCAGCGCTGCCGCTTGAAAATGCATTGATCAATTGCGCTCGCGAACGCCCCAGGCTCCTGCTCCCCTACATGTCAGGTGCCGAAGGCCCCTTGCGCGAGATTCTCGGCCGTGTGCTCGGCGAAGTGGCTACGTCGGCTCTCGAAGCAGACGTGCTTGAGATGGCCGGCGATGAAAGTCCCGAGCTGCGAGCCTCCGCTGCGCGAGCCCTTGCCCACGGTAAGCCCAAAATTGCGCTGCCGGTGCTTACCAAAATGATCGACGATCCTTCCTGGGTCGTGCGCCTCCGCGCAGCGGTCGCGCTGGGACAACTCCGCAGCCCGCTGGCAATCCAGTCCCTGATGCGCGCTCTCACGGATTCGCACAGGCTCGTACGACTGCGTGCGGCCCAGGCGATTGTCGAGCAAGACGAAGACCCCGTCAGTACATTCGAGCGGATCGCGGAGCTTCGAGACCCGTATGCGCAGGACGCGTACATCACCGCCGCGGAGAACTGCGGCACCTATGCCGAACTTCTCGAAGCCTTGAAGCAGGCGCCCCTCGACGAGGGCCGACGCGCCGAACTGGTCTCCGCAGCGGAATTTCGTGTGAATACACCCGGCGAAAAACGGGTTGCGGCACCTGAAGAGGCAGCTGCGGTGCCGCGCTGATGCTGCAATTCCTGCAACTCGCCAACAACGGACTTTTCGTCTACTACGTTCTCTGCAATCTGGTTTATCTGGCGCTGCTTTTCACCGCCTTTTACACCAGCGCGCGCCACCAGCGCCGCCTGGAAAGCCATCGCCTCGAATGGATACACTCCTCGGTACTCTCCCCGCCAATCACTATTCTCGCGCCCGCGCACAACGAGGAAAAGTCGATCCGCACTTCTGTGCAATCGATGCTTGAACTTGATTATCCCGAGCTTGAAGTAATCGTCATCAACGACGGTTCGAGCGATCGAACTCTTGAGGAAATGACGGACGCTTTCGCGCTCCGCGAAATCAATGCGCTGTACGTGCCGCAGGTATCGAGCGCGCGTGTCCGCGGACTGTACAAGAGCGCCCGCGACCCTCGTCTCCTGGTGATCGATAAGGAACCGGCCGGAAGCAAAGCCGACGCAGTGAACGCTGGCCTGAACGCCGCGACGTCCCCTTACGTTTGCGTGGTCGACTCGGACTCGATGCTCGAAAGCGATGCGCTGCTACGCATCATGACGCCCGTGCTTTACGGCCCGAAAAATGTGGTCGGTGCAGGCGGCATCGTGCGCGTTCTCAATGGATCGAAGGTCGAGAATGGACGCATGAAGCAGGTGCGGCTGCCGCGTAAACCCATCGAGGCCATTCAGGTGATCGAGTATCTGCGGGCATTCCTTATCGGGCGGGAAGCGTGGGCCACGCTGAACATGTTGATGATCATCTCCGGCGCGTTTGGGATTTTTCGCACGGACCTCATCCGTGCGATCGGCGGCTATCGCGCAAGCTCCATCGGCGAGGATTTCGATTTAGTAGCTCGCATGCACCGCTATCTGCTCGATCGCAAGGAAAGCTATCGGATATTGTTCGTTCCTGATCCGGTCTGCTGGACCGAAGTGCCTTTCGACTGGCGCTCCCTCTCCCGCCAACGCACACGCTGGCAGAAAGGCCTGCTCGATGTGCTCTGGCCTAATCGCGACATGCTTTTCCGTCCACGCTACGGCCGCATCGGCATGTTCGCCATGCCCTATCTTTGGGTGTTCGAGCTTTTCGCTCCGGTAATCGAGATAGGCGGCATCTTTACGATCGTTCTCGCGGCGATGCTTGGGGTTCTCAGCCGGCAGTTTTTCCTTCAATTCATGCTCTTTGGTTATGCATTTGCCACGCTCATTTCGATCGGGAGCGTCCTTCAGGAAGAGTTCACCTACAAGCGCTACAACGATTGGAAAGACGTGGCGCGCCTGGTGACCTACTGCTTCGCCGAGCACTTTCCGTATCGGCAGCTGCACATGTTCTGGCGGCTGCAGGGCATCTGGCAGTACTTACGCGGCGATATGACCTGGCGTCCCCTGAAACGCCAGGGCATCAATCCCTCGAGCGTCGCCTGATTCCGAAAAACCGGACGGCAAGAATCATGGGGCATCAGGAAAGCGGTGCGGCGTTCTTTGAGGTGATCACGCGATGCACGAGCCTTCGCGCATCCGGCATCAAATCGCTAATCGTGTAACTTCTCTGCAAAAGCTGCTTCGCCTGCTGCATGCGCGCGGAATCATTGTAGTGAATCGCGCACAGCGCTTCGCCCACAGCCACGCGGTCAGCCACTTTTTTATGAAGCACGATCCCCACTGCCGGATCGACCGAGTCTTCTTTTCTCTCACGGCCGCCGCCAAGAACCACGCACACTGTGCCTACTGCTTCACACGCGATCGCGCTTACGTAGCCGCTCTTTGGACTGGTAATTTCGAGTGAATGCCTCGCTTGCGGCAGCAGGGTCGCATTGTCGATAACGCCAGGGTCACCGCCTTGCAGCGTTACCATCTCGCGAAAAGTCTTGAGTGCCGCTCCGGATTGGATGAGTTGCTCGTAAAGCTCTCTCGCCTCCGGGAGCGTCTTGGTCCGTCCGCCCAGCTGAAACATCCACGCAGCCAGCTCTTTGCAAAGCTCGCGCAAATCCTGGGGCCCCTCACCGCTCAGCACTTCGAGAACCTCCGCCACCTCCAGCGAGTTCCCTACGCGAAGGCCCAGGGGTTGGTCCATATCAGTGATCAGTGCGACCATTTTCTTGTTCATCCGCTCGCCTGTTTCCACCATCAGCTCGGCGAGAAAAGCAGCGTCTTCTTCGGTTTTCATAAACGCGCCCGAGCCGGTCTTCACGTCAAGCACCAAACCGTCGATGCCTTCGGCCAGTTTCTTGCTCATGATGGACGAGCAGATCAGAAACGGGCTTTCGACTGTGCCGGTCACATCGCGCAGTGCGTAAAGCTTTCGGTCCGCCGGAGCGATTTCCGCGGTCTGGCCGATCATCGAGCAGCCGCAGGCCCGCATCACCTCTCGAAAGCGCGCGGTCGAAAGCCCCACCTGGAAGCCCGGAATCGACTCCAACTTATCGAGCGTGCCGCCGGTATGGCCAAGGCCGCGCCCGCTGATCATCGG
>Ga0210385_10002210_pt1 | contig 11757 bp, 14 predicted proteins | sample IncBWH26OmetaG_FD_160107 | JGI IMG/M metagenome (GOLD analysis project Ga0210385, IMG submission 160107) | Forest soil microbial communities from Barre Woods Harvard Forest LTER site, Petersham, Massachusetts, United States - Inc-BW-H-26-O ... | reverse complement strand
GGGCGGGACAGCAGTGCGGACGCCTCACCGCTGCGGATGGAGATGAGGCGCTGGAGGCGGGTGCGGGTGCGGCGCTGGCTTTCTCCGGGATTCATGTGATTGCGCCACGGATTTTTGGACGGATGCGCGAGGAGGGTGCGTTCTCGATCATCGACGCGTATCTGCGGCTGGCGGGTGAGGGTGAGAAGATTCGGGCGTTTCGCGCGGATGGAGTTTACTGGCGGGATCTGGGGCGAGTTGAGAGCGTTGCGGCGGCGGACAGGGATGTGGCGGATGGGGTGGTCAGGGTCTAAGGTCCCCCCACCACCCCTTGCGTTTTGGCCGGACGCGATGCGACCGATCCGCCGCACGCGATTGCTGGACTACTTGCCTCGATAACCGTAAGGACTGCCGACACCCGTGCAGAAATCCCAGCCGGGCGTTGCAGCGAACGAGAGGTAGGGACCGCAGTATCCCTTTTGCAGATCGGTGTAGCCGACCCCGTGCGATGCGGCGGAATAGATTCTCTCCAGTTCGGCGGCTGAGGAATCGTGGAAATGGCCGGCGACGTTGATGATGCCAGCCATGGAGGGGGTACCGGTGCTGGTTCCGTAGACGATGTACCAGCCGGGCCCCTCGCCATCGACGCCGAGGGTGTCATAGATCCAGGTTCCGGTATTGGTGCTGGCTTCGAAGGAGACGTCAGGCACACCGCGCGCGGGTCCGACAATGCTGCTGATCGAATTTTGGTAAGACGGGCGGGGCTCGTACAGACTGAAGCCGGCGCCAGCATCCATCCAGGCGACTTCGTAGAGATAGTTTCCGGTGAAAATGCTGCGAGCAATGCCGGTGCCCCCCATGCACACCACATTTGGAGAGGTGCAGGGATAATCGGTGCCCGGGTCGTCGCCGGAGGCGGCCAGGAACACGACGCCCGGATACTGGAAGTAGGGATCAGCCGCGGCTTCCGTGCTGTATTCCGCGCCGCCCCAGCTCATGCTGACCTCACCGCGGCCGTTGCCGCCGTGGCGGCAGGAGGCCTTGCCGCAGGCAATGAGGCTGGCCCCGATCTGGACGGCGGGATAGAGGTCGGTGTCCTCATCGGATTTGGCCTCGACCAGGTAAATTTGTGCGCCGGGAGCCATGGCGTGCGCGATTTCGATGTCGAGAGATTCCTCGAGCTCCCAGCCGCCGGTCGGATCTTCGGCTGGTTTGGAGCCGCTGGCGTAGACGACGGTCAGCTTCGCGGGCGGCAATCCGAACTGCTCGGAGTAAGTGGCGAGATCGGAGGCCGCGTACGGATCGTCGTAGGCATCGACGATGGCGATGGCAGCGCTGCCGCCGCTGGGGTTGGTGGTGGTGCTGTTCGGATTGCAGCCCGGGGTGGGGGCGACGAGCCCATAAACGCAGGCCAGCGAAGCGGGCGTTTCATAGGCGTAGCCGCTGAACGGCGGCAACTCGGCGGGAGGAGACTGGAGCGAGTCGGGCACGAAGATGCGCACGTTGGTATGCATGCGAACGCCGGCATCGGCGGCGGTGAACTGGCTCGATGCGGGGATCACGGTATGTCCGTGGGCGCCGGCGAAGGATGTCATGCTTTGGGCCGAGGTGGAGAGGGGGAGAAGGGAGAAAACCAGGGACAGCGGCAGGATGAGCGAACCGATTGTGCGTTTCATGCGGTGGGCCTCGCGCTCGATCAGAATTTGGGGTTGCGGGTTTCCCGGGAGGGTCGGAGAAAAGCGAAGCAAATATCCCACAGGGCGGCGGTGAATTACAAGAGACAAGCGGCAGATGGCGCATCGGCGAATATTAAAAACGGGAGAAGCGGGGAGCGGCGGGCGGATAGCGTTTGGCGGTCGGGGATTGGCGGGCAGAACGACAGGAATGCGAGTGGGCTCCGGTCGCTGCGGGCCCGATCGCCTGGATTCAAAGGCTACTTCCTGCGTTGGGCGGAGGGCTTGCGGGTCGCGAATTTGTGGGCCATGGCGAGGAGGTCGTGGAGGATTGCGGGCGTGAGGTGCTGGAGGCGGACGAGGACGCCGTCGTATCCGAGGTCGTGGTCGGGGGCGTAGTAGAGGTCGGGCGACTCGGCGAGAAGGGCGGGGCGGTCACGGCGATCGATGCGGATGAGGAGCGAGTTGCCACCCCCGCGAGCAAAAGCGGCTCGCCGGGGACCCCGGGTGTTGGGCTCGGCGGCTTAATTGGTGGGGAAGCAGGCCATCACTTGGCCGTTGACCCATTCGACTCGTCTCGCGGTGCTCGACATTCGCTCAGGGCAGGCTCTTGAGGGCCGGGGCTCCCCAGGTTGTGGATTTTTCTACGTAGGGGAAGGTCAGGCCGGTTTGCCAGACGGTTTCGAGGGTGACCATGGGGTCAGGGTACCGGGTGCAGGGTAGACGGTACAGGAAAGCAGTTCGCTGAAAGCGCTGCGGCGTGCCAGCTCCTACTTGAGGAGTCGGACTTTGGCGGTTCGGGCGAACCTTTCGTCGAAGGTGATGACCTGAGTCGCGCCGTTGGCGAAGCCGACCTGGGCAATCAGATGATCGGCGAAACCGCCGCCAGCCGCGCGCGCAGACCTGCAGGCCTGGCGGGCGAGGTCAGGGGCTTCGACGGTGACGCCGCGGGTGCGGGTCAGGCTTTCGAAGGTGGAGAGGACTCGTTCCGCGCTCCAGCGGGAGCGAAGGACCCAGGAAAGCTCGGCAAGGACGATGAGGGGCAGGAAGACGCCGCCTTTGGACCGCGCCTCGGCCAGGGCGCGGCGTGCTCGCTGCGCCTGGGCCGCGTCGTCGTTGAGGAAGGCACGCGCCCAGACGTTGGTGTCGGCGACGATCACCGGGAGGCTCTGCGGGCTTTGGCTCGATTCATCTCGTCGAAGGACATGATCGGGGCGGGCTTGCCGGCCTGGTCGGCTGTCGCCCACAGGTCTTCGAGTTCGCAGAGGACTGGATGGGCCTCGAAACCGCCGCTCGGAGGCAGGGTGAAGCGAATACGGCTGCCGGTGTGGATGCCGAGGCGGCTGCGCAGCGCGCTGGGGAGGGTGATCTGTCCCTTGGAGGTGACGGTCGCCTCGATGACGGCGGCGGGGGTGGTTTTGCGGGGCATGGCTGCCTTACATTTTATACCGATTTGCCTTACCTGTTTAAAGCCAGGAGCTATTTGGGGTCGGGGGCCGTCTTTGGGGACGCGTTTCCTGCGTCGCCCCACGTTTGAGAAGCTGGTCTTTCAGCGCGCGCTTGATGAAGTTCCGGCAAACGGATGTTGGTCTGTCACTTTGCCAGGAGAAGAAGATCGTGTGACTCACCTGCTGACACCTTTTCGCTTATGGCGGAGAGGTTATCACCACGCTGGTGCCAAGAGAAGTGACGGCCGGGCCTAAAGGCCACATCTTCAAGGCGGCTTGACGCCAGGCTTAAGCCTGGCTCTTTTACCGTCGCCCTTCGGGCGATGGGGTGCGGGCCCAGTCGCCTGGCAAGACATTGGCTTGTCGAATACGTCGGACGTGAATGAAAGAGGCTCCCGAGGGAGCCTCTATTCTGCCGTTGCTTTTGCGCCGAAGGCGCGGCCGCCTCGATGGCAAATCGTTAGTCGTAGTATTCCAGGCCTAAGTGGGTGATGAGGTCTTCGCCCATGATGTGCCTTAGCGTGTTCTTCAGCTTCATGGACTGGATGAAGAGGTCGTGTTCCGGGTAGAGGCCGGGGGCGGATTGCGGACTCTTGAAGAAGAAGCTGAGCCACTCCTGAATGCCGAGGTGGCGGAGTTCGGGGGTGCGCTGGGCTAAGTCGAGGAACAGGACCAGATCGAGGGCGATGGGCGCGGCGAGGATGGAGTCGCGGCAGAGGAAGTCGACCTTGATCTGCATGGGATAGCCGAGCCAGCCGAAGATGTCGATGTTATCCCAGCCTTCTTTGTTGTCGCCGCGGGGCGGATAGTAGTTGATCCGGACCTTGTGGTAGATGTTGCCGTAGAGCTCAGGGTACTTATCGGGCTGGAGGATGTATTCCAGCACGCCGAGCTTCGATTCTTCCTTGGTCTTGAAGGACTCGGGGTCGTCGAGGACTTCGCCGTCGCGGTTGCCGAGGATGTTGGTGGAGTACCAGCCGGCGACTCCTAACATGCGGGCTTTGAAGGCGGGGGCGAGGACGGTCTTGAGGAGGGTCTGGCCGGTCTTGAAGTCCTTGCCGCAGATGGGCGCGCCGGTCTGGCGGGAGAGCTCGATCATGCAGGGCAGGTCAACGGTGAGGTTGGGTGCGCCGTTGGCGAAGGGGACGCCTTCTTTGAGGGCGGCGTAGGCGTAGATCTGCGAGGGGGCGATGGCGGGGTCGTTGTCGACCAGGCCTTTTTCGAAGGACTCGACGGTGGCGTGGACGGCGGTGGGCTCGAGGAAGATTTCCGTGGAACCGCACCAGATGACGACGACGCGATCGACCTGAGATTTGAATTTCTGGATGTCGGAGCGGAGCTGCTGGGCGAGGTCGCACTTACTCTTGCCGGTTTTGACGTGGGTACCGTTGAGGCGCTTGACGTAGTACTGGTCGAAGACGGCCGGCATTGGTTTGATGGCTTCGAGGAAGGGCTTGATGCTGGCGAGGTGGTCCTTGTCGAGCACGGCGGCGTGGCTGGCGGCTTCGAACATGTTTTCCGGGAAGATGTCCCAGCCGGTGAAGACGATGTCGTCGAGGGCGGCGAGGGGGACGAAGTCGCGGATGAGGGGGGTGCGGTTGTCGGTGCGCTTGCCGAGGCGAATCGTGCCCATCTGGGTGACGGAGCCAATGGGCTTGGCGAGGCCTTTGCGGACGGCCTCGACGCCGGCGATGAGGGTAGTGGCGACGGCGCCCATGCCGACGGTCATGACTCCGAGATTGCCCTTCGCCGGCTGGATGGCCGGCTTCTTTTCAGACGATGCCATTGTTCGTGCTGCCTTTCAGGGGGAGAAAAAGTAGGAAGTCCAAACGGATAGTCTCTCGCCAGAGTAACGAAAGTGCAAATTACGGAAGGTTGAACGGGGGTTTGGATGGGGTGAATGGGGAGGAACAGCGTTCAGGGATCAGGGTACAGCGTTCGGGGTTCAGGACGAATGCCGCTTGCGTTTGGGTCGGCCGCTGCGCGACCGAATCCCCTCCGCGCTGGGAGTTTACGCTGGTGCGGTGCTGGCGGCTACGGGGGGTCCTTCAACTTCGCGCCGCCCGGCACCCTGCACCGCTGGATGGGTCCTCCCGGCGCTTCGCTCAGGATGACAGTTGGTCTTCCGGGCGAATGCGGTTGCGCCAGTGGGTCCAGAGGAACCATACGATGGCGAGGAGGAGGAGGATTTCGACGCCGAGATGGAAGCGGTGGTAGACGGCCTGGAAGCGCGGGTTGCTGTTGAACGACGCGCCCAGCTTCATGCCGACATACGCAAGGACATAGCACCAGGGCCACGAGCCGATAAAGGTGTAGAGGTGGAAGCGGGCCTGATTCATCCGGGCGACGCCTGCGGGAAAGGCGATGAAGGTGCGGATGATGGGCAACATGCGGCCGATGAGCACGGTGATCGAGCCATAGCGCGCGAAGAAGTGGTCGACGCGGTCGAGATCGCGGCGGCTCAGCAGCATCCAGCTTCCATAGCGTTCGACCATGGGGCGCCCGCCCTTCGCACCGACCCAGTATGCGGGGATGGAGCCGAGGTTGGATGCCAGCGAAGCAACCGTGGCCAGCAGAACCAGTTGCATCTGCGTGTGTGCCAGCGCGTAGCCGGCCAGCGGCATGATGACCTCGGAAGGGATGGGGATGCAGGCGGACTGGATGGCCATCAGCAGCACAACCGCGGCGTAGCCGCCGCTCGCGATCAGGCTTACAAGCAATGCGAGGATTTTTTCGCTCATGCAGCTTTGAGTCTACCGGGATGGCCGGTCCGTTCAGGGTGACTGCTGCACGGAGGCTGGATCGCGCGCGTCAACGGCGGACGCCCTGGATGTCGAAGCCCTTGTTGATCTCGAAGTCGACGGTGCCGGTGAAGGGGACGGCGCGGCCCTCCACCATATAAGGATGGAAGGTCCACTGGCGGAGGGCGTCGAAGGCGGTTTGGGCGACGCCGGGAGCGGGGTAGGAGAGGAGGAGCATGTCGCGAATCTGGCCGTCCTCACCGACCCAGAGACGGATCTCGATGTCGCCCTGGAGGGCGCCGTTGATGTTGCGGGTGGACTGGTCGCGCACGCCGGCCGACTGGGTGAAGTCGGGCTCGGTGCGTTTGTCGGCCTGACTCTCCAGCTTCTTGCCTTTGAGCTCGACGGGCCTGGGCAGAGCTTTGACCATATCGCGGTCGGGGGCGAAAGGCGCGGTGGGCATGCCTTCGAGGGAGATGTCTTCGAGATGGCCGTTGGCGAGGACGATGCCGTTGAAGCTGACTCCCACGTCGACGGGAATGTCTTTGCCCTGGAAGCTGCTGATGCCGTTGCGGATTGTCGCGATGCCACCATCGTCGACGAAGACGCGCAGGGCATCTTTGCCCGGCTCGGTACACCAGGAGGGATAGAAGCCGATGGGCTGGTTGGCAACGCGGCTGTTGGATTTGGCGAGCATGACACAGGGCAGAGTGACGCCGGCCAGTTGCAGGGTGCGGCCGGTGGGCTTAAACCCGCCGGTCTTGTCTTCGGCGGCCATGGGATTGATGAACTGGTTGAGAACGGTCGCGACCAGCATGGGTTCGGAGACGAGGTTGGCGGAGCGGTAGATGCCGTCGCTGGTGATGATCTCGGTGCCCTGATAGCTGGGGAAGGCGAAGACACGTTTCTCGTTGTTGGGGGCCATCCACCACTCCTCGGCGGTGCCGGTGCCGGCGGGATTGCCCTTGAGGTCGTAGAGCTGGATGGAAAGTTTCGCGTGCCAGGGCTTGAGCGCGGCATCGTTGGGCGTGCTGAGGTCGGCGGCCTTCTTGAGTTGGCTCTGCAAAGCGCCGGTGTCTTCAGCGCGGGCGAACGGCGCAACCGCGATGGCGAGAAAAGCGAGGGGCAGAAGGGAGTGACAGCGAACTTTCACCGGGTCCTCCGAAGATGCGGCGTCAGAATACCACTCGAGTTCAGCGGACAGGTTCAGGGTTCGGGGAATGCGACGCGCACTCGGCCACGCTAAACCTGCTGACGGACGGTGCGGCGCTCGATGTGTTTCTCGTAAGCGGGACCCTGAAGGATGCGCTTCACATAAATGCCGGGGGTCACGATGTGGTCGGGATCGAGGCTGCCGGTATCGACCAGCTCCTCGACCTCGGCGATGGTGATGCGGGCAGCGGCGGCCATCATGGGATTGAAATTGCGCGCGGTCTTTTTATAGATAAGGTTGCCGCTGCGGTCGCCTTTCCAGGCTTTAACGAGGGCGTAGTCGGCGCGGAGCCACGATTCGAGAAGGTAGGTGCGGCCTTCGAAATCGCGCGACTCTTTGCCTTCGGCGACCAGCGTGCCGGCTCCAGCCGGGGTGAAGAAGGCGGGGATGCCTGCGCCGCCGGCGCGGATTCTCTCCGCCAACGTGCCCTGGGGAATGAGGCGAAGGTCCAGCTCGCCTTTGATGACTTTTTCTTCGAGGAGCTTGTTTTCGCCGACGTAGCTGCCGGTGTGGGAGGCAATCATGCCGGCTTCGAGCATGAGGCCCATGCCGAATCCGTCGATGCCCATGTTGTTGGAGATGGTGTGGAGGCCGCTGACGCCGCGGCGGCGGTTCTCTTCGACCAGGGCGTGGATAAGATTTTCGGGGATGCCGCAGAGGCCGAATCCGCCAAGCATGAGGGTGGCGCCGGAGGGAATGTCGGCGACGGCGGCTGCGGCGGACGGGAAGACTTTATTCACAGGCTGAGGGCTCTATTCACGGGCGATGCGCTCCGGCGATGGGGTGACGGAGCAGGATAGCGGGTCGGGAGGGGGTTGCGCCAGGGCGGTGAGAGATACAGAGTGCGGGACGGGACAGAATTTCCTGTGGGAAACCCATAACCAAAATATTATGGATTTCTCTTGACAAACCATAACCGTTTGGTTATGGTTTAAACATGCCGAGCGTCGCCAACAGTCTTTTCAGGGCCCTGGCCGATCCGACGCGGCGCGCCATTTTCGAACGGCTGGCGCGCGACGGCGACCAGACGGTTCACGCATTGACGGCGCACGCCGGTGTATCGCAGCCGATGGTTTCGAAGCATCTCTCGGCGCTCAAGCGCGCGCGGCTGGTACGGCATCGGCGCCACGGGCGCGAGACCCACTATCAGGCAAGGCCGGAAGCGCTGGAGCCGCTGGTGGACTGGATGAGCTATTACAGCGGATTCTGGCAGAGCAAATTCGACCAACTCGAAGAGTTGCTCAAGAGGATGGAACCATGACAACGCCCGAACCTTCCACCCGTTCTGTGATCGTGGAAAAAGAGTTTCCTCATCCGCCGGAGAAAGTGTGGCGGGCGCTGACCGAGACTTCTTTGCTGGAGCAGTGGCTGATGAAGAACGATTTTCAGCCGGTAGCGGGCCGTGCGTTCACTCTGCGCAGGGAGCCGGTGCAGAACTGGAACGGCGTGATCGACTGCCAGGTGCTCGCGGTGGAACCCGGCCGGACCCTTTCTTACACCTGGGGTACGTTGGGCCTCGAGACCGTCGTGACATGGACGCTGACCCCGACCGCCGCAGGCACTCGTGTGCGCATGGAGCAGTCCGGCTTCCCTGCCGATCGGGAGGCCAACTATAAGGGCGCGCAGTACGGCTGGCAGAGCATGATCGCCGGTCTTGAAAAAGTGGTAGCCGGGCTTGCATGACATCGACATCGGAAAAGGAGACTTCACCATGACCGTCCCTACACGTTCCATTTTTCGCTGGATTCACATTATTTTGGCTATTCCGATCTACGGCTATATCTACAGCCCGTTCGACAAGCTTCCCCAGTACGCATTCCCGGCACGGTACATTTTCTTTCCTCTCATGGTGCTTACGGGATTGTGGATGTGGAAAGGGCATGTGGTTCGACGACTGATAGTGAGGAGATCGGCGTAACGCGGCGCCCGCTATAATCCGCGCATGAACACGGCTCAGGCTGGAATTTTCGCACTCGGGACGTCGTCGCATGCGTACCTGGAGTTTGACCTGCTGGAGGCGCAGAAGCGCAGGGATTTCGCTTCTGCGATCTCCGCAATCCGCGAACCACGGACCACAACGGGAGGGGTGAATTTCGTGATCGGTTTTCGGCCCGAACTGTGGCGCGCGATTGTTCCGGAGGACGCTCCCGCCAACGTGGAGGGCTTCAACAAGGAGATGCAGGGGACCGATGGATTCGTCATGCCTGCGACGCAGCATGATGCGCTGGTATGGCTGTCCGGCAGTTCGTATGACGTTCTGTTCGATATGGCCCGGTCGGTGATGCAGGACCTCGCTGGGCTGGCGAGTTTAGGAGAGGAGACCTCGAGTTGGCCTTACCGGCACGATCGCGACCTGACCGGCTTTGTCGATGGCTCGGAGAATCCGACGCTGCTCGACGCTCCCGTGGCAGCGCTGCTGCCCGAAGGAGTTCCCGGTGCGGCCGGCTCCGTGCTGTTGCTGCAGAAGTGGAAGCACGACGTAGCGCAGTGGGAAGCGGTGCCGGTCGATCAGCAGGAGCAAATCATTGGGCGCACCAAGCTCGACAGCATCGAGCTCAAGAACAAGCCATCGGACTCGCACGTGGCTCGCACCGATCAGGACGAATTTGGAAACATCTTTCGCCGCAACATGCCGTACGGCAACGTCGAGGACCACGGGACCATGTTCGTTGGATTCAGCGCAGACCAGACGCGGCTTTCGAGAATGCTGGAGAGTATGGCCGGGCTGATGACTGGGACGCGCGATGCGCTGACACGCTTTACTCAGCCGCTGACCGGTTCGTATTACTTCGTGCCTTCGGTCGAGAGTCTGCGGCGCTTGCGGTAAAAGGGCCACGCGGCTGAAACCGCGAACTCACAAAAGGACTCACACAGGAGAAACGCAATGAAAATCAAACTGACGAGCGTATTCGTCGACGACCAGGAGAAGGCTCTGCGCTTCTATACCGAGGTGCTGGGTTTTGTGAAGAAAAACGACTTTAGCCAGGGACCGTACCGGTGGCTCACGGTGGCTTCCGCCGAGGACCCGAACGGCACGGAACTGCAGCTGGCGCTCAACAACAACCCGGCGGCGAAAACTTACCAGCAGGCGCTGTTCCAGCAGAACCAGCCGGCGGCGATGTTCTTCACCGAAGATCTGCAGGGTGATTACGAGCGGATGCAGGCGCACGGAGCCGAGTTCACCATGCCGCCCACGGATGTGACGGCATCAAAGATTGCGATGGTGAAGGACACCTGCGGCAATCTGCTGCAGGTGACGCAGCTGATGTGGAAAGGCTGAGGTAAAGTAGCGGGTCACGCGCAGGCGCAGCAACATTGGCTGCGAGATTGGAGCTGTCTATGAAATCGCCAGCGGAATCTGCATCCGCATCGATCGATGCGAAGATCAACCAACTGGGTGACTGGCGTGGGAAGACCCTCGCCTATCTCCGTCAGCTCATCCACGACGCCGATCCCGGCATCGAGGAGGAGTGGAAATGGGTGAAGCCTGGGTCGGGCGGCACACCGGTCTGGTCCCATGACGGGATCATCTGCACGGGGGAAACGTACAAGCAGGTGGTGAAGCTCACCTTTGCGCGCGGAGCCTCCATCAAAGACCCGAAAAAGCTCTTCAATTCGAGCCTCGAAGGGAACGTGCGGCGTGCGATCGACGTCCGCGAGGGGGAGAAGGTCGACGAAGCTGCGTTTAAGCAGCTGATCCGCGCCGCGGTGACGGCGAACGCCGCAGTGCTGGCGCAACGGGCGGCGAAGAAGAAGTAGGGTGGGCGTTCAGCTGGTCTGGCGTGCGACTTTGTTCCAAACCTTCCACGCCGCCCAGCCGCCGATCGCTGCCGCAGCCGCGAGGCCGATTCCCGCGCAGATGAATTTAGGCACGCACCCGCGTCGCGGTTGCGCCGGAGCGTCGCTGCGGACATGCTCCGGGCGCGCACCGATCCCGACCGCATAGCCCAGGGCGCGGTGAATTCCGGGGATTCGCTGCACCGCTTTCATTGGCCAGGGAGCGTGGATCGGGCCGGGGTTTTCAAAGACGCGAGCGATGCCCCGATGAGCGATTAACTGGATGCCCTGGGTCACGCGGGTGGGGAAGGTTCGCCGCCGTTCGACCGCTGCCAGGTCAGCCTCGCGGAGCTCGCCTGCCAGCAACGGTCCGGCGAGCAGGTTGGCGGCAGCGATGCCATCCTGGATGGCGAGATTAATGCCCACACCGCCGGCGGGCGACATGGCATGCGCAGCATCGCCGATGCAGAGCAATCCTGGGCGATGCCAGCGCCGCAGGCGATTGATCTGGACAGTCAGGATTTTGATCTGTTCCCAGTCGTGCAGCTCGTTCACGCGATCGCCGAGCCAGGGCGCGAGTTGCCGAATGCCGCTGCGGAATGCGTCGATGCCGCGCGCTTTGATGCTGTCGAAGGAGCCTTTGGGGATGATGAGGCCAGCCTGAAAATAGTCGGCGCGATCGATGAGGATCAACCCTTTTCCGTAATTGACGTAACCGAGCACCTGCGCCGGGTCGCCCGTATTACGGCTGATGCGAAACCACAAGACATCGATGGGCACGCCATGCTCGATCACTTCCAGTCCAGCCGCGCGGCGGGTAACGGAATGGCGGCCGTCGCAGCCCACCACGAGATCCGCGCGAACCTGCACCTCTCGCCCATCGTTCCGGGCCACCACGCCTGCGGTACGCTTGCCCTCTCTGCGCA
>Ga0210385_10002209_pt1 | contig 11762 bp, 12 predicted proteins | sample IncBWH26OmetaG_FD_160107 | JGI IMG/M metagenome (GOLD analysis project Ga0210385, IMG submission 160107) | Forest soil microbial communities from Barre Woods Harvard Forest LTER site, Petersham, Massachusetts, United States - Inc-BW-H-26-O ... | reverse complement strand
CGCGCCTCTCTTGGCGCAGCGCCGCGCGGCGCTTTCGGCGATGCGCTACCTCAACGAGTTCTCACCGCGGCTGGTGGGCGCGGTACTCGCCGGTACCGCCACCGAGCACTCGGAGGTGCAGCTGCACCTGTTCGCCGAGCGGGCCGAGTCGGTGAGCCTGAAGCTGCTCGACCAGCGTATCCCGCACGAAGTCACCGAGAAACGTCTGCGCTTCAACGCCGAGCACGTGCGCGCCTTTCCCGGGGTGCGCTTTGCACTCGATGAGCAGTCGATCGAGGCGACCGTGTTTCCCACCGACGGCATTCGCCAGGCGCCGGTGAGTCCGGTGGACGGACGGCCGATGCGGCGTGCCAGCGCGCTGGAAGTGGAAGCCCTGCTGCAGCAGGGTTAGGCAGTCGCGCGCCTCAGGCGCGCTTGCCGATCTCGCTGTACTCGCGCCGGGTCGGGCCGGTGTACAGCTGGCGTGGCCGGCCGATGCGCATGGCCGGGTCGGAGATCATCTCCTGCCAGTGCGCCACCCAGCCGACGGTGCGCGCGATGGCGAACATCACCGTGAACATCGAGCGCGGGATGCCGATAGCGCTGTAGATGACGCCCGAATAGAAATCCACGTTGGGATAAAGCTTGCGCTCGATGAAGTACTCATCCTGCAGCGCAATCTCCTCCAGGCGCAGTGCCAGCTCGAACAGCGGGCTGTCGGTGCGCCCGAGCTTGCTCAGTACCTTGTGGCACATCGCGCGGATGATCTTGGCACGCGGATCGAAGTTCTTGTAAACGCGGTGCCCGAAGCCCATCAGGCGGAAGTGGCTCGACTTGTCCTTGGCCATCGCCAGGTACTTGGGAATGTGGTCGACCGAGCCGATCTGCTCGAGCATCGCCAGCACCGCCTCGTTGGCGCCGCCGTGCGCCGGACCCCACAGTGCGGAGACACCCGCGGAGATCGCCGCATACGGGTTGGCGCCGGTGCTGCCGGCCAGACGCACCGTCGAGGTGCTCGCATTCTGCTCGTGGTCGGCGTGCAGGACGAACAGCAGATCGAGTGCCTGGGAGGCGACCGGGTCGACCTTGTAGGCCTCGCACGGCACCGCGAACAGCATGTGCAGCACGTTGGCGGCGTAATCGATATCGTTGCGCGGATACATGAACGGCTGACCGAGCGAATACTTGTGCGCGGCCGCCGCCATGGTCGGCAGCTTGGCGATGATGCGGTGCGCGAAGATCTCGCGGTGCCGCGGGTTATGGATGTCCATGGTGTCGTGATAGAACGCGGACATCGAGGCCACCACTGCGGACACCATCGCCATCGGGTGCGCGTTGTGGTGGAAGCCGTTGAAGAAACGCAGCAGCGTCTCATTCAGCATCGTGTGATAGCGGATGCTGTTGCTGAACTCGGCGAGCTGCTTGGCCGTGGGCAACTCGCCCGCGAGCAGCAGGTACGCCACTTCCATGAAGCTGCTCTTCTCGGCCAGCTGCTCGATCGGATAACCGCGATAGAGCAGCACGCCCGCATCGCCGTCGATATAGGTGATACGGCTCTCGGTCGCCGCAGTCATGCCGAAGCCCGGGTCGTAGGTGAAAACGCCGAGGTCTTTATGCAGGTTGGCGATGTCGAGCGCCGCCGGGCCAATGGTGCCGGCACGCACCGGCAGCTCGGCCTGCCGTCCGCTTACGGGGTCGCGCAACTCGAAGGTCTTGGGCGTCTTGTCCGTCATGTCCGCTGCCGTGTTTCCGTGTGGGCGAGGCCGAAAGGCGCCGGCACCAGATGAGAGCCCACCGCGCAAAGAGGTTTACATGGTCCGTGCGCCGAATCAAGGCACGCGCCGGCCGCGCCTGCTGCGCAGTCGCACCGAGGCGCGCCAGCGGCGCGCGCATTACAGCGGCTTAATTAACGCGCGCGGCGCGTTACTTGGCGCCCGAGGCGGCGGCGTACTTCTTGCGGAACTTGTCGACACGCCCGGCGGTGTCGACGATCTTCTGCTTGCCGGTGTAGAACGGATGACAGGCAGAGCACACTTCGACCTGCAGGTCGTGTCCCAAGGTCGAGCTCGTCTTGAACGTGTTGCCGCACGTGCAGCTGACGGTGATCTCTTTGTACTCAGGATGGATGGCAGCTTTCATGGCGGGCTCTGCGGTTTGGTTTGGACGCTGCCACCTAAATGGGGCGGCGCGGATTCAAGTTAAAGGGCGCGGGAGTTTAGCGGCAGGTCGGTACTGCCTCAAGCTTTTCATCCGCCGGGGCGCAATCAGGAAATTCCTTATCCACAGAAGCTGTGGACAACTCTGTGGACGACGGCCCGTCGAGGGGCCAGATTTCGCGGCCAGATTGCATATTTGTTACCCTGATCAAAAAATGACCAGGCATTTTTCACCTGTTCTCTCAATGGTTTACGAGCATCATGTCCAGCGGCTTAAGCGGTTTGCTGCGTAATGCGCTCATTCTCCGACAACGCCCCCGGGAGCTGTGAATAAAGGTCCGCGGCAGGCCTCAGGACACCTCGGGCGTGGCCATTGACAACGCGGAATCGGCGGACTTTTCAGGGTTTTGCGGCAGGAATTCCAGCAGCAGATCGTTGAGGAATTGCAGCCCCCGTTCACTCGGACGATAGCGCCCCGCGGCCGCGACCAGCAGACCGCGGGCCGCCGCGCGCTGCAATGGCGCAGTCACCGCCTGCCATGACAAACCGGTGCGCGTGATGAAGGTGTCGGCCGCGAATCCGTCCACCAGCCGCAGCGCGTTCAGCATGAATTCGAACGGCAGTTCGTTGCGCGCCACCGCGCGCCGCTGCAGCTCGCTGTCGGCGGCGGCGAGATAGCGGCGCGGCTCGCGCCACTGCGTGGTGCGCTCGATCAGACCGCGCGCGGCGTGCGTCAGCTTGCCGTGCGCCCCTGCACCGACACCCAGGTAGTCACCGAAGTTCCAGTAGTTGAGGTTGTGGCGGCATTGCGCCCCGCGCTGCGCATAACCGGAGACTTCGTAACGGGCAAAGCCGGCCGTCGCAAGTCGCGCAGCGCACTCGTGCAGCATCGCCGCGGCAAGATCCTCATCCGGCAGTGGCGGCGGCTGCGCGGCGAATAGCGTGCCCGGCTCGAGTGTCAGCTGGTAGTGCGAGATGTGGGCCGGCGCGAGCGCCAGCGCCTGCTCCACATCGAGCAACGCACCGGCGCGATCCTGCTGCGGCAATGCATACATGAGATCGAGGTTGAAGTTGGCGAGGCCGGCAGCGTGCAACTCCGCGGCGGCGCGCTGCGTCTCGGCGGGCGAATGAATGCGCCCGAGCGCCGCCAGGCTGGCCGCCGCGAAGCTCTGTGCACCGAGTGAGACGCGCGTGACACCCGCCGCGCGGTATTCGCTGAACACACCGCGCTCGATCGTGCCGGGGTTGGCTTCCAGCGTCACTTCGAGCCCGGGCGCGCAGCCGAGCAGCGCGTGCGCTGCCTCGAGCAGCCGGCCGATCGCCGCGGGCGGGAACAGGCTGGGCGTGCCGCCACCGCAGAACACGCTGCTCAGCTGGCGGCCGCCGACGCTGGCGGCCTGCGCCTCGAGATCACGCAGCAGGCGCGCCAGATAGGGCTGCGCCGGCAGCTCGCCCTGCAGCGCATGGGAGTTGAAATCGCAGTAAGGGCACTTGCGCACACACCAGGGGAAGTGGACGTACAGTGCCAGCGGCGGTGTGCGCAGCTCAGCCATCGGCGCCCGCCTGCAACTGCGCCAGGAATCTGACGATGCACTCGTTCACCTCGCGCGGCTTCTCCATCTGCATCATGTGTCCGGCGTGCGGCAGCATGGCGACGGCGCGCACGTCCTCATACTGCAGGCGCAGCGCGCCGAGCGGATCGGGGCCGTGCCAGGCCTCGAGGTCACAGTCACGCTCGCTGCCGATGAAGAAGAACGGCGCGGAGTTCTTCACTCCCTCGAAGCGCCGCCGCTGCGCCCAGCGCAGGTCCATCGCGCGGTACCAGTTAAGGCCGCCGGTGAAGCCGGTGCGCGCGTATTCGGCGACGAAGAACTCCATCTCAAGCTCGGAGAGCCACGGCCACGGCAGCGGCGGGGGCTCGGGCAGCGCATCCAGATAGCTGGTGCCCGGGGGATGCTTCCACACATCGAGATAGTGGTAGTCGCCGCTCAGCGCATAGAACACTTTGGTGAGGAACTGACGCGGCTGCGCGTTGAGTGCCGCATCGGCCGGACCCGGCGCTTCGAAGTAGTGGATGTGGACGAAGTGCTGTCGTGCCCACTGCTCGGCCTCGCGCAGCGGCGCGAGGGCCGGATTGTGCGGCGTCGCGGGGTTCTCGAGGCCGATGATGGCGCGCACCCGCTCGGGATGACGGAAGGCGAGGTCGTAGATGGCAAACACGCCAAAGTCGAGACCGATGAACACTGCCGAGCTTTCGCCCAGATGATCGAGCAGCCCCAAGAGATCGCCGACGGTGTGCTCGACGTCGTAGGCGCCGACCTCGGCCGGGGCCTCGGTCTGACCCATGCCGCGCATGTCCGGCGCCACGACACGCAGGCCCGCCGCGGCGATGGCCGGGATCTGGTGGCGCCAGGAGAACCACAGATGCGGGAAACCGTGACACAGCATCACCAGCGGACCTGCGCCCTGCTCGACGTAGTGCATGCGGATGCCGTTGATGCGGGCGTAGCGGTGTGTCCAGTGCGCCATCAGGGTGTCCTCGATTCTCCCGCCGCGCTGGCGCGCGAGAGCCTTCTACCTCCAAGTAAGTAGCCCGGCCTGCCCCGCAATCCTAGCGCGCACTCCCCCGAGGGAGCGCTGTGCCAGAGGCGTCCGCTCACTAGAGTAGTGCGCCAGGAGAGGAGAAAGGTCATGGAGTTCCTGCTCATTGATGTCGGTGCCACCGCGGCCGCATTGCTTGGCTACGTCGGCTATCTGGCCCTGGAGCGCCACCGCTCGCAGGGCGTGACGTTGCGGCGCCCCTCGGCTCCGGTCGGCCACTCGCTGCCCTAAGCCCCACGCAGAGACACCGCGGCTTATGGCCGCGGCGGCCCGTGCGCGCACTCTGCCGTTGCGCGCCAGGCACTTTCGCTGCGGCGCACAGCCACGCCCGTCCCTTGCATCCACCCCTCTGGCTGCGTCGTCGCCGCAGTCGGCCGAGCGCCGTCACGGCCTCGTAGCCTGCTCACGAGGGCGGCGAGCGCGGCGGACACATGGCCGCCGTCGCGGTCCCGGCCGCGCGCCATCAGCGGCCGCAACCAGAACGCAATGCAGACAGAGCCGCCACCAGGAGCGGCGCGAGTTCCTGGTGACGGACGATTCCTTCCTCGTCCAACCCGGAGCCGAGTATCGGCAGCGTGACGCAGGCAGCCGCTACCACGCGCGCTGACATCGTCAGCAGGGTTTCCCGCAATGCCGCCTGGGCGATGCTCGCCCGCGGGGCTGCATTCAGCAGCCCCACCGGCTTTTCCACCAGGGATTCGTTGCCCACCATCCAGTCGAGCGCATTCTTGATGACGCCGCTCACGCCGTGGGCGTACTCCGGACTGGCGATCAGCAGCGCATCCGCACCCATGATCAGGCCGCGCAGCGCCGCGACCGGTGGCGGATCCAGCCTCTCCAGATCGGGATTGAACAGCGGCAGCGTGCCGATATCGCGGTAGAGCCGGACGTGGATCAGAGGCGGAGCGAGGCGCGCCGCCGCGCGCAGCAGCATGCTGTTCAGCGAAGCCGCGCGCAGACTCCCGGATATCGCAAGAACCTGTGTCGGGTGCATGAGCCGGTCAGACGACGCAAAATCATTCTGCGTTCTGCACCTGTTCGCGCATCTGTTCGATCACGACCTTCATGTCCACCGCGGTGCGCGTGGTTTCGAGGTCCTGCGATTTGGATGATAGTGTGTTGGCTTCGCGGTTGAGTTCCTGCATCAGGAAGTCGAGGCGCCGGCCGGCCGGCTCGTTGCCGTCGATCACGCGGCGCACTTCGGTGATGTGACCACTCAGCCGCTCGATTTCCTCATCGACATCGAGGCGCTGCAGAAGCAGCGCCAGTTCCTGCTCCAGGCGCTCGCGGTCCACGCTGACACCGAACTCCTTGAGCCGCTCATCGAGCCGCGCGCGGATCCGCGTTTGTACTTCCGGCAGGCGCGCGCGCACCGCGGCGACCAGAGTCTCCAGCTGCCCGCAGCGCTGCTCGAGCAGCTCGCGCAGGCGCGCACCCTCACGCGCGCGCGCCCCCGCCAGCTCTTCGAGCGTGGCATCGAACACTGCGTAGGCCGCCGCCAGCAGCTGCTCGCCGCCGGCGCTGTCCTCGCGCAGCACGCCGGGCCAGCGCAGCACCTCCAGCGCATCGATCGCGGACGGCTCACTGCGCAGCGCGCGGCGCACGAGTTCGGCCGCCGCCAGCAGGCGCTCGAGCGCCACACCGTCAATCTCCAGCGCGCCGCCGCTGCCGGCCGGGCGGCGGTAGTTCATCGTGCAGTCGACCTTGCCCCGGCGCAGCTTGCGCGTCAGGCGTGCGCGCAGCTCGCCCTCGGCTGCGCGCAGCTCATCCGGCAGGCGGAAACCCGCCTCGAGGAAGCGGTGGTTGACGCTGCGCAACTCGCACACGAGGGTGCCCCACGCTCCGGCGGTTTCGCGGCGCGCGAAGCCGGTCATGCTCGCGATCATGCTGCGGTTCGTCACTGGTGATATAAAGCCTCAATAAGTCTAACAGACACACGGGCTGCCGCTTGCGGGTCGAATACGCCGAAATCAGCCTGCTGGGCGGGCGCGAAGAGAATCAGGACCGGGTGAGCGCTGCGGTCACCGAGCAGGCTGCGCTCCTGGTCGTGGTCGACGGCATGGGCGGACATGCGCACGGCGCGCGCGCCGCGCAGGTGACGCAGCAGGTGATCCTCGATGCCTTCGCGCAGACACCGCAGCCACTGTTCGATCCGCTCGGGTTCCTGCACCTGACTGTCGGCCGCGCACACCAGGAAGTGGTCAAGCTGGGTGCGAAACTGCCGCTCGAGCAGCGCCCGCGCGCCACCTGTGCGGTGTGCCTGGTGCAGCAGGGCGCGAGCTGGTGGCTGCACGTCGGCGACAGTCGCATCTACCTGCTGCGCAACGGCGCGCTCATCACCCGCAGCCGCGACCACAGCCACGTGGAGCTGTTGCTGCGCGAGGGCGTCATCAGCGCCGAGCAGGCGCACAACCACCCCATGCGCAATTTCGTCGAATGCTGTCTCGGCGGCGATCCGATCCTGCCGGACATGTCGCTCAGCCGCCGCCGGCCCCTGCGGCGCAATGACGTGCTGCTGGTGTGCACCGACGGTTTGTGGGGCCCGCTCGAGGACAGCGAGATCGCCAGCGAAGCAGGCGCGCCCGGTGAACTGCGCGGCAAGCTGTTGCGGCTGGGCGAGCGCGCCGTGAAGCGCGCCGGTGCGGGCAGCGACAACACCTCGGCCGCGGCGCTGCGCTGGTTGGGAGACTGACACATGAGCCGTATCTCCGGACGCGCACCCGGCCAGCTGCGCCAGGTGAGCTTCGAACGACGCCACGCCAAGCACGCCGAAGGCTCGGTGCTGGTGTGCTTTGGTGACACGCAGGTGCTGTGCACCGCCAGCGTCGAGGACAACGTGCCGCCATTTCTGCGCGGCAAGGGCCAGGGCTGGATCACGGCCGAATACGGCATGCTGCCGCGCTCCACCCATACGCGCACCGCGCGCGAGGCGGCGCGCGGCAAGCAGAGCGGCCGCACCCAGGAGATCCAGCGGCTCATCGGCCGGGCGCTGCGCGCGGTGGCGGATCTCAAGGCACTGGGCGAGCGCACCGTCACGCTCGACTGCGACGTGCTGCAGGCGGACGGCGGCACGCGCACGGCCGCGATCACCGGCGGTTTCGTCGCGCTTTCGCAGGCGTGCGAGCAGCTCACGCGGCGGCGCCTGATTCCCGGCAACCCCTTGCATGGGCAGATCGCGGCGGTGTCGGTGGGCATCGTCGGCGGCGAGCCGGTACTCGATCTCGACTATGCGGAAGACTCGCAAGCCGAGACCGACATGAACGTGGTGATGAACAACGGTGGCGCTTTTGTCGAGGTCCAGGGCACCGCCGAAGGTCATGCCTTCCGCCGCCACGAGCTGGATGCTCTGCTCGACCTCGCCACCGCGGGGATCGCCGAGCTGTTGGTGCTGCAGAGCGAGGCCCTGCGCAATCTGTGAGGCGCGCGGTTCTGGCCAGCGGCAACCCCGGTAAGTTGCGCGAGCTCGCCGCGCTCCTCGCGCCGCTGTCACTCGAGCTGGTGGCGCAGAGTACGCTCGGCATCGCGGCGGTGGCGGAGAGCGGCAGCACCTTCGAGGAGAACGCGCGCATCAAGGCACTGCACGCCGCGCGCCACGCCGGCCTGCCGGCGCTCGCCGATGACTCCGGGCTCGAGGTGGACGCCCTGGGTGGCCGTCCGGGGGTGTGGTCGGCGCGCTTCGCGGGCGCGGCAGCGAACGACGACGACAATCTGCGGCGGCTGCTGAGCGAGCTTGCGGGGATTCCCGCGGCGCAGCGCGCGGCGCGCTACCGCTGCGTGGTCGTGTTTGCGCGCGGACCGCAGGATGAGACTCCGCTGATTGCACGCGGCAGCTGGGAGGGGCACATTGCCTTAGAGCCGCGCGGCACCGCAGGCTTCGGCTACGACCCGGCATTCGTGCCCGCCGGCGGGGAGCGCACCGCGGCGCAGTTGAGCGCCAGCGAGAAGAATGCCGTCAGCCATCGCGCCCAGGCCTTGAACTCGCTCGTCGCGATGCTCGCGACGGAGGGCTATATTCGCGCCCCATGAAGCGCGGCCGGCTGATCGTGATCTCCGCCCCGTCGGGGGCCGGCAAGACCTCACTGGTGAAGGCACTGCTCGCCGGCGAGCCGCAGCTGCGGCTGTCCGTGTCGCACACCACGCGCCAGCGCCGGCCGACGGAGGAGGACGGCCGCGAGTATCACTTCGTCACGGTGCCCGAGTTCCAGCGGCTGATCGCTGCGGGCGCGTTTCTGGAATACGCGCGCGTGTTCGACAACTTCTATGGCACCGCACGCGAGTTCGTGCAGCAGCAGCTTGATGCGGGCCATGACGTGCTGCTGGAGATTGACTGGCAGGGGGCGCGGCAGGTGCGGCGTACGCTGCCCGAATGCGTCAGCGTGTTCATTCTGCCGCCCTCGCGCCGCAGCCTGGCGGAGCGGCTCGCGCGGCGCGCCACCGACACCGCCGAGGTCATCGCACGGCGCCTCGCCGATGCGGCTTCCGATATGTCGCACTACTCAGAGTTCGACTATGTCGTGGTGAACGATGACTTCGCGCAGGCGGTGGCGCAGCTCAAGGACATCGCCGAGGGGCGCGGCGAGAGTCTGCGCAGCGACCGTGCGCAGCTCGCAACGCTCCTCCAGGAGCTGCTCGCGCCCGCCCCGGCCTGAGCACCGCAGGCGCGCGCCACAGCAGCGCGAGCAGCAGTGCCGCGAGCAGCCACGGGCCGAGCGCACCACCGCCCCAGTGCCAGTAGGGCGGCGCGGGCGAGCCGGGCGTGGTGAGGGTGACCACGTTCGACAGTCCGCTGGTGCCGCTGGCATCGCTCCAGGCGACCGCAAAGTAGTAGGTCGTGCCGGGTGCCAGATTGCTGAGCGTCGTGCTGGTGCTGGTGACGGTCGCGAGCGGCTGCGGGTTGAAGCCGCCGTTGTTCTGCCAGTTCCACGAGTTCGCGGCATAAACGTTGTAGCCGGTCGGCGCCGGACTGCCCGGCGGCTGGAGCAAAGCATTCGGACTGTCCCAGCTCAGCGTCACGACGCCGCTGCTGCTGACGGAGCCCTTGAGGTTGACCGGCGGAAATCCGATCCCCAGGCCGAATTCGAACACCGTGCCGAAGTTGTTGAGGCCGCCGACCGCGGTGGTGCCGTAGAAATCGCCGTTGCTCGCCTGCACCAGCGCGGCGGACGGATTCTGGCCATCGGCGATGGCGAACGAGTACAGCGTCGCGAAGCTGCCGCTGGCACTGATGTCGAAGATCGTGCCGACGCTGCTGACGTTCGCGCCGCAGGCCCCGGGCGGCAGCATCGGACAGCCATTGGCGCCGCCGCCGCTGGTCGTGCCGTAGAAGTTGCCATCACTTCCCTGGAGGAGCCCGTTGGGCGCAAAACCGTCGCTGTTGCCGCTGAAGGAGTAGAGCGTCGTGAGGCTCCCGGCGGTGGTGATCTTGAATACCGTGCCGGCATTGGCGGCTCCGCCCGCGGAGGTGGTGCCGTAGAGATTGCCGTCAGTGCCGAGCACCAGGGCTGCGGCCGGCCAGGCTCCGTTGGTACCGTTGAAGGACAGCAAGGTCTTGAACGTGCCGGACGGTGTGATGCTGAACACCACGCCGGCGTTGTTGGCTCCGCCCTGCACGGTGGTGCCGTAGAACGTACCGTTCACCTGTAGCAGTGCCCCACCGGGCAGCGCGCCGTCCGGACCACTGAAGGTATAGAGCGTGCTGAGCTGACCCGCGGGGGTCATGCGATAGAGGGTTCCGGCGCAGTTGGTCCCGCCGGTCGTCGTGCCGTAGAAGTTGCCATCGCTCCCCTGGATCAGGGCGGAGTTGAAGATCTGGCAGGGGTTGGCGGGGAACGAGGCGAGTAGTGTGAAGGTACCGGCGAGTGAGATCTTGAAAGCCGTGCCGTTGTAATACGCGCCACCGGCGGTGGTCGTGCCGTACAGGTTGCCGTCGCTCCCCTGCAGCAGATTCGACTCCGGACCTGCGCCGCTGGCGGCATTGCTGAAGGTATAGAGGGTGGTGAGCGTGCCCGCCGGGGTCAGCCGCAGGATCGCGCCGTTCTGCGCCGTGCTCGTCCCGTACAGGTTGCCGTCACTCGCCTGGATCAGCGAGGCCTGCGGCAAGCCATTAGTTTTATTCAGGAAATCAAGAGTCAGGAGCTGCGGGGTCGCCGGCTGCGCCGGGGCGCTGGCGGGAGCGAGCCACAGCACGGCTCCCACCGCCAGAGCGACCAAGGTCCAATCACGCGCGCGCATGCGACTTCCTCCCTGCGGGCTCAGGTGATGTTAACGCGGGCTGAACCCCTGGGTTGACCCCGGGAGGCGGAGGGGGATCCGCAGTCCCGCGCTCGACGGTCGCGGCTGCCGTCAGGCTCCTGCGGGTTGCACTGGAAAGCCGTCGGCGCGCCGCAGCTCGGGGAACAGCCGCATCCACAGCGCGGCAATGAGGAGGGTTGCACAGCCGCCGAGCACCACCGAGGGCACCAGCCCGAAGAGGCTCGCCAGCATTCCGGACTCGAACTCGCCGAGCTCGGCCGACGCGCCGATGAACATCGCATTGACCGCGCCGACCCGCCCGCGCAGGGCGTCGGGCGTCGCGCCCTGCACCAGCACGCCACGGATGCACACACTGATCATGTCCCCGGCCCCGAGCAGTGCGAGCATCGCCAGCGACAGCCAGAAAGAATGGGAAAGGGCGAACACCACGGTCGCGGCGCCGAACACGCCGACGCCGCCGAACAGCCAGCGACCCACGCGGCGCCGCAGTGGAAAGTAACTGAGCGCGACTGCCATGAGAAGCGCGCCCACCCCGGGTGCCGTGCGCAGCAGGCCGAGCGCTCGCGGACCAACGTGCAGTACGTCCTGGGCGTAGGCGGGCAGCAGCGCGCTGCAGCCGCCGAGCAGTACCGCCACCAGATCGAGCGAGATCGCCCCGAGGACGATCGGCCGCGAACGGATGAAGCGCAGGCCCTCGAGCGCGCTGTGCCAGGAAATCGACACCGGCTGCGCCGACACGCGGCGCAGCGGCCGCACCGCGGACAGCAGCAGCGC
>Ga0210385_10002208_pt1 | contig 11768 bp, 11 predicted proteins | sample IncBWH26OmetaG_FD_160107 | JGI IMG/M metagenome (GOLD analysis project Ga0210385, IMG submission 160107) | Forest soil microbial communities from Barre Woods Harvard Forest LTER site, Petersham, Massachusetts, United States - Inc-BW-H-26-O ... | reverse complement strand
CGCCGATCAGCTCGCCGCCTACGTGACCGACCTCGGGTTCACCCACGTGGAGTTCCTGCCCGTCGCGGAACATCCGTTCGGCGGCTCGTGGGGGTACCAAGTCACCTCGTACTACGCGCCGACCTCGCGGTACGGCTCGCCGGACGACTTCAGGTACCTGGTCGACACGCTGCACCAGGCGGGCGTCGGAGTGCTCGTCGACTGGGTTCCCGCGCACTTCCCGCGTGACTCCTGGGCGCTCGCCGAATTCGACGGCACGCCGCTGTACGAGCACTCCGACCCGCGGCTCGGGTCCCACCCGGACTGGGGCACGCTGGTGTTCAACTACGGCCGCTCGGAGGTCAGGAACTTCCTCGTCGCCAACGCCATTTACTGGCTGGAAGAATTCCACGTCGACGGTCTCCGGGTGGATGCCGTCGCGTCCATGCTCTACCTGGACTACTCGCGGCAGCCCGGCGAATGGGTGCCGAACGCGTTCGGCGGCCGGGAGAACCTGGACGCCATCTCGTTCCTCCAAGAGGCCAACGCCACCTGCTACAAGCGGGTTCCCGGGATCATGATGATCGCCGAGGAATCCACCGCCTGGCCCGGCGTGTCACGGCCGGTGCACCTCGGCGGCCTCGGCTTCGGCTTCAAGTGGAACATGGGCTGGATGAACGACACGCTCGAGTACATGCGGCACGACCCCATCTACCGGCAGTACCACCACAACGAGCTGACGTTCTCGCTGGTGTACGCGTTCTCGGAGAACTTCATCCTGCCGCTCTCGCACGACGAGGTCGTGCACGGGAAAGGCTCGCTGGTCGGCAAGATGCCGGGCGACGAATGGCGCAAGTTCGCGGGCCTGCGCGCGCTGCTCGCCTACATGTGGGCGCACCCGGGGAAGCAGCTGCTGTTCATGGGCGGGGAATTCGGCCAGGTCAGCGAGTGGTCGGAGAAGAACGGCCTCGACTGGTGGGTGCTGCAGTACGACCTCCACGCCGGCGTGCAGCGACTGGTCCGCGACATGAACAGCGCGTACCGCACGTCGCCGGCGCTCTGGTCGCAGGACAGCTCGCCGGACGGCTTCTCCTGGATCGACTCCAACGACGCGCACGGCAACGTGCTGTCCTTCCTCCGCTTCGGCTCGCAGGAGCACGGCGTACCCGTCTTGGCGTGCGTGGCCAACTTCTCCGCGATGCCGCACTCGGACTACCAGCTCGGCCTGCCGCTCGCCGGCCGCTGGCGCGAGGTGCTCAACACCGACGCCGACGGCTACGGTGGCAGCGGCGCCGGCAACCTGGGCGCCGTCCAGGCGATCCCGAAACCCTGGCACGGCCGCCCGGCCTCCGCGACGATCGTGCTCCCGCCGCTCTCCGTCCTCTGGCTAACCCCGGAGCAGTGACGTCTAGCAACCGCCCCGCCGCGGCCCCCGCCCGCCACGTCATCCCTCGCACGCCACGTCATCCCTCGCACGCCACCGCTGGTTCACTTCAGTCACTCCCGTGGATTTGAGCCTGATTTAGGGCAATGGAGAATACCCTCCACGGGTATAACGCCAATCGAAATTCCATGATCACGGAGAGAAAAGGCCCGTATAAGAGACTTTTCTTACATCAGGGAAAAAGTCTTCGTGATCATGGTCGCCGAGCTGGCGTTATTTATGCCCTTAAATCGTGAAATTTCGGACAGGACACGTAGACTCTCCCGGCGATTCCGGTCCTTCTGGCTGAATTCCGCGCCTAGAACGAGTACCCGGCCGGGGCGAGTCGACCGCAGCCGTCACCGCATTGCGGGCCTACCGGGGAATAAGCCTGGTTCTCACGCATACCGCAGGGTCTGTAGGCTACGGGCGTGCAGACGTGGGAGGCTATCCGGTCACGGCGGAATGTACGGTCGTTCGAGGACCGGCCGATTGCCGACGATCACTTGGACGAGATCCTCGAATCCGGTCGGCGGTCACCGTCCTCGCAGAACTGGCAGCCCTGGGACTTCATCCTCGTCCGCCAGCGCGAGCAGCTCCTGCAGCTCGCGCACGTGTGGCGAGGCGCGGGCCATGTGGCGCAGGCCGCGGCGGCGATCGCGCTGATCGCGGCCCGGCCGAAGGACGAACGGCAGCGGGACCGCCTGCAGTACGACCTGGGCCAGGCCACGATGAGCATCATGCTGGCCGCGGCCGGCCTCGCTATCGGCAGCGGTCACGCGGGCGTCGTCGATCAGGACCTGGCGCGCGGGGTGCTCGGCTTTCCCGAGGACAGGTTCTGCGCCTACCTGATCTCGCTCGGCTACCCCGCCGACCGGCCGCTCACGCTGATCCGCCACCCGGACCGCCGGCCATTCAACGAGGTCGTCCACCGCGACCAGTGGTGACCGTGACTCGCCGAGGTCCCCGAGTACTCCCAGGCGGCGGCCAGCGACGTCACATTTATGCGTGCATAACCACAGCCGTGTGCGCATAACCACAGGCAACCCGCAACTCCATCAAGAGGTGTGCACAGAGACCCATCAGTAGACGCGCGCAGATTCAGGGATAGGAGCCGCGAGCGTGACGGCGACGCCTACGAAAGGAATTCTGCATGCGAACATCAACGAGGGTCAGGAACGTGCTCATCGCGGTGGTGAGCGCCGCGGCGCTCACCACCGGGGCACTGGCGGCCACGGCCGCGTCAGCATCGGCCGCCACGGCCGCGCCAGCATCCGCCGCGCCGCGGTACGGGTGCCACGGGTACGACTGCATCGGCAAGAGCGCCCAGGCTCAGGGCTGCCGCCGCGACGCGGCCACGGTCTACGCGATCTCGGTCTACGACGGCGTGCGCAAGACACGCGTCACGCTGCGGCTGCGGCACAGCCCCGGCTGCCAGTCGGAATGGGCAACGGTCACCGATACCGACCGCCCCGACGGCGCCACGTTCTGGATCTATGACCGGGGCACCCATGCGCTCGAGGTCGCGACGACCGAGCGCGCGACGTTCACCAGGCAATGGCAGACGACCGCGATGGTCGGCGTCGCGAAGACCAAGGCGCAGGCGTGCATCGAGGTACACGCCAGGCACGGGATGAGCGCGCCCGTCTGCACACCATTTATCGGCCACTAGGAACCACAGCCCATTCCGGAGAAATAGGGGGGCAGGGCCCGGCGGGAAGGTCGCGCCGGGCCCTAACCTCGCGCCGCGGCCAGCAAGCACTAGCTGACAGCGACGATCTTCGCCTCGGCTACGCGGCCGTCGGCCACGTCCAGCACGCCTATGGTGCCGTGCGGCTGGCGGCGGCGGTCGGTGGGCGAGCCCGGGTTGAAGATCCTCAAGCCCCCGCCGCCCGAGGCGACGTCAAGCGGGATGTGCGAGTGACCGAACACCACCAGCCCGGCCGAGGGGAACCGGGCCCGCATCCGGGCCAGCCGGCCGACGGCCGGGCCGCTGTCGTGGATCATCGCGACGGGCAGGCCGTCGACGTCCACGACGGCGGTCTCCGCCGCGCCCCAGGCCGCGACGTCGGGTCCGTCGTTGTTGCCGGCCACCGCGGTCACCGGGGCGTACTGAGCCAGCTCGTCGAGCACCGGCGCGGTGCACACGTCACCGGCGTGCAGGATCAGGTCGGCCTCGCGGAGCCACGAGGCCACGGCGGGCGGGCAGGATTTCCACCGCCGCGGCGCGTGCGTGTCGGACAGGACGACTACGCGACGCGTCGCGGACCCCGTTCCGGCTCCTGGATCGCCGGCAGCACCGAGGTCAGCGCGGAACTAGCTTCCTTCGCCCGTTTTCTCCGCTTCGCCTGTTCCTCCGCGTACGCGAGGGCGGGGGCCATCCGGGCGGCGAGGTCACGGCGCCTGCGGCCCTTCTGGACCGCCTTGAGAGCGCGGTCGAGCAGGAACAGCAGCCCGGCGATGAGGACAACAGCGACAGGGACGATCACGTACATGCGCATCAGGTTCCCAATAACGAAGAGGACAACCACATCGTGCGATGCAGGGGTGAGGGCTACGTCAATATTAGCTGTTCAAAGCTGCTCAATAAGCCACCCGGGTCCCGCCACGCCGGCGCCGATCGCTACGCAGCGGCGCCGTAGCTCACGGTCCGCGGTCACCACGAGGCAGGACGCGCCGGCCGCGGCGAGCGAAGCCGCCTCGGCGACGATCGCGTCGTCCCCCGACCCCGGCGCCGTCACCACGCGCACCTCCGGCGGGACATCGGTCAGTGCGGCCGCCGCCGCCCGCGCCTGCCCCTCGAGGACGAGCACCCACCCAGCAGGAGCGCCCAGCCCGGAGGGCATCCGCGACGCGGGGATCCCGCGGGCGGCCAGCTCCGCGACCGAGCGGCAGAGCCGGAGCGCGGCGCCGGCCCGGTCCCGCCACCAGCCGTCCGCCCTGGCGCCCATCACGTTCGCCACGTCGACCACGACCGTAGGAGCCGGGGTAGCGATGACAGTCACCCCCGTACGTTCGGAGTATCAAAGACGATCTTCTACCCCGCGTAAGCTGACGGCATGGCAGAAGCGAAGCTCGCCGGACAGATTCATAGGCTGCGGCAGCGCAGGACCGGCCCGCTGATCCTAGAACTCGACCTGACCGAGGGCATCGCCGAGGGACCGCCGCACGATCCGGTGTCCGCGCTGCTCACCATCCGCCGGATGCGCCTAGCCGACCTGCTCGAAGGCCTGAAGCGCGCCAAGACCGACAACCGGGTCCGTGCGCTGGTGGTGAAGGTGGGCGGTGGCCGGGTCGGGCTGGCCAAGATCCAGGAGATCCGCGGCGCCATCACGGACTTCCGGGAGTCAGGCAAGCTCGCCGTGGCGTGGGCCGAGACGTTCGGCGAGTTCGTGCGCGGCAACCTGCCGTACTACCTGGCCAGCGGGTTCGACCGGATCTACCTGCAGCCATCGGGCACGCTCGGCCTGACCGGCGTGGCCGTGGAGCAGGTCTTCCTGCATGACGCGCTGGAGAAGCTCGGCATCGACTTCCAGAGCGCCAAGCGGTACGAGTACAAGTCGGCCGCCGACCCGCTGACCGAGACCGGGTTCACCGGCCCCGCCCGCGAGGCGGCGCAGCGGCTCACCGAGTCGGTGGCCGAGCAGCTCACCGCCGCGATCGCCGACGGCAGGCACAAAACCCAGGAGGAAGCCCGCGGGCTGCTCGGGCGCGGCCCGTTCCTGGCGCAGCAGGCGCTCGACGAGGGCCTGGTCGACGGGCTCCACTACCGCGACGAGGTGTACGACCAGGTGCGCAAGGAGGCCGGCCTCGACGCCACGCTGCTGTACCTGCAGCGGTACCAGCGCACGCACCCGCTGACCGACCTGCCCCGCCGCGTCCAGTCGCTGCAGAAAAGCCACCACGAGCGGTTCGTGGCGATGATCTACGCGCAGGGCGCGATCAGGCACGGGCGCAGCGGCCGCGGGCCCGGGCCGGGCGGCGGGGGCATAGGCTCGGACACGGTGTCGGCCGCGCTGCGCTCCGCGGCGGCCGACGAGCAGGCGCGCGCGATCGTGCTCCGCGTCAACAGCCCGGGCGGCTCGGCTACGGCGTCTGATGTGATCTGGCGCGAGGTGGTACGGGTCCGCGCGGCGGGCAAGCCGGTCGTGGTGTCGATGGGCGACGTCGCCGCCTCTGGCGGCTATTTCATCTCGGCCCCGGCCGACGTGATCGTGACGCAGCCGGGGACGATCACCGGCTCGATCGGTGTCATTCTCGGCAAGCCGGTGCTGCGGGAGATGTTCGGGCGGGCGGGGGTGAACACCGACACGGTGGCCGAGGCGGAGAACGCGACGATGTTCTCCGCGTCGCGACCGTTCTCCGATGCCGAGTGGGAGCGGATCAACGTCTGGCTCGACGCGGTCTACGAGGACTTCACGAAAAAGGTGGCGGACGGGCGTCGACTGTCCCTTGACCGGGTGCACGAGCTGGCTCGCGGCCGGGTCTGGACCGGCGCCGACGCGGTGGCCAACGGCCTGGCCGACGAGACGGGCGGCATGCACGACGCGATCGCCATCGCCAGGCGGCGCGCGGGGCTGCCGGACGACGCCCCGGTCCGCGTCTACCCGCGGCTCGGCCCCCTCGACCAGCTGCGCCCCGCCGAGTCCAGCGAGGTCCGCCCCGCCGCCGGCGCGCGCTTCGACGTGGGCGGCCTGTTCGCCGACGGCTGGGGTCCGGCGTGGCGGTTCGCGGCCGCGGCGGGCTTGCCTCCTTACGGGCCACTGACTCTGCCCGGCGTATGGAAGATCAGCTTATTCCGAACGGACCCGGCGTGACTCCCGGCGCCCTCGTCCTCCCCGATGCGCTGTCGGCCTGGGCGGCGGGTGTCACCCTGGTCACGATCGCCGATGGCCGCGACGACGTGGGGACGACGGTCAGCGCGTTCATGCCCGTGTCCATGGACCCGCCTTTGGTGCTGGTGTCGCTGGCCGCTGGCTCCTACCCGGCGGAGGTCGTGAGCAGGCCGTCGCTACCCGCGCAGCGGTTCGCGGTCACGCTGCTTTCCGCGGCGCAGAAGGTCCTGGCGGGCCGGTTCGCCGCCGAGGGCCGGCCGAGCGCCCGGCTGCTGCTCGACGACGTGCCGCACATCCGCGGCGGCACGTCGGGGGCGCTGATCCCGTCCGGCGGGCTGGCGGCCCTGGAGTGCTCGGTCGCCCGCCGCGTCCCGGCCGGCGACCACCTGCTCGTGATCGCCTCGGTCATCGGCGTCACGTACGTGGCGGAAGCGGGCGACCCGCTGATCCGCTTCCGCGGCCGCTACCCGGTGCTGTAAGGCAGGCAGACTCGGTACATTTGGCGCATGTCTGGCAGCTTCTACATCCCGGTTAGCGACGGCGTGTGGCGGGCGACCGTGCACACGGCAGGGCCATGGGACTCTAGCGCGCAGCACGGCGGGCCGCCGAGCGCACTGCTCGGCCGGGCGATGCTGCGCTGCCAGCCCCGGCCGGACATGATGATCACACGGTTCACCTGCGAGATCCTGCGGTCAATACCGGTCGGCGAGATCACCGTCACCGCCCGGGTCGCGCGCCCGGGGCGCAGCGTCGAGCTGCTCGAGGCGTCGGCGAGCGCGGGCGGCCGGGAGGTCGCGCGGGCCAGCGCCTGGCGGGTGCTCAGGACCGCCTGTCCGGCGGTACCGTCCCGCCAGCCGACGCCACCGCCACTGCCCAGCCAGCCGCCCGCCGCGCTGGCAGACGAGCGGCCTGGGGTGGCGGCCGGCTGGTCCGACGGCTACATGTCCGCCATGGAGTGGCGGACCGTGCGCGGCGGCGTCGCCGTTCCCGGGCCGACCGTCGTGTGGATGCGGATGCGGTACCCGCTCGTGCCGGACGAGGAGCCCGCCCCGCTCGAGCGCGTGCTCGTCGCCGCCGACAGCGGCAACGGCGCGTCGTGGGAGCTCGACATCAGCCGCTGGCTGTTCATCAACTGCGAGCTCACCGTCCACCTGCACCGGGAGCCAGCCGGCGAGTGGGTCTGCCTCGACGCCCAGACCGCCATCACGCCCGGCGGCACGGGGCTCGCCACCTCGTGTCTCTCTGATCTCGACGGCCCGGTGGGTGTCGCCGCCCAGTCGCTGTTCATCACGCCCAGGGGCTAAGCGGCAGTCCATCCGGATTGACGATGGAATCGGCAGGCGGAAGCCCGGTCGGGTGAGTGACTGGGATCCGGGCGCCCCCGGTAGACCTGGATAGCCTCGACCGCGCTCGGCCTTTTCCTGCGACTAGCGATCAATTCCGCTAGTTGGGCGGGGTCAGGAACGCACCGGTACGGCTCTTTGTCACCGCCGAAGAGACCGAGGCTTATTCAGGGCGACGGAAAATACCCTCTACGGGTATGTCGCCAATCGAAATTCCATGATCACGGAAAGAAAGGGCGCGTATAAGAGACTTTTCTTACATCAGGAAAAAAGTCTTCGTGATCATGGTGGCCTAGCTGGGATTATTTATAATCTTAAATCATGAAATTTCGGACAGCATACCCGGCTTGGCCGACGGTTCGCGGTCCTCCCGGCCATAACTTTCGCTCCCAGGCGAGTATCCAGCACGCGAGGCGACCGCCACCGCCGGAGAGACCGCGTCCGGTGAGGTGAGCGTTTTGAAAATCCAGGCAAAGAAAAGCCAGCCGGTCTCAGGGGACGGCGGGGAGCAATAGCACGAGAATAGCTCGAGCGAACACCCTGAGGTCAAAGACGCTTGCCACCGGTCCGGCGTCATAGCGCGTCATAGCGCCGACCACCGCCATGAGTCTCGCCCGTGTCGTCTCTCTGAGCCAATAACGGCCGTCCTTGGCCTAACGACGGCGTTTCCGCGGAAACGCGGCGGCCGGACTGCCAGACGGCGCGGACGAGGGGGACGCCGGGGCGGTAGGCGAGGTGGGCGTGCGAGGGGGCGTCCAGCAGGATCAGGTCGGCGCGGGCACCGGGGGCCAGGTAGCCGACGTCGGTGCGGCGCAGGGCGCGGGCGCCGCCCGCGGTCGCGGCCCAGACCGCTTCCTCCGTCGTCATCCGCATCTCGCGGACCGCGAGCGCGACGCAGAACGGCATGCTCGAGGTGTAGGAGGAGCCGGGGTTACAGTCGGTGGCCAGGGCGACCACCGCTCCCGCGGACAGCAGCCGGCGCGCGCCCGGGTACGGCTGCCTGGTGCCGAACTCCGCGCCAGGCAGCAGGGTCGCGACGGTGGCCGAGGAGGCGAGCGCGTCCACGTCGGCAGCGGACAGGAACGTGCAGTGATCGGCGGAGGCGGCACCCAGTTCGACGGCCAGCCGGACACCTGGCCCTGGGCCTAGCTGGTTGGCGTGGATCCTGGGCATCAGCCCGTGGCTGAGACCCGCCGTCAGCACGGCGCGCGCCTCGTCCGCGCCGAATGCGCCGCGCTCGCAGAACACGTCCGCCCACCGTGAGTACGGCGCGCACGCCTCCAGCATCGGCCCGCAGACCAGCTCGACGTACCCGCTCACATCGGCGCCGAACTCGGCCGGGACCACATGCGCGCCCAGGTACGTCACCTCGGGGGTGACCTCGGCGGCCAGCGCCACCGACCGCGCCTCGTCCGCCACCGTGAGGCCGTACCCGGACTTGCACTCGAACGTCGTGGTTCCCTGCCGGAGCATCTCGCCCGCGAGCCGGCGCAGCCCCGCGCGGAGCGATGAGTCGGCAGCCGCCCGGGTCGCGAGCACCGTGGACCGGATGCCGCCGGCCGCATAGGGGCGCCCGGCCATCCGCGCCGCGAACTCTCCGCTCCGATCACCCGCGAACACCAGGTGGGCGTGCGAGTCGACGAATCCGGGCAGCACCGCTCGGCCGGCCGCGTCCATCACCGCGTCGGCGGCGGGCGCGCGAGCCGACAACCCGGTCCACGCGACCCGATCGCCCTCGACGACCAGCGCCGCGTCGCTGAGCACGGCGAACGGGCCCGCCCCCGGCTCCTCGCCGGCTGGCGCGTTCGTCACCAGCTCGCCGATCCGCGTGATCAGCAAGCTCCCCGGCACTGGCGGCGTCCCCTAGCAGAGCACGGCGCGGACCGCGGCGGCCAGCTCACCGGGCACGTCGTCGACCAGCAGGTGCCGGCCGTCGCGGACCACGTCGACGCCGGAAGCGACCACGTGCCTGACGTCCGCCGCGGTACCCGCCGCGAACAGCGCGGCCAGCGGGTCCACGGCGGACGCGCCGGCCAGCCGGGGGCCGTCAAACGGCACCGTCACCAGGTCGGCGTACGCGCCTGGCACGATCTCTCCGGCGTCCGGCCACCCCAGGCAGGCGTGGCCGCAGGCCGTCACGGCCGCCGCCAGGTCAGCCGGGCTGAAGTGGCCCCGCCGCCGGCTCACCAGGCGCTGTGACAGCTCCAGCCAGCGGGCCTCCTCCAGCAGGTCGATGACCCTGTGCCCGTCACTGCCCAGCGCCAGCGGGCAGCCGGCCAGCGCGAGCTCCGGGGCGGGCCCCACGCCGTCCGCCAGGTCGGCCTCGGTGACCGGGCACACGCACACGGTGGACTGGGAGCCGCCGAGCAACTCCACGTCGTGCGGCGTCAGGTGCGTGGCGTGCACCATCGTGCTGCGCGGGCCGAGCGCGCCCGCCTCGTAGAACACCTCGGCCGGCGTCGCGCCGAAGGCGGCCCGGCATTCGGCGTTCTCCAGCGGCTGCTCCGAGAGGTGGGCGTGCACCGGCGCGCCGTGCGCGTGCGACCACGCCATCACCTCGGGCACCTGATCCGGCGGTACGGCGCGCACCGAGTGGATCGCGGCGCCGAGCCGGGCATGCCCGCCGACCATGCCGCGAGCGTCGCAGTCGAAGGCGGCCATCCGCTGCGCCCAGGCCGCCGCGGAACCGTCACCGAACCGCAGCTGCACGCCGGCCAGCGGCCGCGGCGTTCCTCCGGGGGAGAAGCCGGCGGTCAGGTAACAGGCGTCGAGCAGCGTGATCCGCAAGCCCGACTCGGCAGCGGCGGCGATGAGGAGTCGGCCGAGCTCGTTCGGATCGGAATAGCTGACTCCGCCCTGACCGTGATGCACGTAGTGAAACTCGCCGACGCACGTGATGCCGGCCAGCGCCATCTCGGCGTAGACGGCGCGGGCGAGGGCGAAGTAACGGTCCGGGTCCAGCCGCTCCGCGACCATGTACATCCGGTCCCGCCAGGTCCAGAACGTGTCGCCGCCGGCCGAACCGCGCAGCGCCCGGTGAAACGCGTGCGAGTGGGCGTTCGCGAGACCGGGCAACGTGAGGCCGGGCAGCCGCGCGGTGCCCGGCGGAACCTGAGCGGCCGGCGTGCCCGGGGTGACCGTGGTGAACCGGTCGCCGCGCGCCTCGATCAGCACGTCGTGAGCCAGCTCGCCAGCCGGGGCACGGCGCGCCAGCCAGGCGAACTCGGCGTGCCACCGGCGCGGCGGCGCGCCGGTAACGGAGTCGGCCATGGCCGCGCGCGCTGCTGTCACACGCCTATCTTCGCGTAGCCCGGGCGTACGCGACACACCCCTCGCTGAGGGTCCTCCTAGAATTGCCTGGTGACAACCTCCGAGATGGATCGCCCGCATCCGCACCCCGAGCACAGGGACGTCTCGGGCGGCTGGCTGCGGCCAGCGGTCTTCGGGGCGATGGACGGGCTCGTGACGAACGTGTCGCTGATCTCCGGCGTGGGCGGTGGCGGCGGCTCGCAGCACGCGATCGTGCTGATCGGCCTGGCGGGCCTGGCGGCCGGCGCCTTCTCGATGGCCGCGGGGGAATTCGTCTCCGTCTCCTCGCAGAACGAGCTGATCCAGGCCGAGGTGGACAAGGAGCGGCACGAGCTCACCCACAACGCCGCCGCCGAGCAGGCCGAACTGGCCGGGATGCTGCGGCACCGCGGCGTCAGCGCCGCCACCGCCCGGCAGGCCGCGGCCGAGATCTCGGAGCATCCGGAGAAGGCGCTCGCCATCCACACGCTCGAGGAACTCGGCGTCAACCCCGCCGAGCTGCCGTCCCCGCTGGTCGCCGCCGGCGCGTCACTCGCCTCGTTCGCCGTCGGCGCGTTCGTGCCGCTGCTCCCGTACCTGGCCGGGTTCGACGCGCTTGGCGTGGCGCTCGGCCTGTCCGCGCTCGCCGCGGTCGTCGGCGGCGGCCTGGTGGCGCGGCTGACCAACCGGCCGTTCTGGCGGGGCGCGGCCCGCCAGCTGATCCTCGGCAGCGTCGCCGCCGGGATCACGTACCTGATCGGAATGGCCGTGGGTGGCCTGGCCACCGGCACCTAAGGCCGGCTGACACCGCCGCGCACCGCCGCAGGTTACGCCTTGGTAAGGTGCCCCGTGGCCTCAGTGAACCGTCCGCTGCGCATCGCGCTGCTGTCGTACCGCAGC
>Ga0210385_10002207_pt1 | contig 11770 bp, 5 predicted proteins | sample IncBWH26OmetaG_FD_160107 | JGI IMG/M metagenome (GOLD analysis project Ga0210385, IMG submission 160107) | Forest soil microbial communities from Barre Woods Harvard Forest LTER site, Petersham, Massachusetts, United States - Inc-BW-H-26-O ... | reverse complement strand
GCCCGGACCATTTCCCGAGAGGCCCTGGCCAACTGTTCCTTGCAATAAGAACGAATCGGAAGTGGCGCTGGTGCCCGCGCCTGCTGGTGATTCTGCCGCGATTTGCGTTCCTTCGTTCGCGGGAGAGCTGGTTGCGCCTGCTTGGCCGCCAGCGCCTTCGTCCGTCAAGTCCGTCTGTTCGAAGCCACCGCCCGCCAGGCCGGCGCTGATCGCGTTGCTTATGCCGGCTGGCACTTGGCCGCCCCGTCCGCCGCCCTGTCTGCCTGGGTCCCCTGCATTGGCGTTGTTGGGATTTGCGGTGCCGTTCGGAGCGCGAGGTGTTCGTGGCGCGCGCGTTGCTTCGGGTTTCGCGCTCAGCTCTGCCAAAGTGGCCACACGCAAGATGATCGGAATTGGACCGAGCGGCACCACCGGAACTTGAATCGCCAGCGACGCGTTCGCGAATCCCAGCTGACTGGCTTCCACGCGATAAGAGCCTGCGGGAATTTGCGGAAACTCGAATTTGCCGGATTCGTCCGTCCAACTCAGCCAGGTTTTATTCGTTTCGGTATTGGTCAGATGCACGGTAGCGGCGGGAACTGGAGTGCCTTCGGGAGTGCGCACCACTCCGGCAACCGGCTGCGGCGGATTGGCAGGCTGCTGCGCCAAGTTCAAATTCCCGCCGGCGAGCCAAAATAGCAGCAACGCCAGGATCTTTCCTTGGAGGCGATTGAAAATGACGTTCCCTCGAGCGGACAAGCTTGCACGACCTGCTGGTGACGCTTGCACGCTTCGTCCGCCCCAACAGTTTCTTGCGCCGACAAAGCCGGCCAGCTAGCAGCGCGCAGTCTGCAGTCGGTTGCCCGCCGGGTAGCGGCCTCGGCGGGGCCCTTCAGCCGGTCGCGGTCAGGCTGCCGCGCCGCGGAGATGCCACAATTGTAATAGGCCAAACCTGCCGATGCTCATGGATTCCGAATTGCCGCGTCGCTAACTAATTCAGTTTCAACGGTACCAGAGTTCCAGAATTCCTTGGTTGCTGCGCGGCTGAACGCGTTTCGCGTGACTTCGGACTAAAGACTTAAGCAACCAATCCCGCGAATTTGCGGAACTTTTGTAGCCCTAAACGGGAACTAGCAGCAACGTACTGGGGCCAAGCTTTGGGGGCGCAAAGTAGGCGAAAGAATTATAGACGCTGGTGGCAACCCAGGCGATTTCCACCCGCATCTGTTCGTTGCAAATCGTTTGGGGGCAAACGAGTAATGCGCCAAGCGGGAAATTTTGGGCCGATCTCGAGATTCATACCGCGGGCCGCGGTTCCCGCAGGAGCGTGCGCGCTAGCGCTACTGTTTGCCAGCGCGCAGCGCCCGGCGGAGGGCCAAGGTGTGCAGACGGTGCTGCACGCGCGCGGAAGAGTGTTTCCGGATGTGGGCCGCGGCGCGGCGGCCATCGAACGCGACGCCGCCGGCCATTATTATGTGTTGGCAGACCCCGCCAGCATCATCTGGATATACAACGCTGAAGGAACACGTATCGGACAGATACCCACCGCGCAGGCCAGGGCCGCGGTCATGGCCGCGGCGATCAAATTTGCCGTGGACTTCGACCGGGACGCGGTCTCGGGGCGCATTTTCGTCGCTGACCGCGGCGCGAATGCCGTAAAAATATATACGCCGGACGGCGCGCTGGAGGCCAGCGTGCCAGTCAACGCGCCCATGTCCGTGGTCGCGCTGGCCAACGGGGAATTCGCGGTGGTGACGCTGCGCAGCGATCATCTGGTGCGCGTGATGAACGAGCACGGCAAATTGTTGCGCAGCTTTGGAAATGTTTCCGACGCCGTCAATGACCCGAGCCAGCTTACCGTGCCTGCGCTCAGCGCCTCCGCGGATTCCCAACCAGGCTACGCCGCAGGCTATCCGACAAGCCCGCCGGCAGCCTATGCCATGGACATAGGCAAACTCTATAGCGGCGCGCCCGGCGATATTTATTTCGCGTTCACTTCCTTGAAAGATCCCAAATTCCGAAAGTACGACCGCTTCGGCTATGCGGGCTACGAAGCCGAAGTTTCCGCGAACTCATTGATCCCCGACATCAATCACGATAATTCCCAGGTGCAACTGGGCATGCGCGTTTCGGGGATGGCCGGGCCAGGCGAGATGTTTTCATTCAGCAGCATGTACTCGGTCGGGGGCGGCGCGCCGGCATTCACGGCGAATGGCGGCCATGGCGGAGGCGGCCGGCGCGGCGGCTCCGCAGCGTCAGGCAGCACGGGAGGCGCAACAACCGCCGGCGAGGGCGGCTCCGCTGGCACGGCGAACAGCCGCAGCGGTCTGACTACCAGCGCGACAGGCTCTGCGGACGGTTCAGATCTGAGCGGCTCGCTTTCGGCGAACAGCAACAGCGGCAACGCTGGATCCAATTTCAATTCCAGTTACACCACCGCGACAGACTTCAATGCGCTGCTCGGTGTGGAGACGCTGGGCAACGGATTCGGCGCGCCAGGAATTTTCGGTCCAGGAGCATTCCCCGGATTCGGCGGCGGCTTTGAACATCACACGAGCGCCGATGTACCAGCGGGCACGGCAGGAGCTGTTAGCGCGGGAGGCGGCGCTGGGGTTGCCCCTGGAGGTTCTCCGGGCGCTCATGTTGCTGGCGGACCAGCGAGTGGAGGCGGAGTGGAAAGCGCGGGCGCCGGACATGGCGAATACGGCGACCACTACGGCCGCGGCTTCCGCCAGGAGGGCCTGAACAGTTTTGCCGGAGTCGTGAAGTTCACCGAACGCGAGCGGGACGTGACCGCGAAGCCAGTGATTCACGCGTTGGGCGTCGACGGCGCGAGCCAGCAAGTGTGGGCTACGATCGGAGACATGCTGTTGCGTTTCGACCGCGACGGGAATCTGCTGGATATCTACCGCGTGGCAACCACGCAGGGCGCCGCGCTGCAGCCCGTGGGAATTTTGGTCGAGCCGGATCGCATCTTGCTGGTCGCCGATCCCGCCGGAATCTACGAATTTGCGCGGCCTGACAAATCGCAACCCACCGGGAAGCAGCCACTCAAGCCGGAATGATTGAGCAATAGCGCGGCAGGAATTCCTGCGCTACGTTACGCTGAGGATGGGTTCGCGGACTCCGGACTCAAGTAATCTCGCGAACTGTTCGGGGAGCACCGGCCGGCTGAAGTAATAGCCTTGCGCCTCGTCGCAGTGCCGCGCCTGAAGAAATGCCAGCTCTTGCAGAGTCTCCACGCCTTCGGCCACCACGCGCAGTTTCAAACTGCGGCCCATGCCGATCACCGCGGTGACGATGGTAGTTTCGTCGGGAGCAGTGGTGATCTGGCGGATGAACGACTGATCGATCTTCAAGGCATCAATCGGAAATTTGCGCAGATAGCTCAGGCTGGAATACCCCGTGCCAAAATCATCCACCGCCAGTTGTACGCCGCTGGCCCGCAGTATCTTCAGGATGGACTGCGTGGATTCAGCGCGTTTCATCAGGACGCTTTCGGTGAGCTCGAGTTCCAGTAATTTCGGATCAAGGCTCGTCTCCTGCAGGATTCTGAAAACGCCGTCGAGAAAATCCTCATCGCGAAACTCCATCGCTGAGATGTTCACCGCCATGGTGATCACGGGTAAGCCGTCCTTCACCCACGTGCACGCCTGCTTGCACGCCTCACGCAGCACCCAGTTGCCGATGGGCACAATCAAGCCGCAGTCCTCCGCGATGGGAATGAAATCGGAGGGAGGCACCAGGCCGCGGACAGGATGTTTCCAGCGGATCAAGGCCTCCGCGCCGGAAATCTGCCCGGTGCTCAATTTGACCTTGGGCTGATAGTGCACGATGAATTCGTCGCGCTCCAGCGCGCGCCGCAGACTCTCCTCGATGGATTGACGCTCCACAGCGCGCACGTTCATCGCCGGCTTGAAAAATTGATAGCTCTGTCGCCCGTTTTCCTTGGCCTGATACATCGCGGTGTCCGCGTTCTTGATGAGTGTCTCCGCATCCGAGCCGTCGTCCGGAAAAACGCTCACTCCAATGCTGGTGGTGACATGCAAATCGTGCTGATCAATGGAATGAGCCTCGGCCACGGTCTGCAACATTCTTCGCGCGGTGATGGCTGCGTCTTCGGACAACCCCACCTCGGAGAGCAGCACCACGAATTCGTCGCCGCCCTGACGGCTGACGGTATCGGAGCCGCGCACGCAATCCACCAGCCGCTTGGCGACGGATTGCAGGAGTTTGTCGCCGGTCGGATGGCCCAGCGAATCGTTGATATGCTTGAATCCATCCAGATCCAGGAACAGCACGGCAACTTTTTTCGAATTACGCTGCGCCCAGGCGATGGCTTGGTTCACGCGGTCGTTTAGCAACATGCGATTGGGCATGCCCGTCAGGAAATCGTGCTGCGCCGAATGGGTCATCTCCAGCGCCATGGCGCGCGCCACGCTCACATCTCGAAACACGATTACCGCTCCGGTCGCGCTTCCTTCCCGGTCATGGATGGGCGCGACCGAGTCTTCGATGGGAATCTCCGATCCATCTCGGCGCACCAGGATGCAGTTCGCCGGCAAATCCACCATGCGATTCTGTTCGACGGATTTTTCCATCGGATTCGGAGTGGGCTCGCGCGTATTGGAGTCCAGAATGCGAAATACTTCGGCCATCGGCCGGCCGGCGGCTTCCTGCCGCGACCAACTCGTCATTTGTTCCGCCACCAGATTCAGAAAGGTGATGTTTCCGTCGGCGTCGGTACAAATCACGGCGTCACCGATACAATTCAGCGTGACTTGCGCGCGCTCCTTTTCAGCGAACAGCGCCTCTTCCATAGCCTTGCGCTCGACGGCGTAACGCAGGGCACGCAGCAACCCTTTGGTCTCGATCTGGCCTTTGATCAGATAGTCTTGCGCCCCCACTTGCAGGGCGTTTCCGGCCAGAGATTCATCGTCTAAACCCGTCAGCACCACCAGTGGAACGTGGGGCGCGGCGGCGTGCGCGCGGCGCACCGCCTCTAGTCCCTGTGAATCGGGCAGGCCGAGATCCAGCAAGATAATGTCAATGGGATGCTCGGCAAGGCACTCCTCCGCCTCGCTCATGGTACCCACGCGGATTAATTGAGTATCGTTCGCGCTTTGCTCGTTGAACATCTCACGGATTAAACGAGCGTCTCCCGCGTTATCTTCGACCAGGAGAAGCAGCTTGATGGGCCGCGTCGGCATGCGCTTTACCCTTGCTGCGGTAATTTAACCTTGGTCAGCCAGAAATCGTTGATGCTTCCCACCAGGCTCTCGAACGCATCAAGCTGCACGGGCTTGCTGAGGTAGCAATTCGCCTGCAGCTGATAGCTTTTCACGATGTCGGCTTCGGCGTCCGAAGTGGTCAGAATCACAGTCGGTATCGTTTTCAGGCTGGCATCCTCCTTGATGTGCGCCAAGACCTCGCGACCGTCCATTTTCGGCAGGTTTAGATCGAGCAAAATAAGATCCGGCCGGGGCGATTGCGCGTGAATGCCCACGCGCTTCAGGAAGTTCATAGCCTCCACGCCGTCCGTGGCCACATGCAGGCGAATAGCCTGATTGGCGTCGCGGAAAGCTTCCTGCGTCAGCCGCACATCGCCGGGACTGTCTTCCACTAATAGAACTTCGATGGGCATTCCGTCTTCTCCTATGAGCTTCACGAATTCACCCCGCTTCCTGCCAGAGCAAAGCTGAATGTGGATCCTTTACCGGGCTGCGATTGGACTGAAATTTCGCCGCCATGCCGCTCGACGATCTTCTTGCAGATCGCCAGGCCTATGCCGGTGCCGGCGAATTCTTCCCGTTTGTGCAGCCGCTGGAACATCACAAAAATCCTTTCGAAGTATTGCGGGTCAATTCCCAGACCGTTGTCATGCACGGAGAAAGTCCATCTGCCGCCGCCATTCTTCATGGCGGAAATGTGTATCCGCGGCACGCCGGGATTTTGATACTTGATAGCGTTGCCGATCAGATTCTGAAACAGCTGCACCAGCTGCGTTTCGTCCGCCAACACGGCGGGCAGGGGATCGTGCGTCAACATTGCGCCGCTATCGGCGATGGCGCCGCGCAGATTCAGAATCGCCCGCTGCAGCGCTTCTTCGCTGGACGTTTCCAGTAGATCCTTCCCTTTGGTTCCCACGCGCGAATAGGCCAACAGATCCTGAATCAGCCTTTGCATGCGGTTGGCGCCGTCCACCGCGAACGTGATGAATTCATCGGCGTCGGAATCCAGCCGGCCTTTATAACGCCGGGCCAGCAATTGCGTGTAGCTCGCCACCATGCGTAGCGGCTCCTGCAAATCATGTGAGGCGATGTAGGCAAATTGCCCCAGTTCTTCGTTCGAGCGGTTCAGTTCCTCTACCTTATATAGAAGGTGGGCTTCGGCGACTTTGCGCGTAGTGATGTCGCGAATCGCCGCCGTCACAAGAACGCCCTCGGCGCTTTCGAGAGGGCTGAGCATGATTTCGATGGGAAACTCGGTGCCATCCTTGCGCCTGCCGGTGATTTCGATACCCGTGCCGATCTGCTGCGCCAGCGCGTCTTCGGTGGAGCGCAGCGCGTCGGCGATCAGCCGCTCCGCGAAGCCCGCGGGAATGATGTTCTTCATCGGTTGCCCGAGGAGTTCGTTGCGGTGGTATCCGAATTGGTTCTCGGCTTGCACGTTCAGCAGGACGATGTCCCCCTGTTGGTTTACGACTACCATCGCGTCGGGAGCAGCTTCGAGAAGGCCTCGGTAGCGGCCTTCCATGCGCGCCAGATGCTTTTCGGCTTCCTTGCGCACGCTGATGTCGCGAATCGCCGCAGTCACCAGAATTCCCTCCGCGCTGTCCAGCGGGCTCAGCATGATCTCGATGGGGAATTTCGTTCCGTTCTTTCTGAGGGCGATGAGTTCGATGCCTGTGCCGATCTGCTGCGCCAATGCGTCTTCGGCGGAACGCAGACCGTCGGCGACCAGCCGTTCGGCGAAGCCGTCCGGAATAATGTTCTTCACTTTCTGGCCCACGAGCTCGTCACGGCGGTAGCCGAACTGTTGTTCGGCTTGCACGTTCAAGAGCACGATGTCTCCGTGTGGATTGACCACCACCATCGCGTCTGGCGCTGCTTCGAGCAATCCGCGGTAGCGGCCCTCCATGAGCGCCAGATGTTTTTCCGCTTCTCTGCGCACGCTGATGTCGCGAATCGCAGCCGTCACCAGGATTCCTTCGACGCTGTCCAACGGGCTCAACATGATCTCGATGGGAAACTCACTGCCATTTTTTCGCCGGGCGATCAGTTCAATTCCCGTGCCGATCTGCTGCGCCAGCGCGTCTTCCACGGAGCGCTTTTCGTCGGCAATCAACCGCTCCGCAAAGCCTCTCGGGATGATGTTCTTCACTTTCTGGCCGACGAGTTCATCGCGGCGGTAGCCGAACTGTTTTTCGGCCTGTACGTTCAGCAGGACGATTTCGCCGCCTTGGTTCACCACCACCATGGCGTCTGGTGCTGCTTCCAGCAGCCCGCGGTAGCGACCTTCCATGCGCGCCAGATGCTTTTCGGCTTCCTTGCGCACACTGATGTCGCGAATTGCGGCTGTGACCAGAATGCCTTCCGCGCTTTCCAGCGGGCTGAGCATTAGTTCGATGGGAAACTCGCTTCCATCGCTGCGCCGTGCAGTCAGCTCGATGCCCGTGCCGATCTGCTGTGCCAGCGCTTCTTCCACGGAGCGCAGGCCGTCCGCGAGCAGGCGCTCGGCGAAGCCCTGCGGGATGATGTTCTTTACCTGCTGGCCCACAAGCTCGTCGCGACGATATCTGAATTGTTTCTCCGCCTGCACGTTCAGCAGGACGATCTCGCCTTTTTGATTTACCACGACCATCGCATCGGGAGCAGCTTCGAGCAGCCCGCGATAACGCCCTTCCATGCGCGCCAGGTGCTTTTCAGCTTCCTTGCGCACACTGATGTCGCGGATGGCGGCGGTCACTAGTATGCCTTCGGCACTGTCCAAGGGGCTGAGCATCAGCTCGATTGGGAACTCCGTTCCGTCCTTCCGGCGCGCAATCAACTCGATGCCCGTGCCGATCTGCTGCGCCAGCGCTTCCGCGGCGCTGCGGGTGCCGTCGGCCACCAGCCGTTCCGCGAAGCCCTGCGGAATGATGTTCTTCACTTTCTGGCCGACAAGCTCATCCCGGTGGTACCCGAACTGTTTCTCCGCTTGCAAGTTTAGCAGGACGATCTCCCCGGCCTGGTTCACCACGACCATTGCGTCAGGCGCTGCCTCCAAAAGACCGCGGTACTTTGCCCCGGACGCCTTGTGCACTTCCTCGGCGAACTCGCTTTCGAAGTTCTTGCGCTGCGCGCTCCAGCCAGCGGCAATGGCGAGCAGCAAACCCAGCACCGTTTCGAAAATCAGCACATTTCTGAACTGGCGCGAGCGCCGATTCGCATCGGCCTGGCGTATCGCCAATAATCGAAGCTCTTCGTCTTGCATGTTGCGAATTACTTCTTGAAACTGATCTATGATCTGTCGGCCGCCGCCCTCGCGTTCGAAATCGGCTGCGGCATCGATGCCTTTCGTCCGCCGCAGGCTGACGACGGACTCTGCGTATTGCACGCTCCGGTCAGCCAAGTTCATCAGGCTCCGGATCCTCAGCTGCTGAACGGAGTTATCCACCGTCAGATCGCGAATGTTGGCCTGGGCCTGCTCGGAACGTGCGATGGCGGGGCGATAGGACTGCAGGGAATTCTCGTCACCTGTGATGACGAATCCACGATAGTCCGCCTCGATAGTCTGCATCGCCGCGGCCAAATCCTGTAGGTTCTCGATAACTTCGTGCGTGTGCCGCACACTGCGGTCGCTTTCATCGGCGACGGCCATGCCGCGATACGAAATCATACCCACGGCCAGCAACATCGCGATGGCAGCGCCGAACGCCAGCTGGATCTTGCGCTTCAACGGAAGCTTCGACTTCATTGCACACCAACTCGAGAAGGGGAATTTCTATTCCGTACATGACCCTGAAGGCTGTAAGAGGACAGCCTGTAGCCATGCCGGTCTGTTTAGAAGGGAACTCAATCCTATACCAGCCCGCAGAAACGTCAAGCCGGGTTTGCCATCAGGTGTCGCATAGACCATCAGCACGGCACAGTCGCGCGTGGATGCTGAAAGATTCCAGCTAGCGCCGCGCATTTCTCTTGTGCGCGCTCCCGGCTGGCGCTCGCACTTTCGCGCAGCGCCAATCGCCATTGGGCGGGACTATAGTTCGTTCCGCACGATTGCAGCCACCTGGGTGCCCAGGATCTCGATCGCGCGCAACATTTTCTGGTGCGGAAGCGTTGAGACACCCATTTGGAATGTGATGCGAGAGATGCCGCCCAGAGCTTCATTCACATAAAGGATCTTTTTCGCGACCGTTCTCGCGTCACCAATCAAAAGCGCGCCAGTTGGTCCGCGCTGCGCGTCGAATTGCGCGCGTGTGGTGGCCGGCCAGCCGCGCTCCTTCCCGATTTCGGTGAACGTGTGCGCATAACCGGGAAAGAAAGTTTCCGCGGCATCGTTGGTGGTGTCCGCCAGAAAGCCGATGGAATGAAGACCCACGGTGAGCTGTTCGGGCGAATGGCCGGAGCGGCGCCCGGCTTCGCGGTACAGGTCAACGAGCGGTCGAAAACGTATCGGCTCTCCGCCGATGATCGCGACCATCAGAGGAAGTCCCAACATCCCCGCGCGAACAAAGGATTCGGGCGTGCCGCCTACTCCGACCCATATCGGCAGCGGATCCTGCAGCGGGCGAGGGTAGATTGCCTGTCCGGTAAGCGCTGCGCGATGTTTGCCGGACCAGTGCACTTCCGTGCTGGCGCGAATTTTTAATAGCAGATCGAGTTTCTCCGTAAAGAGCGAGTCGTAGTCTTCCAGACGCAACCCGAACAGCGGGTACGACTCAATGAAAGATCCGCGGCCGGCAACAATTTCGGCGCGGCCTCGGGAAATCAAGTCGAGCGTCGCGAATTCCTGAAATACTCGAACGGGATCGGAAGCGCTTAGAACGGTGACGGCGCTGGTGAGGCGAATTTTCTGCGTACGTGCGGCAGCAGCGGAGAGGATCACGACGGGAGCTGAATCCAGGAATTCCGCACGGTGATGCTCCCCGATGCCGAAGACGTCCAGGCCGACCCGATCGGCGAGCTCAATCTCTTCGAGCAGATGGTGCATGCGTTCAACGGGACTGAGCGTCAGGCCCGTGGATGGATCGGAGATCGCTGCCGCGAAACTGTCTATCCCAATCTGCATCCAGGTGGCTCCCACAAACTAAATTCACGCACTCGCTCACCACGGGTGAAAATGGATGGAGTCGAGCTTGGATCTCACTCGGGTGAAGGTGATCGAGATCAATGCAACCACGCCTAGCATCGCCAATCCGAAGTAGATGTCTATGTAGGAGAACAACCTGCTCTGCGTGATCACATTATTTTGAAAGAGTTGCAACGCGCCCAGTGCAGGATTACTGCTACCGCCGCCATTTCGATGGATCAGACCGGCATATTGCGTCAGGGTGGAGCGGGTCGTGGCGTCCAGTCGGTTGGACACGTCCAAGAGACGCGAGGAATGCAGCGTCATGCGGCGATCGAACATCACGGTCGCCGCGGTGACGCCAAAAGTATTTCCGAGTTGGCGCACGAAGAAGTATGTGGTGGAAATGTCATTCACGTCAGCTACCGGTGCGTTGGAGCTGACAACGTTTCCGGCAGCCAGGATAACGGGTCCAATGCAAAAGCCTTGCAGGAAAATTGCGGGCGCCAAGACTAAGGTGGGGGTGGTGGGCGTCCAGATATAGCAGATTGTGAGGTACGTCGCGACCAAGAGTAACATTCCGATGGCGAGCGTGCGCACAGGACCGAACCGGGGCATAAGTACGTGCAATGTGAGCTGCAGACCTAACCCCAGGCCGAGCGTGTACATCGAGATAAAACCGCCAGCCTGCAAGGCGCTGTAGTCTTGGACGAAGCGAAGGTATTGCGGCACGACATATAGTCCGGCGCCGAAGAACGCTCCCACGATTAATATCACCAGGAAGTAGGAGCGCAAGGAAGCATTCCGAACGATCATGCGCAAATGAAGCACCGGCACCGTGTTTTCGGGGCGGTAATCCCACCAGAGAAACGCGATAAAGAAAATGGTGGCCGCGACCAGAGCTAGAGCGATCCAGCTCGACTGGAACCACAGATCTCGCTCGCCGCGGCTGGTGGCAGTTTCCAGACAGGCCAGCGACGCAATCAGCAAAACCGCGCCCGACACATCAACGTGACTCTCTTTCCTGCGCTGAAACAAACGTCCTGGCGGAACTATTTTCCAGATAAGAAAAGCGCCGATCGCCAGAAAGGGAAAATCGACCAGGAACGCATAATTCCAGTGAAACGTGTCCGTGACCCACCCCATGACGACCGGATACGGGACTTCAAAAACAGCAAGAACCAAGTAAAGCCGTGTGACTGCCGCCATCCTCTCTTTTCCGGGAAACAGAACGCCGGCGAGAATGACAACGCGTACCAGAAACGCACCGCCCCCGAATCCCATGATCAATCGAGAAACTAGCAACTGCGTCAGGCTACCAGTGCTCAGTACGCAGCCCATCGCACCCGTGGCATAGATCGCGATGCTTAACAGCAAGTGACGCCTGGTACCAATGACGCGTGTCATCCAGTACGCCAGTGCTATGGAGCAGAGGTAGCCGACGTTATACAGAATTATTACCCAGCTGATTTCATCCGAGCTGGCGCCCACGTTGCCTTGCATGTCCGGAAGGAACACG
>Ga0210385_10002206_pt1 | contig 11772 bp, 10 predicted proteins | sample IncBWH26OmetaG_FD_160107 | JGI IMG/M metagenome (GOLD analysis project Ga0210385, IMG submission 160107) | Forest soil microbial communities from Barre Woods Harvard Forest LTER site, Petersham, Massachusetts, United States - Inc-BW-H-26-O ... | reverse complement strand
CGGGCGGCAGTGGGACGATCGTCGACTTCCGGGTACAACCCAACCTCGCGCAGGGATCGTGGGCCTACGGCGAAGGGGTGCCGCACCACTGCGCGTTCGAGGTCGATACCCTCGACGTGCAGAAGCACACCAAGGCGCACCTCGAGGGGCTCGGCTACACCGACGTCTCCGACGTCAAGGACCGCGGCTACTTCGACTCGGTGTACGTGCGAACGCCGGGCGGCGCGCTGTTCGAGGCGACCGTGTCGAAGCCCAAGGGGTTCCTGGTCGACGAACCGTTCGAGCAGCTCGGATCGTCCATGCAGGTCCCGCCGGTGTTCGCGCACCGCAAGGACGAGCTCATCAAGTATCTCGAGCGCGTACACGACTGAGACGGGCGGAAGGGGAATGTCCGCGCGCCTCGACCCGGACCTCGTCTTCGACGATCTGGCGCCGCTGACGGCGGGATCGGACGTGGGCGAGGCGGCGGCCGTCGCGCTGCTGCTGCACGGGCGCGGCGGCAGCGCCGACGACATGCTGGCGCTCGCGCGCCGGCTCGAGCTGCCCGGGATGGCCTACCTCGCGCTGCCGGCGCCGGGCGGAACCTGGTACCCCGAGCGCTTCCTGGCGCCGTTGGCGAGCAACCAGCCCCACCTCGATCGGGCGCTGGCGCGGATCGAGCGCACCGTCTGCGCGCTGGAGGCGCGCGGCCGCCCGCGCGCGCGGATCGCGCTGGTCGGTTTCTCGCAAGGCGCTTGCCTGGCCTGCACCTATCTGTTCCGCCACCCCGCGCGCTGGGGCGCGCTGGCCGCGCTCACGGGCGGCCTCATCGGGCCGCCCGAGACCACGTTTCCGATCTCGGGCAGCTTCGCGGGGACGCCGGCCCTGTTCGCCACCGCCGATCCGGACGCCTGGGTGCCGGTCGAGCGCGTCCGCCAGACCGTGGACCTGTACCGCGCCATGCAGGCCGAGGTCGACCTGCGCGTCTACCTGGGCGCCGAGCACCTGGTGACGGACGACGCCGTCCGCGCCACCCAAGAGCTGCTGGCCCGTCTGCTGGATCCGCCCCGCGTGCCGTGATGCTCCCGCTTCAGTTTACGCACGAGGCACATCCGGCGCGGGTGGTGTTCGGCGACGGTTGCCGGCGGCGGCTGGCCGAGGAGGCGGACCGGCTCGGCGTGCGGCGGGCGCTGGTGATCGCGTCGCCGCGGCTCGCCGCGGAGGTCGGCGCGCTCCTGGGGGGGCGCGCGGTGGTTGCGCTGGGCGGTGGCGTGATGCACGTGCCCGTGGAGACCGCCGCCGCCGCGATCGCTGCGGCGGCAGAGGCCGGCGCCGACGGGATCGTGGCCGTGGGCGGCGGCTCGGCGATCGGGCTGGCGAAGGCGGTGGCGCGCAGTCGCGGCGTGCCGGACGGCGGCCTGCGGGACGATCTGCCGATCTTGGCCGTCCCCACCACCTACGCGGGCTCGGAGATGACGTCGATCTGGGGCCAGACCGAGGGGGGACAAAAGCGCACCGGCCGCGACGAACGCGTGCGCCCCAAGATCGTCCTCTACGATCCCGAGCTGACCGACGCGCTCCCGGCGGAGCTCGCCGCGCAGAGCGGGCTCAACGCCGTCGCCCACGCGATGGAGGCGCTCTACACGCCGAAGCTCGACCCGGTGATCGCGCTGCTCGCCGAGGAGGCGGTCGCGGCGCTGGCGCGCGCGCTGCCGCTCGTCGTCGCCGACGGCCAGGCGCGCGATCGCGCCGCCCGCAGCGACGTGCTCTACGGCGCCTGGCTGGCCGGCGTCTGCCTCGACCGCGCGACCATGGGCGTACACCACAAGCTCTGCCATGTCCTCGGCGGCAGCTTCGGCCTCCCACACGCGGCCGTTCACGCCGTCGTCCTACCGTACGCGGCGGCGTTCAATCGCGACGCCGCGCCCGAGGCGATGCGCCGGCTCGGTCGCGCGCTCGGTGCCGGCGCCCTCGAGGCGCCTGCGGCGCTGTTCGCGCTGGGGCGGCGGCTCCAGGTGCCGGCGTCGCTGGCCGCAATCGGCATGCGCCGCGGGGATCTCGATCGCGCCGCCGAGCTCGCCACGCAAAGCCCGTACGACAATCCGCGTCCGGTGGATCGCGACGGCGTGCGCGCGCTGCTCGAGGAGGCGTTCGCGGGGCTGGCTCCGGGAGCGCCGCGCCAGAATCACGCCGTCGCGGGTGGCTAGCGAACCGCTCGCCGAGCTGCCGAGGTCGTCGGTCCTCGTCGATCTTGCTCTTACTGAAAAAGCGTCAATACCGAGAGGGCCGCTTCGAGACCCGCCTTGGCGTCGGCTTGGCGCCCAGCCTCGACGATTTTCTGTTTCTGTTCGTCGGTCAGCTGATCATCCAGCGCGGCAGCGAGGCCGAAGGTCCCGGCCTTGATGGCTATATCAGCAGCGACGAACGGCTGACTCAGTTGGGCGTTGGTCTTGATCACCTCGACCTGAAAGATCTGTCCGGTCGCGGTGCAGAGAAAAGCCAAATCCGTGACGCCGTCAACATCCCACTTGAATCGATAAACCAGACTGAACTGCCGGGGAACCGGTTTGTCGTTCTGGGAAACCCGTCCCTCCTCGATGAATTGGTGCCCATGGTAGGGAGCCCCCCAATGAAGATAGCCCGCCAAGATGAACGAGCCGACGTCTGTCGATCCCAAAATGCGTCGGACGCGCCTCACGACTTGTGGGTCGGGCGCTTCGTCGTCCTCCTGCTTGTCCGTGCCCTCGCCCTGACCCTGTTGGCCGGATCCGTTGGCGGTCGCCGGAAGGGGCAATGGGGGTGCCGACGGGCTCGAGGGGGGATCAGGTGCTGGCTGTAATGGAGGAGTCCTTGATGGCGCAGTGTCGTCGGTGTAGTGGGTTGATGACGACGCGGCGGCTGCGATGCCGACGACGACCAGCACGACCGCCGCGATGATCGCGAGGTTGCGGCCGACATGCGATGGCGCCGAGCTGGTCGGCGTGACATTCCCTCCGGCCTCTTCTCGTCTCCCCTGGTCGACACCGGTCCCGACCCGAGCGGCCGAGGCGGGAGCCGGTCCAGCGACGGGTTCCGTTGGCCAGATCGGTCGGGGAATCGACGACGTTGAGGAAGTCGGACGGTCGGACGGCCCAGCGTCGGTGCCCTTCTGGTCGGTGACCGTCAGCCAAGCGATCTCTCCCGGCGCGCCCCATTCGATCTCAACGGACTGATTGAGGGCTGGGGCAATCGGAGACAGCCACATACCTTCGACGACGAATTTCTTTTGCTGTCCATCGACGAAGATCAGGCCGGGCCCGGCGCCTGGAATCTTGATCACGGTGCCTCGCGTCTTCACGCCAATTCTCCACCCTCCGTTTGCCAAAATAACACATTGCCCGCTCGCAGAATGTAAATTTCTGCTGACAATTTTTCGTCAGGGGTCGATCACTCGAATCCAACGAAGTGATCCACGGAGACATTTCGCGCCGCCGACCTTCCAATGAGGCGGAGTTCGTCGAGATGATCGATTGAATCGAGCCTTTGCACCGCCTCCGGACGAATCGAGGAGAGCCCAAGCCGCTCGAGGCCGGCAGCCGAGAGGTCGGCAGAGTATCGGACATACGTGAACAGCTGCGGACAAAATCCCGCGGCCGGTCCGCTCACCGGCGAACGGAGATCGCCGAGCTCCAGATCAATCGCGTCGCCAAAGAGGCACCGTCCGAAGACGCGACATAAGAGGTCCTGCTCGACGAGCGCGGCGTGCAACAGGGCAGCGGGTACGGAAGTCATGTTGTACAGGAGGTTCATCTCGCCCGGCTTGAGCCGATCGTTGGCCTGAGCGGTCGCACCAGTTCCGACGGAGACGAGAAGAAGCTTCTCAGGTCCGGTGGGCCAGCATAGGCGGTAAGACCGGAGCGTTGCGTGAAGAAAAAGAAGAAATGCGGGATTGTTGTAGGTGGTAACGCCGCCATCGACAAACACGAAGCTCTGGGAGCCAACGGCGATACGCTCGGGCGGAAAGTACGTGGGCGCAGCGGTGCTCGCGCGAATCAGCTGCCAGAGCGGAAAGTCGAGGTTGCACTCCGCCAACCTCCGGTCGTTGAAGAGCGCGCGGGGATTGTTGGAAAGTGGCCACGGCGAATCCGTCGTGGCGTTGCGCAACACGAGAAGCAATAGGGTTTTCAGCTCGGGGCTCCCCAGTGTCAACGGAATCCCATTCGACCCACTGAAGACATTTCTGAGCGCCGCGGCAAGTTGTACATCGTCGTACTTGTAGCGAAAGCGTCGCAGGGCATTCGCCTGATGGAACATCGACGGCCCAATCTCGATGAAGAACGTTCGGATCTCGTCAACCGACATCCCGAGGGACACGCAGGCTGCCAGGATCGCCCCTGTGCTCGTGCCAGCGACATAGTCGAAGTAGCTGGAAAGAGGCGCGCCCACGAGACGTTCGATCGCGGCAAGGATCTCGATGCTCAATACACCTCGGACACCACCCCCGTCGAGCGCGAGGAGTCTTTTGCATCTGGTGCCCGATGCCGTCTCGGCGACGCTCACGAAAATGACCATCCGGCGCTCGTGTTCAACCGATCCATTCTGACTCCACCATGAGGCGCAACCATTCCCGGTGCTCGGCTTCCAGGAGCTGCTCGCCGTGAAGATAGTCTCTGAAGAGCGCGCCGGTGCCGCGATCCTCGTGTTGTATTCGCCGAATGAGCCCCTCGATGAGCTTGTGTTTCCCATGGTAGCGCGACGAGTTGCGAGCTGGCTCGAGAGCGGCTCGAATGATTCGGACCGCGCCCGCCAAGATCGGAATGCCAGCGGCTGCACACAGGAGCCAGAGTCCAACTCCTACCTCGGAATCGCGAATGACGACATCCCTCGCGAAATGGCCCAAGGCGGCCGCCACGGAGAGAATAAAGGCCGACAGCGGAATTCGGCGCGTCCACCGATCAAGGCGCCGATGGCTCCGCGAACGATCGCTGAAGTACCGAGCCTGTCCGCGCAGGCGCACCTCGCAGTACAATGAGGTCAGACTGGGGGGCGAAGGTCCTGCCCGCTCGTCGATCTCGGAGAGCCGTTCGTCGCCGTCAAGCCATGCTTCGACGTTCTTATAGGAGAGTCTCTGGAGACGCCGAAGGTTCGCCTCCACCTTGGTCAGGACGGCAGCCGCCGCCGCAGCGGAAGGACTCCAGAGGTGTGGGTCGATGAGGAGTCCCCACATCAGCAACTGGTAGCGTTCCGCCTGGTGTCGTCGCAGGAGCCACGAGTGCTGCAGCGCTGCAAATAGGCCGAGAGCCACTCCGGCGGCCGCAATTCCCACCGCGATGACTTCCGCCGATGCGGGAATCGGAACCCGCGCGAGCTCTGCCAGCGCGACCAAGATGGCGAGCGTCCCGAATACACCGACCAGCACCACGACGATCTCGTGTCGTCGCTGGCCGCGCACGGCGGCCCGATCGCTCCCGCGATAGTGGCGGAAGATCTCGTGGCTCAAACGGCGAAGCTCCGCGCGATTGACCTCCGACAGCGTCGCCAGGTCAACACGGTCCAACAGCTCCGGGTACGGTGTGATCTCGGTGGGTGCGGACTTCATCGAATGGCACGGATGCTATCATCGCGGGATGAAGACGGCATATGTTCCCAAGCCACTCGATACGCGCGCGATAAGGTTACCCATGCCGCTCGTTGCTCTTTCCGAAAGATTGGCCGAGAACGCGCACGAAATCTGGGCCAGCCAACGAATCGCCGACGGCTGGATTCACGGGGCTGCGCGCGACGATCGACGGAAGACTCACCCTGGGCTGGTGCCGTATTCGGAGTTGTCTGAGGCGGAGCGGGACTATGACCGGCGTATTTCCATCGAAACGATCAAGGCAATCGTCGCGTTGGGCTTTCGAATTTCAGCGCCGCGCGGCCCTTGAGGCACGGCGTCCAACCGTATATCTAAGAGCGGCACACTAGGACAAGAAGTCCAATCCACCAGAGAAAGGAGCACGGAATCGCCAGACCGTTCCACTTCCTGGCTGCGTTTGAGGCAACGATCGCGGTCTCGGGATCGCTAGAGGATAGCGCTGCGGCGCATTTGTTCGACGCGCCGACTGCGGCAATGCCCAGGGGTAGGCAGAGCAGGACACTGAGGTAGGACCGCATAATCCGGATGGGAATAGGCTTCGTCTGCCCGCCTCGGATGGGAGTAGGCTTCTTCGGCTCGGCAACCGGCGGCTGCGGCTCGATGGGCGGGTCCGCGGGGCTCTGGCCTCTGGAGTCGGCCATCGCGGTCCGCACATCTCTGATGAGGCGCTCAACGTCATGTTCGAATTGCCCGTCGGTGAGCTCGATGGCGTGGCGGCGCACGATGGCCTTGATGTCGTCGGGGAGCTCCTCCGCTTTCGGCATCCGCGCCCCTTCGACGAGCGCCGGAATGACCCGCACCCCTGCCGATAGGGCAGTCACGATTTCGAGCCGGACGAAGTCTTGCGGATCTTCCAAACGGCGACGACCATCGCCGTCGACAGCACTTAGCCAGCGAGAGCCGATAACCAGGATGAATGCGCTGCAACTGCCGACGGCCTTCTCGATGGCCTCGACGAAGTCGGTCCCGAACTCGATGGTCTCGACGTCGCGGAAAACGGCGCCCTTTCCCAGGTGACGGGTGAGGTGCTCCGAAAGGCGGCCGGCGTACCCCGAGCTGTCTTGCCGTCGATAACTTAGAAACACCTTGTTCCCCGTCGCTTCGCCGCCATTCGCGGGTTTGCGACCGGGGTTGCTTCGAGGTGTCCGGGCCTTCTCGGGCTCGACGGCGATCACCCGGAGGGTAACGATCTCTCCCGCGGCATTGAGCTCGACCTCGACCGCCTGGTCTAACTCCGGGGCCACCGGCGACCGCCACGTCTCTTCGACGACAAACGGCCGCTGTTTTCCTTGCAGCAACAGGAGCCCAGGATCCGAGTCCGGAATCTTGATGATGTGTCCTATGTTCTTCATAGACGCCCTTCGGTGGCGCGATGATCCTGAGTAGCACGGTTCGCGGTGAGCAGTCGACGGCGTCGTGCAACGCCCTTCCCCGGGCAGTCCGGGGCGACCGACGCTTAGACGACCGAGGACCCTTCCGCGCGATCCGCGCTCCGGCCAATACACGTTCAACCTCACGCAGCGGGTCGGCTGCCTCGTGTCGACCAAGCGCGAGCTGATCCCGCGACCGTAGACCTAGTTCGAGCAAGCGACGAGACCCGAGGTCCCCTGTACCATGCAAGCCACGTCCCCGGGCGCCGCACAAAGGCCTTGGTTGCACCATGCAGCGAGGGTGTGGTGCGTGCCGTTCGGGCAGGGACAACAGACGGGGGTGCAATCCAGAGGTTGCGTGCAGGTGGACCCGGTCGCTTCATCTTTCCAGGTCGTGTAGCTCACGACCGAGGCGCACGTCGTGTCGACGTCTTCGGAAAGGCTCGCCACGGAATCAGCCTCCGTCGCTGTCTCAGCCGAGGCCGTGCACGCCGCGGGCGACGGCGGAGCGCCGTTGCTGCCGCACGCCGCGATGCAAACCCCAACCAGCCAAAATGCCAACCAAGGTGTGGAGCCTCCCCGCACGCGCAGCGCAGATTACCACGGCCGGCGGCGTCCCTATTTCGACGCGACCAGGAGGGCCACCGAGTTGGAGGCCAGCGAGAAGCCCGTGACGGCTCCATTCGTCAGCGCGACGGCCGTATCCGGCGTGGGGGTACCACCGCCGACCATTCGGTAGACCTGTGCGGTGCCTGCCGGCGAGAAGTTCTTCAGCGTGATGGAGAGGCCAGACTGCGCGGTGCCGCTCACGTTCACCAGCATGATCCAGACCTTGGTCGGGGCGGTCGGCGAATCCGACGCGGCGTAGACGTTGACACCCGCGTTGGGGCTGGCCGCGCCGATCGAGAACGCCCCGAAGCGTGCGCCGTTGCCGTCGTAGTTCCGGTACATGGCCGTCGCGTTGTAGATGGGTAGGTGCGTCGATCCGTGCACGAGCGTGGTCCAGTACGAGGCGACCTGGTAACCGAGCCGTCCGTACATCCCGAGGACATCGGCCTCTTGAGTTCCCGTGGTGGGGTCCGGCGTCCCGCCGTTGGCACCGTCGTTCGGGACGGTGTACTCGCTGACGCAGATGCCCGTCCCAGGATAGGTCGAGTTGATCCACCCCTGGACGTAAGGAACGACGGACGTGGTCGTCGAGTCCCAGAGGGCCGCGGTGTCCCCCAGTCCCTTGCCTGGGAAGGGGTAGTGCATATCGACGCAGTCGAGCTGCCGCACGTGCGTCGAGGCCTCCTGCGCGGCGGCCAGCTTCAAGATCGCCATGGTCAGCGAGTTGCTGACGGTGTACGGCCCGGCCGGGTTGCCGCACTCGATGTTGGAGAGCCCGACCAGGTCTTGGGCATTCTCGGTGGACATGAAGAGCACGGCGGCGGTCGGGTCGGCTGCCTTGATGGCCTTCGAGTACGCCATGGTGCGGTTGATGAAGTCCTGGTTGAGGCTGGTCCCGATGCCCGTGTTGGTCGTGTAGAAGGGCTCACACCAGGTGCCGGGGGGATAGAACGCCGGATAGATGTCCGCACGGAGGGACTGCCAATTGTCGGGCTCGTTGTCGAGCTGGTAGTACCTCACGCCGCCGTTCGCGGCCGATCCGAACGTCGACACCAGGTGCGTGACCCACGAGCCCATGAACGACGTGTCGAGCACCGCCGAGCCCTTGTCGACCACCTCCTCTTCCGATGTCCCCAGCGTCTGACAGCAGGTGGAGATGGAGGTGCCGCCGGCACAGTCTGGCGTCCCCGGGTTCGGCGTCGCCATGCTCGCGACCCACCCGGAGATCGGAATCGTCATGAGCGTGTCGGCATGCTGGGCGATGTTGTAGTGGACGAACTGGTCCGAGCTGGTCGTGAGCGAGGAATCGGGGGTGGGGGAGGTGAAGCGACCCTGGTAGTTCGCGCAGTTCCAGTCGGTGCCGGCGTTGGAGACGTCAATCTTCCAGTTGTACGAGCTCGTGGCGTCACCGCCCCAGCGGTTGAGCGCCGCGATCTTCATCGAGTCGTCGTTGGCGAGCGCTACGCCATAGATCCCCGACGATATGGGGGTCCCCTGGGATTTCGCGTCCACGACGACGCTCGTCGTGCTCGAAGAAGCGACGCAGGTCTGCGATGGCCCACAGAGCTGGGAGGGCGGGCAACCGCCGCAGGTGTGCCCGCAACCGTCGCTGCCGCAGGTCTTCCCGGTGCAGGCGGCGGTGCAACCCACGCCGGCGTCGGGCGCGCTTCCGGCCGATCCGCCCGAAGCGCCGGCACCACCACCCGAGGCGCCGCCGGATCCAGCGGACCCGCCGCCCGTGCCGCCCTTGGCGGTATTGCCCGCGACGCCGCTCGAGCTGCCGCCAGCGCCGCCGCTGCCACCTTGCCCGCTGGTCCCTGCCGAGCCGGTCGGCGAGCTGCCAGCTCCGGTCCGCGTCGCGCAGCCCATCAGCCCGCACAGTGCCGCGATAACCGTCAGTGCTTCTTTCAAGGAGCTCTCCAATCTCGAGTGGTCATCGATCGGGTGCCGAGCGGAACCCAGGCATTGTACCAAGCAGGTGGAGCGCGGCGGCTGCTCATCGCCCGCGGCTTGACGGTCGTCCCGCCGCGCTTACGGTTGGAGATTCGTGAGGCGGCTTGCCCACGGACGAGACCCGCCGGGCGCTGATGGCCTCGGCGAAAGGAGAAGAGATGTCGAATCCAATGTTGGCGTCGGCGCGCGTGCCCGAGGAAGAGCTGCTGGACGCCTATTCGCGGACGGTGACCGCCGTGGCGGAGCAGGTGAGCGCCTCGGTCGTGAAGATCGAGGTGCAGGGGGCCGAGCACCCGTCCCCGGAACGCGGGCCGGGGCGGCCGCCCGGTCCAGCTTCGGGGAGCGGCTCCGGGTTCGTGATGACCCCCGACGGTTACGTGCTGACCAACAGCCACGTGGTGAGCGGCGCCAAACGCATCAACGCCATCTTTCAGGATGGTCAGCGTGTTCCCGCCCAGCTGATGGGTGATGATCCGGAGACCGACATTGCCCTGGTGCGGATCGACGCGCCCAACCTGACCGCGCTGACGCTGGCCGACTCCTCGACGTTGCGGGTGGGACAGCTCGCGATCGCGGTCGGAAACCCCTACGGGTTCAACTGCACGGTCACGGCCGGCGTCGTCAGCGCGCTCGGCCGTTCGTTGCGAACCAAGACCGGTCACTTGATCGACGACGTCGTCCAGACCGACACGGCGCTCAACCCCGGAAACTCCGGCGGCCCCTTGGTCGATTCGCGGGGTCGGGTCATCGGCGTCAATACCGCGATGATCCTCCCGGCGCAGGGCATCTGCTTCGCGATCGCCGCGAACACCGCGGGGTTCGTCATGGGCAAGCTGATCCACGAAGGCCGCGTCCGCCGTTCCTACCTGGGCGTGGCGGGCCAGAACGTGCCCCTGCACCGGCGCGTGGTCCGCTTTCACGGTCTGCAGACCGAGAGCGCGGTGTTCGTCGTCTCCGTCGAGCCGAACAGTCCGGCCTCGCGGGCCGGGCTGCGGGAGGGCGATCTGATCGTCGCCTACGCCGACAAGGCCATCGCCGGCATCGACGACCTCCATCGCATGCTGACCGAGGAGCAGGCCGGCGTCGGCGCCGCCATGACCATCCTGCGCAACCTCGAAAAGCAAACGCTGCAGGTGGAGCCGACGCTCCGAAAATAAGAGCGCGCCGGGTCGAGCGGGGCGGGTCGAGCTATGGCGCCGCGGGCGGCCGGGCGACGAGCTGCTCGCGGATTTCCCGGAGCTTGGCCATCAGCGCGGCGGCGTTGTCGCGCCCCACGCGAAGCAGGATCTTCTGGCCCGCCGAGCTGGCCTCGAGCGCGGCGTCCGCGTAGACGTACAGCCCACCGCCGGGAGGCGCGCCGTCGGCCGCGAACCGCTTGACCGCGATCGGACCGGCGGGCGTCGGTGTCGCGAGCAGGTTGTCGATGACCTCGACGACCCGATCGTTGAAATACTTCCCTGGGTACCCGAGATCTTCGTACGCCTGCTGGAGCAACGGGTAGATCCGCAGGTAGAGGGCCACGGCCCGCCGCGTGTCGATCCCCTCGACCAACCGCACGAAGGGGAGGTAGCGGTCCCCGTTGCGGCCGCCGATCGCCATGGCGCCGCCGCTCGGCTCGGTCTCGAAACTGCCCTCCGTCGTCTTCACCGGCCAGAGCGACGCCGACGCGTCGTCGTTGGCGAGGTTGTTCACGGTGGCGACGAACCGTCGGACCACGCCGTCGAGGTGAAGAAACGCCCGCAGCTGCTTGCGCCCGAGCAGCGCGGCCAGGGCGTTCTCGAGGTAGGAATCGGAATGGTCGAGCGACGGCAACCCGCCCGCTGGGGGGGCCGGCAGCGGGTGGCGAATCGCCGGGGCGGGCGGAGGTGGCGCGGCGGGCGTCGGCACCGCCGGGGCAGCGGCGGGCGTCGGGGTCGCCACCTCCTCCCGGGCGGCCCGTCGGTGCTGCCACCAGACGAGCCCGCCGCCGACGGCCAGCACGACGACGAGCGCGATGCCGTATGTCCGGTTCACAGCTGAAGTTTGCGCGACAAAAGCCGCCAATCAATCGGGCGGCATGACGCCGGGCGTATCGGCGGCCAGGTTTAGAGGTGCGCGTCGCCGAGCGCGCCGAGCGCGACGTCGACGGCAGGGTTGTTGGGGCCGCTGGCTCGCCAGACCGCGTGCACTCGAAATCGGCCGCGCCCAGGCGCGAAGGGGCGCGCAATCACGCCCCTTCGGCGCAACAAGGCCTCGTCGATCGAA
>Ga0210385_10002204_pt1 | contig 11775 bp, 8 predicted proteins | sample IncBWH26OmetaG_FD_160107 | JGI IMG/M metagenome (GOLD analysis project Ga0210385, IMG submission 160107) | Forest soil microbial communities from Barre Woods Harvard Forest LTER site, Petersham, Massachusetts, United States - Inc-BW-H-26-O ... | reverse complement strand
ATCAACATCGGCTGCCTGTTCAATTTGGGCGGTGAGATCAGAATCGGCAACGACGTGTCAATTGGCCATGACGTGCTGATCCTGACGGTGTCACATGAGATTGGCAGCGCCCAGCACCGGGCTTCCAGGTTGATTGTCAAACCAATTTCGATAGGCAGCGGGGCATGGATAGGTTCCCGTAGCACCCTGCTACCTGGCGTGACCATCGGTGCCGGAGCAGTGGTCGCGGCCGGGTCGGTGGTTTATCACGACGTAGCGCCCAACACGCTGGTGGGCGGCGTGCCGGCACGCCCCATCAAGAAACTGCGCTGACGACTGCGTCGCGCTCGCGGCCCAAAATGGGTGCGTTCCAGGCAATTTCTGGTATTCTGCGCGCCCGTTAGGTGGGGGGGCTCACGCTGGCCGCACTCCCTGACGTATCCTTGCTGTAAAAGGTACGGGGCCATAGCTCAGCTGGGAGAGCGCTTGCATGGCATGCAAGAGGTCGACGGTTCGATCCCGTCTGGCTCCACCAATAAAATCAATAGGTTGCAGTTAGCTTCCCGTCTGTCTCCCCTTAAGGTCAATTGCTAATCTGCCCGGAGAGCGTTGGAACTGTGGCTCGTAGCGCCGATGCCTTCGAGGTCATGCCGACCAAACCCAAGATGCCTCGGCGGCATGTCGTCGCCGTAATCGCCGGCAACGCCCTCGAGTTCTACGACTTCATTACCTACGCGTTCTTCTCGATTCAGATAGGGCACGCGTTTTTCCCGTCCCAGAGCGCCTATGGCAGCCTGATGCTGTCCCTGGCGACCTTCGGCGCCGGCTTCCTGACCCGCCCGCTCGGCGCCTTTGTCATTGGCAACTTTGCCGATCGCGCCGGACGACGGCCGGCCATGATGCTGTGCTTCATACTCATGGGCTGCTCGATCGTCGGCATGGCCGTGATCCCGCCCTTCACGGCCATCGGAATCGCCGCGCCCATCCTGGCGGTCATCGCCCGCATGACGCAGGGGTTTTCCCTGGGCGGAGAAATCGGTTCCAACACCGCCTATCTGAGCGAAGCCGCGGAACCTCGCAAGCGCGGGTTCATCGTGTCCTGGCAGAGTGCGAGTCAGAGTGTGGCGGCGGTCTTCGGCGGTCTGGTGGGTCTCGCCGTCACCGCCTGGCTGCCGACGGCTGCGGTCGATGCCTACGGTTGGCGAATCGCATTCCTCTTGGGTGCCATCACGGTACCGTTCGGTCTGTGGTTGCGGAGGAGTCTACCGGAGACGCTGCACAGCGAAGAAACCACGATCGGCGCGGCGGTGGGCCGGACCGAAACTCGCCTGGCGCTTGCCCGTCGTCACTGGCTGATCATCAGCTGCGGGCTGGGCTTCGTGGCCGCCGGGACCATCGGCACGTATGTGTTCAGCTACATCGTTACCTACGCCCAGGCGACCATGCACCTGTCGGCTCGGATCGGCTTCATCGCCCAAACGGGTGGCAGCCTTCTGGGGATCCCCGTCGGTCTCTATGCCGCAGGGTTGTCCGACCGGTATGGACGCAGACCCGTGAACATCTGGGGCAATCTGTTCTTTCTGCTGACGATCTATCCGACCTTCGCATGGATCGCGGCGACTCGTTCGGAGTTTGCCTTCGTCACCGGCATGATCGGTCTGAAAGTGATTTCGGCCATCACCATCGGATCGTTTTTCGCAAGCCTCGCCGAGAGCCTTCCGCAATCCATTCGGGGCAGCGGCTTCGGCCTTACCTATTCGATCGCCATTGCCGCCTTCGGCGGCACCACGCAACTGATCGTGACCTGGTTGATCCACGCGACCGGCAATAATCCCATCGCCCCGGCGTGGTATCTGACCGGCGCGGTGGCCGTTGGGCAGATCGCGCTGATGCTCCTGCCGGAAAGCGCCCCGGTCAAACTGGCGCGAGGAGCGCAGCAGGCGCGCGCCGCCTGACTGCACCCCTCGTGAGTCAGGCTCTCTACTGAATGACGTTGGGCGTGCCCAGATTGAATCGCGTCTGGGCCGGAAGCGTCCCCGGCAGCGGATTCGACGCATTGCTCCCGTCGACCCACGGCCAAGTGCTCGATCCAAAAAAGCCCGGCTTACCAGGCAAATAGAGCGAGTCTGGCAGGACCGTGCCACCGCTCTGCGATGCGCCCGGCGGCGTCGTCTGGCTCACGCCCGATCCGCCGATACCATGCCAGTGCACGGCGCCGGTGTAGTAATCGAAGTTCGCGTCCCGCAGCGTGACCGGGAGTACCGAAGGATCAAGTCCATTGCCGGGAAATGCCGGTTCGCTGCCATCGGCGATTCCGAGCGTCCAGATCGGTACTCGACTCGAGTCGATTTTCGCAGGGGTGGACGGCCCGGCCCACTCATAGTCGTATCCGGTTTGCGGTACGTTGTAGAAAGAAAGCGGATTGGTTAGCAGCGGTAGTGCAGAGGTACCGAGCACATTGCCGAGGTAGTTGAACCACCAATGATGACTGCCGACCTTCGCCATGTTGCGGTTGTATTCGTCTTCGTAATAGAAATTCTGGCCGCCGCTGCTGTACACGTAGGTCGTGAGCGGATTGCCGTATGCGACCGATGTGGAGGGAATACCAGACCAGGCGCTGATGCGCTGGGCGGTAGTATGATTGCGAAACCAGGTGATGTAGATCGAATTACCCCAGCGACTGTCGGTTCCCATATTCCAGGAGTAATTGCCCTCCAGCAGCTCCTGATGCGACGTCGTCGCATGGTCGGCATTGAGCGCGGTTTCACCTTGATTGGGGTAGCTATTGCCATAGCCGTCGTCCATGTAGTTATAGCCGATGACATTGCCGCCGCCGGTGCCGCGCATGACCATGACCTTGTTCGCGATCCAACTGATATTGTTCTCGACTACGCTGTCGGCGTTGTAGGCGTCAAGAATAATGTTGTAGTAGGCCCCACCTGGGGAAATATTGGCAATATCAGCCGCGTTGCTGTGGACGTACGAGTCGCGCAGTTCGCAGCGGAATGATGAGAAGAAGTGCACCAGCCCACCGCCATATTTCGGGCCGTGACCGGCGGACTCGATGTTCTTCGCCCACGAATAGCTGGCTGAGCCGAATGCGACGTTGCCCCCGCCGTCTCCGCCGTCACCGCCCGTGACAAAGACATTTTCAAGACCGACCCACGACGTGCGCTGACTCAGTTGAATTCGTCCGAGGTGAGCGGAAAAGGCTACCCGGTAGGATTGGTGAAACGGTGTCGTGAAGGTAACGACATTTCCGGAAATGGACGCCACCTCCATCGCCTGACCGATGGGTCGCGAGGAGGCGACCGAAACTCCATACTCCCCCTCGCCCCAACCGTCATAGCCATTGCCCGTGGCCTGGCCGCCGTTGGTGTTGAACCACGTCAGAGTCGGATCGTACGTCTCGTTGACATACACGATTTCCCCCGGCGCAAGCCCGCTGGGCGGCGCGGCTGCCAGGGTCACCGAGTTCGTACCCTGGGCGGCGTCGGCTGCGAAAGCCGCCGTCTGCCACATCGTGTTGATGCTCGTGATTGTGCCGATCGTTACGACCGGGTACGGATTGGAATTGGCGTCCGACTTCACCAAGAGAGTCGCGGCTGACGGACTCGGAAACGTTGTCAACGACCCACGCATTCCGGGGCCGGGGCCCGAACCGCGAAGTGTGACATAGGAGTTCGTGATCTGGATTCCGTAACCACTGATGACGAATTGTCCCAGCGTCAGCAATACCGTCTGATTTGCCGGGCACGCAGCGAGCGCAGCATTGATTGCCGCGGTGTCGTCGCCGCCGCTCGGTTTGAGCGTGGCGCAGATGGTCGTACGGGCCGGTATGCCTCCACTCCACCCGGTCGGGGGATGAGTGGGTGCGTAGCTGCCGCTCGTTGGCGCATAGGAGACGCCCGGCTGCCAGAGGGTGGTGCGATTGGTTGGCAACGAATACACATTGCTGGTGGACGGGATAAACGGCGTGGCATTCGCCGCCGCCGACACCGCGCTGGTGCCCGCCGCGTCGCTGGCGGCGACTGCGTAGAAGTAGTTGGTGCCGTTGGTAAGCCCAGTGTCAACGTAAGACACTGACGTACTGGTGCCGACCTGTGCGAACGGTCCATTGGACGCGGTGGCGCGTTTGACCACGTAGCTAGTAGCTCCTGTGCTCGCGCCCCACGATAAGGTTACTTGCGCGTTGCCGGCAGTGGCGGCCAATCCCGAGGGAACCGCGGGAGGCGTGGCGGCCGATTGCACCTCAGCGGAACCACCCGACCCCGTGCTCGTGCTTTGACCGGAGGCTCCGGTTCCCGAAGTCCCGGCAGATGTCGAAGTCGTCGTACCGGTAGTTGCGGAAGTCGTCCCAGTAGTTGCGGAAGTCGTCGTGCCGGTAGTCGCGGAAGTCGTCGCACCAGTCGCCGCAGAAGTATTGTTGGCAGTCGAGTCGTCGCCTAAACATCCTGACAGAAGCACCAGAACGCAGCCGATCGGTGCCAACATTAAACCGCGAATAGCGGCGGTGGGATTCATCATTTGCGCCTCTGCATTATCAAACGTACTTGGGGACTGAACGCTCGGTCGGTGATTCGGCAGAGCGACGATATGTATGAAACACGAAAGACCTTGAGCACGGAACCCCTCTTTACGTCTGGTTTCACCGACAAATCGCATTGCTGTACGCAGCGCACATTTTTTTCCTTGAAGCAAAAAAATTTCGAATCAGAGCGCTGCGAAAAACGTCTGGTTTCACCGACAAATTGCATTGCTCTACACAGTGACGATTTTTTCGGAAGAAAAAAATCACTGACACCTGCTCGCACTCAGCGACATCAGCCGCTTCGCGATCCGTGCAAGGCATCGGCAACGCATCGGATTGTGTGAGCGGCATCACCGTTCGAGCTGCGGCGAATCACGTGATTTACAGGCATTTGGTGCGATTCGCGCGGCGATGAAGTCCTCAGCACGGATCCATGACTTCGTGGCTCGACGGGCGCGCTGTCGGGTCCTGCCGACATGACGTCATCCTGGCGAACTGCGCGAGCAGCGTTGCGCGGAGAAAAGGAATTGTGTCTCGCAGGTCAGCACTCGCCGGGCGCCTCATCGCGCCGGTGTCGGAATCTGTGACCCGGATCACTGTTCGGTGCAGCGAATCACTCGACCGAGATGTAGTCGATTGTGCGGACGCTTGTCAGCTGCGCTGCGAAGTGCCGATCGATGATCGCGCGGGCCGCAAGACGGATTGTCGGTTTCTGCCGACACGATATGCTCGTGTCGAACTGCGCAGGAATCGCGGCATCAGAAAGAGATTTTCTGTCGCGCGGATCGGCGCGGCACGGTCGCCGACGTCGCGGCGATTGACATAATGGGCGTGGCTCAGCTCGGATTCTCGAGACTGAACGCGGCGTTCTCGTCGTCGTAGGCGAATGCTTCGGCATACCGCCCGAGGCTGATCATGGCCCGCAGCGTGTGTTCCGCGTCGTCCTCGCTCATGTAGTCCTCGAGTTCGTCCGAAAAGCGGCTCTTGCGGGCGACATGTGTGGGCCGCTCATCGAGCACCCGGCGGATATGAGCCGCCAGCGGAACATAGTTGAGCAGCTGCCGCGAAAAGATGCGCTTGCGCTCATCGGACTCGGAATTCGCGAACAGGTTGCCGATTTCCGTGAGGCGGATGTCGCCACCGGCAACTTCCGCAAAGCGCATCATTTGCAGAGTCTCGGCGACGGGGAACAGCTCGTCGATTTCCATCTGCAGGTCCGAGGCGATCTTCGGAAGGTCCGCGGTACCGTAGAACGGGGCAGCCGCGACGGTCTCCATCAGACCCGCCAGCAGGTTGGAGGAAACGTGCGGCAGTACGGTGCCGATGCCCAGACCCGGGAAGCGCTCATTGCGCGCATGTGCCTCGCCGGCGAGCCGTGTGGTCATGACCACGTAAATGCTTTCGACCAGCGCACGGAAGGTGGGATCCAGGCGATTGCGCGGCTGCGGCAGCGTGACCCGGATTTCCGTGAGGATGCGCCCCGGGTTGCTGGCGAATACCAGAATGCGGTCGCACATCAAGACCGCCTCCTCGATATTGTGGGTCACCAGGATAACGCCCTTGATGGGCATGCGGCCTTCCGTCCACAGGTCCAGAAAGTCGGTGCGCAGGGTTTCCGCGGTCAGCACATCGAGGGCCGAGAATGGCTCGTCCATGAGCAGGATGTTCGGGTGCACGACCAGCGCACGCGCAAAGCCCACGCGCTGGCGCATGCCGCCGGAAAGCTCGCGCGGATAGGCCGACTCGAACCCGTCCAGGCCGATGAGGTCGATTGCGGCCAGGGCACGACGGCGAATTTCCGGTGGCGAGACGTGCAGGGCCTCCAGTCCCAGCGCCACATTTTCGTACACCGTCAGCCACGGGAAGATCGCAAAGCTCTGAAATACCATCGAGATGCCCTGAGCGGGCCCATCGATGGGCTTGCCGAGATAGGACAATGTGCCACCCGATGGATCAGACAGTCCCGCGATACAGCGCAGCAGCGTCGACTTGCCCGATCCGGATCGGCCGAGCAGACCCACGATCTCGCCTTCGTTGATCGTGAGGTTTACGCCTTCGAGCACCACATGCTGTCCCTCGCCGTCGGGCTTGGGAAAGGCCTTGTTCACGTCTTTGACCTGCAGCAGGGGCGCGGTATTCATACGGATTCTCTAGGCGAGCTGGTAGCGTCGCTCCGCGTAATAGTACAAGGGCCGCCAGAAGAAGCGGTTGATGACGACCACGAACAGACTCATGGTCACGGTGCCGAGCACGATGGCATGGAAGTCCCCGGCCGCGCTCGCCTCGGCAAGGTAGGCGCCGATGCCGTGGGCCGTGACCTGTGTGGAACCCCAGCTGGTGAATTCGGCGGCGAAGGCCGCGTTCCATGAGCCGCCCGAGGCGGTGATGGCGCCGGTCACGTAATAGGGAAATACCGCCGGCAGGGCGAGCGTCTTCCACCACTGCCAGCCGCGCAGATTGAAGTTCTCCGCCGCATAGCGTAACTCCCCGGGGATGGAGGACGCGCCGGCGATGACGTTGAAGAGGATGTACCACTGGGTCCCCAGGATCATCAGTGGGCTCAGCCAGATGTCCGGCGTCAGTTTCCAGCGCACGATGAAGGAGACCACGAACGGGAACAGCAGGTTGGTCGGGAAGGCCGCCATGAACTGCGCCACCGGCTGCACGTAGGAGACGACGCGCGGCCGCAGTCCAACCCAGACGCCCACGGGCACCCAGATCAGGCTCGCGATGGCGATGAACACGAAGACCCGCACCATGGTGATCAGTGCCAGACCGGTCACCTTGAGGGCGTCGGCGATGGTGGTGCTGGCGATCAGGTTGGCGGCGATGTGCCACAGGCCCAGGGCGACGACCAGGACCACCAGCCCGAGGAAGAGCCGATCACGCCACGTGTCCGCATGGACGGAGCGCCGCACGCCGCTCTTCGCGACCGGAAGCTTCGAGCTGCTCCAGCGCACGGCGGCGAAAAATCCGTCCGTGATCAGGGACAGCAGACGCGAGCGCTGCATGACGGTCAGTGCCCAGGAAGAGGGTGCCCGCCCCGTGGCATCCTGTTCGAACTTCAGCCGGTCCGCCCAGGCCACCAGCGGGCGAAACAGCAACTGGTCGTAGAGGATGATCACCACCAGCATGGCGGCGACCGCCCAGCCGATGGCCGCCATGTTCTTCTGTTCAATGGCGACGGCGATATAGGACCCGACGCCAGGCAGCGCCAGGGAGCTGTGGCCCACGGTGAGCGCCTCTGATGCGACCACGAAGAACCAGCCCCCGGACATGGACATCATCGTGTTCCAGATCAGGCCCGGCAGGGAGAAGGGCACCTCGACCTGCCAGAAGGTCATCCAGCCGCTCAGGTGGAATGAGCGCGCCGCTTCGCGCAGTTCCGCGGGGACCGTGCGCAGCGACTGGTAGAAGCTGAAGGCCATGTTCCAGGCCTGACTGGTAAAGATGGCGAAAATGGCCGCGAATTCCGCCCCCACGACCCGTCCGGGGGCCAGGGACATGAAGAACACCACGGTGATCGAAATGAAGCTCAGGATCGGCACCGACTGCAGGATGTCCAGGATCGGTACCAGGAGCTTGCCGGCGCGCGGGCTCTTGGCGGCCCAGGTGGCATAGGTGAATGTGAAGACCAGGGAAACACCCAGTGCTGCGAACATCCGCAGGGTGGTGCGGGCCGCATAGAAGGGCAACTGCGAGGGGTCCAGCGAAATGGGAGTCGACTCGAGCTTGGCCAGCGGCTCGAACAGGCCGCGGCTGGCCTCCCCGAGCGCGACGACCAGCCCCAGCACGATGACGAGCGCGACCGCGTCCCAGCGCGTGGCCAGGTCCCGGACGAAGGCAAAGGGTTCGTTTCTCTTCATCGCGCGTTTCGTATCCGGCGTTCCGCGGTTCGCACGGGGGGGTCAAACCGCCGCGCATTGGACCACTATCGGGTGACATCCGCCACCGAAAAGTCGGCCGATTGCGACGGTGCCCGCTCGTTCGTGCTGCGGCGCCTCTCAGGACCCGGACCGCGAGTCGGCCCAGTCCTGCATGCTTCGTCGCAGTTTGACTACTGCTGTACTTGGGCTGACTGGGCTGCAATGCTCCGCCAATCATCCATGCCGTCAGATGCAATCCTATGTTTAAAATCGAGCATCTGCTGTCACTCATCACCCTCGCTGCGCTCACCGCATGCGGCGGCGGAGGCAGCACACCCACCGGAACTTCGAACTCGGGTACCGGTTCGGGGACGTCCTCCTCGCCCGTGAGCTCATCGCCCACGTCATCGTCGCCCACCTCTTCATCTCCCGCGTCCTCATCACCCACATCTTCGGCACCGGCGTCCACTTCGGGCACCGATGTCGTGACCTATAAGAATGACGTGCTGCGAAGCGGAAGCAATACCACCGAAACGGTCCTTACCCCGACCAACGTTACAGCGGCGACGTTTGGCTTGCTGCTCAATCTGTCGGTGGACGGGAAAGTGGACGCGCAACCTTTGTATCTGTCGCAGCTGACCGTGGCAGGGGCGAGCCACAATGTGGTCTTTGTCGCGACCGAGAATGACTCGGCGTACGCCTTTGACGCGAACTCCGGCGCGGTCCTGTGGAAGGTTTCCCTGCTGGGTTCGGGGGAAACCCCCAGCGACAATCGTGGCTGCGACCAGGTGACGCCGCAGATCGGGGTCACCGCCACGCCGGTCATCGACCGCAGTGCCGGGGCGCACGGCACGCTGTTTGTGGTCGCCATGACGAAGGATTCGAGCGGCAACTATCACCAGCGGCTGCACGCACTCGATGTCACGACCGGAGTCGAAGCGACGGGTAGTCCGATGGAGATCACGGCCAGCTACTCGGGTACTACGTTTGTGCCTGGCGTGTATGAGGAGCGGGCGGCGCTGCTGCTGCTGAACGGGACGATCTACACCAGCTGGACATCGCACTGCGACAGTGCGCCCTATGGGGGCTGGGTGATCGCTTACGCGGAAAGTTCTCTGGCTCAGACCGGCGTTATCAATCTCGCCCCTGGGGCAGCTGGAACCGGAGGATTTGCGGGCTCGGGTCCTGCCATTTGGATGGCGGGCGGCGGCCCGGCGGCGGATGCCGCCGGCAATGTCTACATCCTGATGGCCAACGGCGTATTCGATACGACCTTGAGTGCCAGCGGCTTCCCGACTCTCGGTGATTACGGAAATTCATTCGTGAAGCTTGCCGTGAGCGCCGGGCCGCCGACAGTTGCCGACTATTTCGCCCTCGATAATGGCCTTGCTGAATCCGCCAATGACCAGGATCTGGGCTCAGGTGGCATCATGCTGCTGCCTGACCTCACAGACTCGAGTGGCACGGTGCGGCACCTGGCAGTGGGTGCCGGCAAAGACGGTAATCTGTACGTCGTCAACCGTGACTCGATGGGAAAATTCAGCGCCAGCGCGAATAACATCTGGCAGGAGCTTGATGGCGCGCTGCCCAATGGTGTCTGGTCGACACCGGCTTACTTCAATAATGTTGTCTACTACGGGCCCGTCAATGGGCCCCTGCGAGCCTTTTCGATTTCCAATGCGCAGCTTTCCAGCGCCGCGGTGGCGCAGACCACGACATCATTCGGCTTTCCCGGAACGTTACCGGTCATCTCGGCCAATGGCACGGCAAACGGGATCGTCTGGGCCTACGACAATGTGACGCCCGCCGTGCTGCACGCCTACAATGCCACTAACCTGACCGAGCTCTACAACAGCACCCAGGCTGCCAACAACCGCGATAGCTTCGGGGCCGGCAACAAATTCATTGCCCCCACCGTGGCCGACGGCAAGGTCTTTGTCGCCACCACCAACAGCGTCGCGGTTTTCGGGGTGCTGCCTTAACTGCGAGCGCCCCTGCGACGCCGTGACGTAGCGTCGTGCTGGGCTTATCATCAGCTGCCGACGTATCAACAGCCTGATGATAAGTCCAGCTGATTCGCGAGATTTGAATGAACAAGCTTCTGGTCACCGGAGGCGCCGGATTCATTGGCGCCAACTTCGTCCATTACTGGCTGCAGCATCATTCGGCCGATCGGGTGACTGTGCTGGATGCGCTAACCTACGCCGGTAACGCGGCCAATCTAGCGGCGGCGAAGGCGAACCCGGCGCTGCGGTTCGTGCACGGGAATATTACCGATACCGCATTGGTCGAATCGCTCCTGCGCGAGGAACTCATCGACACCGTAGTACATTTTGCCGCTGAATCGCACGTGGACCGCTCGATTCACGGCCCGGACGCGTTCATCGAGACCAACATCGTCGGGACCCACAGTCTGCTCAAGGCGGCCCGCAAGATCTGGCTGCAGGAGAAGGTCGTCGCAAGCCACCGATTCCACCATGTCTCCACCGACGAGGTCTACGGATCACTGGGGCCGACAGATCCCGGCTTCACCGAAACAACGGCGTACGCCCCAAACTCGCCGTATTCGGCCAGCAAGGCCTCTTCGGACCACCTGGTCCGGGCCTATTTCCACACCTATGGTCTCAACGTGACGACCAGCAACTGTTCGAACAATTATGGGCCGTTCCATTTTCCGGAAAAACTGATCCCGCTCGTGATCGTCAACATCCTGCACGGGCGCCCGCTGCCCATCTATGGCGACGGACGCAATGTGCGCGACTGGTTGTACGTCGGTGATCACTGCCGTGGCATCGAGCTGGTGCTGGGGACGGGCCGGTCCGGCGAGGTATACAACATCGGCGGCGGTTCCGAGTGCGAGAACATAGCGTTGGTGCGGATGTTGTGCCGGATCGCCGATGCGCGCTTTGCCGCGAGTCCGGCGCTTCGCGCTCAGTATCCAAACTGTCCGGCCTCGAGCGGCAAGAGTGCCAGCAGCCTGATCACGTACGTGACCGACCGCGCCGGACATGACCGCCGGTATGCCATCGACTGCGCAAAAATCCAGAGCGAACTGGGGTATCAAGCCTCGGTGAGGCTCGAAGCTGGACTGTCGAGCACCCTCGACTGGTACCTCGACAATCCGCAATGGTGGCAGGCGGTGATGGACGGCAGCTACCGGCAATGGATCCAGACCAACTATTCGTGATGAACCGCTGAAGTGGGCCGTGGAGAAGATTGACCGAGTCATCATCGGCGCAGGAGTAATCGGTCTGGCGGTCGCCCATGAGCTGGCCCGCGAAGGCCGGCAGACCCTGGTGCTTGAAGCCGAGGGGTCATTCGGTACCGGCATCAGCTCCCGCAACAGCGAAGTCATCCACGCCGGCATCTACTACGAGCCCGGCTCACTCAAGGCGCGAC
>Ga0210385_10002203_pt1 | contig 11778 bp, 4 predicted proteins | sample IncBWH26OmetaG_FD_160107 | JGI IMG/M metagenome (GOLD analysis project Ga0210385, IMG submission 160107) | Forest soil microbial communities from Barre Woods Harvard Forest LTER site, Petersham, Massachusetts, United States - Inc-BW-H-26-O ... | reverse complement strand
CCGCTCCGCAGCACGAATCTCAAATCCCAGAGAGGCACACAATAAAAGATACGGAGCGCCCGATGCCCAAGCTTGCGGTGAGCACGCCACAGGGTAGAGAGTCGGTCCGGTGCCGTCGGGGCGACGATGAAATCCGCAGAACAATTCGGGAAGACGATTCAGATCGACGTGGCGCGCGGCGTCAAACAGTCCCGTAAGAATACGCGCGGCCAGCTGTTGTTGTCCGTAGTTGGCCATACCTGCGCCAGCCATCGCTGTGTCGTGCGGCCAGACGGAGCCATTATGATAGGACATCGGGTTGTAGCGTGCCTCGCGCGCGGCCACAGTGCGAATCCCCCAACCCGAATAAGACGCGCCATCCATTAAAGTGTCTGAGACGAGGCGAGCCCGCGACGGCGCGGCTATGCGGGTGAACAACGCGTGGCCCGCATTCGAAGCTCGTACTTGGCATTGCCGCTTTTGGCCATCAAGCGCCAGTGCGTAGGTTCTTAGTTCGTCGTTCCAGAACGCACTATCGAACCGGCTTTGCAATTCTAGGGCTTGGCTGGCGAGTTGCGAACTCATTTCCAATTGGCCGAGATGTTCGCACAGCATTGCGACCGACTGTTTAGCCGCATACACGTAGCCTTGCATCTCGCAGAGGGCAATGGGAGGTTCGGCCAGGCGGCCATCTTTATGAAAGATGGAATCCTGGGAATCTTTCCAGCCCTGCTGGGTTAATCCTTTTTCGGAGCGCTTGTGATATTCGTAGAATCCGTCGCTATCCACGTCGGCGTAAGTATCAATCCAGCTGAGTGCCGCTTCTATTTTTTGCCAAATGTTTTTGATGAACTCTAAATCGTTGGTGCGATGGAAATAAGCTCCGGCCAGCATGAGAAACAGTGGAGTGGAATCCACACTGCCGTAATAACGCCGGAAGGGAACTTCGCCCGTTGCCGCCATTTCGCCGTGGCGAATCTCGTGGATGATTTTTCCTGGCTCTGCGTCTCGGCTCGCGTCTTCTTCGGTTGCCTGAGTTTCTGCAAGGTATGCTAGAACGCCGCGGGCAATGGCGGGCGCGATCCAGAGACACTCCATGGCGGTGATAATTCCGTCGCGTCCAAAAACCGTGCTGAACCACGGTACGCCTGCATAGGGATAATCGCCCTCCGGATTACCTTCCATAAGCATCATCAGATCGGCCTGGCAACGAGCCAGCCAGCTGTTGGTGCGTTTATTCGAACCTATCAAACGCGTTCGAAAAATTGGCGTGGCGGCGGACTCGGTATGGCGTGCGGTCGAAGTATTCGGCACGTTTGAAGCTTTGGGGTCAAATCGCTCGCACGTGACGGTCGCCGACAGGTTCCATTCTTCATCGGGGCGCAACTCGCGCACAAAAGCGACTTCGCGATTGATCATCGATTCCGGGTCAGCGGAAAACGAAATGCGAGTTTGCCGTCGAACGCCGTCCAGCCCTTCGTATGCCAACAGAAGGGCTTTGTCCTCGATGGAATCGTCCAAACGCTGGCCGTGTTGTTTCCGTGGTGTACCGCGCACCTCAAAAATGTCGGCGAAGTCAGCGTCAAAGGCGAATGCCAGCAACAACGGGTGCGCACGGGCGCCATAGTTTAAAAAGCGAAAGTGCATGTGGCACACGCCTTTGGAAAGCGAGGCCGAGCGAAAAATGTGAATGGTGCCTTGCGGGACATGACTATTTTCGCCTGCAAGTGTGTCGAGGTTGGTGGCGTCAACGGTCAAAAGGGAATTGTCTTCTCGAATCGTGGAGTTCAGGAGAAGTGGCTTGCGTCCACCGAGATAAAACGCCAGGCGCGAGAGATGGCGCGTTTCCATGTGAAACAAACCAAATTGCATGGTGCCAAGAGATTCGATGTCGCCATAGCGGTTGAATACAGTGAATGTTTCGCCGTATTTCAAAACACGGGTGCGGTCGTCGGCGAGCGAAGAAGTCGCTCTGATGTAGAATTCCTGGTCGATGTTGAGCAGGTCTTCGCGTCTTGCAGGCTGCTTCATGACACGATTGTGCTGGAAATCTCCATCGAGTGCACGTCGCGTGGCACAGGCAAGTGGTGGTCGGCAAGCGATTCGTAGATCGTCAAATAATTCTTGGCCATGCGGCAAGATGTGAACCTGCGGTCAAACGTGGCTCGGCATTTTGCGCGGTTCAGGGTGGTCACGCGTTGAAGGGCTGTCACCGCCTCTTCCTCGCTGTTAACGATGAAGCCGGTGACCCCCTCGTCGATAATTTCCGGCACGGAACCACAACGAAACGCGATCGTGGGCGTACCGCAAGCCATGGATTCGATCATGGTGAGACCGAAAGGTTCCGGCCAATCGATCGGAAAGAGATAGGCGTAGGCGTTTCCAAGGAATGCGCCCTTTTGCGTTTCGTTAATTTCTCCCAAGTATTCCACTCCTGGCTCTCGCAGCAAGGGCTCTATCTCGGTTTCAAAATATTGCCGGTCGACGTCGTCGATTTTTGCCGCGATCTTCAACGGCATTTTTGCTTTCACTGCGATTCGGATGGCACGATCGGGTCGTTTTTCGGGCGAGATGCGACCGAGGAAAGCGAGATATTGGCCGGGATTCAATTGCGGACGGTACAGATTCCGTGGAAGTCCGTGATACACGTTGCCAATCCAATTCACACGGCCAAGTGGTTGCCGCTGCGCCTGCGAGATGGAGACCAAAGGCTGCCGGTAAAACCGTTGATACAGAGGCAGCAGGTCTGGCATATCCAAACGGCCATGCAGGGTCGTCACCGCCGGCAATTGCAAATTTCTGGTGGCCGGGAAATGCGTATAGTCGGTGTGAAAATGCAAGACGTCGAAGTCCTCGGCCATCGACAAAACTTTATCGAGCATCACGGTGTGGTGAGCTAGCGGATCTTTGCAGGTGCGGGTGAGACGCAACGCCTTTGCGCAACCGCTTTCCAGATGAGCAGCCGTTACGGAATCGCCGCTCGCGAAAAGCGTGACATCGTGACCCAAGCGTACTAGTTCTTCAGTTAAGTAAGAAACAACCCGCTCCGTCCCTCCGTACAGTTTCGGAGGAACGCTCTCATATAATGGCGCAATCTGGGCAATTTTCATGAAATCCTCTCTGCCCACAGAGTTTAGCCACCGCCGCGTCATTACTGTATCCGAACAAACCCGTAAAACAATTCGAGGGTGGCTGTAGCTGATTCAGCGGACACGCAATAGAGCCGGTAGCAGCCCGGCATAGTAACCGCCTTGAAACACGCGGCAAAATACAGGAAACACCCTACTGTGGCGGGTACAGCCAAGCTGGTAAAAAGTTGGTGCTGCTTTGTAATTCGGCCGCGAAAACATTTACAGTTTGCCTGCGAATTACAAACTAACAGTCCGCAGTCCCAGGTCAATTGACCGCCCGAGGTACATGCATGAACGGAGAGCTGGCCGCCGATGTCTCCACGCCCCAAGAAAAGAAACGATCTAAGCGAAAAAATGGCAGCGATGGATATTCCGAAATTGAATCCTCCGAACTAGCGATAATCCTGCAAACACTTTTGAGCGTAAGAAATGGAGACTTTTCCGTCCGGCTTCCGGTGGTGTGGACGGGATTGACCAGCAGGATTGCGGACACATTCAACGACATTGTGAGCGCCAACCAGCACATGGCGCTGGAACTGAAACGGCTGGGACAAACCCTTGGCAAAGAAGGAAAAATCCGTGAGCGCGTGCGTTTCAATATTCCGCAAGGCGCCTGGGGTGAGATGGAGGGCTCGGTCAATACGTTGACCGAAGATCTTCTGAGGCCGATCACCGAAGTCACTCGCGCCATTGCCGCTGTGGCGCAAGGAAACCTGACGCAGACCGTGCGCATGGAAGTGGACAACCGGCCTCTGGAAGGCGAATTTTTGCGTTCCGCCAACATCGTGAACACGATGATCCAGCAGCTTGGCGTATTTACGGCGGAAGTGACGCGTGTGGCACGCGAAGTGGGCACAGACGGCAAGTTGGGCGGACAAGCCGTGGTGCCTGGTGTTGCCGGCACTTGGAAGGATCTGACGGATTCCGTGAACTTGATGGCCAGCAACCTGACTGGCCAAGTGCGCAACATGGCCGAAGTGGCTACGGCGGTGGCCAGCGGTGACCTTTCACGTAAAATCACTGTGGACGTGCGCGGCGAAATTCTGCAGTTGAAGGAAGCCATCAACACGATGGTGGACCAGTTGCGTTCGTTCGCATCGGAAGTAACGCGCGTGGCGCGCGAAGTGGGCACGGACGGCAAGTTGGGTGGACAGGCGGTAGTGCCTGGCGTGGCCGGCACGTGGAAGGACCTGACCGATTCGGTCAACGCGATGGCCGGGAACTTGACGGCGCAGGTGCGCAACATTGCGGAGGTCACGACCGCTGTCGCCCGTGGAGACTTGTCTCGCAAGATCACGGTCGATGTGAAGGGCGAAATCCTGGAGTTGAAAGAAACCATCAACACGATGGTGGATCAGTTGAATGCATTCGCAGGGGAAGTGACACGCGTGGCGCGCGAAGTGGGTACCGAAGGAAAACTTGGCGGCCAGGCGCAGGTACCGGGCGTTGCGGGAACTTGGAAGGACTTGACGGACAACGTCAACTTCATGGCTAGCAACCTGACAGGCCAAGTGAGAAACATCGCGGAAGTGGCCACGGCTATTGCTAAGGGCGACCTTTCCCGCAAGATCACCGTCGATGTGCGCGGCGAAATTTTACAGCTAAAAGAAACCCTGAACACGATGGTGGACCAGTTGAACCGGTTCGCCGGAGAAGTGACGCGCGTGGCGCGCGAGGTGGGAAGCGAAGGAAGACTTGGGGGACAGGCAAACGTCCCTGGTGTAGCTGGTACGTGGAAAGACTTGACCGACTCCGTGAACTCGATGGCCGGAAACTTGACGGCGCAGGTTCGCAATATTGCGGAGGTGACGACCGCGGTTGCGCGCGGAGACTTGTCTCGCAAAATCACAGTGGACGTAAAGGGCGAAATTCTGGAGTTGAAGAACACCATCAATACGATGGTGGACCAGTTGAACGGGTTCGCTGGAGAAGTAACGCGCGTGGCCCGCGAAGTCGGTACCGAAGGAAAACTTGGCGGCCAGGCTCAGGTGCCGGGCGTGGCGGGTACATGGAAAGATTTAACGGACAACGTTAACTTCATGGCCAGTAACCTGACGGCGCAAGTTCGCAATATTGCGGAAGTAGCGACGGCGGTTGCGCGCGGCGACCTGTCTCGCAAGATCACGGTGGATGTGAAGGGCGAGATCCTGGAATTGAAAGACACGCTGAACACGATGGTGGACCAGTTGCGTTCGTTTGCATCGGAAGTGACACGCGTGGCGCGCGAAGTGGGAACGGACGGCAAGTTGGGCGGCCAAGCAGATGTGCAGGGTGTTGCGGGAACGTGGAAAGACCTGACGGACTCCGTCAACTCAATGGCCAGCAACCTGACGGGGCAGGTTCGCAACATTGCGGAGGTGACGACGGCAGTCGCGCGCGGAGACTTGTCGCGCAAAATCACGGTGGACGTAAAGGGCGAAATTCTGGAGTTGAAGAACACCATCAACACGATGGTGGACCAGTTGAACGCGTTCGCCGGAGAAGTGACGCGTGTGGCGCGCGAAGTCGGCACGGAAGGAAAACTTGGCGGCCAGGCACAGGTGCCGGACGTAGGCGGTACGTGGAAAGATTTGACCGACAACGTCAACTTCATGGCCAGCAATTTGACGGCTCAGGTTCGCAACATTGCCGAGGTGACAACCGCAGTCGCGCGCGGAGATTTGTCGCGCAAAATCACGGTGGACGTGAAGGGCGAAATTCTGGAGTTGAAAAACACCATCAATACGATGGTGGATCAGTTGAACGCGTTCGCCGGCGAAGTAACGCGCGTGGCGCGCGAAGTCGGCACGGAAGGAAAACTTGGCGGCCAAGCGCAGGTACCGGGTGTTGCGGGCACGTGGAAGGATTTGACAGACAACGTCAACTTCATGGCCAGCAATTTGACGGGCCAAGTGAGAAACATCGCCGAAGTGGCCACGGCCATTGCCAGCGGCGACTTGTCCCGCAAAATTACGGTGGACGTACGCGGCGAAATCCTGCAGCTCAAAGAAACGCTGAACACGATGGTGGAACAGTTGCGTTCGTTCGCCGCCGAAGTGACGCGCGTGGCACGCGAAGTGGGCAGCGAAGGAAGACTTGGCGGGCAGGCAAACGTGCCTGGCGTGGCTGGAACGTGGAAGGACTTGACGGACTCCGTGAACGCGATGGCCGGGAACTTGACAGGCCAGGTGCGCAACATTGCTGAGGTGACGACGGCAGTCGCACGCGGGGACTTGTCGCGCAAAATCACGGTGGACGTGAAGGGCGAAATTCTGGAGTTGAAGAACACTATCAACACGATGGTGGACCAGTTGAACGCGTTCGCCGCTGAAGTGACGCGCGTGGCACGTGAAGTGGGCACGGAAGGAAAACTGGGAGGCCAGGCGCAAGTGCCGGGTGTGGCGGGCACGTGGAAGGATCTTACAGACAACGTGAACGTGATGGCCGCTAACTTGACGGAACAAGTACGCGGCATCGTGAAGGTCGTGACGGCTGTCGCCAACGGTGAACTCACGCAAAAACTCACCGTCAATGCGAAGGGCGAGGTTGCCGCGCTTGCCGAGACCATCAACAATATGACCGGCACGCTGGCGACGTTTGCCGATCAGGTGACCACCGTTGCGCGCGAAGTTGGCGTGGAAGGGCGCCTCGGCGGGCAAGCCAACGTCCCCGGTGCATCGGGCACATGGAAAGACCTTACCGGTAACGTGAACCTGCTTGCGGATAACCTCACTAACCAGGTGCGCGCGATTGCGGAAGTGGCCACGGCGGTGACTAAGGGAGACCTCACCCGATCGATTCAGGTGGAAGCGCGCGGTGAAGTTGCCGAACTCAAAGACAACATCAACACGATGATCGACAACCTGCGATTGACGACCGATCGCAACACTGAACAGGATTGGCTGAAGACCAACCTCGCGAATTTTACGAACATGTTGCAGGGGCAACGCGACCTCTCGACGGTGGGCCGCATGCTCTTGTCGGAACTGGCGCCGCTGGTCAACGCCCAGCAAGGGTTGATCTACCAGATGCAAACCGAAGAACACGGGGAATTGGTGCTGCTCTCCGCGTATGCCGACGACGTTCCCGAGGGCCAGCGGCGTCACTTGCGGGCCGGCGAGGGCATGGTCGGGCAGTGCGCATCGGAGAAAAGACGCGTCTTGATCAAGGAAGTCCCGCGCGATGCCGTGACCATCAGTTCCGGCTTGTTCAAAGCTGTGCCGCAAAATGTGATCGTGCTGCCGGTATTATTCGAAGATCGCGTGAAGGCGGTTATCGAACTCGCATCGCTCGGCGAATTCACCGCTTCGCACTTGGCGTTTCTTGAGCAGCTCACTTCGAACATCGGCATCGTGCTGAACAGTATCGAAGCGACGATGCAGACGGAAAGCTTGCTGAAGCAATCACAGCAGTTGGCCATCGAACTTCAAACGCAACAGAAAGAGTTGCAACAAACGAACGAGCAACTGGCGCAAAAAGCGCAACAACTCGCCGAACAAAACGTGGAAGTGGAGCGCAAGAACCAGGAAATCGAGCAGGCGCGCCGCGCGCTGGAAGAAAAAGCCAAGGAACTGGCGCTCACCTCGAAGTACAAATCGGAATTCCTGGCGAACATGTCCCACGAGCTGCGCACACCGCTGAACAGCATTCTCGTTCTTGGCCAGCAGTTGGCGGAAAACGCCGACGGCAACCTGTCCGCGAAGCAAGTGGAGTTTTCGAGAACGATTCACGGCGCCGGTACCGACCTGCTGAACTTGATCAGCGACATTCTCGATTTGTCCAAGATTGAGTCCGGAACGGTATCGGTCGAAGCCGAAGAAGTTTTGTTCACCACTTTGCTGGAGATGGTAGCGCGGCCCTTCCGGCATGAGGCGGAGAACCGCCGCCTGACGTTTGAAATTTATTCCGATCCGCACCTGCCACGCAGTTTGGTGACAGACTCAAAACGCCTGCAACAGGTGCTGAAGAACCTGCTTTCGAACGCGTTCAAATTTACCGAGCAGGGAGGCGTGCGCGTTTCCGTCTGTGTGGCGACCCGCGGATGGAGCGAGGATCACCCGCTGCTGAGTACGTCGGCGTCCGTAATCGCATTTGAAGTTACAGACACCGGCATAGGAATCCCTCAGGAAAAGCAGCGCATTATTTTCGAAGCGTTCCAACAAGCGGACGCGGGCACGAGCCGCAAATATGGCGGCACGGGGCTGGGCCTAGCAATCAGCCGAGAATTGGCAAATCTTCTCGGCGGAGAAATTCAGTTGCGCAGCGTGCCTGGTGGCGGAAGCACGTTCACACTCTATCTGCCGAAGACATATGTTGGTCCATCGTCGGCGATCGCGTCGCAGGAATCGCGCCCAGCGTTTCTGACTGCGGGACGTCAATTGACCCACGTAGTGGTCTCCGAGGCTCCCGAAAGAATTCCCGACGATCGCGACGATCTGCAGCCCGGTGACGCAAGCCTGCTGATTGTGGAAGACGACATTCACTACGCTCGGATCTTGGCGGACTTGGCGCGAAGCAAAGGCTTTAAGGTGCTGGTGGCGAACAAGGGTGCGGAAGGCCTTTCACTGGCGCGCGAATACCGGCCGACCGCAGTCTCGCTCGATGTGTTTCTGCCTGACATGCTGGGTTGGACGGTGTTGAACCATCTGAAGCAGGATCCGACTACGCGCCACATTCCGGTGCAGCTCTTGACCATGGATGAAGATCGCCAACACGGTCTTGCACGCGGTGCGTTTTCTTTTGTCACCAAGCCGGTGACGCCCGAGGGCCTGCAAATGGCTCTGGATAAAATCAAAGACTATGCCGCGCCTCGGCGGAAACGGTTGCTGGTAGTGGAAGACGATCCTGGTGAACAACTCAGTATCCGCGAGCTACTCGGACACGACGACATTGACGTGACTGTTATTTCCACCGGCGAAGAAGCGCTGGAAGCATTGGAAGAAAGTGCTTTTGATTGCGTGGTGCTTGATCTTCGCTTGCCGGACATGAGCGGATTCGAAGTCCTCGGCAAACTTGGGGAGAGTCCCGGGCTCAGTGAACTTCCGGTAGTCGTTTTCACCGGAAAAGAACTAACGGCCGAAGAAGACGCACGGCTACGAACCTTAGCGCGAAGCGTGGTGGTGAAGGGCGTGGAATCGCCGGAACGTTTGCTGGACGAAACAGCGCTCTTCCTGCACCGCATCGTCGCGGACTTGCCAGTCGAGCGGCAGCGAATGCTAGAGAAGCTGCACAGTTCAGACGAGGCGCTTGCCGGCAAGAAGGTCCTGATCGTCGACGACGACGTGCGCAATATTTTTGCGCTCAGCAGCGTGCTGGAGCGGCGCCGTATGATTGTCTTGACCGCGGGCACGGGCAGGGAAGCGATCGCCACATTGGGATGCACGCCGGATGTTGCCATCGTGTTGATGGACATCATGATGCCCGAAATGGATGGATTCGAAACGATGCAGGTGATTCGGCAAAACCCGTTGTGCTGGCGCATGCCGATTATCGCTCTGACTGCTAAGGCTATGAAAGGCGACCGGGAAAAGTGCCTGGAAGCCGGCGCTTCCGAGTACCTGGCGAAGCCAGTCAACACCGAACAACTGCTGTCGGCGCTGCGCCTGTGGTTACATCGATAATTATGCCGACTGAGGTCAAATCGCCGATGCGCGCGGATGGGCCGGTAAACATCCTGATGGTGGACGATCAGCCGGCCAAGTTGCTGAGCTACGAAGCGATTCTGCGCGACCTCAATGAAAATCTGATCAAAGTTTCTTCCGGCCGCGAGGCGCTCGACCACATACTGAAAAACGACATCGCCCTGGTTTTACTCGATGTGAGCATGCCGGACATTGACGGCTTCGAGCTTGCCAACATGATTCGCCAACATCCCCGCTACCAGAACATGGCGATCATTTTCATTTCTGGCGTGCATTTAACGGACGTGGATCGCATCCAGGGATACCAGCGCGGTGCGGTGGACTATATATCTGTGCCCGTCGTGCCGGAATTGCTTCGCGCCAAGGTGAGCGTCTTCGCAGAACTGTATCGTAAGACCCGGGAATTGGAGACGGTAAACAACGACCTGCGGATCGCGGAAGAGCGGCTCAGGCGTTTAACGGGCCGGCTGATGCAGATTCAAGATGCGGAGCGGCGTCGCGTGGCGCGCGATGTGCATGACGGCCTCGGCCAGTATCTGGTGGGCGTGAAAATGGGCATCGATCAGCTTGCCCGCCGGTTTGACCGCGAGCCCGCTGTGCATGAAAGTGTAAGCGAAATTTCGGTGCTCTTGAACCGGGCGATCACAGAGACGCGGACCATCTCTCATTTGCTTCACCCACCCCTACTTGACGAAATCGGCCTGGAATCCGCGCTTGCCGTGTACATCGATGGCTTTGGCAAGCGCAGCGGCATTTCCGTGACAGTGGACGTGGCTCCAGACTTGGGCCGGTTGGAGAGCGATGTAGAGACAGCGCTGTTTCGGGTGGTTCAGGAGTGCTTGCTCAACGTTCACAGGCATTCCAACAGCGCCACCGCCAGTGTTTCCCTGGAGCGGCAGAACGGGGACATTCGGCTGCAAGTGCGCGACGAAGGCGTCGGCATGAACACTTCGCAGGATGGAACGAGCTTGGGTGTCGGACTATTAGGAATACGCGAAAGAATCCGCCAATTGGATGGGACCTTGGAAATCGTGTCCGTTAACGGTGGAGGAACCCGGGTCGTGGCCACCATTCCCAACCGCCCGCAGAAACCAAGCAATTCCAGCCCATTGCTCTCGCTGGACAGCCCAGCGACCGTCAAGGAGCCTTCCTAGCCGCTCTAGGCGTTCTAGGCAATCTGGCCACAGCGTTTCAGTTTTAGAAAGTTGTTACCGTTCACGTCAAGCCATATATACAGAATTGCCCCGATTGTCCCGCCAAACAGGTTCCGCTAAAAAATAACCTACATCTTTGCAGATTCAAGCATCTATTGGGGTAGCAGCCTAGAAGTCAGGGGGGAGTTGTATGGATAACGGATTGCCAATATTGATTGTTTCCTGTCGGCCCGACAACCGGAAAATGTTGATGCGTGTTTTTGACGGGCTGCCAATCGACAGCTACTCCGCGCCGAGCATCGAGCAGGCTAAGGAAGCTCTGAGACTGCGTCCCTTTTCTGTGGTTTTTTGCGAGGAGCGCCTCACGGACGGCTCTTACAATGATTTGCTGCGTGAAGTGCGGGCGGCCTCCGAAGACATTCGGTTTGTGGTGATGCTGTGCACCGGCGAGTGGGAAGAGTATCTCGAAGCGCTGCGCTTGGGTGCTGAGGAAGTGCTGCGTTGCCCACTGCAGCCCACGGACGTGGACCTGGCGCTGATTCACGCGATGAGGGGTCCGGCCACCAGAAAAGAAATGGCTGCCCACGCATAAATCTGCAAACGGCTGGCCTTTGTAATGGCCGGCCTGCAAACCGGCCAGAACTGTCCCCCAAGAATAAAACGCTAGGAGAACTACTCCAGATGGCTACTCTACCCATTTCCCCATCTAACGGGTTGAATAAGTTGCACAGACTGAGTCGTACCTGCACCCACTGCGGCTCCGATGAGATTTACCGTCAGCGGCCTCGTGGCCTGATCGAGCGCCACGTTTATAAAGCGTTCAATTTCGCCCCTTACTGGTGCGAAAGCTGCGACACGCGTTTCTATTTGCGTCACCGCAGCACGGGGGGCCGT
>Ga0210385_10002202_pt1 | contig 11778 bp, 7 predicted proteins | sample IncBWH26OmetaG_FD_160107 | JGI IMG/M metagenome (GOLD analysis project Ga0210385, IMG submission 160107) | Forest soil microbial communities from Barre Woods Harvard Forest LTER site, Petersham, Massachusetts, United States - Inc-BW-H-26-O ... | reverse complement strand
ACCGAAGAAGGCTTTGCCCCCGTCCATGATGGGATTGTCCTGGTTCGCCGAGGATTCGATCACGAGTTTTCCGTCGCGGAAGAGAAGCCAGGCCCAGCCGGAGCCGAAGCGTTTGGCGCCCGCATCATTAATCTTCGCTTTGAAATCGGCGAAGCTGCCGAACGCGGCGCTGATTGCTTTGCCGAGTTCGCCGCCGGGTTCGCCGCCTCCGCCCTTCTTCATGATCTTCCAGAACATGGAATGGTTAATGTGGCCGCCGCCATTATTGCGCACGGCGGTGCGAATCGCTTCCGGCACTTTACTGATTTGGGCCAGCAATTCTTCGATGGAAAGTTTTTGAAGGTCCGCTTGGCCTTCGAGCGCTTTATTAAGGTTAGTGACGTACGCGGCATGGTGTTTGTCGTGATGGATTTCCATGGTTTTCGCGTCAATGTGGGGTTCGAGAGCGTCGAATGCATACGGCAAAGGCGGAAGTGTGAAAGTCATCTGAGGAGCGGCTCCTTGTCCTGTAGAAGTTGCGGTCATAATGTACCTCCTGAATTGCGATTCCTGCCCCATAATTATACGCGCCTGCCGGGGAAGAGCGGTACGGGCAGCTGGAAATATTGGATGCGGTGAGGGAGTCGAGGATGCCATCCGTCGAACATGTGGAAAAGCATTTCACCGCGACTGCCGCGGTGCGCGACATCGTCATTGGAATGGCGGACGGGTTAACCGTGCCATTCGCGCTGGCCGCCGGAATTACCGGAGTCGTTGCGTCCACCAACTCGACGCACATCGTGGTAACTGCCGGGCTGGCCGAAATCGCTGCTGGTTCGATCGCCATGGGATTGGGTGGGTATTTGGCCGCCAAAACGGACACGGAGCATTACGCTTCCGAACTTGACCGGGAATATCGCGAGACGGTAGAGCTGCCGGAAATTGAAACGGAAGAAGTGGCGAAAGTTTTTCGCGATTACGGATTGACGGAAGAACAGATGGCGCCGATCGTTTCCACCATCACCGCGAACCAGAAAAAGTGGGTGGATTTCATGATGCGGTTTGAATTGGGCTTAGAACCGCCCGATCCCGCGCGCGCTGCCCGTAGCGCAGTAACAATTGCCGCGGCATATATCGCCGGAGGATTCGTGCCGCTCGCGCCCTATATGCTCATCCGCCAGAACGTAACTACGGCGCTGATTCATTCCATTGTGGTAACGCTGTTGGCGCTATTTGTATTTGGCGCGATTAAGGGACATTTCACTGGTGTGCATCCGCTGCGTGGTGGAATGCAGACGGTTGTGGTGGGCGGCTTGGCTGCGGCTGCGGCATTTATGATTGCGCGGTTGATTAGTTAGGGTGGGCGTCGCGAACGGCCCCCGAACGCGTGGACGTCCGAGCAAGCGGGGGCAGCAAGCAGCGCGTACCCCCGTCAGAAGTGCAGTTGGTGGGCCGACGCTACTGTGTGGCGGGCGGCATGCCCAGATCGCCGAAGGGCCAGAGGCCGAACGCTTTCAGCATGCCGTCCTCGTGTTTCTCCACCAACATCTGCGCGGTTTTTTCCTGCGGCCACGGACTGGCCAGGCGCTCGGGGCGGTCGGCGATCCAGAATGCGGCGAGAGCCATCACAGTAGCGTTGCGATCCAGCACATCCGCCTTTACTTTATCGAACGTGTCCACGGCGGAATGGTGCGTGTACTTGTAATCCGAAGTGTCCTGATTAAGGTTGATGGCAGGCAGCCCAGCGAGAGTGAACGGTCCCGTATCTGTGCCGAATTCCACTTCGTCGTCCACTTGTAAATCGCCGAACGCTTGCAGAGACGCCGCGAATTTCTGGAAAGCGGGAATCAGCTCGCCGCGGCCGCCGAGTTGGAAGCCGGTCACCGCGCCTTGTCCAGCATCCAGAATCAGAGCCGCGACGTAATTGGACATTTCGCTCTGATGCGCCTTCACGTAGGCGAGCGAGCCGAGCAATCCTTCTTCTTCGCCCGTGAACAGCACAAAGCGAATGGTGCGGCGCGGCTTGAATCCTGATTTGATGATGGCTTCGGCCGCGCCAAGCGACACCGCGGTGCCGCAGCCATTGTCCGTCGTGCCGGACGCAAGGTCCCAGGAATCCAGGTGCCCGCCGACAACAACCACCTGTTCGGGATTTTGCGTGCCGCGAATTTCGCCGACCACGTTTGCGGAATCAACCGGGCCGTCGGTAGCGCGATTCTGCACGTTCATTTTCAGGCGTACGAACACGCCGCGATCGAGGTAGCGTTCCAGCTGTTCCTGATCTTCGGCGGCCATGCTGACGACGGGAATATCGTAATAAGCGTCGAAGCCGAGCGCGCCGGTGTGAGTGAGGTGCATTCCGACACTCTTGCGACCACCCTGGCCGCCGATCACAGCGATGGCGCCGGCCTTATGAGCGGCAATCAAGAAACTGCCGAACTGGACGAAAGCTCCCATGCGATCTTTAGGCGCAGGACCTTTCTGGACCATCAGCAGGATTTTTCCGCGCCAGTTGGCGGAATTATTTTTCAGCTCGTCTTGCAGCTGGTAGGCGTTCACGGCAACGACGTCGGCTTCAGCGCCTCCAGCCGGCGTGGAACCAACCCAGCCGAGCGAATCAACCATCAATTTGCGGTGAATGGGCGAGACGAGCTCGGCGTCGGCTGAAATGCGCGTCCAGCCGCGCGAAATTTTCCAAGGTTCGGTATGGACGTTCTCCAGGCCGATCGCCTTCATCTTTACGACGCCCCAGGCGATGGCGCGAGCGGCGTCTGGCGAGCCGGTGACGCGCGCGCCGATGTCGTCGCTCAATTCTTCCAGGTCCTGGTAAGCGTGGGCTTCCAGGTCGCCGGCTCCGGCAATGGCGACGAGAGCTTTCATGGTGCCATCATCTGCCGCGGCCGCGGGAGTTTGCTTGCGTTCACCGGCAGCGGAGATCGCGGGCCGCGCAGTCAGCAACAGGAACGCCGCGCTGCACAGAAGCGCGAAGATTTTTCGAGTCATGCAAGAGCTCCTTTTCTAATGTCGGGAAAATCCCGGGAAAGAAAAAACAGCGGCTGCGATGCCCAACCAAGCCTGGATACGCCCCCTGCTGGTGCACCAAGGTATCTCAAACTATAAAGGATACCAGAGCCGCCCCTTTGGACGAACGACGAACAAAATCGCTCAGGGAACCCCAAACTCATTCTTTGCATCTATATAGCGGGGAGAGAACCATGCTTTCCGCGGGAATGATGGGAACACTTATTTACGGATGGTACGTCAAATACCATATTCGCTGTAGCGCCAACGTAGCGCTTCTCGCGATATAATCGAAAACTCACACAGGACGATATTAAGGAGAGATAGCCATGGAACGCAGTAGCTTCAGTATTCGCCGCTGGGTCGCCACCGTTGTGGTGATCGCGGCATTTGCGGGAGGGGCCCTCCTCTCGCAAGGATTCCGCGACTGGGCGGGTCACACCGTTCTGGGCTCGCCACGAGAGCCGATCGCCGTCGCGCAAAACGCGCTGCCGGTGAGCCTGGGAAATTTCGCGAACGGATTTTCCGCAGTCATCAAGCCGGCGTTGCCGGCGGTCGTCAACATTCGCACCTCAAAAATGGTGAAGTCGCAAGGAAACCAGATGTCGCCATTTTTCAACGATCCGATGTTCCGCCAGTTTTTCGGCGATCAGAATGGCGGAGGCAAACCGCACCAGGAGCGCGAGCAGGCTCTGGGTTCGGGCGTCATCGTAACCACGGACGGAACGATCCTGACCAACAATCACGTGATTGACGGCGCTTCCGACATCAAAGTGCAACTGAGCGATAAGCGGGAATTCAAGGCCAAGCTGGTGGGCGCCGATCCCAAGACGGACATTGCGGTTCTGAAAATTGAAGCTAGCGGTTTACCGACTCTTCCGCTGGGCGATTCTTCGCAGCTCAATGTGGGCGATTTGATCTTCGCGATCGGCGATCCGTTCGGAATTGGCGAAACAGCCACGATGGGAATCGTCAGCGCCACGGGCCGCGGACAACTGGGAATTGAGGATTACGAGAATTTCATCCAGACGGATGCGGCGATTAACCCGGGAAATTCCGGCGGAGCTATGATTGATATCCACGGCAACCTGGTGGGCATCAACACCGCGATTCTTTCACACGGTTCGGGCGGCAACGAAGGCGTGGGTTTTGCGATTCCGATGAGCATGGCCAAGCCGGTGATGGACCAAATTCTGGCGCACGGCAAAGTGGTGCGCGGATACCTGGGAGTGCATATTCAGGATCTGTCCCCGGAAATCGCGAAAGCTTTCAATTACAACATGAGCGGCGGCGCGCTGATTGGCGACGTCACTCCGAATACGCCGGCATCGAAGGCCGGATTGCAGAAGGGCGATGTGATCGTCAAGCTGAACGGACAGGCGGTTACTGACTACGTGGACCTGCGGCTGCGAATTTCGCAGATGGCGCCGGGTACGTCGGTGAAGCTGGACGTGTGGCGCGACGGGAAGACACAAGATTACTCCCTGGCGCTGGGCGAATTGCCGGAGAAAGCAGAGACCGCAGACAATAGCGGCAGCGAGAGCGGCGGCGGACTCGAGGGAGTGGAAGTAGAAGAACTGACCCCGGAGATTGCGCAGCAGCTCAACCTCGGCACGGGAACCCACGGAGTAGTGGTTACGTCCGTGGATCCTTCCAGCCCGGCGGCAGCGGCACAGCCTCCCATCGGTCGCGGCGATGTGATACAGGAAATCAATCACAAGCCGATCCGCAACGTGGGCGATTACCGGCAGGCGATCGCGGGTGCAGGCAATCAGCCAGTGTTATTGCTGGTGAATCATGGTGGAGTGACGGGATATTCGGTCGTCCAACCGCATTAAGCTGTAGCATTAGGCTGTAGAAGTTCTGTCAAGAAACAGTGAGTGCGGGGGCATGGCCGGCCACGGTCGTGCCCCTGCACTTACGTCACATTAACCATTAAATTCCGCAACTGATCCGCCCAGCCGGGTTAGATTAGTACATGGGAGCATCCATGTGGGTGGACTTTCCGCAACGAAACCACAGAAGGGCTAACCTTCTAAGTACCCCTAGCTCTTGGGTTATCGCTTTCAACACGACTGGGGGTAGAATGGTACTCGAGTCCTATTCTCCCCAGCCCCTCGTTCTAGTACTAATGAAGTGTCAACCGCAATTCTGTCTCGACGCATCTTAACTTTTTTACCCAAGGATTCTGGTGATCGTTATGGCACGGAGTACAAATCGAGCTGTCTTCAATGCATCTCTGCTTCCTGAGGCGGAACCTCGCTGGGACCTGTTTAGCGCCGGATTTGGGCTGCAGATCGCGGCGGTAACCGCGCTGGTGGTCATACCCCTGCTGCTGCCGCAAAAGCTCGATATTGTGCAGCGTTATTGGACGACGCCGGTTGAAGCGCCTCCGATCGTGGCCTGGAAGCCGCAGCCCGTGCAGCCGGCACCGAAGCCTGTGCCAATGAAGCACGAAGTTGTGAAGGAAATCCCCAAGCCAAAGCTGGAACCGGTAATAGAAGCGCCGAAGCCGCGGATCTACGCGCCGGTGGTGGCCACTGCACCGATCGTTAAGAAACCAGCGGTGCGCAAGGATACGCCGCCGGACATGACCGAAGTGGCGAAGGCCTTCCCGGATCAGAATCCTCCGATGTCCATGGGCAGCTCGGCGATCCCAACATTGAAGAAGCCTCGCGAAGCCGTGCAGACGGGCGGATTCGGCGACCCCAACGGCGTGCCGACCAACGGCAAGACGAATAAAGCCGCGAACATCAATATTCAAGGCGCGTATGACATGCCGACAGGACCGGGCACCGGCAACGGTACAGGCGGAGCGAATGGAGCCAAGGGCGTCATCGCCAGCACCGGGTTTGGTAACGGTGTTGCAGTAGGAGGCAAAGGCGGGCCGCCTCACGCGGCCGTGCAACAGGGCGGTTTCGGTGACGAAAATGTCGCTGTGGCAGCGCCTAAAGTCAGGCAGACATCGAATGTCGCGGCGAAAACCACGCCGGTAGAAATTCTCTTCAAGCCAAAACCAGTTTATTCAGACGAGGCCAAGGCCAAGAAGATCGAAGGCGAGGTACTTTTGCAGGTGGTATTCACGGCGTCGGGAGACGTCAAAGTCCAACGAGTCGTGCAAGGGCTAGGGTACGGGCTCGAAGAGTCCGCGCAAGCGGCAGCCCGGCAGATACGGTTCAAACCGGCACAACAGGACGGCCAACCAGTGGATTCGACCGCCATCATCCACATCGTATTCCAATTGGCGTACTGAAAGGGGAATGGAGATGCGCACGTGCAAGAGCATTGGTTTGACATTCATGCTGGCCGGCTTCCTAGCCGGGTCGGTCTCCGCGCAGACCACGCCAACGGCTGATCAAACCCAGCCTCAGGCGAACAGTTCGGCGCCTGTAGTGACCGTGGATCAAGCGATTGATCACCTGATCGCCCGCGAGCACGATGAAGTGGCGACGATCCGGCGTTTCAGCCCGTTGATCGAAACCTATATTCAGGACATGAAGACGGACAAGGAGATGGGCGCGATTCCCGTCAAGGACCACTATTTCCTGGGACAGGCGGACCTCTCCAAAGGAATCGTGGACAATTCGATGCTCGGCGCGCGAAAGGGAAAGTTCGACGCTTTCAACCCCATTTCGCACATGAGCGGCCTGTTCACTTCGTCGTACGTGCCGGAAGGCTTCCTGCAGATGATTTACATTGATACCAACGGATTCGATCGCCAGCACTACCAATTTGACTATGTGCGGCGCGAATTCCTGGGCGAAGTTCGCTGCGTGGTATTCGACGTCACTCCGCTGCCGAAATCCGGAAAGGGCCGCTTCAAGGGCCGCGTGTGGGCAGACGATCAGTCTTTCACGATTGTCCGCTTCAACGGCGTGTACACCCCCATCGCAGGCATCAATGCGTTCAACCTGCATTTCGACAGCTGGCGCTTGAACGTGCAACCCGGCCTATGGCTGCCGGCGTACATCTATAGCCAGGAATCGGACCTCAAGGACTTTTTCGGCGGCGACATTCGCTTCAAATCGCAGACGCGTCTGTGGGGCTACAACCTGAAGAACGTAGGCCGTCAGGAAGAATTCAGCGAAATGACCATCGAATCTCCGACGATCCAAGACCAGGCGGCACAATCGCAGGACCGCTCGCCCATCGAAGCACAGCGCGAATGGCAACATGTGGCCGAAATCAACGTGCTGGATCGTCTGCAGCGCATCGGCTTGCTCGCGCCTCCAGGAGAAGTTGATAAGGTGCTGGAAACAGTCGTGAACAACCTGGAAGTGACGAACAACCTGGACGTGCAGCCGGAAGTTCACTGCCGCGTGTTGCTGACTGGGACCCTGGAAATGTTCTCGATCGGGCATACCATCGTACTGAGCCGCGGGCTGCTGGATGTGCTGCCGGACGAAGCTAGCCTGGCGACCATGCTGGCGCAGGAATTGGCGGACATAATCGTGACCAAGCCTTCCACCGATCAGTGGGGATTTAACGACACCACCAACGTAACCACCACGGAAGCGCTGGCTCATTTTTCATTCAAAGACAGCCCGGCGCAGATTCAGATGGCTAATGCAAAGGCGCTGGAATTGCTGAAAAATTCTCCGTACAAAGACAAGCTCGCGAGCGCGGGACTTTTCCTGAAGCAGCTGGACGCACAATCGAAGAATTTGCCGGCGCTGATTAATCCGCACCTGGGCAATCGCGTGACGCTGAGCGCATCGCTGTTGAGCTCGGCTCCGACGCTTGATCCCACGAAGATTGATCAGATCTCCGCACTTCCGGTGGGCGCGCGCATCAAGCTCGACCCCTGGAACGATCACGTAGAACTGGTGAAGGCGAAACCGATTCCGCTGCTTTCGGCACGTGAGAAGATGCCGTTCGAAGTCACGCCGTTCATGCCATTCTTGACGCGCTATCAGAAGCCTGGAACCGGCATCTCGGCGGACCCGACGAAAGCGGATTTGGCGAAGAAGGATCCGCAGGCACCTCAACAACAACAGCAACAGTAAACGAGTTTCTCCCTCTGAATGCCGGCGGTTGGAGGCCATCCAACCGCCGGTCTTTTTTTGCCCCGAGAAGTTTTGCTTGCTCGGGTGCGCGTACGCGCGGGTACGCGGCGCACAGAACCTTTAATTATTTAGCGGAAGGCGCAGCCGAGCTTCTGAGCCGCGATTCGTGGGGCGATTTTCCAAAGTGAGCGAGCCGCCATGAGCTTCGGCGATCTGCCGGCTTAGGACCAGACCGATTCCCGAGCCTCCCTGCTTGGTAGTAAAAAACGGCACAAAAAGATTCGCGGCGCTGGGGATTCCCGGCCCGTCGTCTTGAACCCATACTTCGATGCTGCCGTTCTGGCGTTCCCAGCCGACGCGCACGCCGCCGCCGGTCTCAAGCGCCGCGTCCACCGCGTTGTGCAGCAGATTGATCAACAGTTGCTCGAGCTGGTCTGGATCGGCTTGAATTTCCGTGTCGGGGCCGGCTTGCAATTGCACTGGGAGGCGTGGCTCCAGTCCAACGACGCGGCGCACCCACACGCCGACGCTCATCGGCTGAAAAACCGGGGGCGGAAGCTTTGCAAGCCGCGCGTAAGCGTTCATGAAACGCGCCAGCCCGTCGGTGCGCGCGGCAATCACATTGAGGCCGCTGCGCATATCTTCCTGCCAATCCGGGGCGCGGTCTTCGCGGCCGAGCATGCTACCTAAATTTTCCGCAACGGATTTGATCGGCGCGAGGGAATTGTTTAGTTCGTGTCCGAGAACGCGGATCAGGCGCTGCCAGGCCTGGCGCTCTTCGTCACGCAGGGCGCGGCTTAAATCGGTGATCACCAGCAACTGGTGCGGCAAGCCGGCCTCGCGAAAACTTCCACGGTGAATTTCCCAGCGTCCGGATTTTCCGGGAAAGGCGATTTGCGCGATGCGCGGCGTTTCGCCTTCCAGACATTCCGAAAGACCCAATTCCAGCGCCGTGTGCCCCAGAATGCGATCTTCCGCTTGGCTGAGAATGCGTTCGCCCGCGCGATTCACCAGGCGCAGGCAACCGGCGCCATCGAAAGCAAAAACCGCGACGTCAATTTCCTCCATCACCTTGCGCAATAGAGCGGTGGCTTCCAGCGCGCCAAGCCTTTGCTTGCGCAGCGTTTCGCCTAGCGCGTTTACTTCCCACAGTACCTCGCCGAGCACATCTTCGCGATTCGCGCCGCGCGCACGGATGGAAAAGTCTCCTTCGCGCAACGCGGCCAGCAGGTTCGAAAGCGTGCGCAAGGGAAACATGACGCGGCTTTGCGCGGAGAACGCAAAGCTGAGCCAGGCGATCACCATTGCTACCGTAAGGGTCCATTGCAGCTTGGAGGAAAAACTTCCCGTCCACAGAAGAATTAAAGCAACAAGCGTGCCTCCCAGCCCCGCGGCCAGGGCCAGCAGCAAGATTCGGCGTTCATAGAGCAGAGGTGTCAAAGGCTATATTTCTGCAAGCGGCGATAGAGCGCGCTGCGGCTCAAGCCCAGCGCTTTGCTGGCGTGGCTGACGTTGCCGCCAAAACGCGCCAGCGCTTTCTGGATCAGCACGCGCTCCACGTCTTCGATGCTCATTTCATCCAGCCGCAGAGACGCTTCGCGCGCGGGACGCAAACCCAAGTCGCTGGCGCGGACGGCAGAACCTTCGGCCATCAGCACGGCGCGCTCTACGGAATGGTCCAGCTCGCGAATATTTCCAGGCCACGGATGATCGAGCAGAATCTGCAGGGCCACAGGCTCGAATCCTTCCAGCTGTTTGCGGTAGCGCTGCGCCGATTGCCGGAGGAAATGGTGTGCCAGCAGCGGAATATCTTCTTTGCGTTCGCGCAATGGCGGCAGATGGATTTCGATCGTGTTCAAGCGAAACAGCAAATCCTCGCGGAAACGTCCACCGCTCACTTCAGTTTGCACGTCGGCGTTCGTTGCCGAAATAATGCGCACGTCCACGCGGCGCGTCGTGGAAGAACCGACGCGCTCCAGCTCGCCCGTTTCCAGCGCGCGCAGCAACTTGGCTTGGAGATTCATGGGCACGTTGGCGATTTCATCGAGGAACAGCGTGCCGCCGTCGGCAAGCTCGAAGCGACCCACGCGATCGGCTTTCGCGTCGGTGAACGCGCCCTTCACGTGGCCGAACAGTTCGCTTTCGAAAACGCCTTCGGGCAATCCACCGGCGTTCACGGTAACGAGCGGCCGGCCCGAGCGCGAAGAAAGCGCGTAGAGAGTTCGCGCGACCACCTCCTTGCCGCTGCCGTGCTCGCCCGTGATCAAAACGTTGGCATCCGACGGACCCACCCGCGCGATCAGGTCCATCACCGGACGCATGGACGCGGATTCGGCGATCATCACGGGGCGGCCATCCGCGCGCAACAAGCGATTTTCCGCTTCGAGGCGCTGGCCTTTGCGCAACGCTTGCGAAAGCTCGATCTGGGTTTTCAGAATGGCCAGCAATCGCGCGTTTTCCCACGGCTTCTGCACGAAATCTTTCGCGCCGCGGCGCATCGCTTCGACGGCGAGCTCCAGGCTGCCCCAGGCGGTCATCACGATGATGGGCAGCGTGCTATCTTTCGCGCGAATATTCGAAAGCAGATCCAGGCCTTCCTGGCCGGAGGTAGTATCGCGCGCGTAATTCAGATCCATCAGAAGCGCGTCGAACTCACGCGCCTCCAGCGCCGACATTACCGCGGCGGGCGAAGCGACAGTTTCCGTTTCAAATTTTTCGCCTTTCAAGAGCAGGCGCAAAGCCTCGCGAATGTCCGGCTGATCGTCGGCTACGAGGATTCTGGTTCGTGGTGCGTTGGCTGGCATCATGGCGCGAAAAGTTTCTCCCTGGATTTTACCGCCGGTCTCGTTCGTTGAAACATCGGATGCATAGGTCATGTGGTTTCCTCATTCATAGCGCAGCGCCACCAGCGGATCCACTTTCGTGGCGCGCCGCGCGGGAAAATAGCAGGCGGCCAGCGCGACGAGCGCGAGGCCGACGGCTACACCGACAAACGTGAGCGGATCGCGTGCCTTGATCCCGTAGAGCTGGCTTTCGAGATATTTCATCAACAGCAGCGATGCTGTGATTCCGATCACCAGACCCAGCAGCGCGAGTTTCATTCCGTCGCCCACGATCATGCGCAGCACGTCGCCGGGCGCTGCGCCCAGGGCCATGCGGATACCGATTTCGTGAGAGCGTTGCGTGACGGCGTAGCCCATCACGCCATAAATCCCGATGGCGGCGAGCAGTGCAGCGACCACCGCGAAAAATGCCAGCAGTGACATATTCAGGCGGCGCTGCGAGAAAGCCACCGCGAGATAGTCTTCCATGGTCTTCACATCGGTGATGGGTTGATTAGGATCCACAGTTTCCACGGCATGGCGCACGGCGGCAGTTAATTGCGTGCGATCCACTCGGGAGCGCACCACGAGGCTCATGAGCCGCGATGGATTTTGGGTCTCCGGCAAATAAAGCTGCCCAGACTTGGGTTCGGACCAGGCCCAGTCCCTGATGTCGCCGACGACTCCCACAATAGTGACCCAGCCCTGGTGCGGGATGGGCTCCCAAGGAGTCCTTGTCGTGTTAAAGATCAGGCGGATCTGCTGCCCGACGGGATCGGCGTTGGGCCAATAACGATGCGCGAGTGCTTCGTTGACCAGCGCGACGCCCTGGGAATCTGGCCCGTCTCCGGAAGTGAAGCCGCGGCCTTCCTTTACCGGGACGCCCATCGTGGATAAATAGCGCCAGTCCGCAACGCGATATTGAGCGGTGAAGTGTTCACCCGAGGGCG
>Ga0210385_10002201_pt1 | contig 11779 bp, 11 predicted proteins | sample IncBWH26OmetaG_FD_160107 | JGI IMG/M metagenome (GOLD analysis project Ga0210385, IMG submission 160107) | Forest soil microbial communities from Barre Woods Harvard Forest LTER site, Petersham, Massachusetts, United States - Inc-BW-H-26-O ... | reverse complement strand
GAAGTATGCTGCGAGCGAAAAACCGATGATTGCCGCGCCGGCAGACACTCCGCGCAAAATCCATTGGAGCCTTGCGGGTCCATCCACCATAAAGCTCCACGCGAGCAACGCGAAGGCAACCCAGAGGCTAAAGAACTCTGCCGTCAACGCGCGAGGCCCATCGATTGCGGGGTCTTTGTCGATGCGCATCGCGTTTCCGATGATGGTCGCGATCGCGAGCACGGCTGACAGCAGGCCGATACCGATGAAATGGAGTATTTGCTGAACCATGGCGCAGGGTCCTCCGACGGACGCACAACACACGCGCAAATCCACACAACGGCCGGCGTTCTTTCGCAGCCTAAGTCAGGTTGGACGACGAATCTCGCTGAGAGGTTGCTATTTTGTAACAAATGTCATTCGCCGCGGATCCAGGCCACAGTCTGGGAGCGATTTGGGATTACTTTGCGACTTCTGGCGGCTGTTTTCCCCACGGATCACGCAGCAGCGAGCAGAGGCCGAGGTCGTTTCCATAGCGTTCGACTTCGACCTCGGCCATGCGGATAGCGTTGGGCATACCTTTGAAGGCGGGGACGGCATCGGAGCCCATAATCTGCGGCGCGACGAACAAGTGCACGCGATCAACCATTCCAATGGCCAGCAGGGCAGTATTCAGGCGAGTACCGGTTTCGGTGAGCAGGGTGAGAATGCCTTCATTGCCCAGCTTGTCCAACAGCTTGCCGAGCGGAACGCGTCCGGCCTCCGCGGGAAGCACTTCGACGCGTACGCCGCGGCCGCGGAGTTCGTTGATGCGGGCTTCGTCTTTCGATACGGTGAAGATGATTACGTCGTTCTCAACTCCGCGCACCATTTTGGAATCGAGCGGCATGCGCAGTGCGGAGTCGAGCACGACGCGGAGAAGAGGCCGGCGGCGCCGTAGGCCGCTGCGATCCGTAAGCATGGGGTCGTCTGCGAGGACAGTGTCGACACCCGTGAGTGCGGCGTCAGCCTGCCAGCGCAAGAGCTGGACCGCGGCGCGCGCGGCTTCGCTAGTGATCCAGTAAGGCTCGCGTACGGTGTGATGGCCTAGCGGCGGCGCGATACGGCCGTCGAGCGTCATCGCAACCTTCATCAGGACGAATGGGCGCTTGTGCTGGATCCAGCGGGCGAAGCCTTCGTTGATGCGTCGCGCTTCTGCTTCACAGACCCCGGTCTCCGTCTGCAGACCCGCTGCCCGCAGGGCTTCCATTCCGTGGCCGGTCACGGTGGGATTGGGATCGCCGGTGGCCGCGACGACGCGGGCGATGCCGGCAGCGATCAGGGCTTGCGTGCAGGGCCCGGTGCGACCAGTGTGATTGCAGGGCTCAAGCGTGACATAGGCCGTGCCGCCCTTGAGGCGACCGCCCGCGTGCTGCATGGCTTCGCCAAGTGCAACAATCTCGGCGTGGTCGAGCAGGTCGTATTCATGCCAGCCTTCGCCGACAACCTGGCCGGCACGATCGAGGATGACGCATCCGACGGCGGGGTTGGGTGAGCTGACGCCGATGCCACGGCGCGCAAGCTCAAGAGCGCGCTGCATCCAGTAGGTGTCTTTCTCGGCGATATTCATGCGTTGAGGCAATCGGTTAATTGCAACATGAAGAAGTGTAATTGCTCAAACCATGGAAAGGTGTAAAGGAACTATTAGGAGATCAACCCAACAGGGCGTCGACAAATGCCTCGGGAGAAAACTCCAGCAAGTCGCTCATTTGTTCGCCGACGCCGACAAAGCGAACGGGGAGATTTAGTTCGCGGGCGATGGCGACGGCGATTCCGCCTTTGGCTGTGCCGTCGAGCTTCGTCAGCACGATCCCTGTTGCTCCGGCGGACTGAGTGAACAGGCGCGCCTGTTGCAGGCCGTTCTGTCCAGTGGTTGCGTCCATGACCAGGAGGACTTCGTGCGGGGCGCCGGGAATGAGCTTCGAAGCAGTGCGGCGCATTTTGTCGAGCTCGTCCATGAGGCCGGATTTGGTGTGCAGGCGGCCGGCGGTGTCGACGATCAACTCGGCGATATTGCGAGCTTTCGCGGCGCTTGCGGCGTCGTAGAGCACTGCCGCGGGATCGCCTCCCTGGCGCGTCTTGATCATCTCCACGCCGCTGCGGCCTGCCCAGACTTCAAGCTGTTCGATGGCTGCCGCTCGAAAAGTATCTGCGGCGCACAAAAGCACGGTCCGCTCCTGGGCGCGATACCAGGCCGCAAGCTTGCCACTTGTTGTCGTCTTGCCGGTGCCGTTTACGCCGACGAGGAAGGTCACTCTGGGTGGAGCGGAAGGGTTGACGACTGGACGCATCGGCGCTTCGAGGATTCCGCGCAATTGCATCTTCAGCAAATCGCGCAGTTCCGCACCGCCTTCGATGGCCTGCTTGCGGGCGCGTTCGCGCAGCGCATCAAGTATTTCGGTCGTGGTCTGCACTCCGATGTCGCTCATGATGAGGGCCGTTTCGAGCTCTTCCAGAGATGACTCGTCGACTTCACGGGTCAGCGCGACGATTTCGTTGATACGCGAAGAAAGAGTTTCGCGCGTGCGAGTAACCGCCTGGCGCATGCGCGAGAAAAAGCCGGACTTCGCGATCGGCTCTTCTTCGCCTGCCTGCGCTTCCTGCTCTTTCTTTTTGTCTTTCGGTTCTTCGTCGTAACCGGTAAAAAGCGTAATCATTGCGAACGCATCCAGTCTTGAGTCTAGAGCATTGTGCGAATCGGTGCGAATAGGGATGAATGCGGGCGCTTATTTTGGGCAAACTGTTCGTTATCGGCCGCCGTTGCTATGCGCAAATAGATCTTCGATGTGGCGTCAACTAGACCGCGTTATTTCGGCGACCGACCGCCTCAAAACATTTGCACAGTTTTTGCTTGAATTTAAAGGAGGGATTGCGGAAGAATCTTCGAACGACCGCGAATTCCTGGCACGCTGGATATTTGCGGGGGAGGAAATATTGAGCAAAGTTCGAGTGCTGGTGGGAACAAAGAAGGGTGCATTCATTCTTTCTTCGGATGGCAAGCGCAACAAATGGGACGTGAGTGGCCCGTTCTTTGCGGGTTGGGAGATTTATCACATGAAGGGCTCGCCGGTAGACCCTGAGCGCATTTACGTTTCGCAAACCAGCGGATGGTTCGGCCAGCTTTTGCAGGCATCAACCGATGGTGGCAAGACATGGTTCCAGCCCGGCGTGAAGCCTGAAGACGAGAAGCCACAATGGCCGCCGGTGAAGAGCAATCGGTTCACCTATGACTCCTCTGCCGATACAGGAAAGCCTCTTACCACACACCAGTGGTACGACGGGACGCAAAAGCCATGGGAATTCAAGCGCGTTTGGCACCTTGAGCCATCGCTTAGCGATCCAAATACCGTGTACGCGGGCGTGGAAGACGCTGCTATTTTCAAATCGACCGACGCGGGCGAAAGCTGGCACGAAATGCCTGGGCTGCGCGGACACGGCACCGGTCCCGACTGGCAGCCCGGTGCGGGAGGAATGTGCCTGCATTCGATCATTCTTGATCCCAGCAATCCTGAGCGCATGTACATAGCGATTTCGGCTGCTGGAGCGTTTCGCACTGACGATGGCGGCAAGTCGTGGAAGCCGATCAACAAGGGGCTCTACTCAAAGTACATTCCCAATCCGACAGCAGACGTGGGGCACTGCGTGCATCACATTGCGATGAACCCAAAGCGTCCCGGCACGCTCTACATGCAGAAGCATTGGGACGTAATGCGGTCAGACGATGCGGGCGACCACTGGACAAAGATCAGCGGCAACCTCCCAACCGATTTCGGCTTCGTGATCGATGTGAATTCGAATGAGCCGGACACCGTTTACGTGGTTCCGATCAAGAGCGACTCGGAGCATTTTCCGCTGGATGGCAAGCTGCGTGTGTATCGAAGCAAAAGCGGTGGCAACGAGTGGGAAGAACTGAGCAAGGGGTTGCCGGAGAAGGACTGCTACGTCAACGTGCTGCGCGATTCCATGGCCGTGGACAAGCTCGACGACTGCGGCGTGTATTTCGGCACCACGGGCGGCCAGGTATATGTATCGCCGGATGGTGGCGACTCGTGGAAGGCAATCGTGCATGATCTGCCCGCGGTCTTGTCTGTCGAAGTGCAGACGCTGGCGTGACCATGCCTGATTTGAAACATTCAGTTCGCGTGCAGATTCCGTATCATCTGCGGAATCTCGCACGCATCGACGGCGACGTGGCCCTTGAAGTTACAGCACCGGTTACGCTGCGGTCCGTGCTTGATGCGCTCGAAGCCCGCTACCCAATGCTCTACGGAACCATCCGCGATCACGAGACGCTGAAGCGGCGGCCGTTCCTGCGCTTCTTTGCATGTGAAGAAGACTTGTCCCTGCAATCGCCGGACGTTCCGCTGCCTGAGGCGATAGCCGAAGGAAGGGAACCGCTGCTCATTATTGGAGCCATTGCGGGTGGATAGCGAAGGGGATCGCGAACCCGGCCGGAAGGGTTTTAGTGTTCGCCTTTACCAGGGCGAAGCATTAATTCGCGAATCGCTTCCCGCGGATCCTTGCCGTGTTCGAGAATCATTTCCATCTGCTCGGTGATGGGCATTTCGATGTTGTGCTGGCGGGCCAGCCCCAAAGCAGCGCGTGAAGTAAGCACGCCCTCGGCCACTTTGCCTCCCAGGCTTTCGAGGATCTCGGGCAGCTTGCGCCCCTGGCCCAGTGCCTGGCCCACGGTGCGGTTTCGCGAGAGCGAACCAGTGCAGGTCAGCACCAGGTCGCCGACGCCGCTTAGCCCGGCAAGGGTTTCGCGATGGCCGCCGCAGGCCACTGCGAGCCGCGTGATTTCGGCAATCCCGCGCGTGATGAGCGCGGCTGTCGAGTTGTGTCCGAGGCCCACGCCGGCCGCTACGCCTGCAGCGATGGCGATCACGTTCTTGAGTGCGCCGCCTAATTCAACACCGATCACATCTGTCGACGTGTAGAGGCGCAGCGTATCCGATGAAAATTCCTGCTGGATAAGCACCGCGATTTGCGGATCGCTGAAAGCAACAGTAACAGCCGTGGGCTGGCCCTGCGCCACTTCAATGGCAAAACTTGGACCTGAAAAAGCTCCGATGGAAAGAAGAAGGCCGGCAGGCTCAAGGGTCTCGGATATCACCTTGGTCATGCGCAGGTGCGTTTCCTTTTCGAGGCCCTTGGTGGCGCTCACAACGAATTGTCCGTTGTGGAGATGACTCCTGACCCGCTGCAACGTGGAGCGAAGGAATTCGGAGGGGATGACGGAGACCAGAATTTCCGCGGCCGCGATCGGCGCCATGTCCGCGGTAACGGCCAAATCAGCGGGTAGAGGGAATCCCGGGAGAAACAATGTGTTCTCGCGAGCGCCGTCAATTTGCCCGGCTTCATCCGCGCTGTGGGCCCAGAGCGTAATTTCGTGGCCGCCCCGACGCGACAGCGACAGCGCAATTGCAGTTCCCCATGCGCCGGCACCCAGTACAACGATCCGGCTCATGCGGGCTTCCTTTCCTGGGTGCGCGTGCCGAACCGGCTCTCAGTTCCGTTGAGGAGGCGGCGAATATTCTGATGATGCTTGAGAATGATCAGCAGCGCGACAAAGATTTGCGCGGCGATGTAGGGCGCGGGTTTATCTCCGCGCACCATGAACCACGCAAACAACGGAAAGCTGGCGGCGCCAAGAATCGATCCCAGCGACACATAGCGAGTGACAAGCAGGACGATGAAGAAGAGTGCGATGGAAGCGAGAGCCGCCAGTGGCGCGGCTACCAGGAAGACGCCAAAGCCGGTCGCGACTCCCTTGCCCCCGCGAAAGTGCAGCCAGACGGGAAACATATGTCCCAGCACGGCACAAACCGCGGCCAGGGCCTGTGCGTCGCGAAACGGCATCTTCGGCAGCAGAATGGAAGCCAGCAGGGCGCCCAGCCAGACCGCCGCGGCACCTTTCAACACATCCAGCAGAAAGGTGGCCGCGCCGAGGCCCTTACCGCCGGACCGGAGTACGTTGGTGGCGCCGATGTTGCCGCTTCCAACTGATCGAATATCCTCATGGCGAAAGAGCTTCACCAGCAGGTATCCCGTAGGAACGGAACCCAGCAGGTACGCCAGCGCCACAATCAGAAAACTCGCAAGGAGCATGACGAAACAGAGTTTAGCAGGTAAGGCGGCAGGGAATTGAGACTCGATTCCATGCGCGCCCAACCATGACATGTGCTCGTCGGCGGAAGATTCCGTAGTCGATGTATCACCAGCAACAGACTACCGGCTTACGCACTCCATAAGGTCGGAATAACGGGAGGTGTCTCCAAATCGCAAGAGTGCATACCAGGCGTCGAGCGCTTCGCGGCTGTAGAGGCCAAGCGTGCGGAAGATCTCGCGGGAAAATTCGATTGGGGCAATTCCCGAAGCGGTAATTACGTTTTCGTCGGTGATGGCCGGAACGTCGCAATAGAAGCTGCCGCCGCGGTAGCCGCTTGCAGCGAGATATTCGCGGCTGTTGCTGGTGTGGTGAAAATCATCCAGCATTCCCGCGCGGGCCAGCGCCAGGGTTGCTGCGCAGATTGCGGCAACCGGGATGCTTTCGACAATGAAGACACGGGCGAGTTCGATAGCCTCAGCGTGGCCGTGCGACTCCCACCGCTCGCCGCCGGGAAGGATGAGCATCGCGCTTTGATCTGGATCAATTTCCAGCAGGGTGGTTTCCGGGAGGATGCGTACGCCGCCCATCGTTGTTATAGGCTCCCTGGTTAGGCCGGCAGTGACGACGCGATACCGGCCCGGCTCGCGCTGGAATTGGGGATTGTTGATGCCGGCGATAGCAAAAGCAGCTTCCCAGTCTGCCATCGAGTCAAATACGAAAAGGTGAACATTGCGACCGCTCATCCGAGTGACCTCCATCGACAAAACAATGATCGCTCGGCATATATGACAATCTGTGTCATATATGATCTGAGAAAGTAAAAATGTTGAAGGAAGGCGGGCGCTGAGGTGAAGGCCGATCGACTGATGTCGGTTCTGCTTCTGCTGCAGGCCAGGGGGCAGGTGACGGAGCGCGAGCTGGCCGAGCAGCTTGAGGTTTCGCAGCGCACCATTCATCGCGATCTGGAATCCTTGAGCGCGGCGCGCATTCCAATCTCCGCGGTGCGCGGCGCACAGGGTGGATGGCAGCTGGAGAAGGGATGGCGGACGCATGTTCCAGGTCTCGACGAAGCTGAATTACATGCTCTGCTGATGGCTCAGCCCCGCGGGCTCGGCAATCCGCGGCTGGCTGCGGCAGCGCAGAGCGCTCTCAACAAGCTGATGGCTGCAATGCCAGAGCCCTTGAAAGTGCAAGCGGAGCATTTGCGGCAGCGGCTTCACGTGGACCCTACGGGCTGGCGCGATACAGGCGAGGATCTGTCGATGCTGTCCGCGGTGCAGGATGCGGTGGCTCGGGATCGCAAGCTCACGTTTGACTACACGCGGGCTGATGGCGAGCAGTCGAGCCGCACAGTCGATGCGCTGGGTCTGGTATCAAAGGGGCTCAACTGGTACCTGGTCGCTCGCACGGCGAACGGCATGCGCACATTCCGGGTGTCGCGGATGAAGCGCGTTGCCGTTCTCGCGGTTGGATTCGAACGGCCTGCGCGCTTCGACCTGGTTGAACATTGGCAGTCGTCAACGGCAGAGTTGAATCGCAAGCGCGCAAACTATCGTGTCATTCTTTCGCTTACTGAGGACGCTGCAAGGCGCGTTCAAACCTGGTGCATTGCCAAACCCGTATCCGGTGGGGAATCGGCGCGGAAGGCCGAGGCAGAAAGACTTCTGTTGCAGGTTGACTTCGACAACGATCGAGAGGCGAAATTCATCATCCTCGGACTGGGGGCAGCGGTTCGTGTACTGGAGCCCGAGAGCTTGCGGCACTGGGTTGAAGCCGAGGCACGCGAAGTGGCCGGAGGGATCAAGGGAGAGTGAATATTCACGCGCCAGGTGTTTCGCCTCGCATGTATACTTCATCCCTCTGCGAATCCAAATCTGATCTTTCTAGAAAGGCGGAATCCGTGCCCAGTTATCTCGTGCAGGTTGCGTACACCTCAGAAGCCATGGCGGCGATGATTAAGAGACCGCAGGACCGTGCGTCGGTGGTCAGCAAGGCAGTTGCAAAGCTTGGCGGTTCGTTGAAGTCGGCGTGGCTGACTTTTGGCGATTATGACACCGTTGTGCTGGTCGAAATGCCGGACAATGTAAGCGCGGCAGCCTTCGCAATGGCCATCAGTGCGGGTGGTTCGTGCAGTGCCGTCAAGACGACTCCTTTGCTTTCGGTGGAGGAGGGAATTACGGCGATGAAGAAGGCGAGTGGGTCCGGCTACAAGCCTGTTGCAGCGAAATAAGACGGCAAGAGCGGTGTGGCCGGCGGTTTCTCATTCCGCCGGCCATTTCCGTCAGATTGCCTGGATGCTTAATCCACCATTACTTCGCCCGGCAGGATGGGCCGCGTGCGGGGAAGTGCGCCGTTGTACGCAGCCGCACCCATCGCAACGAGCATTCCCGCGTAGATCACGAGCTTGATCAAGCTTCCGGTGCGCGTGAGGGGAATCGTCTTCCACAGGATCAGCAGCACGGTCTGCGATATGGTCACCGCCCACACCGTCCCGTAGAAATAGCGCCGCTCGATGCCTTCGTTTTTTGTCGACTTGCCAACGCGCGGCAACTTGCCAAACGCACCCAACAGCAGGATCAGGATGCAAAGAGGGAAGTAGACGTACTGGTAGAGCTGCTTCATGGTCCACACGCCGGTGATCACGGCGATGACGAGGCCGATTAGATTCAGCAGTGCGAAGTTCAAGGCCGCATTCCATGCAAAGGTGTAACAAACCTTGCGATAGAGGGGATTGCGGCGGTCCTCATCGAAGCGCAGGATATAGGGCGCGGGCTCTACACCGGGTAACTGGCCGAACAGGCCCGCGATTCCTGTGCCGAGGAGGACGATGGCGAGCCAGGCGCCGTTGGCCATGCTGAATCCATGGGCGAAAAGGCTGAAGACCAGTGGGCCCGGAGCCAGAAAGAAGACCCAGATCCATATGGGCCAATGGAGCGCCCGGTAATATCCCTTGTTGCGCGTGCGCATTTTTCGGGCGTCCGCATATTCAACCCTGCCGCTGTATTGCATATAACGCGAGTCTTTCAAAACGCACGGGACGGCGTCAACAGCGCGCTGATTGCTCCTTCTGATCGGGTACTAGGCCTTCGCTGCTCGCCGTTCGCGTCCGCTCAAAAGGTAGATCGCCGCACGCAGTTCCAGCAACGGATCTGCGGAGGCCTCGATGCCCTCCACGCGCGGGATTGGATCGAAGATGATTTGCTTCTGCTGCACGAGGGTGTCCTCGAGAACGCCGGTCAGCTCGAGGGTTCCGAGTTCTACAAGTTCGCGGTCTTCCGGCCAGTGGATGGTTGCATCGTCAGTGACATCGCTGGGTGCGGCAACCTGCACCAGGATTTTGAAGCGGACGGGACCCTGTTTGACGCGATGCTCGATCTCTTCGTAATGAAAATCGGCCTGAAGACGCTCAACGGCGTCGTCGTCCAGGTAGTCATTTCCTGCATCGGGAACGATGCGATAGCGGCCGTATTTGCTTTCTCCTTGCGCGTTGGTGAAGTGGAACGCCGTAACTCCGAAGTAGGTTTCGCGCGCCAGGCTCGAGGGGAAGGGCTTGGGCGTCTGCACAAAACGGAGCGCTGTGGGATGCGATCCGAGAAAGCGTTCGATGGGCTTGGGTGAGGGAACCTCAGGCCCACTTGCTCCCGCGGCTTTCAGAAACTCCAGAAACTCCGCACCATCGCGCGTAGGGAAGCCGTCGGTGGAATGGCTCACGATGTCTGTGTGTACATGCTCGGCCAGGTTGAAGCGGATGGCAAAACCGCGTGGATTGGCATCGGGCGAGTTGTCGGGTATGGTCGGAATTCCCGTTGAGTTGGAGAAGCGCACCGTGACCGGCGTGGACTCGCGCGTCACATGGGGCGCTTTGGTTAAGGATGTCGCGCCGGGAGCGGGACGAAACGTTCCGCGAAGCATGAGACCTTTTGCGTGGGCTGGTCGATAACCCGGATGCGGTCCGAACAGCTTGTGAAACTGTGCCAGGAGGTCATTCGCGAGGGCGACAACTTTTTCATCATTCGGCAGAGGCATGGGAATTTCTCCGATCCTTATTTTGCGTTATCAAATTCGATTCTTATTGAATCTTTGAGATTTTCTTACCGCGACCCGCTTGTCAGTTTCCCTTGTTTTAACAATGCCACGGTCGCTTTGGGATTGATGAGGTTTCTGCGCCCATCCGCGCTCTTGTCGGCGCCTTTCTTGATCAGAGCAATCGTTTCCTGCGGGGTAAGAGACGGATCCAGCGCAATTAGTTTTGCGGCCAGGTTCACGACATTCGGAGAGGCCATGGATGTGCCCGACATCTTGAGCTTCGTCCCGCCCGGCACATAGCTCTCCACCTCGTAGCCGTCGGCGTCGACAACCACCGTGTCGCCGTAGCTGGTGAACGAGGTCTCCTCGCCAGCCTGGTCCACTGCTCCGACCGCGATCAGATTTGGCAGACGCAAGCCCGCCGGCACCTCCGCTGTAAACCCTGCATCGCTATCGGAGTTTCCGGCCGCACACACAAACAAGGTATTGGGAGCGCTGCGAATTGCATTCTCAACGGCTTCGCGCCAGACTTTGTAAACGGCTTGAGCCGCTTGCTTGCGCGCTGCCGGATCCTTTTCGCTGCTGGTCTTGGTCAACCACTGCTCAAACTCCGCCACGTCGTCGTCCCAGCTCATGTTGACGACGCGAACGTTGTTGGTTCTGAAGTAGTCGCCCACCTGCTGGAAGTCGCTCTTGAACTTTTCGGCCCACTCCACCGTTGGCGTAAAGGGAAGATCGGGCAGACCATCATTGAACTGCACAACCACCAGGCGCGCTGCTGGATTTCCGCGCACAGCGATTCCGGCTACGTGGGTCCCGTGCATCCATTGGCCCAGAAAGTCGAGCTGCTTCATGAACGGGGCGAGTTGATCGGGAGGCATGGTTCCCAGGGTCTTTTTCGCCTCCGTTGCAGCAGGGGAATCAATACTGTTGAAAAGGTCGTTCATGCCCTGCTCAAGTCCCAATGCTTTGGGGTAGACCTCCTTCAAGTCTGGTGTGAGGGGCTGCAAATCCCCGTTGTAAATCTCACCGCGCGTGTCGAATGCGAGGCCGTGCGGGCTATGGGATGCGGGAGCGGGATCTGTGAAGAGTTGATTGGGATAGAGGGCAGTGTCCACGCCTGAATCCCAGATGCCGATGCGCACTGGCGTCAACTTGTCATCCGCAGTGAGCGTGACTTCGCGCGTTTCCCAGATGTCGGGCTTTTGCACGTTGTGCGCCGCCACGTATGCCGTAAGGATCGGCAGAGCTTCGTCCTTCAGCGGAAAGAATACTTTGATAAAGACCCGGTCTCCAATCATCGATTCCGCTGCGTTCAGATCCACGGTGCCTGATTTTGCCGCTGCCGGGTCAAGGCTCTCCTTTTCGCCTCCTGCAATCATGCTTGGCGTTGCGAGTTCCAAACTCCCCTTCATCCCTTTCACAGTGTCTTGCGCAAGACGCCAATCAAGCGAATCAATGGTCGCCTGGAACCCACTCTTGAATGCTTCCTCAAAGGGGGCGCCGCTGCTCGCATTCGATGAGATTCGTGCCTTGAGAAGAGGCCCCGCCAACATCCCCGAGGTCGCCTTGGCTTCCGGTTTCTCCTGGAGATCCTTCAGCTGCTGCAAGGACTTGAGAGCG
>Ga0210385_10002199_pt1 | contig 11780 bp, 10 predicted proteins | sample IncBWH26OmetaG_FD_160107 | JGI IMG/M metagenome (GOLD analysis project Ga0210385, IMG submission 160107) | Forest soil microbial communities from Barre Woods Harvard Forest LTER site, Petersham, Massachusetts, United States - Inc-BW-H-26-O ... | reverse complement strand
CGTTCGAAGAAATAAGTATTATTTTCCCTTCACGAGTAACGCTGCGAAAAAGCCGTCGGTTGCGTCCCGTTGCGGCAGGGTGCGGAACGAGCCCGCTTCATCGAACAAGCGGTCCGCTTCGACTTGTAGCGCTAAATGAGCCTTCAGAGCGCGGGGCATCTCCGCTGTGTCTGCGCGATGAAGCTTAGCGTTATCGCCCCCTGGGTTTTGCAGCACTGCTTCAATCACCGATTCGTTCTCCTCCGGTTCCATCGAGCAAGTGGAGTAAACAATTCTGGCGTTCGGCGCTGCCTGGGCGATCGCGTTGCGCAAAATCGCCGTCTGCATGGCGTGAAATTCGCCGAGCTGCTCGGGCTTGAGACGCCAACGGATCTCCGGGTGCCGGGCTAGCGTGCCGGTTCCGGAGCACGGAGCGTCCACGAGGATGCGGTCGAAGTGCGCGGCAAATGGCAGAGGCTTTTCGGCGTCCAGCGCGACGAGGGTGATGCTGGCAAGGTGCAATCGAGTGAACTGTGCTTTTGTGGCGCGCAAACGGTGCGCGTGAAGATCGGCAGCGACGACGAAGCTGGTTTGGCCGGCGGCTCGAGCGAGCGCGGCTGTCTTTCCGCCCGGCGCAGCGCACACGTCGAGCACTCGTTCGCCTGCTCGCACACCTAGCAGGAGTGGCACAGCCTGCGAGGCTTCATCCTGAATGGAAATGCGGCCTTCGCGAAATGCGGCGGTGCGCGACGGGCTTCCGCCGCTTACCGAAAACGCGTTGTTGAGCAGCTGGCCCGGCTCGACGCGCAGACCGGCTTGCGTTAGCTCGGCAAATACCTTTTCGCGTGCGGAGGGGTCGTTTAAGACACACGCGAGGCGCGGCGTCTCGTTATTTGCCGCGAGGAGCGCGACCGTTGCGGTCTCGCCCTTGCTGGCAAGCCAGCGCTCGACGAGCCATTGCGGATGCGAGTGAAGACCGGCGAGGCGTTCCGCTGCGGTTTTTCCTGGAGGAAGAAGCTCCACGATGGGTTTGCGCGATTGCTCGCCAGCTTTGCGGAGCACGGCGTTCACAAACGGCGCGGCGGAGCTCTTCCTCGCCCACTTCACCAAATCCACGGATTCGTTGACGGCTGCCCGCGCAGGGATTTTCTGCATGAAGCGCATTTGGTAGAGCCCCAAGCGCAGGGCGATCAGCACGGGAAGGTCAAGGCGCGAGACGGGCTTGTTCGAAAGACATTCGATCAGGAAGTCGATCTGGCCGCGCCATCGCAGTACGCCCATCGTTAACTCGGTCGCGAGCGCGGCGTCGGCGGGCTTGAGGTTTGCGTCGAGCGCGGCGTGTAGCGCGTCGCTGGCGTATGCACCTTCCTCTCCGACGCGTCGCAGCACCTCAAATGCAATTTGTCTGGCGGGAGAAAGGCTCACACGTACATCTCAACACAGGCATTGCGGGGAATCACTGGAAAAGCGCCGTGCGAGCCGGGCTGGCGATCATGTCGTTGGCGAGTTCTATGGGCCGAAGCCCCGGTTCATATCCCAAAGAGGGTAATGAGGCAGCGCAGCCGCAGGGTCGCTTACGAACGACTCGGTTTGGGCGACGAGGTGACGTGCTCGCTGTTTTGCGGCCGAGCCGACGTCCCGCCTGCCAAGCGCCGGAGCTGTATCGCCCGCGCGAACCGTTCCGTTCGGCGGCACGAGCCCTTCGGCGAGCAACAAACTTTCACCCTGCTCGGCATCAAGAATTGATTCGAGCGCAGCGCGTAAAGCGCGAGTGGGATCTTTGCCGAATCGCTGTTCCCAACGCTTTTCGATCGCGAGCGCCAATTGGTGATAATTCTTCTGCACTTCGAGCCCGCGCGCCGAAAGCCGTATCAGTTTGCCGCGACCCGTGGCTCGGCCGCTCTCGACAACGATGTACGGCTTGAGCTGCCAGCCACTGCCGCTGGTTTCGGGCGAGCTTCCAGTCAATCGCGCGATCTCGCTTTGGCGAATCGGCTGCTCGCCGAGCACTCGGATCGTGTTCGCGCAGAGCCACAAGGGCGCGGGCGACTCGCGCTCAAATTCCATGGCAAACGCAACCAGCACCTGCGAAAAAAGGGCGGGCAGCGAAAGCTCGCTCACCTCTTTCGTGAGACGCGCGGGAAATGGCTGCTTTCTTTGCCAGACGTTCATCAGCCCGTGCGGCAGTTCGATGTCGATCTGCGCGACGATCGCCTGTAACGCGTCGCGCAGATCTTTAATTTCGTCGTCGCCGAATCGTTGGCGCCAGCGTTCTTCGATCGCATCAAACAGCGGCGGCCAAATCTCTTTTGTCTTTGCGCCCTTCGCGGTGAGCCGGACGGTCCAGTTTCCGCTCAGCCCGCGCCCGCTGCCCCAGCCGTCGCGCAAACCGCCAACAGCTTCGTGCCGCCCTCGCGCTTCGGGAATGCCGCCCGTTTTTGCGCGCTCGTTCAATACGACGAAGCCCCATCGCTCGAGGCATCCCAACTGGAACTTGATCGCAGTCTGTTCCGCCAGCGACTGCGCCGCAAGCTCGCGGATCGTGATGCTGTCGTCGAGTACGAATCGAATCAAGTTCGACCAAACGACCAGCGACAATCGGCCGCCTGTGTGGCCCGCTTCGTTCATGAGGCGTTCGAATTGGTTGTCGAGCTCAACCGTGAATGCGACAAGTATCTGCGAGAGCAGTGCCGAAAGCGGACGAGTCTCACGGCGGCTCGGAGCTGATCGGGAGTTCTTTGGAAGTTTGTTTCTAGCCATATCGGTCCGTCCAGCGGGAAGTAATCTCAGGAGCCGAAACGTTCGTTTGGCGCGAGCCTGGCGCCGTTGGCAAATTCGCGTGCGGTGACGCGCTTGCGTCCTTCGAGCTGAACGAAGTCCAGACTCAGGGTTCCTTCGCCGCAATCCACGAGCACGCGCGTCTTATCGGCGCGAATCGTACCTGGAGCGGCGGGCGAATCGCGCTGGGAAGCCGGGACTTGCGCTTCCAGAACAGGCCGTCCCCAGATTTGGCAATTCTTGCCGCGAAATAAAGTATATGCGCCGGGCCAAGGCTGCAACCCGCGTATGCGATTGTAAATCCGAGCGGCGGCGAGGCTCCAGTCGATCAGGCCGTCTTCTTTTTTTAGCGGCGGAGCGAACGTCGCGGTGGAATTATCTTGTGGCTCAGCGCGGATGTCTCCGCGCTCGATGCTTCGAAGCGTTTCGACGAGCAACGGCGCACCGGCTTGGGCGAGGCGCGCATACAATTCGGGAGCCGTCTCGTCAGGACCGACCGGCAGCTCCGTGCGCAAGAGCATCGGACCCGTGTCAAGTCCAGGATCGATCTGCATCGTGGTGATTCCGGTGACAGTTTCGCCGTTGAGAATCGCCCAGTTGATCGGTGCGGCGCCGCGATATTTCGGCAGCAGGGAAGCATGCAAGTTGATCCAGCCGAGCCGCGGAATCGCGATCAGCTTCGCAGGGATGATCTGCCCGTAGGCGATGATCACCACGCAGTCGGGTGCGATGCGTTCGAAGTACGCGAGAGAATCGGGTGCGCGCACTTTTTCAGGTTGAAAGACCGGAATTCCGGCTGCAAGCGCAGTGGCCTTCACGGGAGAGATCGCGATTTCGTTGCCGCGCCCGCGAGGACGATCGGGCTGCGTGACGACGCCCTCGACGCGCATTTCGGGCTGGGCGATCAGGTTTTCTAAAGCGGGAACAGCGAAGGCGGGAGTGCCGCAAAAGACGATGCGCAGCGGCATGGCTCGTCTACCACTTGCCGTCTTTTTTCAGTTTGCGGATCTTGCGCTTGATCATATCGCGCTTCAGCAACCCGAGGTGGGTGATGAAGAGCGTCCCGTTGAGGTGATCGATTTCGTGGCAGAAGGCGCGGGCGAGCAGCCCTTCGCTCTTCATTTCAAATTCCTTGCCTTTCACATCTTGCGCGCGAATCGTCACATATTGCGGACGCGCTACATACCCACGAAAGCCAGGTAAGGATAGGCAGCCTTCCTCTTCGCGCTGTTCGCCCTCGGCGTGAGTGATCTCGGGATTCGCGCAAACGATTCTTGCCTCCGGATTCTTCCCGTTGGAGACGTCGATCACAGCAACGCGCAGCCCGACGCCGATTTGAGGCGCGGCCAAGCCCACGCCGGCGGCTGCGTACATGGACTCGAACATGTCGTCCGTGAGCTTCTCGAGCTCTGCGTCGAACTTGGTGATGGTTTTCGTCGGCGTTTCCAGCACCGGGTCGCCGTATTTCACAATGGGATGAATCATTTCCACTCTATCGCCACTCTGGGAGCCTAAAAGTTGTCCAACTGATTTAAATAGCCATCGAAATTGCGGCGAGTTTCGCCGAGCGAGTCCCCGCCGAATTTCTCGAGAAACGCTCCGGCCAGTTCGAGGGAAACCATCGCTTCGCCCACCACGCCGCCCGCCGGTACTACGCACACGTCAGAACGCTCGTAGGCCGCCTTCACTTCTTCCTTCGTGTTCATATCGGCCGTTAGCAATGGCTTGCGCAAGGTCGAGATTGGCTTCAGGTAGCCACGGACGATTACGTCTTCGCCATTCGTGATGCCGCCTTCAAGTCCGCCCGCGCGATTCGACGGCCGCGTGAACCTCTTGCGCGCGGGGTCGTAGCGAATCTCGTCCTGCACCTCGGAGCCGTAACTCGCCGAGTTGGCAATTCCGGTGCCGATCTCCACAGCTTTCACGGCCTGAATCGACATTACCGCTCGCGCGATCTTTGCATCGAGCTTCTCGTCCCACTGGATATGCGTGCCGATGCCCGGAGGCAAGCCGCGTCCGACCACTTCGAAGGCGCCGCCTACCGTGTCGTTTGCGCGATGCACTTTGTCCACTTCAGCGACCATACGATCTTCCGTGGCTTTGTCCACGCAGCGCAGCGGCGATTCGAGATTGTCGCAGATCGCCACGATCTCGTCCCATGTAGCTTCGCGTTCGAGGCGGACATGGCCTACGGCGATCGAATGGCTCAGGACGCCTACGCCGAATTCGCGCAAAAGGAGCTTGGCCAGCGCGCCGACGGCTACTCGGGCAGCCGTTTCACGCGCGGATGCCCGCTCCAGAATATAACGCGCATCGTGGAAATTGAATTTCTGCGCTCCGGGCAGGTCGGCGTGGCCCGGGCGCGGAGCGGTGAGCCGTTTTTGCAACTCTTCGGCGCCTTCGCTGTCCTCGACCGGGAGAATCTTCTCCCAATTCTTCCAGTCGCGATTCTCGATCCGTAGGGCGATCGGCGCGCCGATGGTCTTCCCGTGGCGGACACCGGCCAGAAAGTCAGCCGTGTCTTTCTCGATCTTTTGGCGGCCTCCCCGGCCGTACCCCAACTGGCGACGGTGCATTTCCCGCTGCACGAATTCCAAGTCCACCGGGACCCCGGCGGGAAGCCCGGAAATCCATGCCACCAGCGCCTGCCCGTGGGATTCGCCCGCCGTTACAAAACGCAGCATTACGATTCACGTCCGATCATCGTGAGAAATGGAGCGAGAAACACAAGCGATGAATTCTACCGGACGAGCCACCGCGCGTAAAGGCCGCAATGGCTTTGCTTTAGCTTCCTATTTTGCCTTGAAAGTTGCAACTTCGCTTGACGCTGCGGCGCACCGGACGTTAGGCTTCCGAGGTGTACAGCCGTGGCGTCTGAGCCACGCGCCCGCCGAAGATGCCCGAGCCAATCGAATCGCCATCACGCGTCTCGCCCCTTACGGACGCTCTCAAAGATATCGTCTTCACGGTTCAGGATTACGTTCTGCTGTCGGCCCAGGCCATCGGCGATATCTTCACGCCGCCGGTGTATTGGACTGACACGCTCAATCAGATGGACGTGATCGGCGTAGGGTCGATTCCGATCATCATCGCGGCCTTCATGTCGATCGGCGGCGTACTGGTGCTCAACACTGCCAACCAGTTGACGCGCTTCGGCATGGCGTCACTCACGGGCGACGGCGTTTCCCTCGCGCTGGTGCGGGAGCTTGGCCCGACGATCACGGCGCTGCTGGTGGCCGGGCGCAACGCCTCCGGCATGGCTTCGGAGCTGGGGTCGATGGTCGTGACGGAACAAGTGGACGCGATGCGGGCGCTCGGCACCGATCCGATCCGCAAGCTGATGACTCCCCGGATCATCGCGACCGCGCTTGTGATGCCGCTATTGGTTGCTGCCGGCGACTTCTTTGGCCTGATTGGCGGATTTTTGATGGCGCACGTCACGCTGCGGCTGGGGGCCGTGCAGTTCTGGACGCGTGCCATCCATGCGCTGGATTTCGGCGACTTGCTGCAGGGGATCGTCAAGCCGTTCATCTTCGCGCTGATTCTTTCGACGGTTGGTTGTTACCAAGGGCTGCGGGTGAAGGGCGGCACCGAAGGAGTGGGCCGCGCGACGACTACGGCGTTCCTTTGGTCAGCCCTCGCGGTGCTGGTTTCGGACGCTTTCCTCTCGCGGCTGCTGCTTAGCCTCTTCAAGTAACCTCTTCCAGTAGCCTCTTCGGGCTTGCCGGTCGCAGGGCTGCCAGTCGCCTTTTCGCTTTGCGCCAAACGACCGAGGTCCAGCTATAATTCGTTCATGGCAGCAGAGTTCCGTCCCGGCAAGGGCATGGTACTGGCCGATACTGTTCCGGGCGAGCCCCTCATTATCTTCAAAGACGTTCACCTCGGCTTTGGCGACCACGAGGTTCTGCAAGGTGTTTCCTTCGAAGTTGCGCCCGGCGAGACCAAAGTGCTGCTGGGCGAAAGCGGTTCCGGCAAGACACTCATCATGAAGCTGGCCGCCGGACTGATCCAGCCCGACTCGGGACACGTTTGGGTGATGGGCCGCGACGTGACCGAGATGACTGAAAACGAGTTGCTCGATTTTCGCCGGCATCTGGGCTTCGTGTTTCAAGAGGGCGCGCTCTTCGACTCGATGACCGTGGCCAAAAATGTGGCGTTCCGCTTGCGTGAAGAGGGTGTGGACGATGCGGAGATCGAAACGCGCGTGCGTGAGGTGCTGACATTCGTCGAGATGGAAGCGGCCGTCGATAAATACCCCGCCGATCTTTCGGGAGGCATGCGGCGCCGCGTGTCGATTGCGCGCGCGTTGGTTGACCGTCCGGCCGTGGTTTTCTACGATTCGCCTACGGCTGGCCTCGACCCTGTTACCTCGCAGACGATCATCACGCTGATTCTCCGAGGCCGCGATTCGCAGGGCGTGACGTCGCTGCTGGCCACCCATCGCGTGCAAGACGCCTTCGGCCTGGCGAACTATCGCTTCGACGTAGCGACCGGCCGCGTGGTGCCGATTGCGACGCATGTTATGCAGGCCGGCGAAACGTCTTCGACGACTGTGCTGGTGCTGCGCGAGGGGCGCGTTTATTTCGAGGCCTCGGCCGAAGAGTTTCGCCGAACCTCCGATAAGTATCTCAAGGAGTTTCTGGCATCGGCCTTATAAGGCTGCGAATCGGGGTCGGACCTGGCGATATTGGTGGGCGGATCGATCGGTGGCTGGATATCTTGGCGGCTGGATATAAATGAGGAGGCATCGCGATGGCGCAACAAAAGCAGCTTTCCTGGACTGACCTGCGAGTGGGAGTATTTGCGCTGGTCGGCCTCTTTCTGATGGCTGTGGCGATCTTTTACGTGACCGGCGGTTCGTCGTTCACCGCGAAGTATCGGCTGATCACCTATATGCCGGAGGTCGCGGGCCTGCAATCGGGCGCGCCAGTGGACCTCGACGGCCTGGCTGTGGGAAACGTCCAGTCGATGTCCCTTACGACACGGCCGGAGGACCGCGCCCACAGCGTCACCGTCGTCCTCGAGATCGACAAAAAATTCCAGAATGAGATTCGCACGGATTCCGCAGCCAGCCTTGCGACGCAGGGCCTGCTGGGCGATCGGTTCGTCACAATTAATCGCGGTATCACAGGCGAAGTGATCCCCAACAATGGCGTCCTTCCCGCACAGGTAGCCAACGGAATGAATGAAGTGATCGCGCAGAGCGGCGACTTGATGAAAACGATGAACGTGCTCGCGAGCGATCTGCGTGACACGATTGAAAGTATCAATCAGGGGAATGGATCGCTGGGCAAGCTCGTGAAAGATCCGGCGCTCTATAACAATCTCAACACAGCCGTGGCAAACGTGAATGACATGGTTGCTTCAATCAAGCAGGGGCAGGGAAGTTTCGGTAAGCTGGTCACTTCAGACGATCTTTACAACAAGGCCGACAGCGTGGTCGGCAAAGTGGACGACGCGATGACCGCTGTGCACGATCAGAAGGGAACGCTTGGCAAAGTCGTCTACGATCCCGCTCTCTACAATCACATCAGCGGGATGGCTCAGAACGGCGATTCGCTCCTGAGCGACGTTCGCGCCGGCAAAGGCACTCTGGGCAAGCTTGCCACCGACGACACGCTCTATCAAAACGTGCGCGACGCCAGCGCCAACGTCCGCGACGCCAGCGCGAAGCTCAATTCCAATCAAGGCACGGCCGGAAAACTCTTCTCCGACCCCGCCCTCTACGACAATTTGACGGGCGCCACCGGCGATCTGCGCCTGATGATCAACGACTTCCGCACGAATCCTAAAAAGTTCCTGCACATAAAGCTAGGCATCTTCTAGAAAAAATCCTGGGCGCGGGCCAGATCGAAAGCCCGCGCCCAGAGGGCTAAATTAGTTGTTGTCTGTCATCTCGCTTGCGCGGATGTACTCCACCACGGACTCGCTCCATCCGTCGATGTGCGTCCAGGGGCCGTAGCCAACGCCATTCTTGGCGCTCGCCACGTTGACCACGTACCCGCGGCCACGAGGGCCCGGAACGCGATCGTGCGCCTGTTCGTCTGTGATCACGATGATCCGGTCGTACTTTTCCCGGATATTCTCGAGCGCCTTACCGAGATACGTGCCTCCGTGTGCCTGGCTCGCTTCCATCGCATCACGCAAAGCGAAGCCGCGCCGCGGCGGCACTGCGGCAAGTTCTTTGGAGAATGTGAAGACCTGCGCCTTCTCGCAGATTTCGCGAATCAGGATGGCAAGCCCGTAGGCCGCGTCCGTGCGGAGCATCTCCGACCGGCGCGACAACGCGTGCGTCATGCTTCCCGAAACGTCCACGAGAAGGACGGTCCGCCCGGGAAGCTTCTTCTGCCCGGCGAGCGACGAGAGCATCGCGCCTTCGAGCGGCTCTTCCCATTGCGGAGCGTGACGTGCCGCTGCGAGAAAACGAAACGGCAGCACGCGCGAAGTCTCCATCGAATCGAGCGCTTCGTTCACCAGCGCATCGTCCACTCCGGCCTGCTTCATGTTGCGCAGGTTGCGAAGCAGCGCGAGTGCGCCGAGCTTGCGCTCACGAAGCAGACGCTCCCATGCTTCCTGTTTGTCCCGGGCCGACGCCCCCACAGCAGAGAGAGTAACCTCCCATGTGTCCGGAGTATCGAGCGCGCCTTCGATCAGCCGCTTCCAAAGCGACGCCTGTTCTGTATCACGCGGCTTCGCGTGGCAGAGGAACAAAACGTCGCGGAGGCGGACCGGCCCGCTGCGGTCGTACTTCGCCAGCTGATATTCGTCGAACTTCTGGAAAGCGCGGGCGAGCCCCTTTTTAGCCTGAGCCGAAAGAGGAGCTTTACCGTCCTTCCAGTAGATTGCAACGAACTCCGCCAACTCGTCCGCACGCTGGATCACCTGCGCCAGAGTTCCCGCCACGAGTGCACGGTGCTCTTTCTGGCGCGCCATTTCGCGCACCAGGAAGAGCGGAGCGTGACGCAGCTTCATCGCTGTCCGCGCCTCGACCGCAAGAGATGCAACCGACTCCGGCTTCACTTTTGGCACCAGCGTCTGGATGCGTCCGGCGATCTCGACACCGTCTTCGTAGAACTGGCCTTCCCAAAGCAGGCAGGCCAGTACGGAGCGCCGCAACTGAAGCTCGGGCGAGACGGCCTTCGCCGGGCCTCCTTCGTGCGTGCGGAGTCCAAATGGAATTTTAAAAATGTTCAATCGTGCCATTGCGACTCTCCTTTCTTTCTTGAGTCGGTTCATCTGCAAAATAATTCGCCGGGGAACAAATGGCTGCGCCTCATCCCGATTGCTCGGGAGTAGGGTTCGAACCTGCTGGCTTCCGCTTTCGCCGCAGAGCTTCACCGAAGTAAGCGCCGCCTTCGCCACCGGCGAATTTCACAGGCTGTTCGGTGCGGTGACGATCAGCTCGATGTCCTGTTGCTCATCGTCAGAGCTTCCCGGAGCGACGAAGCCCGCGATTCGCTTGTTTCCTTTCGCTTGGAAAACCCAGGCGATTTTCTCGAGCTCGCGTAAGGTCTTCCGTTTTCGCTCCGTATAGCTGGAGCATTCCCTCACGACGAAGTGCACGCGATGGCCGAAATACGTCGCTTCGCACATCACGAGTTGTTCGTTCTCGCGATAGCCGCGTTCGATATGACCGTTAACGCAGGTTTCGCACAGCGATCGTCCCTGCACTGGGGTGCCGTTCTTCACGTAGACGCTCATGATCGTTCTCCTTTCCGCGCGCCTTCCGCTTTTCGGGCGCGCAATCTCTCGCTCAAAGAAAAGTTTCGCCGGGGAACAATCGCCCAGGGTCCGGACTCGAGCCCGGTCTGCGGCAGGTCCCTTGTGAGTCGGGACTACGCCCCCCGGCTCCGCCGTCCCGTCGCTCGACGGAGTTCGCCGCTCCTGTTGTCCGTTCATCGTGGCGGAAGTAACCCTCGACTACGCCACCGGCGAAAATTTAGGCCAGGGAAAATCAGGCACGGGAGTACATAGCTCCGCTTCCGCGGAGCCTTCTTTGCAAGAGAAGTATCCGTGTCTCGCACCACTGGCTGATTGAAACCGGGGGAACCGACGCGTGCGGTTGTCGTGTGTCGAGCGAAGTAACCGCAGGCTACGCCACCCGGTTCAAAACAAATTATTTTGCAAAGGATTGAGCCGAAAAGAGTTGGCTAATACGAGGGACTGGAGCAGGTTCGGCCGCAGGCCCAGCGTAGCCATCCTTGGACTCGCCTTGGCAACGAATTGTGTCTGTCGTTTGTCTGCATCTGCCTGACTTTCTCCAGCGTTCGCGAGTGTAGATAAATGAGTAATTGAATGCAAGAGGAAAATACCGAATGGCCAAAAAAGAAAGTTCAGCCGCACAAAATAACGGCTGAACTGCAATAAGAGTTTTGGGAGAGTCTCTGTGCCCTATGGCTTCAGGCCGCGTTCCACCAGAAGAGCTTCGCTGGTGGGAGGGCCGCCGCGCCATGCCTCGTAGAGCGCTTGCATGTCTTCCGTGCGGCCGCGCGAAAGCACCATTTGGCGGAAGCGATCACCGTTCGCGCGGGTTAGCCCACCGTGCTGCGTAAACCAGGCGTAGGCGTCGTCGTCAAGCATCTCGCTCCAAAGGTACGCGTAATAGCCCGCCTCGTAGCCATTCGCCCAGATGTGCAGGAAGTACGACGAACGATAGCGCGGCGGGATGGCCGCGAGCGTGAGATGCGCTTTTTCCAGAGCGGCCGTTTCGAAGATGTCCGGATTTTGCAGCGGCGCGTCTGCGGGCAAAAGGTGCCATTGCATATCGAGCTCGGCCGCGGAGAGCAGCTCCGTCAATGCGTATCCCTCGTCGAATTTCTCAGAAGCGCGCAGCTTGGCGAGTAAATCGGCGGGCATCGGCGCGCCGGTGGCGTAGTTACGGGCGTAATGAGCGAATACGGTTGGATTGTTGCGCCAGTGCTCATTGAACTGGGAAGGGAATTCGACAAAGTCGCGCGGAATGTCGCCGCCGAGAGAATAGAGCGACGGATATTCGCCGTTGTAGAACATAGCGTTCAGCGCAT
>Ga0210385_10002197_pt1 | contig 11780 bp, 12 predicted proteins | sample IncBWH26OmetaG_FD_160107 | JGI IMG/M metagenome (GOLD analysis project Ga0210385, IMG submission 160107) | Forest soil microbial communities from Barre Woods Harvard Forest LTER site, Petersham, Massachusetts, United States - Inc-BW-H-26-O ... | reverse complement strand
GAGGCCGTACCACCCTCCGACGGGGTTGTCCGGTGATCGTCCCCATGCCTCGACGGTGCCCGGCGTGGCGGCCTTGTTCTCATCTGCCGCGCCGAGCGGCACCCAGTCGCCTTGCCCGGCAAGCCAGACGTGCAAGTCCTCGATGGCCCGGAGGTAGTACTTCAGCGTGGTGGAACCCACCTGGCAGACCAGGGCGGGCGGCTCGCCGTGCTCGTCCCTGTACATGGTGTAATGCGAGGTGCCCGGCGGGGTCGTGAGCACCCAGGGGTCCTGTTTCGTGCCAGCGGTCATCGGCTGTCTTCTTTCCCGATCACGGCTCGTTGGTCGATCTCGGCCAGGTAATGCGGCAGCAGCGTCTGCCAGCCGGCGCGATTCCGCTCGCGCCATTCCCCGGCCGCGCTGCCTAGCCGCTCCCAGCCGCGGTGCTCGATCTCGATGCGGGCAGCGGCGGCGCCCTGGGCGATGAACCGGATCTCTACCTCGGTGGCGTCCGCCCGGTCGCGTCGCAGGTGCCACAGGTAGACCAGCCGCGCGGGAGGTTCCCAGACCGTCACCTCGCCCCAGTCGTGCTCGATGCCGTCGGATGTGCGCTCGTAGATCCGTCCTCCGACGCCACCCTCCAGGATGACGAGGTCGGCCTGCCCGGTCGCGGTGTGGTCGGGCGGCCACCAGGTGCCGATCCGATCGGTCCACACGTGGAACGCGTGCTCGGCTGAGCAGGCGACGTCGAAGGACATCAGCAGCGGAGCCGTCACCGTTCGGGCCCCTGGTCAGTGCTCTCAGCCAGGTTCTCGGCCAGCAACCGGAACCGGACGGCGGCCTCGCCCCAGACCCCCTCGAGATAGGCCTGCACGGCGTGCATCCCCCGCTCCTGCAGCTGATAGATCCTGTGTGTGCCACGGGCCTGCTCTGTCACCATCCCGGCGTCTTTCAGCACGCGCAGGTGACGCGAGACTGCGGGCCGGCTGATAGTCATCGCGTCGGCGATCTCCCTGACCGGCTTGTCACCGCCGCTGAGCAGCCGCAGGATCTCCCTCCGGTTGGGGTCGCCGAGCGCCTCGAACGGGTCGCCGGCTGCAGCCACCCGGGCCATCTGCTCAGCCGCCCGACTCGACGCGCAGCTTGAGCCCGCGGGCAAACCGCTCGAAGGACGGTCCCAGGTCGGGCATCGACCGCCAGATCAATCCCAGAAGCGGGCCGGTGTACTCCTCACGCACGTGAAACGCGGTGCCGCCGCCCGCGGCCGGCGACAACTCATAGGTCCGTACACCCCGGAAAAGGCCGAGCGGCATGCCGCCGCTGAACCGCAGCCGCGCGACCGGCTCAAACGCCGTGACCTTCACCGGGAAGGCCCGGCCCGGGGCGGCCTGGCTGCTGATCTTCACCGTCTCGCCCGCCGCGATACGGCCCTCAACCTCGTCGACGCCGGAATCCCAGGTCGCCCAGCCCGGCCCGTTGCTCAGCACTGCCCACACTGCCTCCGCGTCAGCGGCGATAACCGACGACGCCTCGTAGTACCGCATGCTGCTCCGCTCCCGAGTATCGGTAACACCAAAGCTACCGTAACACGGAAGTTACCGATGCGGAAATGCTCCGAGGCATTCATCATTGCATCATGATGAGATGAAGTTATACTAATACCGTGAGGACTACGATCGACCTTCCGGAGGACCTTCACGCTCAGGCGGTCGCGATCGCCAGGGATACCCATCAGTCGCTGAGTCAGGCTGTTGCCGGGCTGATCCGCCGCGGACTCGGCTCCGGCAGCGCGGGTGAGATAGGCAGAAGCGCCCGCACGGGCCTCCCCGTCGCGCACCTCGGCAGGACGATCACCAGCGAGGATGTTCGGCGGCTAGAGGACGACGACCAGTGACCGTTCTCCTCGACGCGAATGTGCTCATCGCCCTGCTTGTTGAAGATCACGTTCACCATGGTGCCGCCGAGAACTGGTTTGTCGGCATGAGCGGAAACTTCGCGACGTGCCCGATCAGTCAAGGCAGCCTCATGCGACTGCTCATCCGCGAAGGCCAGCCGGCCAGCGCGGCACGAGAGATCCTCACCGGCACCACTGCCGATCCGCGGCATGAATTCTGGCCCGACAATGTCCCGTACACCGATGTCCCGAGCCAGGGAGTCATCGGTCACCGCCAGGTAACCGATGCGTACCTGGCCCAGCTCGCGCGGGCACACGGATCCCGCCTCGCCACATTCGACCAGGCGGTGGCCAAGCTTCACCACGACGTGGCCGAGCTTGTCCCAGACAGTTAACGGGCACAGGTCTGGGTCACCACGGGTACGTTCGGGATGAAAGATCTTCTGACGCGGGTACGTCAGGGGCGCTTGTTGCTATTCGCCTGTGGCGTCCGCGGGCCACGGGTGCGGGGCGCCCAGGGGCAGGGGGACCTCGAAGGCGTCGATCGCGAACGAGATCATGGTGTGCCAGCCGCACAGGACGACCAGCTCTACCAGCTGGCGCTGATCGAGCGACACGCTTGCGGCGTCGAGCAGGCCGCCAGAACTCCCGGGACTTCCTCTCCAGCTAGCCAGCCGTCCGTCGTGTCACCCGATCGGGCGTCATGACAGTGTCGCCCTCGATCGGGAATGCTGACTGTGCGCTAGCCCCCGATCCGATGACGCTGCGGCGCCCGGCCATGCAGTCCGGCGCCGGCTTGCGACCGATTCGCCGGGGGCAGCTCCGGGGGGAGCTTGGGTGTCCCGGACCATTCACCGGCCCGGGGCACCCGAGCTGGGGTGGTCGGCTGCGGAGCGGGCGAATGACTTGTATGGCATGATCTCACCCGGCTTGATCACGCCGTCCTCGATCGCGCGGGCGAGCAGCGCGTCCTTGCTCGGCGCGGGTCGCCCGGTGGCCGCATACTTGGCGCGCGCGCGGCTGATGTACTGCCGCACCGTGTTCTCGCTGATCGACATGCGCCGCCCGACCGATGCTTTCGACATGCCCTGGAACCACAGCAGCAGCGCCTGCCGCTCCTGCTCCGACAGCACCGGCCGGGCCGGGCGCTGGTCCGCGAGCATCGCCTTGGCCTGCGACCGGGTCATGTACGGCCGGTCGGCGGCAGCCGCCAGCACGGCCTCGACGAGATGGTCGCGGCCTTCTTCCTTGGACACGTAGGCGTGCGCGCCGTTGTCCAGCGTCTCCATCACGATCAGCGGATCGCTGTGCCCAGAGAAGGCCACCACCCGGTATCCGGCCGCCACGAGGTCGGGAATCTGCGCGGTGACCAGCTCGCCGGACAGTTCCAGGTCCAGGATGACCACGTCGGCGCGCGGCTCCGGTGCGGCGCGGAGCCCGGTCAGGTCGCGTGCTGTGTGCACCAGCCGCACCCGCTCGCCAGGATCGGACCAGATCCAGGACGCCACTCCCTCGGTGACAACCGGATGGTCTTCGATGATCGCCACCATCACTGGCCGTTCCATCGTGCCTCCGCCCATAGCATGCCGCCGTCCTGCTGCTGATCGATAGCGACCCCCTCGCCGCCTGCCGGCAGGCCGACGACCGCGCCGGTATCGGCGACAAAGCTGACAGCGATTCCGGCGGCCACCACCGCGAGCGTGATCCGCGCCCGGCTGCGCGCGGCGGTCAGGATCGCGATGGCAGCGTCGGTGATCACGCGCCGGGCCGGGCCAGGCACCTGCGGCAGCGGCCCGGCCGTCTCGATCTCGACGGCAACCCCACGCCGCTCGGCCACGTCGGCACTCGCGTGCAGTTCGTGGACCAGCGACCCGGGCACCTCATCGCCCTCGGCCAGCAGCCGGCGCAGCCGGGCCGCCTGGACCGCGCATCTGATGCGCACCTGTGCGTTGCCCGGGTCAGCCGTCCCGGTCGCCAGCTCGGCGACCAGCGGGACGGCGGTTTGCTGCAGTGCCAGCCAGCGGGCGTGCCGGGAGGCCCGGATGATCTCCGCGGTGACGGCCCGCTCGCGCGCGGCGTGCTCGCTCGCCGCCGCGGCGGCGGCCTGGCCCGCGGCGACATCCAGCGCCCTGACCCCGGCGGCAACGGCGACCTGGGCGCCGGTCGACCAGGCCAGCACGGCCAGGAACCCGGCCAGGTCGGCGCGGTGCAGCCCGTCCCACACCTGGACGCCCAGGGTGGCCAGGGCCTCCGCGGCGAGGAAGCACGCAAGCTCGGCGAACCGGCGGCGGAGCAGCACCAGAACGCCCGTCCAGCCGGCGCTCCCCCACGACCAGTTGACCGCCAGCATCTGGGCAGCCGGGCTGGCCGCCGCCGCTGCAGTGCTCGCGGCCAGCGCGATCAGGGCCACTGCCCAGGCGGATCGCCAGCCGGGCGTTCCGCGTAGCACGAGGACCGACCCGGCTGCGATCGCCAGCGCCATGACCAGCCACATAGCGCCCTGGAAGGCGAACGAGCTGTAGGCCGAGCGGTTGTGCAGTAGCTGGCCGCCTGCTCCGGCGAGATGCCAGCCCGCGACGAGGAAGACCACCGCGATGGTGAAGGCGCGCTGGTAGCGGCCCGACATCATCGCCGTCGGCTGCGCTGCCGGCTGTGCGGCGGTCATGTCGGCCAGCTCACGGTGACGGTCGTGCCGGCGCCGGGATGGCTGGCGATCGCTGCCCGGCCGCCGGCCGCCTGCATCCGCCCGGTGATCGACTCGCGGATGCCCCTGCGGGATAGCGGGGTGGCGGCCGGGTCGAAGCCGCGGCCGTGGTCAGTGATCTTGACGACCGCCCAGCCCGAACCGCCGGTGACGGTGACTTCCGCTTCGCCCGTTCCGGCGTGTCGCCCGATGTTGCGCAGTGCCTCGCCGACGCAGGCCGCTAGCTGATCCGCGACGGGGGACGGCAGCGTGACGGGGACGAGCTGCAGCCGCACCGCCAGGTCATCGGTGCTGGCCGCGGCCTGCTCCAGCTTCGGCGTCAGGTCAGTCAGCGGCGCGAGCCCGCCCGGCACAGCCGGGGCGCCCTCGAGTAGCTGCAGAACGCGCAGGTCCCGGCTCGCCTGCGCCGTCAGCGCGGAGGACGGCCCGGCAAATGCGCCCGCGGCGACCATGGTCAGGGTCGACAGGACGGTGTCGTGCAGTTGCCGGTGCTGCTCTCGCTCGTCAGCGCGCCGCGCCTCCTCGGCCCGGACCTGCCGCTCGGTTTCCAGGCTGACGGCGACGATCGAGTCCGCCTGCCGCGCGCCGCCACGGATCACCGCGACCAGCCCGGCGGCGACGATCGTCTCCACCACGAGCAAGAAGGCATCGACCGGGTGGCCGGCGCCGAGCCCGTAGGCGACGACCACCATCGCGGCCCCGGGCAGCCCGAGCCACGGCCGCAGCGTGATCTGCAGGATGTACACCGAGGTGCAGGCCAGCGGGAGCATCCAGCTCGTATTGTCCGTGATCAGCACGGCCGGGATCAGGTGCTGCTGCACCAGCGCCAGGGCCGAGATGGCCGCGGCATCAGCCAGCACCACGATCGCCGTCAGCCCGGACCGGCGGACCCGCCAGGCGAAGAGGGCCGACCACAGGCACAGCGCCGTCAGCGGCGCGGCAAGCCACCAGCCGGAGGTCTGCCTGGTTGCGGCCAGCACGGCGACCCCGGTGAACAGAATGGCGCCACCGAGGCGCAGGGCGATGGCATACCAGCCGGCCAGCCAGTTCAGGGCCTGATCGGATGGCCCCGTGAAGCGCGGGCGGCGTGCCCGCCTATGCCGACCCGCGCGGGGTCGGATCAGCGCCCCGACGGAATCGGCTGCCAACGTCACTGAACCAGTATGCGCGGGACCGTGCACCGAGAATCGTGACGTTTCAATATCTGGGCCGGGCCGAACGACCTGCGGTTCTTCTAGTTGTTGAGCGGCGGCCGTTCCGGTCAGCCTTAACCAATGCCGATCAGGCGTGCCTACCGCCTCGTCCGCGCGTTCGCTAACCACTTTGGCCAACACGCTTCACAAGCTGGGCCCTATCGCCGATGTCGAGCGAGTGGCATGATCGGCGCAAAATCCCTCCTCGACCCTTTGGAGTGATTATGGCTGACGTCGGGCTCAGGCGTAATGCCATCGGGCTGCGCGAGGTGCTGTTCCAGAGCATCACCGACATGGCACCAGGCGCGGCGATCGCCGCGTCGATCCCGGCTGGCGTCGCGTTCGCCGGCGGCGCACTCCCGCTGGCCGTTGTGTTCGCGCTTGTCGCCTGCCTGTTCTCGGCGTGGAGCATTGGTCAGCTCGCCCGGGAACTGCCGTCATCCGGATCGATGGCAACCTATGCCGCGCGCGGCCTGCACCCCGCTGTCGGATTCCTGGCCGCGTGGGCATATGCCATGGTCGGCTGGCTCATCCCGCCACTGGTGCTGCTGCAACTCGGATTCACGACCGCCGGTACGCTGCACGCCGAAATATCCGGCTACCCGGTAAACCTGTGGTGGCCGTGGGCGGTGCTCGGCCTGCTCATCATCTTCGCGGCCGGTTACTTCGGCATCAGGACCTCGGCCAGGCTCGGCACGATCCTTGGCGTGTTTGAGATCGCCGTGTTTCTGATCATGGCGGTGCTGCTGGTAATCCACGCCGGGAGCCATAACACGCTGTCGGTTTTTACGACCAAGTACACGCCACCCGGCTTCCACGGGCTGTCCGGTGTCGTGGCCGGCTCGGTATTCAGCATCCTCGCCTTCGGCGGGTTTGAGGGAGCAACGCCGCTCGCCGAGGAAGCACGCAACCCGCGGCGCACCATCCAGCTCGCCGTGCTGATCGCTACCCTCGCGATCGGCGCGCTGTACGTGTTCACCACCTATGCCGCCGACGTGGCCTTTGGGCCGTCCGGGTTCGCCAGCTTCACGACCGGTACCGGCAGCGCCTCCTGGGTGGGCCTGGCCAGGTCGTTCTACGGCCTGTTCTGGATTCTGGTCTTCCTCGCTATCGTGACCTCCACGCTGGCCAATTCCAATGCCGGGGTGAACGTGTCGAGCCGGACCGCGTTCGCCATGGGCCGGATCAGGGCCTTTCCGCCTGTGCTCGGCCAGGTCAGCGAGCGGCACCGGGCCCCGGTCAACGCGATCGTGCTGGGCACGGTGATCTCGCTGGCGGCGATGCTCGGTCTCGGCCTTCACTACGGCCCGACCGAAGCGTTCGCGATGGTGGGCACCGCGCTCGTCATCCTCATCGTCGCGGTGTACATCTTCATGAACGCGGCCTGCATCGGTTTCTTCGCCCGCAGCCGCGACCACAAGCTGAACGTCGTCTCGCACGTGATCGTCCCGGTGCTCGGCATCGCTGCGTTCGTGCCCGCCTGGTGCGCGGGTGCCGGCATCAAAATCGCTGGGATCAGCTGGATCAGCCCGCTGCCCCCGCCGCTGTCCTACATGGGCCCGGCGGTGGCTGCGTGGATGGTCATCGGCGTCGGCTACCTGATCTACCTGTACGTCGCGGCGCCGCAGCGGGTCATCGACGTGGGCCTGATCCACCTCGAGGAGGAGCCGGCGGACGTTGCCGCCACCGATGCCGCCTGATGATTGAGCTGCTCGCCAGGCGGCGCGCGAACGGATGAGCGCCTGACCCGCATCCTGACCGGATCAGGCGGGATCTTGTCGTCCCATTAGCCCTATTCGGGCGGTTCGGCGGCTATTCTGGTGGTGACACCACGGGAGTCCCAGGATCGCAGCGATGAGGCAGGTGTCAGATGGCCACGGGGTTCACGGTCCATTTTGGTGAGCTGGCAAGCGGCGGCGACAAGGTGACGAAGCAGGGCCAGCAGTGCGCGGACGTGGGCTCGGCGGTGGTAGGGGCGATCGCCGACATGGCCGGGGCGGCCGGGGATTCTCCGCTGGCCGATGCCCTGGTCGGCGCCTCGGAGACGGGCACGCAGACGTTCCTCATAACCGGCGAGCTGTACTCGTATGTTGCGGGCGGCCTGTCAGAGTCAGCCGCCAACTACCGGAACGCCGAGCAGGCGAACATCACGAGCATCGGGGGTCTGTGGTGAGCGTGCCGGTCATGCCGTCGGGCAGTCCCGGGCAGCTGGAGGCGTTAGCGGACGCGCTGGACCAGCACGCGTCGCGGGTCACTGACGTAGCCAGGGCCACCGGCACGGTGACCGGGCTGGTACGCACGGACGCGGAGTGGACCGGGCAGGCCGCCGATTCGTACAGCCAGTTCACCGCCGAGTTCTCCAGCCGGATCGGCCGGGTGGCACCGCCGCTGAACCAGATCGCCGCGGCCGCGCGCACCTACGCCAGCGCGCTGCGGAACGCGCAGCAGCAGGTGACCGCCTACAACGACATCGTGGAAAGCCCGGAGGCGACCAGCGGCCATATAACCCCGGCCCTGCTGCAGGCCGCTTACGCCGCGCAGGACAGCGCCAACCAGGCGTGCGCCAGCTGCCAGGCCGCCGGCAGCCAGGCCGCCGGCCAGGTGACATCCGCGACCGCGCAGCTGACCGCCGTGTTCAAGGCCGATCCCGCGGACAAGGACAAGGACCCCGCCTTCGAGACGGTGCTGGAGAAGGTCCACACGGCGCTCGACGCGAGCGGGATCGACGGCATCCTGTGGTTCATCGGCAAGAATGCCGACCTGGCCGAGAAGTTCATGAAGGCCCTGCCCAAGCAGGAGGAAGACTGGCTCCTGGACATGATGCGGGCGGACGTCAGCGCGAAGGTCGCGAACCCCGAGGCCGATATCGACGAACTCGCCTCGCAGACGACCAGCAGGTGGCTGAGCATGGGCGACGCCGCTGAGACCTTCGGCGAGGAGTTTGCGCAGAGCACCAAGGTGCTCGGCCTGGTGTCCCGCACCGGGCGCCTGGCCGGCGGCCCGATCGCGATCGCCGGTGACGTCCTCACGATGATCCATCCGTCGCAGAGCGGTGCCATGGGATGGGTCGACCGGGGAGACGCGGGGGTCAATGCCGCCGTCGTGGGTGCCGACACCGCCGGTGCGGTGGGGGAGGCACTCGGGATAGACGCGCTGGCGAGCCTGAGCCTGGGCCCGGTCGGCGTCGGGATCGCCGTGGGTACCGGCCTGTACCTGGCGGGCTCGTACCTGTACGCGCACGATGCGTGGTTCCGCAACGACCTCGCCAAGCCCGTCGGCCACTTCTTCGTGGACGTCGGCGAGGGCACGGCGCATGTCGCCGCCAAGGTCTACGACGGTGTCGTGCACTACGGCGGCGACGTCCTCAATGCGCTCGGTTTGTAGACGCGTCCCGTGCCGGCAGATTTCCCGACGCCTGGCGCTGGCGGAGAGGCCGGCCCGGCCGACCCGCGGTCTCGGGACGTGGCCGATGCCGAGCGGCTGCTCGCCGAGGCCGACAGCTCGGGCGTGGCCCTGCTTCCGGCGCTGACCATGGCCGAGCTATGGGTGCTGTGCGGGGTGGACCAGGTCATCGCAGCCGAGCCGGAGGCACGGTGGTGGGCCGGCCTGGCCGCGCCGGACCGGGAGAAGCTGACCAGTGGAGTGCTGCAGTTCCTGACCGACCGCGGGCTGCTGCGGCCGGCCGGTGAACGAGAGCCGGACGCCGAGCCGGGTACGACGGCGCCGGGCCGGCCCGGGCGGCTGCTGGTGAGCGCCGCGCTGGGGATGATCGTGGCGGCGCGGCAGAATCCTGGGGTGGTCGTCATCGCCACCGAGCCGGACGGATCCGTCACCGGCACGCCCCGCATGTTCGGCGTCGGCCAGGCCGGAGGGCTGCCGCGGGCGGTGGTGGGGGAGCACGTTTCGGGCAAGGTCATCAGGCCGTTCGGGCCGGTACACGACTTCTCGCTGCTGTCCCCGGATCGGGCAGGCCATGTGCTGGCCCTGTGGGCCATGCGCGCCGGAGGCGGGGCGGCACCGGGGGAGCGCGCGGCTGGCGGGCAGCCCCGGGTCGTGGACGTCTACGCGTACACCGGCGGCGAGCTGGCAAGCCGGGACCGGGCGACCGTGTCCGGCTCCGCCGACGGGCACCTGGTGACGCGGCAGCCGGGCGCCGACGCGGATCCGGCGCCGTCCTTCGCCTGCGACCTTGCCGGCCTGGCTGGCATGCTGACCGGCATGCTGGCCCTGGAGCAGCCGTGACCGAGCTCAGCGGCACGGGAGCCCCGCGGTCATCCCCGGCGCAGACGTACTACGCCGAGGATCACTGCGCGCTGAACTGGCGCTTCGTGGCGGCGGGCCTGTGCGGGCCGGTCGTCGCGGCCGTGGCCTTCGTCGCGGCGGTCGCGCTGCACTCTGGGGTGTCCTGGGCGCTGCTGGCCGTGATGGTGCTGGCGCTGCTGCCCTGGTTCCCGTTCGGGCAGGTGCTGCCCTATGCGTGGCCGGTGAGCATGCGGCTGGACTCCAACGGGCTGCGGATCGGCGGCGTGCGGTGGGCTGACCGGCACCCTGGCCGCCGGCGTAAGGCGACGGTGCCGCACCAGTACGGTCAGGTATTCGCCTGCGGCTGGGACGGCGTGCAGCGGCTCGGCGTGACCAGGGACCGCAAGGCGATCAAGGTCATGATCCGGCACGCGGCACACGGACGCCGGCGGACGCCGCTGGGCAACCTGGCGGTGCCGTTCATGCGCGCCGCGCTGGTCATCGTCGTCGACGAGGATCACTGCGCAGTGCCGAGCATCACGCCGGCCCGGGGCCCGCTGTCGGTGAACTGGTCCAGCCCCGGCTTCCATCAGCCGGTGTGGGTGGTCCCCACCCGCCATCCCGGCGAGCTGGAAGCCGCCCTCGCCACCATGCCGCTGCCGCCCGGGACGGTGGGCGACCCCTATCCCGGCCTCGAGGGCGGCCCTTCGATCACCGACTGGCTCGCTTCCTGACAGCAGCCGGGCACCGCGACGGCGTCCGCCGGTTTCCGGCCGGGGTGGGTCAGGGCTCCCGTTCCAGGATCTCTTGCACCGGAACGTCTCCCGTGGCCTTGGCGGTGATCGGTGGTTTCGGCAGTGAGCTGTCACCGGGTTCGACGACAAACCTGTGCTCGAGCGAGTGCCACGTGCCCGTCACGCCCGGATCGGGCGCAGGCTCGGTCGCGGCGTCGTGCTTCAGGAAGGAGCCGACGAGCGCGGCGGTCACGCCGAACTGGGCATCAGTCTCCAGGTTGGCGTCGTCGCTGGCGTACACCTGCGAGAACTGGGTCTTGTAGCCCGGCTTGCTGATCAGGAAATGGATGTGCGCGGGGCGCATGTTGTGGCGGCCCTGCGCTCGCAGGAGGTCGCCCACCGGGCCGTTGACCGGGATCGGGTAGCCGGCCGGCTTGACGGTGCGGAAGCTGAACCGCCCGCCGGAGTCGGTGACGAACTTGCCGCGCAGGTTCATATCGGCCTGACGCGGATCCTGGTTCTCGTAGAGGCCCTCGCCCGACGTGTTCCAGACGTCGACCTCGGCGTCCGCGACCGGGCGCCCGTCCGGGTCCACAACGGAGCCCGTGACGAAGATCGGGTCGCCGCGGGTCGGCGAGCGCACGATCGACGCGCCGTTGCCCTCCCGGGGCGAGCCGGCCCGCCAGAACGGCCCCAGCAGGTTCGCCGTCGTCTCGTGCGTCCCGCCCGCACCGTTGTTCTGCAGGCATACCAGTGACGACACGCCAAGCGAGCCCGCGATCAGCACGACCTCGTTGTGCGACTCGCTGGTGAGCTGGCCGAGCCTCGCGACGATCCCGGCGATGCGCTGAAACTCCGCCTCGGTCAGCCGCGTCTCCCGCACGAACGCGTGCAGGTGCCGGACGGCCGCGGCCAGCAGTTCCCTCGTGCGAGGGTCCCTCGCGCGCTCCACCTCGGCCAGCACCGCAGCCGTCACGTCGTCAGGGCTCGAAATCACCGCGGCTCCCTGTGCGTCTGCCCGGCCCGGGATCACC
>Ga0210385_10002195_pt1 | contig 11787 bp, 11 predicted proteins | sample IncBWH26OmetaG_FD_160107 | JGI IMG/M metagenome (GOLD analysis project Ga0210385, IMG submission 160107) | Forest soil microbial communities from Barre Woods Harvard Forest LTER site, Petersham, Massachusetts, United States - Inc-BW-H-26-O ... | reverse complement strand
ACATGACAAGCGCAAGATAGTAGCTTCGAGCGAGCTGCGGATCGCCCGGATACTTGTGCGCCCACGCCTCGAGTGCGTCGTCGGCGAACGTGACCTTGTTGATGATGCCCGAATCAGTCGTGTAGTCGCCGGCGCGTATGGTTTCATCGTGGAACGTGTTGTTGATCCCGAGAAAACTCATCTTCATCCGGCCGAAGTATTCATCGCCGGGAGCAGCGTGCGTGTAGTTTTCGCATTGCTGACGGTCCCATTTGCTCTTTTTGCTCGCGCACGGGTCCTTTGAGGCAGCCGTTGCCGCCGGCTTGGGTGTGCTTGCCGCCGGCGCAGCCACGCTTGCACTAGCGGTTAGCGCGATGGCTAGGGCACACACGTAAAACGGAGTGGATTTCACGAAGGCTCTCATAAGGTCGAGGTATTCGCAAGGCCACCAGCGGCTCCCGTGTAGAACTGGCCCTAGTGCCTCCAATGATCCGGGTAGCAGCGCTGCAATTGCGTGCGCACGATCGCGGCGATTACGAACGCCTGCGCGTTTCGATCGTCGAGCGGATCGAACGCGCCGCGCTCGATTGCGATCTGCTGGTGCTGCCCGAGGGAACCTTTCCCGCCTACGTGCTCGGCGACGACGGCGTCGATGAACGCTTGGCTGTTGAGGTAGTCGAGAGCCTCGCGCGAGCCGCGCAACGCGCGTCGTGCGCCATCGTTGCCGGGGCGGCTGTGCGGCGCGGTGAGATCCTCTACAATGGTGCGGTCGTAATCGACCGCGACGGCTCGGTCGCGGGATCGGCCGAAAAGATTTTTCTTTGGCACTTCGATCGCCAGTGGTTTTCGCCGGGCGATACCATCGCGCCGGTGCAGACCTCGATCGGGCAGCTCGGCGTGTTGATTTGTGCCGACGGACGCATGCCGGTGATCGCGCGAACGCTGGTTGATCGCGGTGCAGAATTACTGGTCATGCCGACGGCCTGGGTAACGTCGGGACGCGATCCGCATCATCGTGAGAACATCCAGGCCGATCTCCTTGGGCGCGTCCGGGCCTTCGAAAACGGTGTGCCGTTTATCGCCGCCAACAAGTGCGGGGTCGAGCGCGGTATGGTTGCGTATTGTGGCAAATCACAGATCGTCGACGCGAGCGGCGACGTGGTTGCGATCGCTTCGCAAGAGAACGAAGAAGTCGTGACCGCTCAGCTGCAGCGGACTTCGCCGGCGCCACTACGCGTGCGACTGCCGGCACCGGCGCCACGCGATCCAGGCGGCGATCGTGGCGTACGCATTGCGATCTGCGCAAGCCCGTTGCCGAGCGACATTGCCGACCGTCTTCGCATTCTCGAAGCCGACCTCGCGCTCGCACCCAACGGCGATGATGACTTCGCGACGCTCGATGCCGCCGTAGCCTCGGTGCGGCTGGACGCCCCGGACGCCTTCGATCCGGCACTGCTGGTGACGTACCGCTTAGACGGCTATCGCGTGGCAGTTCTCGACGCGGCGACGTCACATCCGTGGCTCGAGCGCGTCGCACGCGCGCGCGCGGCCGAACTGCGTATGTACGTGATCGTCTTCGATCGCGGCGCCCAGCGCGCGTTTGCGGTCGATCCGGACGGCGTGGTTATCGCAGGAACGTTCGATGACTTTCGCATCGCGAGCTTCCCGCTCGACCCGCGCCGCACCGAGGCAACGCTGGTCGCGCCGAATACCGACGTCGCGGAAGGCCTCGTCTTCGTGCAATCGCTCGCGCATCGCGGAGCCGGCGTTTCGTGAGCATCCACCCCAACACCCAAGCCAGTCACGAACGCCTCGTTCCCTTCTTCACCGCCGTCGTCGCCGTTCTCGCCGCGCTCGGCACCCTCTATTCGCATCACCGATCGATTCAAGCACTGGCCCTGCGCAACGACGCCGTCTTGCTGACCGCCAAGGCCTCAGACCAATATCATTACTACCAGAGCCAGCAACTCAAAGTCACGTTGTACCAGGCTCTCAAGATGCCGAAGGAAGCGACTAAAGAACAGAATGCATCGCTTCCCGTCTACACCGAAGCCAAGGGTCTGGAGGAACGGGCAGATCACGAGCAAGATCGTGCGGAACTGCTGCTAAATTCGTTCGAAACGCTCGAAATCGCAACGACAATGTTCGAAATCTCGATTGCGTTCGCCTCGATTGCCGCGCTGACATACGCGCGCATTCCACTCTGGCTCGCTGCGGGTCTGACCGCCGTCGGTGTCGTCGTCGGGATCATCGGGTTTTTCCAAGCAAGTTGAAACGGCCGCTGGTTTTGCTCGTGCTAGCGGTGGCGATTGCCGCGGCACCGCGCCCGTTACCGGTACATCGCGCCGCAGGATCGATCGCGGCGGCGCACCTTGCGTATCTGCCCGGCAGTACGATTCCCATTCGCATCAACGGCTTCGGACCGCCCTATACGCTGTTTGTGAGCGGCGCGGGCGCGGTGCAGGGCGATCGTTACACCGTCGCCGCCGGCAGCGGCGCGAGCACCGTGATTGCTTCGGGTCGCAGCGGTCTTGCGATGCGCAGTTTCGCAATCGCCCCCACGCCCGATCCGCACCGCCCGTTCATTGCCGTTGCAAGCTATGACGATGGCATCATCCTGCACGATGCGACCGCCCCGTTTCGCGCGCGCGCGGCGCTCGGGATCGATGGCGCGCCCGGGGACGTCGCCATCAACGCCGACGGCGCGATCGCAACCACGGCAACCGACGGCACAAGCGCAACGATTGCCACGCTCGATCCCTGGACCGTCCATCGCTACGACGACGTCCCGTTCGGCGACCAAGTGGCTTTTGATTCCGCCAGCGGTGCGCTGTTCGTGACTAATCGCGAGCTCGGTGGCGCCGGAGCGCTCACCCGCATCGCGTCCGACGGGAGCATCACCCATCGCGTGCTCGGGCTGACCGCGGAAGGGATCGCGATCGATCCGATGCGGCAACGCGTCTACGTTGCGAACGTGAACGACGGCACCGTTTCGATCGTCGATTCCCGCAGCATGGTCGAACTGCGTCGCTTTCACGTCATCGATCGCGTCTTCTCGATCGTCCTCTCGAGCGACGGTGCACGGCTGTTTGCCGTTTCGAATCAAAGCCTGGACTCGCCGTTCGCCGCGGCGGGACGCGTGGTGGCAGTGGATACCGTCGCAACCGATCCTCACGTCATCGCGCGAAGCGAGCCGCTGGCATTTCCGATCGGCATCGCCTTCGACAGCGCACATGATCGCCTTTTCGTTACTGATGAAGACACTGATGCGGTCGAAATCCTGGATGCGCGGACGCTGCGGGCGACCCGCGCGCCGCTGCAAACGTGTGAGACGCCCTGGAAGCCGTCGATCGATCGCGGACTGTTGTACATTCCATGTGCGCGCAGCGATAAGATCGACGTGTTCGACTTGGCCACCTTGCGCCGCGTTGCGGGCGCACCGTTCGCGACCGGTGGTTATCCCCTTGCCGTCGCCGTTTGGAACGGTTGATGCTTGCCGCGCTGCTGCTCGCGATTTTACCAGCGCACCTCGACCCAGCGCCCCCGTTTCCGCGCATTGCCTTTGACGCACCGGTAATCGAGCGCATCGCGCCCGGCGTCTAGTACGGCGAATACGACTTGGTTACCGACGCGGGCCCAATCGTCGTACATGTCGTCGCTGTCGCGCCTCACGCACCCTATGTCGAGCTCAACAGCGTATTGGCGAGCGACGCGCTGGCGTCCGACGGCGAAACGGTTTCGTCGATGGCGCGGCGCACCGGCGCGATTGCCGGGATCAACGCCGATTACTTCGACATCGGCAACACAAATCGTCCGACGAATGTGGTCGTGCGCGGCGGAACACTGCTCAGCTCTCCGACGAAACGGTATGCGCTCGCGATCGCCGCCGACGGTAGCGCGCAAATCACCGAGATGGATTTTGCCGGCACGCTGCAACTAGCGAGCCGCACGGATACGCTCGACGCGATCAATCACCGCAGCACAGGAACCGCGCTGCTTACGCCGGCGTTCGGCCGCATTCCGCCATCGGATGACCTGACGCTCGTTGCGCTTACCCCAACGGCTGGGACGCCGCCGTTCGCGACCTATCGCGTCACGGCGGTTCCCGATAATACCGTCGTGCAGCCGCCGGGCTATTATCTTGCAATCGGGTTGGACGCTTATACGCGCGTTGGCGTACCCGAGGTGGGCGAAGCGATCACGATAAGCGGTGCACTTTCCCCGGTGGCGATGGGAAATCTCGTCGCCGCGGTCGGCGGCGGCCCGCTGATTTTGGACGGCGGATCGTGGATCGACGATCCCGATGGACCCAACGGTGGCGAGTACGCACAGCGCATTCCGTGCAGCGGCGCGGCGATCGCGCAAGATGGAACACTCTATTTGCTCGAGGTCGACGGCCGGCAGCCGGGCTTCTCGGTTGGCGTAACGCGTCCCGAGTTTTCAGCCCTGATGCGCGCCTTCGGCGCAGTGCGCGGCATGGCGTTTGACGGCGGCGGCTCGTCGGAGCTGGTGGCGCGTACGCCGGGCGAGACCGACGCAACGCTGGTCAACGCGCCATCCGACGGCCGCGAGCGCAAGGTGGCCGATGGCATCTTCGTATACGACAGCGCACCGGTCGGACCGCCCGCGCAGCTCGTCGCTGCGCCGTTCGCCGTACGCGCACTACCGAACGCCGTGGTGAAAGTGCGCTTCTCCGCGACCGATAGCGCCGAGCACGTCGTCACGGCGTCGGCCGCGATCGACGTCCGCGTGGAACCGGCGACACTTGGCACCTATCGCGACGGCGCCTTCACCGCGCAAGGAACCGGAGAGGGCGCGCTGGTCGCGCGCGCTGGAGCGTTAGAATTGCGCGTGCCGCTACACGTCTACGAGCAGCCGGCCCGGCTGGTCATTCTTCCGCAGGTTCCGAGTGTCGCGCAAGGCGGACGCTTGCCGCTGCAGGCTCGCGCGTACGACGCGCAAGGGTACGCGATCGCACTACCCGCGCAGCTCCCGTGGCGAGCCTCGGGCGCCGCCATCGATGCAAGCGGGACGCTCATCGCGTCCAGCACTGACGCGGTGGTGTCGCTGCTGCTCGGCGATCGCTTGGCGGACGTGCACGTCACTGTCGGCTTTCACGACGCCCCGCTTGCGGTGACACCATCGTTCATGACGGCTCCGCGCGGCGGCGACGGCGACGCTGGTTTTGCGCCCGATTGCCCGTTGTGCATGGAGTTACGTTATGCGCTCGGTCCACAAGAGCGCGCGGCGTACTTACTGACCAACGTCGCTTTGCCCGCGCGCAGCGTCGCCGTCGCGTTTGAGGTGCTCGACGACGGTAACGGCGCGCAGCTCAAACTCGCATTACGCAACGCGATCAACGAAGAAGTGTTGCTTTCTGCCGGAACAATGGAGCATGCCGGATGGCGCACCGTAGTCGTGCCTCTGCCGCTTGGGCTCGCGCAGCCGGCGCGTTTGGTGGCGATCTACGTCATCGGCCGGAGCGCAGCAGCAGCATCGGTGCAAGGCAGCATTGAGGTGAAGAATCTGCACGCGGTCGTTGCAGGCACCAAGGCCGACCGACCCTAACACCCGGAAAATGGAGTTCGAGGCTCTCGCGCATCGAGCGCTTGATACCGCGACGATTTGCGGTGCCCAATACGGCGACATTCGCTTCGAGAACGTCCGCAGCGAACGAATCGAAGTCCGCAACGGCGTGGTTGCGTCGCTTGCTGACGGACGCGGATCCGGCTATGGCATCCGGGCACTGGTCGATGGCGCGTGGGGATTTTCCGCCAGCAGCGATCTGACCGACGCAGGAATCGACCGTACGGCGGCTCGCGCCGTTGCGATTGCGCGCGCAAGCGCTTCGATCGCGCGGGAACGTTTCGGTGCGGCACCGCCGCACGTCTACGTCGACAACTATGCGACGCCGCTGGCGCGCGATCCGCGCACGGTCCCGCTCGGTGAGCGTGTCGCCTTGTTGCTCGAAGCCGAGAAACTCGCACACACCGGCGACCGGATCGCCGTTGCGCGCGCGTGGCTCGATCTCTGGCGTACCGAAAAATATTTCTACAGCACGATCGGTTCAGCGCTCGAGCAAACGATCGTCCAAACCGGAACCGGCGTGCAGGCCATGGCGGTGGGCGACGGCGACGTGCAGAGCCGCACCTATCCTGGCGACGTCGGTCTCTACAAGTCGGGCGGCTGGGAGATCGTTGAAGAGGCGGCCCTACTTGCGAACGCGGCGCGAATCGGCGACGAGGCAATCGCGCTCTTGACTGCGCCGCAATGTCCGAGCGGCACGTTTGACGTCGTGCTCGGCGGCTCGCAGGTCTCGTTGCAGATTCACGAGTCGTGCGGCCACCCTGCCGAGCTCGATCGCGTCATGGGCTGGGAAGCGAGCTTTTCGGGCACGAGCTTCCTCGAAGTCAACCAGCTCGATCGCCTGCAGTATGGATCGGCGGCGGTCACCATCGTCGTCGACAACACGATGCCGTCCGGAATGGCCACCTGCGGGTACGACGACGAAGGCACAAAGTCGGGCGTTTCGGACATCGTTCGGGACGGCGTGCTACGCGGCTACGAGATGAGCAATGACACCGCGCGAGCGATCGGACGCACGAGCAACGCGTGCGTCCGGGCACAAAGCTGGGAATTCGTACCGATGATCCGCATGTGCAACCTGAACCTGCTGCCCGGCGACGTGCCGTTCGAGGGGCTCTTCGACGATATCCGCGACGGCATTTATATGGAAAGCAATCGTTCTTGGTCGATCGATGACCGCCGGCTGAATTTTCAGTTCGGCTGCCAGATTGGTTGGGAGATCAAGAACGGCAAGCGTGGCCGGATGCTCAAAAATCCGACATACGCCGGGATGACCCCGCGGTTTTGGAATTCGTGCGACGCTGTTGCCGACGCGCAGTCATGGAATGCATGGGGCACGCCCAACTGCGGCAAGGGCGAGCCGATGCAAACCGGGCGCACGACTCAGGCGGCATCGCCCGCGCGTTTTCGCGGAGTGAGCGTCGGCGTAGGATATCAATGAAGGCTAAGCATCGTGAGGCAATCGCGCGACGCGCGGTCGAGCGTTCGCGTGCCGACCAGACCGAAGTTCGCGTGAGTACTGGCGATGACGCGTTGACGCGCTTCGCACACGGTATTTCCAATCAGAACGTCGCCGGTGACGACGTGACGATCGCCGTGCGCGCGATCGTCGACGGGCGCACCGGCGTTGCGGCCTCCAACGATCTGAGCGATGCCTCGGTCGATGCGCTGCTCGAACGCGCCCGCGAGATGGCGCTCTTTGTGCCGAGCGATCCGCTCGTACCGGCGCTTCCACCCGGCGGCTCGGCGCCCGCGCCCGGCGGATGCTACGTCGATGCTACCGCCCACGCGGATCCGCATGCGCGAGCCACCGTCAGCGACGCGATCATCAGTCGCGCAGAGCAGGCGGGCTACTGGTGCTCCGGCTACGTTTCGACCGCGACCAGCGGCACGACGATCGCGAACTCGTCGGGCGCGCTTGCGTCCTTCGACGGTACTGACGCACGCGTCAACGTCAAGACCACGGCGCCCGATTCGACCGGCTTTGCCGAACACTATACGACCGACATTCGCGAACTCGACGGCGACGCGGCGGGTGCGCGCGCCGTCGAACTCGCGCGCGCGAGCGCCCGTCCGCGATCCGTGGAACCCGGAGTGTGGACGGTGATTCTCGAGCCGCCTGCATTCGGCGAGCTTCTGACCTATCTCGTGTCGCACTTCTCGGCGCAGAGCTTCAGCGATGGCTCGTCATTCTGTTCCGACGGACTCGACCGAAGCTACTTCGACGAACGGGTCACGATCGGCGATGACTTCGCGCACCCGCTCGCACCGTCGATGCCCTTTGATTACGAAGGCCAGCCGAAGTTGCGACTACCACTCGTCGAAGCCGGCGTGGTTCGGAATATCGTGACCGACAGCTACTACGCTAAGAAACTCGATCGGCCTAACACCGGCCATGCACTGCCTGCACCGAACGCCTACGGGCCGCAACCACTCAACATCGTCATGCCGGCCGGCACAAAAAGCACGCACGAATTGATCGCAGGCACGCAGCGCGGCTTATTGATCTCTCGGTTCTGGTACATTCGCATCGTCGATCAAAAACGCGCGATCGTGACGGGGATGACGCGCGACGGCACCTTTCTCATCGAAAACGGCAAGATCGCCGGCGGCGTTCGCAACCTGCGCTTCAACCAGAGTATCCTCGAAGCACTTGGTTCGGTTGAGTTCGGCAGCGAACAGAAGCGAACCGGCCAATATTTCTATTCGCTCGTCGTACCGACCGCGAAGATCGACCGCTTTACCTTCACCAGCACGACGGAGTTCTAACCACCTCCCGAGGCGATTGCAGCCTTCATTAGCGTGCCGCGAAAGTTGCCGGTCTCGAGTTCAAGTAGCCCTTTAATCGTGCGACCGGCGGGCGTGGTGACTTCGTGTTTCAGCGCAGCGGGATGCATCTCGCTTTCGAGTGCAAGCCGTCCCGAGCCGAGCACGGTTTGCGCGACCAGCACGCGCGCCTGATCGTAGGGAATGCCGAGCGCGATGGCAGCATCGATCATCGCTTCGATCGCCACGAAGATAAAGGCGGGTCCGCATCCGCTGATCGCGGTGACCGCGTCCATCAACGATTCGTCCAGCACCATCGTGCGCCCGAATGCATCAAAGAGTTGGCGCGTCTGCTCGAGGGCGTCCTCGTTACTTTCCTTAGCGCGAGCCACCACCGTCATGCCGCTGGCCACGCGCGCCGGCGTGTTCGGCATGACGCGCACGATGTGCGCGCGGCGTTGCGTCCATGTCGCGATGGAAGAAGTATCGACGGCCGCAACCGCCGACACGAGCGTCTGATCGTCGCGCAGCACCGGCGCGATCTGTGCGCACACGCCGGCCGCGTCGCGCGGCTTCACGCATACCACCACCACGTCGCTGCTCTGCACGACCGCGCAATTGCGTCCCGCCGACGCTCGCGTCGTCGAATCGATTTCGCGCACGCGCGGATGACGCTCGAAACCCCGCGCGAGCGTCCCCCCGAGCGTTCCACGACCAATAATTCCGATTCGCATACTTCCCTCGACAAACAAAAAACGAACCGCCCCGGTTAACCGGAGCGGTTCGTTGCAAAGTGCTGACGACGCGCGCTACCGAACCGGCATCTCCTGATGCGGCTGCGGCGGGCACGGCAGAATGTGCGCGTTCATCATCGTTGCGCGATCTTACCCCGGGGTACGCCGGCGCGTCAAGAGCACGCCAATGAAAATCGCGAGCAATCCCGCGCCAAGCACGGCCAAGTCGGGGATCGAGGTGACCTCGACGGCGGGATACTCGAGCACCCGCGGGCGCAAACGCAGGCCGCCGAGGGTAATGGCTCGACCGTCGGGAGCGACGCCGATCCCTCGCGGAATCGCTACGCCCGTGTCGTCTTCGAGATCAAAAAGGACAACGGGGCTATGCGCAGATGCCAATGCCGGCATCGATGCTGCCTGCACGGTCGAAAAGAGCACCGCTCTGATGATGCGATGCGATGCCGGCACGGCGAAGATATCGTAGGGAAGATTGAAGCCGGCGATCGTCTGCGAGTTCTGCATCAGCAGAACCGGCGAGAGAAAGGCGCCGCCGGTTGGCTGCGTGATCGTCAGGTGCGCGCCGCGTGCGTCCGATGCGTCGACGGCTACGACGGTACGCGGAACGCTGCGCAGCAGCGCGCTTGCAGTGTAGCGCCGCGCACCGATCGGTTGCGCCGAGGCGCCGTGCTGAAGCATGACGGACGCATCAGCTTGCGCGGGCGGAAACGCGAGCGTTCCGCCCGCTTCGTCCACGCGCACGCTCGTATCCGGAGCGCCGACGACGGTCCGCGTATCCGGTCCAAGCAACCCGCTCGCGATGCCGGCGAAAGCAATTGCGCCGACGCCAAAGGCCATGAGCGGCGAGCGACGCGCGCTCGCGATCGCCCACACCGCCAAGGCGGCAATCGCGACATTGTACCATCCGGCGTGGTAGATCGCGCGATCCGGGACGACGATTTCTACGACAACGCCAAGGACGACGAGCGCAGTGAGAACCGCCAACCGGCTCACGTCGCGTGTACGGCCTGTGTGAGCGTCGATCGCATTTGCTCGATCGTCAACGGGCCGTCAAACCCACGTTGCACGACACCGCGACGATCGATGATGATCGTCGTCGGTAGCCCGAGCGCGGCATAGGTGCGTCCGTATTGCTGCCCGTCGTCGATCCAGATGGGGAACGTGATGTCGAGTGAGCGCGCAAATGCCGCCGCACGTTGCGGCGATTCGCCTTGATCGACACCGACGACTACGACGCCGTCCGGGGCGTACTCGCGCGCGACGGTTTGCAGGTCGGGCATCTCGGCGCGGCATGGCGGACACCACGATGCCCACAGATTCATCACGACCACTTTGCCGCGATAATTTGCGAGCGAAACCGGATTGCCGCGATCGTCGTACAGGGTGAAAACCGGCGCGGTCCGGCCAACCATTCCGGACGGTCCCGAGACCGATGGCCGCTGCGAGCCAAAGAGCGGCACCAAAATCAAGAGTGCGATTGCCGCCGCGGCAAGGATCAAGAGCCAGCGCAGGCGCGCGTTCACCAGTCGCCCATCCGATCCGAATCCACCTCGCCCTCAAAGGCAATTGTCCCGCTCGGGAGCACCGCCGCCAAGACCGGGATCCCGCGGAAGCGCACTTCGCGCTGCCGCGCGGCATCGACGCCGGATTCGAACAGGCGGCAGTACCGTTCGAGCACATCGGGACTGCAGCGCGCGAGCGCCGGCATCACGTTGTACGTCTGAACGAATCGGTCGAAGGCGCGCTCAAAGGCCTCCGCTGCAAAGTTCGATCCGAGGCGCACCTCGCGCCGCACGTGTTCCAGGGTCCTCTCCTCCTTCATGGCGAAACGGCGTCCGCGTGTCCGCCATGATTCTCGACGGTCGCGCTCTTGCCGCAGAACTGCGCGCCGAACTTCTTGCTCGTACGAGTGCGCTACGCGACGCCGGGATTCATCCCAAGCTCGTGGTCGTCTTCGTGGGAGAAAACGAATCGAGCGTCGCCTACGTTCGCAACCTGGTCAAAACGGGCGAGCACGTCGGCGTCGAGATCGCAGTTGACCGGCTACCCGAGACGGCGACAACGCTCGAAGTGCGCGCGCGCCTGGAACGGTTGCGCGACGACGCGAGCGTCCACGGCGTGATGTTGCAGCAACCTTTGCCGCCGCACCTCTCGATTCGCGAGATCGCCGATGCGATTCCGGTTCGTAAAGACGCGGATGGCGCGCATCCAACCAACCAGGGACACTTAGCCTTCGGCAGCGGTACCGAATTTGTGCCGGCGACGCCGGCGGCTGTGATGCTGCTGCTCGAGCGAAGCCCGCATTGGCCGCTACGCGGACGCCGCGCGGTGATGATCGGGCGTTCGATCGTCGTCGGTGCGCCGGTTGCAATGCTCATGCTCGGTCAGGATGCGACGGTCACGATCCTGCATAAAGAGAGCGCGAGCCTACAACCGTTTCTGAAGACCGCCGAAGTCGTCGTGGTCGCGACCGGCGTACCAAATCTGATCGGCGGCGCGGACATCATGCCGGGCGCGACAGTTATCGACGTCGGCACGACCGTCGTCGACGGCGTGCTCAAAGGCGACGTCGACTACGAATCAGCGCTCGAAGTCGCCGGCGCAATTACGCCCGTTCCGGGCGGCGTCGGCCCGGTCACCAACGTCGCATTGCTACGCAACGTTGTGAAATCGGCAGAACGAATGCTGCAAAAACGAGCAGAAC
>Ga0210385_10002194_pt1 | contig 11789 bp, 7 predicted proteins | sample IncBWH26OmetaG_FD_160107 | JGI IMG/M metagenome (GOLD analysis project Ga0210385, IMG submission 160107) | Forest soil microbial communities from Barre Woods Harvard Forest LTER site, Petersham, Massachusetts, United States - Inc-BW-H-26-O ... | reverse complement strand
GCAGCGAGTGAAGGATCTCAACACCATCCACTAAACGAGGACCTGGCCGGGAAAAATAGGCGGAAGCGTGCACCGCGTAAACGCGGCTGTTTCGCACCGCCTGCACATCTTTCCATCCTTCGGGAAAAATGGTCTCGCGATATTCTTTAGTCGCTTTCTCCGCGTCATATCCGCAGGGCATGACCACGATGACGTCCGGGTCGAGATCGAGAATCTGCTGCCACTCAATTCGGACGCTGTATTCACCGGGGATTCCTAACCGGTCAATTCCTCCCGCGAGTTCCACCATCTCTGGAACCCAATGTCCAGCATTAAATAGTGGATTCAGCCATTCGAGGCAAGCCACTTTGGGTGACTTCAGTCTTGGTTTCGCTTGCATCCGCGATATCCGCTGTTTCAAACTTCCTACCACTTCGGCGGCCTTATTTTGTTTTCCAGTGGCCGCGCCGACTGCTTCGATGTCCCGAAACACTTCGGCCAAGGTATGTGGAGTAAGTGAAAGAACCTGGGGCTGAGGAGAGAGAGCGTGAAGCGCTTTGGCAAGATGCGAAGTGCTGACGGCGCACACGTCGCACAGCTCTTGGGTCACAATTAGTTCGGGATTGATCCGCCTCAACACCTCTACGTCTACGGTATATAAACTGTCTCCGTGAGAAGCGTATTGCGTCACGTCTCGATCGATGTCTGCCGGAGAAAGTTCATCACCGAGAATTGTGTTCACCACAATCGGCTTCTGCCGGGCTTGAGGAGGATAGTCGCACTCGAAGGTAACGCCTGCGATTGAATCACCTAGATCCAGTGCGTAGAGAATTTCAGTCGCTGAGGGAAGAAATGAGCAAATCTGCATAGTGGCCTTCCTCGAATCAACGCTGCGATTATTACGACTCGCGCTAGCTTCGGTCAAACGCGCGCACGACACCTTACCCGGTTAGACTGCTTCGTTCGCAGGCCCGTGAGCTCTAAGCGGCACATTTTGGACCCTTATGCATCGCTGCGCTGGTTGGCAGTGTCACGCGTGTAAAATAGTTGGGTTTGACGATGTTTGCGAACCTGATATTACGCGCTTTATGGGGAATGCCGCACCGCTGTTCGATGAGTCGTTCTTGAAGAACTTCGCAGATCTGCTGAAATGGAGACGCGATGTGCGGCGATTTCGCCCCGACCCCGTTCCAGAACTGCTGTTCACCTCGCTGATCAATCTCGCTTCGCTCTCTCCCTCGGTCGGATACAGCCAGCCGTGGAGGTTTGCGCGTATCCAAGATGTCAGCAGACGCTCCGCCATCCGAGGCAATTTTTCGATCTGTAATAAAGCCGCTTTGGATTCCTACGAAGGAGAACGGGCGAAGCGCTACGCTGGGCTCAAACTGGCCGGCTTAGACGCGGCCCCGGAACACATTGCCGTGTTCTGTGACATGGAAACGACAGTGGGGCATGGGTTAGGACAAAGGACGATGCCCGACATGCGGGAGTATTCAGCTGTTATCGCCTGCCACACCCTGTGGCTGGCAAGCCGAGCGCATGGTCTGGGAGTGGGCTGGATTTCAATCCTCGATCCTGCCGAGGTCAACACAATCCTTGGAGTTCCCCCGGCCTGGAAATTTATTGCCTATCTTTGCATGGGCTACCCCGAAGAGGAGCACGCGGATCCGGAATTGCAACGCCATGGGTGGGAGAATTATCGTCGGCCCGAAGTCCTGGCGCGTTGAATCAACGATGGAATCCGGAGACAATTGTCGCCCCTCGCGACGTCTTGATCGTCGTGCTGTCGAGATCATAAATTGCCAACACGATTAGGCCAGGTGTGCCCTCTTCGACGCGTCGCGATAAGGCCCTAAAAAACGGCTGCTCGCTTCTTAGGCCATCTGACGCAACTTCACATCTCGCAGACTCTTGTCATCACGAAGAGTCTGCCGGGCAAAAAACCGCGATCCACCCGCATACGTTTGTAGAGGAAATGCGAACCCGATGCCCCGTCCCCGTTGTAGTGTTGTGGCAAAGTGTTTTTTCACGTGGCTGCTGCTCTCCCTCATCGCCAACTTTACCTGGGCACAATCCGAAACTGCGACAGTTTCCGGTCAGGTTGTGGATCCGTCCGGGCTGAACGTAACAGGTGTCCAGGTAAAGCTTGTAGACATCGATCGTGACAACAGCACGAGCATGACCACGAACAATACGGGCTTGTACATGTTTCCGAGCGTTAAGCCTGGGCGCTATCGGATGGAGATTACAGCGGCAGGGTTCAAGGTAGTTAACGTGACAGGCCTGATCGTTAATGTCCAGGATCATGTCGAGCAGAATTTTAAACTAGCCGTTGGCTCAATCTCCGAATCGGTTACGGTGGAAGGTGGCTCGCCTTTAATAGACACTCAATCTGCTACCGTGAGCACGGTTATCGACGGAAACTTTACCGAAAACCTCCCTTTGAATGGCAGAAGTTTTCAGGCGCTGATCAACCTCACGCCGGGGGTCGTTGTTGTCGTCGGTAACTCCAGCGATAGCGGCCAGTTTACGGTCAACGGACAGCGTGCTGCGTCAAACTACTGGACGGTTGATGGAGTTAGCGCGAACGTCGGCGCTAGCACTTTCTTCGGAGGCAATGGGGCCGGAGGGGTAGCAGCTTCATTCAGCGCTCAGGGCGGGACCAATAGTCTGGTTTCGGTTGACGCCTTGCAGGAGTTTCGAATTCAAACTTCAACCTATGCGCCGGAATTTGGCAGGACGCCGGGTGGACAAGTCTCTATCGTCACCCGGTCGGGTACCAATCAGCTGCATAGCACAGGATTCGATTACATACGCAACGGCGACCTGGACGCCAATAACTGGTTTGCCGATGCAAACGGCTTGTCCAAGCCAGAGGAGCGCCAGAATGATTTCGGCGGGACTCTGAGCGGCCCGATCGTGAGGGATAGAACTTTCTTCTTTTTCTCTTACGAGGGCCTTCGGCTACAGCTGCCGGAAACCAGCCTTACGACTGTTCCAGATCTCTCGGCACGGACAAATGCCTTGCCAATGCTCCAACCTTATCTGAACGCTTTTCCGCTGCCCAATGGAACGGACGACTTGGTGACCGGCATAGCCCAGTTCAACGCGAGCTATTCCAATCCAGCCACCCTCGACGCTTACAGCTTGCGACTGGACCATCGTGTAAACAAATTGACCCTCTTCGGCAGGTACAACTACTCTCCCTCGGAAACGGTCCAACGTGGTGCCGGAGGCGTGTATTCGCTGAGTACTCTCGCGTCGTCTCGCATCACTGTGCAAACCGCAACGGTGGGCGGCGCCTGGACGATTTCTCCCGTATTGGTCAACGAAGCGCGATTTAACTACAGCACAACGCAAGCATCCAGTTCTTATGGTCTCGACAGCTTCGGTGACGCGGTTCCGCTCGCCTCCCCGCCGTTTCCTAGCGGCTTCAATGCAGGAAATGGGCTATTCACTCTCGGTATTCTGACGCTCACTAACGGCCAATACCCAGTTGGCCAGATCTCACTGGGACAAAACATCGACAATTTACAGCGACAGATCAACGTGGTCGACAATTTCTCTGCGCAGGTTGGCTCCCACACTCTTAAGTTCGGAGGCGACTTTCGTCGTCTTTGGCCCTCGTTCGCCCCTGATTCTTACTTCCAGGCAGCATACTTTAACGACGTTCCGTCGGCGGAAGAGGGTAATCTCAGTTTCACGATTCTCTCTTCTGGCCAAGCTTCGACCCTGTTGTTTCGAAACCTTGGATTGTTTGCCCAAGATACCTGGCGGATTCTCCCCCGCCTGACGGTGACATATGGTGTCCGGTGGGATGTCGATTTCGTGCCCCAGTCTCTGAGCGGCTCTACCTTGGCGGCGGTCACCGGTTTTGATTTGAACAACCTATCGTCCTTGGCTCTGGCACCACCAGGAACGCCTCCGTACAGTACAACGTACGGCAACCTTGCGCCCCGTTTCGGGTTTGCCTATCAGGTTCCCCGCGGCCAGAACTGGCAGACTGTGCTGCGTGCAGGATTTGGCATCTTTTACGATCTGGCAACTTCAGAGGCCGGGAATGCAATTGGAGCGTACTACCCTTTCGGCGCACAGATTTTTGGCATCGGCGGAGCATTCCCTTTGAGCGCCGCATCCGCCACACCTCCACCCATAACTCCGGCAAGTCTGTCTGAAGGCGGAGTTCTCTATTCTTTTGACCCGCGCCTTCAACTGCCGTACACCTTGGAATGGAATACGGCTATCGAGCAGTCCTTGGGCAAGGAACAAACGCTGTCCGTCTCTTACATTGGTTCTGCAGGAAGGCGGCTTTTGCAATCGGCCTTCGTCTCGTCGCCCAATCCGAACTTCTCAAATGTGCAATTGGTAACGAACGCCGCCATATCAGACTATGATGCTCTGCAACTCCAGTTCGAGCGGCGATTATCGCGCGGATTACAGGTCCTCGCATCCTATTCGTGGTCTCACTCCACCGATACGGCGTCCGCAGGCTCAGTTGGTGTGTTTTCGAATGCCCTTGCCTCGTCCGCCTTTGGGAGCAATCGAGGTCCGTCTGACTTTGACATTCGAATCGCGTTTTCTGCAGCATTGACCTATCAGATTCCCGCCGCCAAAACGAATGCTCTAGCGAAGGCAATTCTGGGCGGCTGGTCCACCCAAAATTCCGTGCTGGCTCGATCGGCGCTACCAGTTAACGTCGTCGACGGAAATTTCATTCAATTCAACAATGGGTTCAATGTAGCAGTTCGGCCGGACCTTGTACCGGGATTGCCGTTGTACCTCTACGGCGAACAATGCGGCTCGGTATTTCAATCCCTTGGACAGCTTGGACCAAGAGCACCCTGCCCTGGCGGAAGGGGTTTCAATCCTGCCGCATTTGTAGATCCCCCGGTTGATCCCAACACGGGAAATCCCCTACGTCAGGGAGACTTGGGAAGAAACTCTCTGAGAGGCTTTGGAGCATTCCAGTGGGACTTTGCAGTGCACCGAGACTTTCCAATCTACGAGTCGATACATCTGCAGTTCCGGGCTGAAATGTTTAACCTTTTGAACCACCCAAATTTTGGTCCTCCCAATGCAGAGCTTGGCGTGGGTGCATTTGGCTTATCCAGCCAAACCCTGGGGCAATACCTCGGAGGCAACGTAGGTGGCGGCGGATTTAGCTCCCTCTACCAAGTGGGTGGTCCTCGTTCGATCCAAATCGCGCTCAAACTGTTTTTTTGAATGATTCGCAGCTACCACCACGCTCCGCCCCGATCTTCGTGCATTGAAGGAGCATACGACCTGTCCGCTTTTGATTGATGTGTGCTGGAGGATCTTGTCAGAGGAGGCATGAGTGAGACTACCGTTATATTTAGTTGCCTTGTGCGTTCTTGGTGGTCAGAGAATATCAGCCATCAATCAGAATCCAATAGTACGAGAGTGCCCACAAACACCCCACTTGTTACCAGTTTCCGTCGAAGCCAGCGCTCCACGTCCTTTGACGATCTGCGACCTTGTGGCCATGCGTGAAATAAGTGAAGAAGAAGTGAGAATTTCGCCAGATGGAGAGAACGTGGCATTCGTTGTCAAACGGGCAGTACCTGAAAGCAACAACTATGAGTCCGGCATCTTTGTCGCTAGTGCCGCCAGCGGAATTCCATTGCGCCAGATCTCATCCAACATTAGCCCAACCGGGAACGACCCGCGACGGGTCGACTGGTCACCGGATGGGAGGTTTGTCTCCTACTTAACGAGCAAGGGAGGGTCTTCTCAGGTCTGGCTTACTGACCCTAGTGGCGGAGACTCGCGGGAACTTACGCACCACATGGGCGGCATCCACAACTACAGATGGGCCCCTGGTGGTCACCAGATTGCTTTCACCGCCGCGGATGTTCGATCTGATATTGAAATACGTCAGGTCGCCGCCCGGGGAATTATCTACGATGGGAGCCTGCGGCTTTCTGAATTGCGGCCGGAAACCATGGTTCCGGAGCCCGAACAATTGTGGATCTACGACCTGGGCACCCAAACAGAAAGAAGGCTTTGGGGGGACACAACGGTAGACGTCAAAGCAGCGTGGTTCGGCTTCTATGGTGACCTCTATTGGTCACCAGACGGAACAACGATCGCAGTGCTGCAACGTCCGATAGGGGAATCCAGCTGGGACAAATATGACCTCGTACTCATCGCGGTTGAGACCGGCGCAGTACGACGGTTGCTGAACGATGTTTTTGTAGGAGACGTCCGCTGGTCTCCGGATGGCAGACAAATAGCCTTCGTCGGCTCGATCGACAGCATGCAAAGGCGTGATTGGGACCACCTGAACGCAGCCATATTCACGATAGATGTTGCACGGAGGAATGTCGACCGGCGGACCTCTCGTGTCAATTGGCCAGAGCGATTGTGGTGGAACAACGCTGGCGATGGTATCTACTTTGAACGCCGCTTCGATGGCCACTCTGCTCTCTACAGATTGTCCCTGTCAGGCCATGAGTCACGAATCAGCGACTTGTCAAGAAACCAAAACTACCTTTCGAATTGTTCGCTGGATCAAGGACAACAGAGGGCAGCCTGTATCACCGAAAACGTCGCGACTCCGGCGGAGGTTGCCGTTGTTGATCTGCGTGACGGCTCGGTCAGGCTCCTCACAAATTTTCATACCGAATTCAAGAACGCTCGCTTGGGGGAAATCACGAAAATTGATTGGACTAATAAATATGGCGACGGTAATTTTGGCTATCTCGTCAAGCCCTTGGACTACGTCGAAGGGAGGCGTTACCCGCTAATCGAGATCCTCTATTACTTCCCAGGTACATTCCTCAAGGATTTCTTGGGCAACTATCCCATTCAGGTACTCGCAGCAAACGGATATGCAGTGGTATGTGTAAACGTGAGGAACGGACGCCATCCTGACACGCTGCGATGGTACAGTCCGCTTGACACGTTGCGAATCCTCACGCAGAGGCTTGTGGCGGAAGGAATCGCAGATCCCGCGCGAGTGGGGGTGATGGGGTGGAGTTATGGGGGCGAAATCGTGAACGTAGCCGTCACACACTCGTATCTCTTTCGGGCGGCATCTGCTGGCGAAGGAGACGGAATTCCCGATCCTGACGACTATTTCCTCGAGGACGAGCCATTCCAAAAAGCGTTTCTTGATCGCTATGTTGGTGGATGGCCCGACGGGAGCGCCGCTAAAGTCTGGCGGGAGGTCTCCCCTGCGCTTAATGCTGGGCGGGTTCGAACGCCTCTCATGCTTGAAGCAGCAGCGAGCCCGTACGGAGCACTGCACTATTACACTGCATTAAAAAAAAGACACAAGGCGGTAGAACTGGTGATCTACCCTGACGAGACCCACGTTTTTCATCAGCCCGATCACATGCTGTCATCGATGGAGCGAAATCTGGATTGGTTCAATTTTTGGCTGAAAGACCAGGAGGAGTCAACACCGGAAAAGAAAGCGCAATATGAACGCTGGCGTAAATTGCGTGACATGTGCCGCGAGCCCGACAACAACTAGCAGCCAAGACTTCACGTTGATTTCGTTTCTCAAAATTGCGCGTACGATCGCCTCATGATCTCGGCCGGTTTCGACGTGTGATGCTCCTACGCCAAGAAAAACTACCGGCCTCCGACACTTCCTGTGAAAGTCAGGTGTGGAAAATCCACGGGGAAGCGGAAAGGCCGGTAGCTGTTGAGACCTCTCAAGCGAAAGGTTACTCGTCGACTTCAGTGGCCGTTACGGGGCCCTGATTGTGACCGTCCGATGTTTTGTTCTTGATCGAACTGCCTTGAATCAGATGCTCGGCATCGCCAAGCACGAAGATTTCGGGCTTTTCATACGTCATGGGATTCACCTCCTTTCTTTTCTATTTCTCGTATCGATACGAAAGAGCTCAACCAATTCACTTAGGCATGCGTTACGGCACTGAAATTGAACTGCTAGCAGGGCGTGTTCGGGCTAGCGGTAATATCGCGCCGCTCTCTCTAGAGTTGAAGTTTTGTTCGTGGGCACGAAGCCATAGTTCCAGGTAAATGACTTTCCAGAGCGCATGCGTTGCTCCGTCTCCCCCATGTCTGGCGCTCTGAATGCTTGCAAGAAGTCGCGCATGTACGATACATTTGCGCTCGGCGAGAATCATTTGACCTTGGAAGAAGTGCCGAATCCTTTCCCAGTCGCGCATGAGTGCCCGGCAGTAGACGCCATCCCAATTCCGCTTTGTCCTGCGATTCCGAACCCGATCAGGCAAGAGGTGGCGCATGCTTCTGCGCATCAGGGAGCGCCTCTCTCCGGGACGTAAGATCTGCGACGGTGGAATCGCCTGCAAGAATTCAACTACCGGCCGATGGAGAAAAGGATAGGTCCGCTCAAGAGGCATACCGGGCCACGACCAGCATTGCGAAGGGCTGGCGGTGGCAGTTTCAAACGACTCCGACCGGTCCCTGGCGCTGGGCCGAGTCAGATCAAACGGGTCAATCAGGCCTTGCGCCCGATCCTTAATCCCCATGTCCCGAACGTATGCCGGATTCATCCACTGTTCCAATTGGGTTCCCACTCCTGTCGCTCGCCGGAGCCGATGTCTGTACGCATGCGCGGTTCCCCTCCAAAAGAGCTTGTAACTTGGGACCGCGAGTGCAGCACTCCACAGCCGGATCTGCTTTTGAAGATGATGTACCTCTCGGTCCCATATGAGATCGGCCAACATTGCATCCGGGACATCTATGTTGCCGAGGAGTTCATCCCCACACTCTCCAGTTAAGAGAATTCGACCGCCGATGCCATTCATGCGGACCCACTGAGCTTCCTCGAGGCTGGCGAGAAGTGCTGAGACCGAAGGATAGTTACAGGAAATCTCCCCGGGGTCCGGAAACCGAGCTGGGTGATCATCCTCTCGGATGTCATAACCTGTTCTGCCGGTTTTCTGCTTGATGATTGCGCTGAATTCCCGCTCGTCTGTTTCGCTGGCGCGCTCGAAGATAAACGAAATAGTCCTAAAGTCGTTCGTCTCCGCTTCCTTTGCCCGCAGGATTTCGTCGGCCACGCAAACGATGGTTGAGGAGTCCAGTCCACCACTCAATTGCGAGAACACCGGGCGATCTGAACGCAAACGACAGCGCACCGCCTCGCGGAGCAGAACATAGAAGTGTTCCTCGTAGTCTTGGTCGCTTCCGTAACGAATCGTTCGACTGCCGTCGATGTTCCAGTACCGGCTGCTCCGTACCAACGAAGGCCTGAGAGTAACGCAGTGGCCGGGCGCAACCGGATGCACGCCGGAGAACGGCGTGCAGTCTTTGGTTGGGTGAAACGCCAGGTACCCGGCAACGTAGTCTTCATTTAGTTGTGGCTTGCTTCCAGTGACCTTTGTGACCAGCTCCACGACAGCAGGAAGCTCGGAGCACCAGAGCAGCAGGTTCGGTGCGGTGTGGTAGAAAAGTGGTCGAGTGCCGACATAGTCGCGCGCCAGATAGACAGCACGGTCGTTGCTGTCATAGAGTGCCATCGCCCAGTCGCCGACAAGTCGAGCGAAGCACTCACGTCCCCATTTCAGCCAGGCAAGCATGACAAGGGCTACGTCCGTTGATTGTTCTTCGGTCAGCGGCCCTCGTAGCTGGTGAAGCAGATCCAACCGATTATCCAGACGACCGCTCCAAGTCAGGATGTGTCCATTCGAAGAACAGAACGGTTGCAGTTCGAGCCTGGAGTTCCTGTCCGTATGGAACGCCCTATGAGCCATAAGGAAGCCTGGCTCTTCCCAATCCGCTCCACCATCTGGACCCTGCATTTCCAAACGGTGGCGGATCACATCGAGAAATGATTTCTCAATCGGTTTTCCGTCGGGATGCCAGATACCACCTTGTGCACTCAACGTTTCCTCCCAGTTGTCTAGCAGGTCTCCAACACTTGAAAGAACTCTCGCACCCTCACACCTTCGTTGACCGCAACGCCGTCCACCTCGACCCAGGCATGGGCCCGGAACGGAATCTTTCGAGCACCAATAACCATCCGTGCCTGAACGCCGGCAGAACGCAGCAGGCAGGTTGAAACCGCCGAGCGGTGGAGGCACAGCGCTTTGCGCGGATAGAGCATGCACGCCCGATTTACCGCAGTCAGCACCCGATCAACCGCGTCGGGAGGTGCGCTTCTGGTCGCCGTTGGCCAGCCGCGCACTAGGCGGTGAAGCATTCCAAACCCAACCAAGTGAACCAGAGGATCGAAAAGCAGAAGTCCTACAAACGCCTTTAATGATAGCGATCGCAACAGAGACCTCCTTAGACGGTGCAACTGAGGTACCAGGGAGCATAGTTCTGTTGTGGCGAACCGCTTTGCATGCTCTCAACGCAATGCGAGGTCCCGATAAGGGGTTCGACGGGTGTCAGCGAAAGTGCATCTACTACGTGAGCCATCTGCTTACGCTCCCGACATTCAGGGCTACGGAGGTAGCAGCTCTATGACTGGGATCAATCCCACATCTGAGCTAGACGATTTGTGGACAGTAAGGCCACAGCGGAGTGTTTCTCCAAAAACTTTGTTCATGCATGAATTCGAGCAGGCGACCTCAACTTGAGGGAGGTTGGGAAGCTTGTATTTTGAACACCACGAGCGAGATTGAAACATATGAGCGCTAAGCAGTTGAGTAAGCTAGCGAATGCGATAGCTGATCGGGTAGCAACAAGGATCAGGCACTCGAGGTAAGCACAGCGGTTTAAGGTTCGGCCATGGTAATTGCACAAAATTGTGCAAAGAATCGTCAAGCCGAAGGCAACAACTCCGAGCGATAGAAATGACGACGTTCGAATAGAGTCACTGGGATCTCGAAAACCTGAGGGTCGCCGGTCACGAATGAAAACTCTCTGCCACATTGAGGAACTGTGCAGGTGGCACTGAGTGGCATCGTCTCATCGCTGATGCCACTTGCGCCGCTCCCACGTACCACAATCCGTGCGCCGCACCCGGGACAGGTCACACAAGAGCAGGCAATGCATTGTTCCATTCAAGAATTATAAGGTCTGGCGCGGTGTCTCTGATCTCAATATGCTTCATTCACAGAGAGCGGACCCATAGAGGGAATGTCGTGATCCTGAAATTGCCATATCTTCTGGTACGCTTCGCACCGATCCATCAGTTCCCGATGCTTGCCTGAGTCAGCGATCACGCCGTTTTGCACTACCAAGATCCGATCCGCCCACAGAATCGTTGCTGGCCGATGGGAGACCACGACCAGAGTTCTGGTACGGCGAAATACATCGAGCCCCTCAAGCAGTCCGGCAGCGCCGGGGGCGTCAAGGGAACTCGTGATTTCATCCACAATCAGAATCTTTGGCTGCTGCAAAAGAGTACGTGCCAGCGCCAGTCTTTTCCTTTCGCCTCCCGAAAGACTGTTGCCGAGCGGCCCCAGTGGTTCATCCAATCCTCTCGGAAGCCTTCGTAGGACTCGGTCGAACTGCGTAAGAGCAGCAACCGCATCCAAGTCGCGGCTGGTCGCACCTGGATTCCCGTAGAGAAGGTTTTGCCGGATCGTTTCATCGAACAGAATCGGATCTTGGGGGACGAGCGTTATATAAGCACGGAGGCTTCGGCGGTCGACATCATGAATGTCCCGGCCACCGATCAGGATCGATCCAGCATTTGGCTCGTAGAGTCGGGTCGCCAGCAGGCCAATCGTGCTCTTTCCCGAGCCGTTCAGGCCCACCAGTGCCACTGTTTCCTCGGCCTCAACGCGAAAGCTCATCTCGCGCAACACTGGCCGGTCTTTGCTGTAAGCAAACCACACCGAGCGGAATTCCAATTCGGGCCTGATGTCCTGTCGCAACGTCGTCGTGTTCACTCGCCC